>Ga0066903_100003669_pt1 | contig 12642 bp, 7 predicted proteins | sample PanSoiMetaGPlot1_FD_67491 | JGI IMG/M metagenome (GOLD analysis project Ga0066903, IMG submission 67491) | Tropical forest soil microbial communities from Panama analyzed to predict greenhouse gas emissions - Panama Soil - Plot 1 (version 2) | ecosystem: Environmental > Terrestrial > Soil >...
GCGGCAGAAGCTGCGCCTCATCGATCTTCCAGGGGCGAAAATCCTTGCTCATGACCCAACAAGGAATCAGACTCGCCGCCTCTTGACTAGGGACTACTCAGACAGGCTCCTAGTGCCCCGTTTCCGAAGTTCGTGATACATCGCGGCACGGTTTGACACGAACTTCGGAAACAAAGGGGCACTAGCAAGCATATAATTCTAGTGCCGCTTTTCGATCTGAAGTTCCTGGAACGAGCTTGCGGCAGGTGGTGCAGGAACTTCAGATCGGCGGCACCAGCCGGCGCAGGGGTTGCGGAAACGAAAAGGCCCGGCACCAGCCGGGCCTTTCCCTGTCGGATGAGCGGCTGCAGACTTATGCCGCCTTGTCGGTGACCACGGCCTCCTCGCCTTCCGGCTTCGGGCCGCGGCGCGGACCCTTGGCAAGGGCTGCCTCGATCTCCTTGACGGCCTCGGTCTCGGTCACCCGCTGTACCGCGGCAATCTCCCGCGAGAGCCGGTCGAGCGCCGCCTCGTAGAGCTGTCGCTCGCTGTAAGACTGCTCGGGCTGGCTCTCCGACCGGTAGAGATCGCGCACCACCTCGGCGATGGCCACGATATCGCCGGAGTTGATCTTGGCCTCGTATTCCTGTGCCCGACGCGACCACATGGTGCGCTTGATGCGGGCACGACCCTTGAGCGTCTCCAGCGCGCGCCGGACGATCGTCGGCTCCGCCAGCTTGCGCATGCCAACCGATGCGATCTTCGCGGTCGGAACCCGCAGCGTCATCTTGTCCTTGACGAAGTTGATGACGAACAGCTCCAGCTTGCAGCCGGCGACTTCCTGCTCCTCGATCGAGGTGATCTGACCAACGCCATGGGCCGGATAAACGATGAACTCGTTGGTCTTGAAGCCCTGACGCTGCGTCGCCTTCTTCAAGGCGTCGTTGTCAACCACCTTCTTGGGAGCCATCCGCTCTACTGTCTTCTTCGGGGCAGCCCGTTCGGTCGTCTTCTTGGGAGCGATGCGGGCAACCGTCTTCTTTCCATGGGTCATTCTGCGCGTTACCTTTTTTGCGCTCGGGCGGGAGCGGCCCAGCGACTTCGTCTTGGGAGCCGCGCGGCGGGCGGCGCCCCGTGAAACCTGAGAGGTCCTACGGCTGCTGCCGGCAGGGCTCTTTCTGGCTTTCTTCAAGTTGTGACGCGATTTTCCTGCCACAGCGCACGCGTGGAACTCACGCCCTCCGTATGACGTTTCCTGGGGAGAACCACCCGAAAAAACAATGCTCCCCAGGGGGAGCCTGCTCGAGTGATATATTTATTGATCACGCCATCTCTATATCACAATTTTGTCCGGAATCAAAGTGTTACAGCGGCGTAAACGAACGCTTTTCCGGCGCGGCCCGACGCAAAATTGCGGAAATCGGTTAATAACGGCAAGAACGCGGCAGTCAGCCTAAAAGTTCCCGGGCTGCGGCAATCGGACCGACCATCCGATCATTCCGAATCGCCCGACTGACGCATCCGATCGATCTCGCGCCGCTCGCGCTTGGTCGGGCGGCCGACTCCAGGCTCGCGCTGCGCGAAGGCCGGGGCCGTGGGCCCGGCGCCCCCCAAATCCTCGTACAGGGCACGTGCCGACTCGGCTCCCCCGCGACGGTCGGCAAAGCCCAACACTTTCAGCAACCGGACGGTGCGGTCGAGCGCCACCGTGACGACGTCGCCCGGCCGTACCGCCCGGCTCGCTGCCTCGATCCGCTGCCCGTTGATCCGGACGTGGCCTGAGATGGCAAGCCCCGCCGCGGCGTTGCGCGTTCGCACCACCCGGGCATGCCACAACCACTTATCGATGCGTTGGCGGTCCTGGCCCAAAGCGGGTCATCCCCCACCGGGTCTAGTGCCGCCGATTTGAAGTTCCTACAGCACTCGCGGCCAGCTCGTTTAGGAACTGCAAATCGAAAAGCGGCACTAGAATCATATGCTTGCTAGTGCCCCTTTGCTTCCGAAGTTCGTATCAGACGGTGCCGCGATGTATCACGAACTTCAGAAGCGGGGCACTAGCGGCGCTCCTTGGTATTGGCCTCAAGCTGCTCCTTCAGAGCTGCCAGCTTGGCAAAGGGCGAGTTGGGATCGGGCTGCCGGTCGCGCCGCTCCCTGGACGGGCCTTGCCCCTTGATGAAGGCCGCGCGCAACTCGGGATCCCGGTCCGGACGGTCGCGGTCCCGCTCGCGCTTGCGTTCCCGGTCGGAGCGGTCCCGGCCGCCCCGGTCGCGCTCCGGACGTTCCCGCGCCCGGTCGCGCTCAAACCGACCGCGCCCGCCCTCGGGGCGCTCTTCCTCGGGGCGCTCGCGTCGCGCCCGCTGGCCATGACGCCGCGGCCGATCAGATTCCGTGTCGGCCGGCGCCGGCGCAGCCGCCGGGGCCTGTGGTGCCGCCTCGCCGGAAATTTCCACGCTGGCGGCGGTTTGCGCCGTGTCCGCCTGCGCCGGCGACGGTTCGCGGCGAGGCGGATGGCGCCCGGCCCTGCGCGGGTCGCGCTGCGGCCGCCGCTCCCCGCGCCGCTCGCTGGCGCGGGCTGGCCGCCACACCTCGATCATGCCCGCATCGTCGGGCGCGAGCGGGCCGGCTTGCCGGGCGGCCTCGGTGGATTCGATCGGGTTGACGGCTGCACCCGACAATTCCTGGCCCGCCGGCCCGGGAGCAGTCGTATCGGATTTTTCGCCCGCCGCGATGGCATCGCCCTCGCCACCGAGGAGGACATCGGCCGGTACCGATGCCGGCTCGTCCCCATCGGTCGCGTGGTGCGCCGGCGCGGAGTCGGGCGCCGATACGGCCTCCGGCGCCTCGGCAGACGGTCCGTCGGCCGACGGCACCCCGGAACCGGGCTCGGGCGCCGATGTCCCTTCCGTTGCCGCCGCTTCGGCATCGAGCACCGCACGGTCGCCCGGCGGGGCTGGCGCCGCGGCGGGCGCGTCGTCCGCCGGCTTCGGCCGCTTCTCCATGCGATAGCCGAGCGAGCGCAGGATCGAAGCGAAGTCGTCGCCCGACGATCCGGTCAGCGACGTCATCGGCGGCGTGATGACGAAACCCGATCCGTCCACCGCCCCGCTCGGTTTTTCCCCGGCGGCGCCGGGTCGCCAAGCGAGCGCCGGGCGGATCAGGTCGGCCAGGCGCTCGAGAATGTCGACGCGCACCGCCCGCTCGCCGCACACCCGATAGCCGACCGTGCGGTAGAGGGCCTTGTGCACGTCCTTGTCGACGGGAAACGAGGTGCGTCCACTGGCGGCGAGCTGGCGTACCTCGTCCAGTCCCTTGAGCTCGTCCTCGCCTCGTTTGAGCGCCCACAGTTGCGCGGCGAGCACGCGCGGCGCCGGCTTGAGCAGGGCCGGCAGGTAGAGGTGGTAGGCACCGAATCGCACGCCGTATTTGCGCAGCGTCGCCCGCGCCGCCTGGTCGAGCCCCTTCACCTCGTCGGCCACTCGATGGCGATCGATCACGCCGAGAGCCTCGACCAGCTGGAACGCCACGCCGCGCGCGAGACCGGTGACGTCCTCGGCGCGGGCCAGCGCCAGCAACGGGGCCAGCAGCTTTTCGATGTGCGCCTTGATCCACAGATCGAGGCGCGTCTGCACGGCCTCGCGCGAGGCGCCGGTGAGGTGCTCGTCGGCAACGACGCGCACGCGCGGGCTGAGTGCCTCATCGCCCGCCACCAGCTTGCCGACCGGTTCTCCCACCCACCGGATCGCCCCGTCGGAAGCGAGCACGAACTGGTCGTCAGCGGCATGGGAAAGCCGCGCCGCGCGCGTGTCGATCTCGCCGGAAAGCGCCTTCTGCGCTGCGGCACGCAAGGCCTTTGCCTCCGGCCCGCCGGCGGCCGGGTCGGCCATGAATTGGAACCCGCCGAGCCGCCCGATGACGTGGCCTTCCACCACCACCTCTCCGGACTTCGCGATTTCGGTTTCCAGCATCGTGTTTTCTCTCAGGCGCCGCATCAGCACGCTGGTGCGGCGGTCGACGAAACGTTCGGTGAGACGCTCATGCAGAGCATCCGACAGTTTGTCCTCGATCGAGCGAGTGACACCTTGCCAGTGTTCGGGATCGGCGAGCCAGTCGGGACGGTTTGCCGCAAAGGTCCAGGTCCTGATGTGAGCGATGCGGGTCGATAGGGTATCGATATCGCCGTCCGTCCGGTCCGCCTGCGACACCTGGCGGGAGAACCAATCGGTCGCAATTCTACCTTCCCGCATCAGGAAACTGTAGAGGGTGGTGACAAGTTCCGCGTGAGTGGCGGGCGCGATCTTGCGATAATCCGGGATCTGGCAGACCTCCCACAATCGCTCGATGTCCTGGCGCGTTCTGGCGAGCTTGCGCACCTCGTCGTCACGCGCCACGTGCTCGAGCACGAGGATGTCCTCGGCGATCGGGGCGCGCGTGAGCCCTTGCTCCCGCGGGCTTGCGGCGAGCGCAGCCTGCAGGGCGCCCAGCGAGGAGAAATCGAACGCGGTGTTGCGCCACTGCAGAACCTTGATCGGCTCGAAACTGTGATTCTCCAGAGCCTGCACCAGATCCGATTCGAAGGGCGCGCAGCGCCCGGTCGTGCCGAAGGTGCCGTCGCGCGTTGCGCGCCCGGCGCGGCCCGCCACTTGGGCGAACTCGGCCGGCTTGAGCCGCCGGAACTGATAGCCGTCGAATTTCCGGTCGGAGGCAAACGCCACATGCTCGACGTCGAGGTTGAGGCCCATGCCGATCGCGTCGGTAGCGACCAGATAATCCACCTCGCCCGCCTGGAAGAGGGCAACCTGGGCGTTGCGGGTGCGCGGGCTGAGCGCGCCGAGCACGACGGCCGCCCCGCCGCGCTGGCGGCGAATCAGCTCGGCGACCGCGTACACTTCCTCCGCCGAGAAGGCGACGATGGCGGAGCGCCGCGGCAGCCGGCTGATCTTCTTTTCGCCCGCGAAGCTCAACCGGGACAGGCGCGGCCGGCTCAGGATGTGGGCGCCGGGCAGCAGCCGCTCGATCATCGGCCGCACCGTGGCGGCGCCGAGCACCAACGTCTCCTCGCGACCGCGCCGGTTGAGCATGCGGTCGGTGAAGACATGGCCGCGCTCGAGGTCGGCGCCCAGCTGGACCTCGTCGACCGCGAGAAAGGCGACCTCAAGGTCGCGCGGCATCGCCTCGACGGTGCATACCCAGAACCGCGGGCTCGCCGGCTTGATCTTCTCCTCGCCAGTAATGAGGGCGGCGGCGTCGGCGCCAGCCTTGTCGACCACCTTGTTGTAGACCTCGCGGGCGAGCAGGCGCAGCGGCAGGCCGATCATGCCGGAGGAATGCGCGAGCATGCGCTCGATCGCCAAGTGGGTCTTGCCCGTATTGGTGGGCCCGAGCACGGCGGTGACGCCGACGCCGCGGGCACGGGCATCGCGATTCTGGGGGGCAGAGAAGGAGACGGGCATCAGCTTGCGGTTTTGTACCACAATGCGACGCTGGTGCGCCGCGGTTTTAACGGACGGAACGAGTCTTGAACGAATCGCGGCCGAATCGCTGACTCGCACGATTTCGGATTTCGTTCACCGCGACATATGGCAATCCTGATCCGCCCTGCCACTACCGCCAGTAATCGGAAGGCATTGTTGCCTAGAGATCGCGCGACTAATGCTTAACCGGTCGGCGATCACAGATCACTGATGGAGTCAATACATTCCGCTCGACCCGCGGAAGCGGGCCCGCTCATCAGTGTGGCAAATAGATCACTCCGGCGACCCATCATGGAAGCGCACCGGAACCGCCGGCCGGAAAGGAGGTTGGGGTCCTGCCGATCGGGTAGACCTGTGGGGAGTGCCATGTTGCGTGCAATCTACTGTCGCCGTCAGGCCGAATCGTGCCTCCGCCTCTCGGAGACGTGTCAGGATCCGTTGACGGCGAAGCAGCTTCTGGTCATCGCGGCGGAGTATTTTCCAGAAGGCAACGGACCTCGAGGAGGGCCGTGTCGAGGCGCGCCCGCATGGAGGGCGCGGCGCGAGACTGGGCTCAGCCGCGAACTAGACTAGCTAGAACGTCTTCGCGTTCGTTGTCGCCCGCGTGCCATACGGTCCGGTGACGAAACGGGTGGCCTCGAGCACGGCCGGTCCCAGCATGGTCGGGACCGACACCCGGTACGGCACCACGACCCGCGTACCGCTGAGCGGCGCCAGCGCAACTTCGATATCGCGCTGCTCCATCAGATACTTGATGGCGGATCGATTCGGTCGATGGCCGGAAATCGGACGATATCTCACGGCGCAGACCACCACCGGCCCCTGGTAGCCCCGGTCGGCCCTGGCCTGCTCCATCCGCTTGTAGGAGAGGGCAAGGTCGAACCGCCCCCTGCCGTCGAAGATCGCCAGGGTCCGGTTGCAGGCCTCTGGCCGCACCGGATCGCCGCTGCCGGGGACCGGCATCAGCCAGGCCGACATGGGATCGACCACGCCATGACGATGCGCCTCGGTGACCGGCACCCGATCCGGCGTCACCGGCCAAACCGGCTCGGCGGTATATTCCTTCACGTTGCCGCCGACGAGCGCCATACGGATCGCGTCGATTCCCTTGTCCATGACGAGGGTCGCGGCGTAGCTTGAGGAGACGGGCTTGCCGTTGACGTTGCCGTGCGCGGCCGCCGACCCGCGACCGCCTGCGAACACTTGTACCAGGCCGGTCGTTCTGCCGCTGGCGGCGGCATTGTACTGCTCATGGGCGATGTCGACCGTCCACACGCCCTCGCCGATCGGGATGCCGGCCAGCGAAGCGACGTAATGCGCCTCCAGCTTGCCTTGGGCGAGGGCGCGTCCGGGCGTGCCGGCGCCGACCCCCAGCACCACGGCAACGATGGAGAGGGACACGAGGCTTCGAGCAGTACGCCGAGATGACGACACGAAGAGCCCTTTGCGAGCGGATCGCTCGAGACTTTGCGATGCCGACCAACGGGCACCAACGCCGATCCGTGCCGTGGCGCCTCGTGGTTCTGTGTCGACGGCGAATACGTCCTTTGTGTGATGGCATGCCGATGGCCGCCATGCGCCAGGCGCGGGCTAGCGACCCGTTTCCGAAGTTCGTGATACGTCGCGGCCCGGTCTGACACGAACTTCAGAAACCAGGGGCACTAGCAAGGATATGTTTCTAGCCGCGGGCAGCCGCAAAGGCGGGCTATTCCCGGCCCATCACCAGGTCGTCCCGGTGCACCATCTCGGCCCGGCCGCCGAAGCCGAGGATGAGGAGAATGTCGGAGGATGACTTGCCGATGATCCGTGCCGCGTCGTCCGCGTCGTAGGCGATCAGGCCGCGCCCGACCTCGCCGTCGGGGCCGCGGATGATGACGGCGTCGCCGCGCGAGAACGCGCCCTCGATCTTCCTCACGCCGGCGGGCAGCAGGCTCTTGCCGCGGCGCAGCGCCGCCACGGCTCCGGCGTCGATGAACAGCGTGCCCTTCGGCTCGAGCGAGCCGCCGATCCACTTCTTGCGCGCCGTCACCGGGTTGGCGGGCGTGCGGAACCAGGTGCAGCCTCGGCTCGCGATCGCGGTCAGCGGATGGGCGACACGGCCCGACGCGATCACCATGTGGGTACCGGCGTGGGTCGCGATCTTGCCCGCCTCGATCTTGGTGCGCATCCCGCCGCGCGAGAGATCCGACCCGGTCGCGCCGGCCATCGCCTCGACCTCCGGGGTAATGCGCTCCACCAGCGGCACGAGCTTGGCCTCATGGCACTCGCTCGGCGGCGCGTCGTAGAGCCCGTCGACGTCCGACAGGAGCACCAGGAGATCGGCGCTGGCCATGGTGGCGACGCGCGCCGCGAGGCGGTCGTTGTCGCCGTAGCGGATCTCGTTGGTGGCGACCGTGTCGTTCTCATTGATCACCGGCACCGCCCGCCATTCGAGGAGCTTGGCGATGGTGGAACGGGCATTGAGATAGCGGCGCCGTTCCTCGGTGTCGCCGAGCGTGAGCAGAATTTGCCCGGCGGTGATCCCGTGCCGCCCGAGTGCCTCCGCCCAGGTGCGGGCGAGCGCGATCTGGCCGACCGCGGCCGCCGCCTGGCCGTCCTCGAGCTTGAGCGGCCCCGACGGCAGCTTGAGCCGGCTGCGGCCGAGAGCAATCGCTCCCGACGACACGACGAGCACGTCGCGCCGATCCTGGTGCAGCTTCGCAATGTCTTCGACCAGCGAGGCGAGCCACGCTTCCTTGAGCATGCCCGCCTGCGCGTCGACCAGCAGCGAGGAGCCGACCTTGACCACGATGCGACGGAAGTCGGCGAGACGGGGGATGTTCATGGGGAGCCGGTGGAACGTCGACGCCTGAAGGAGGCTAGTGCCGCCGATCTGAAGTTCCTGCACCACCTGCCGCACGCTCGTTCCAGGAACTTCAGATCGAAAAGCGGCACTAGAATCATATGCTTGCCGGTGCCCCTTTGTTTCCGAAGTTCGTGTCAGACCATGCCGCGATGTATCACGAACTTCGGAAACGGGGCACTAGGTCCTCAAAGCCTCAAGGATGCCAAGCCTCGGCCGGGATTGCATCCCGGTTTTCGCGGGAATCCGCCTCGTGGACCAAGGTAAGGAGGCGGCGCAACGCTTCGCTGACGCCTTCGCCGGAATGGGCCGAGAGAACGAGCACCGGCTTCTTTGCCGCGCGCTCGAGGCGCCGTGCCTGCTCCTCGATCTGGCGCGCCGTCAATGCGTCGGCCTTGCTGAGCGCGACGATCTCCGGTTTGCTGGCCAAGCCGAACCCGTACGCTTCGATCTCCCGGCGCACCAGCCGGTAGGCTGCACCCGCGTCACGGCTGGTGCCGTCAACGAGATGAAGCAGCGCGCGGCAGCGCTCGATATGGCGCAGGAACCGATCTCCCAGGCCGGCGCCCGCATGCGCGCCTTCGATCAGGCCGGGAATGTCGGCGAGGACGAACTCGCGATCATCGATCCCGACCACGCCGAGCTGCGGTTGCAGCGTCGTAAACGGATAATCGGCGATCTTCGGCCTGGCCGCGCTCACCGCGGCCAGGAAGGTGGACTTTCCCGCGTTGGGCAGGCCGACGAGCCCGGCATCGGCGATCAGCTTCAGCCGCAGGCGAATCGTGCGCTCCTCGCCGGGCTGCCCCGGGTTGGCATGCCGCGGTGCGCGGTTGGTCGAAGACTTGAAATGGGCATTGCCGAAGCCGCCATTGCCGCCTTTGGCCAGCACCACGCGTTTACCGGCCTGCGTGAGATCGGCGAGCCGGGTCTCTCCATCCTCCTCGAAGATCTGTGTGCCCACCGGAACCTTGAGCACCATGTCGGCGCCGCTCGCGCCGGTCCGGTCCTTGCCCATGCCGTTTTGCCCGCGCTGGGCCTTGAAATGCTGCTGGTAACGGTAATCGATGAGCGTGTTCAGCCCCTCGACCGCCACGACAATGACGTCACCGCCGTTGCCACCGTTGCCGCCGTTCGGACCGCCGAACTCGATGAACTTCTCCCGCCGGAACGACACGCAGCCGTTGCCGCCGTCGCCCGAGCGGACATAGACCCTGGCCTCGTCGAGAAACCTCATGACCGCAGGTAGCTAGCGTGCACGCGAGTGCACAGCAAGCGGCGGCGCGATCGACAAATCGCGCCGCCGCGGGAGATCCTGCACCTGCGACTGCAGTCAGTGCCGTCCGAAGCCGCCGAAGCCGCCTCCGAAGCCATGGCCCATGCCCATTCCCATGCCTCCCATGCCGCGGCCGAACATGATCCCGCGCGAGGCAAAGCCGGACGTCATCGGCATTGATCGGGCGTGCATCACATTACCCGAGAAGCCGTTCGTGCTCCGGACATGCGGGGTTTCGACGGACCGGTTCAACGTGACCTTCGTCGTCGTCACTTTCGCGTCGCGGCTCCGCACTCCGGTGAGATCCACCTTGTTCCTGCCATAGGACGGCTTGTCGATTCCGCGCGACGGCTTGCCGTCTCCGGCGGACTTGCCGTTGCTGCCGTGGGTGCCGTCTCCGGACGATTTGCCATTGCTGCCGCGGGTGCCGTCTCCGGAGGACTTGCCGTTGCTGCCGTGCTCGCCGTCGCCGCCGCCCTGCGGCCGGCCCTTGCCGGGCGGAAGGTGAACCGGCGGCAGGTAGGGTGGTGTCACGACCCGGACCGGCGGCGGGACGACCGTAACGGGATCGACCTGTGCCGGCGGATTGTAGACCGCGACGCCTCCGCCGCCCGAGATGCCTGCCGCCGGCCCGTTCGGGCTGGCGCCGCCCGCGCCATTGCCGGCGGGCGCAACGTCGGCGCGCTTGAGCCGTGGCGTGGCCGGAGCGCCCGGCAGGCTGCACGGGCAGGTGGGCCCGGCCGCCGCGAAGGCCGTCGTCGCGGCGGAGACCGATCGGGTGCTCGCCCGCGCGAGCAGCCGGTTGGCGGTCGCGGCAAAATCGCTGTTCCCGTAGCTCGTCAGGAAGTTCTGGTACGACACGACCGTGTTGATCGTGACGGCATTGTACCAGGCGATCATCTCGCGCCGGCGCTCGACGATGGTGCGGACGACCGGAGCCACGGACTGGGACGGGTAGAGCGCAAGATACGCCTGGTAGGCCTCGACCTTGTCCTCGCGGATGACGATCTCGTAGGCCTCGCGCGCCGTGTGCGACTTGAGCTCCTTCCGCCAGGTTTCGACCGACCGCACGTCTGCGGCCGAACCGCCGGCCGTGGCGGACGCCGCACCGCCCGTCGATATCGGCGTAGCGCTCACCGGCGCCAGTCCGGCGCTCGGCGGAGCGGTCCGGGCCGATCCGGCAACCGGCGGGAAGAACGAGAATTCGCTGGTCAGCGAGGAGCTTTCCCACGGTGTCTGCTGGTGGCCGGTGGCGTCGTTCACGGCCAGCCGAACCCGCTTGAGCGCCTGCTCGATGGGCAGGCCGGGTTCCTGGCCGATCTTCATCAGGGCGCTGGTGTAGGGGCTGTTGGCGCCGTCTCCGTCCTGCGCCTCGGTTCCGGGCGCGGTCGAGTACGAGACCAGCGAGCCGTTCGGTGCGTCGACGATCGCCAGGCCATGGCCGGTCGTCTTGTTGATTTCCGAGAACGGATTGTTGCGGCAGGCATCGAGGATGACGATGCGGGCCTTGCTCGGGAGCGTGGCCAGCGCGTTCATGACGTCGGCGAGCCGCATCGACTGCAGCGCGACGTCCCCCTCCCGCTGGATGCTCGCGTCGATCGGCACCAGGTAGTTCTCGCCATCGACCTGCAGCCCGTGACCGGCATAGAACACGAGCGCGACCGTGTCGGGCCCCTTCTCGGCCACCATGCCGGCGAAGTTGCTGACGGTCCGCCGCATGTCGGCCTGCGTCAGGTTGGGCGCCTGCATCACCTGGAAGCCGGCGGAAGTCAGGAATTTCGCCATGGCCTTGGCGTCGTTGGCGGGATTCGGCAGCGCCGTGACGTTGGTGTAGCTCGAATTTCCGATGACCAGGGCCATCCTGGTCTCGGCCAGCGCATGGCCGATGCTCAGCCAGCAGGTCGAAGCCAGCGCGGCCAGCTTGATGAGTAGACGGTAAGACATGGGCGAATCCTCCCCGTTGCGGACAGCGATGGCGATTGCCCCTTGGTGGGTCCGCCGGGGAGGCCGGTTCAAATTGTGCGCGCGCGAATGTGATGGCGCGCTCGCACACTCTGGTGCCGGGGCGCCGTAAACGGGCAGGCTCTCGACCTGCCTATCCGGGCAAGCGGCCGGCTCAGCGGCTTTTGGGGGAAGCTAACCCGCTGATCGGGGAACGGTTTCGGCCAGCGATGGGCATTGCGCGCAGGGCCCCGCGAAAAGCGTGCCGCGACGGATTGCCGCAAGCGGGATCTGGCCGGGTGTCTCAGGAGGAGATTGGACCGGGAGAGCGACGCCGGGAACGCCAAGGTGGGCCTTGCCTTACTGATGCGGCCCGAGCGGCCGTTCCCGGCGCGTCGTTCGTGAGGTGCCGCTACGCCACGGCCCGAACATTGCCGCGGCGATCATCACGGCTCGACTGGCCCGGTGGCGTCATTATCCACCTCCTTGTGTCGAGCGCGGAGCCGACTCGCGAATCCGCAGGTTACTGCCGAAGCGTGCTCCTCTTGCCCCGCCCCTGTCAACCTTCCGCGACGGCTTATCGCGGCGTGACCGAGGGCGCGGCATCCGCCAGCGAGCGCAAGAGCTTGCGAGCCATTTCGGCCAGGTCGCCCTCGGACGCAGGCGGCAAGTTACGAAACGTGATTGCTTCCTCGACAATGTAGCGGCGAGACGTGATGTCGGTCTTCTGGTGCAGCGGAACGACATGCGCGTGCACATGCGCGATATCGGTGAACAGGAATGCGACGCGGGGAACGCGGAAAAGCTCCTTCATGGCGACGGCCAGTCTCCGGCCCAGCAGCACGATCGACGTGACGACGGCGGCCGGCGCTTCGTCGAAGCAGGGGAAGTGCTCCTTGGGGATGATCTGCGTGTGGCCGGGCCTGATGGGACCACGATCAAGAACGGCGAGAAGCTGGTCGTCTTCATAGACGGCATGCGTTTTCACTTGGCGCTTGGCGATACGACAGAACGGACAATCTTGCGCCATTTCCGTGCGCCCCGATTTCGCTGTGGCGTGCTTTCCCGGGTCCAGGAACTCGGTCGACGGCCGGACAATGAGCCGACCGCCGACCAAGACGGAGCCCATGAGGCTT
>Ga0066903_100003671_pt1 | contig 12641 bp, 9 predicted proteins | sample PanSoiMetaGPlot1_FD_67491 | JGI IMG/M metagenome (GOLD analysis project Ga0066903, IMG submission 67491) | Tropical forest soil microbial communities from Panama analyzed to predict greenhouse gas emissions - Panama Soil - Plot 1 (version 2) | ecosystem: Environmental > Terrestrial > Soil >...
GAATGTGCAACGAATTGTGCAACTACTGAAGTGATTTTGGGCAAGTGACTTACGCTCCCGTGGCAACGAGGTGGAATTATGCTCGCCCTGACCCGCGAAGTGAGTCCGGCGATCGATCGGTGCCAATTGACGCATCTGTTGCGGACGCCGATCGACCTTAGGCGGGTTCAGGCTCAGCACGAGGCGTTCGAACGGGCCCTGGTGCAACTCGGTTGTACCATTCGGCGGGTGCCGCCCGCCCCAGATCTGCCGGACGCAGTCTTCGTCCAGGACGCGGCCCTGGTGTTCGACGAGTTGGCGGTCATTACCCGACCGGGCGCGGAGTCGCGGCGCGCGGAGACGGCAACCGTGGCCACGGCCCTGGCGCCTTTTCGGCCCCTTCGGTCTATTGAGCCGCCCGGCACGCTGGACGGCGGGGATGTTGTTTGCCTTGAGCGGTCCGTCTTCGTTGGACGGACGGCGCGGACGAATGACGAGGGTGCCCGCCAGCTTGCGGACATGCTGCAACCCCGTGGCTATTCTGTCCGCTCCGTGACGCCGAGCGGCTGCTTGCACCTGCAGACGGCCGTTACGCCGGTGGCCGATCGGGTCTTGCTCGTGAACCCGGAGTGGATTGACGCAAAGGTGTTTCGCGACCTTGAGGTGATCGAGGTGGACGCGGCGGAGTCCTTCGGGGCGAATGCGCTGCGGGTCGGCGAGGCGATTGTCTACCCGGCCGCGTTTCCGCGAACGCGGGCCCGGTTGGAGGAACGGGGATTGAAGGTGTTGACGGTGGATGTGTCCGAGTTAGCGAAGGCGGAGGGGGGTGTGACGTGCTGCTGCATTCTGGTCCCGTAGGGGCCGACAGTCGACCGCTGGGGCTCGGACACGAGGATTAGGATTACGAGTCGGAGTAGGATTAGGAAGAGGATTACGAGTCCGATTACGAGTACGAGCAGGACGGAACCCGCGCGATGCCGGCAGTCCTACTCGTACTCGCAATCGGACTCTTAATCCTCTTCCTAATCCTAATCCTACTCCTACACCTACTCTTAATCGTAATCCTCTGGCCTTCGTTCGAAGGGTCTCGCTGCCCGTCCGCTACAATAGCCTGCCTGTTCAACCTGCCCTCTCGTCACGGAATCCCACCCGATGCCGGCCCCGGAAGTCCAGGCGGTCAAGGAGATCGCCGCCGCCTATGAACGGATGGCCGACCAGATCGGCAAGGTCATCATCGGACAGCACCAGGTCGTGGAAGAGATGATCATGGCCCTGTTCAGCCGGGGCCATTGTCTCTTGGTCGGCGTTCCTGGCCTCGCCAAGACGTTGCTCATCAGCACCGTCGCCCGGATCATGCATCTCTCGTTCAAGCGCATCCAGTTCACGCCCGACCTGATGCCGTCGGACATCACCGGCACCGACATCCTTCAGGACGATCCGGAGACGGGTCGGCGCAAGTTCGCGTTCCTGCAGGGGCCGCTCTTCGCCAACATGATCCTGGCCGACGAGATCAACCGCACTCCGCCGAAGACTCAGGCGGCCCTGCTGGAGGCGATGCAAGAGCATCACGTCACCGCGGGCGGGCAGACTTATCGCTTGCCTGAGCCGTTCTTCGTCCTGGCGACGCAGAACCCGATCGAGCAGGAAGGGACGTACCCGCTGCCGGAAGCGCAGCAGGACCGGTTCATGTTCAACATCAAGGTGGACTACCCGAGCCGGTCGGAAGAGATCCAGATCATGAAGGCGACGACGTCCAACCTGAAGCCGGACCTCGAGCCGGTGTTGGACGCGCGGCAGATTCTGCGACTTCAGGACGCCGTGCGGCAGGTGGTAGTCGCGGATCACGTCTTCGCGTACGCCGCGGACCTGGTGCGAGCGACGCGGCCGAAGGAATCGGGCATCCCGAAATGGGTGCCGGACCTGATTTCCTGGGGCGCCGGTCCGCGAGCGAGCCAGTACCTGATCCTGGGCGGGAAGGCGAAGGCGGTCCTGCATGGCCGGCTGCACGTCACGACCGAGGACATCCGCGACGTTGCGTTCCCGGTCCTGCGGCACCGGCTCATGACCACGTTCAGCGCCGACGCGGAGGGGATTACGACCGACGACCTGATCCGAAAGCTGATCTCATCGGTGGCGCCGCCTCAGGAGGAAGCCGCGGCGCGGGCGCGGCGTGGCTGAGGTCCCAGGCTTGTTAGCCCGACGCGCGAGGGTCGGGCGATTCTCGGGGCGAGCGATTCCCTCGCTCGCGTGTGGGGCTAAACGGGCGTGGGCAGTTCCCATTTGCCGATGAGAGGAACGCCGCCGACTCCGCCATCGACGGTGAGGTACCGCAGGTCCACGCCCGCGTCGTATTTGCCGTTGTGGTTCAGATCAATGGTCCACCTGCCGGTGAGCGGCCGGAACAATCCGCACTCGGTGATGCCGTCGCCGTTGAAGTCGCCCACCACCGCCCGACCGCCCACGGCGCCGTCGAGGTTCGTCATGGTGATCTCGGCAGCGAGGGGGTCGCGGTTCGTATCGAGCAGCCACTGGCCGGTCAGATTGAAGAACAGGCCGACGTCGGTTTTGCCGTCGCCATTCCAGTCGCCGACGAGCGGCTGGCCGCCGATCTTGCCAGCCAGCCGGGTAATCACCGTATCATCCGCGTCCCGGGAGGCGAGATCCCCATCGACGTCGAGCGTGAACACGCCAGTCATCACGCGGTACAACCCGACCTCGTCCCCACCAATGCCATCCCAGTTCCCGACCAGCGGCTTGCCGTAGGGTTTGCCGTCGAGTAACGCCCCCGTCCGGTCGTCGGTCACATTGAAAACGCCGTCGCCGTTGAAGTCGAGGATGAACTTGCCGAGGACTGGCCGGAACAACCCCACTTCGTCGCCGGGCAGGCCATCCCAGTTTCCGACCAGGGGGATGCCGCCGACCTTGCCGTCCAACTTGGAGAAGGTCTTGAACACGTTGCCGTTGACGAACAGCGTGAAGGTGCCGGTGTCGGCGCGGAACAGGCCGATGTCGTCGTAGCCGTCGCCGTTCCAGTCGCCGACGATCGTCTGGCCGGGGCCGAGCAGCGTATAGCGAGCGTCGCGGCCCGCGGTGTAGACGCCGTCGTTGAAGGAATCGAGCGTCCATTGCCGCGGCAGCCCGCGGAAGATGCCGATCTTGTCCACCGGCGCCGAGTCGAAATTGGTCACGGCGACGGATTGCTTCGGCAAGTTGTTGTAGTTCAGGTCGGTGCTCGTGCTCGGGCCCAGGTCGATCGTGTAGGTCACGTTGCCGTCGACGATGGCGTCGGGCTGGCCGGTCACCGTCACGGTTTGCGGCTGGTTCCAGTTGGCGGATGTGAACGTCAACTGGTTGGTAGACGCGGTCCCCTCGTTCGGGTCCGAGCTGTTGACCGGAATCGTCACGTCGCTGGTCGGCTGCGAGGTGAGTACGACGGTGAAGCTGGCGGTAAAGCCGGTCTCGCTAGTCTGCAAGCTCCCCGAGGTCGTGATGACGAAGTTCGTATGCAGGTTGCCGAAGTCGATGTTGCGCTGGTTGAGGTCGGAGGACAGGAGGGTGTAATACGGGTGGGCGGCCATTGGCTCGTTGATGGTCGCGGCGGGGTCGAAGGTCTCTGCCCAGCCGACTTGAGCCTGCTCCATGACGCGGAAACTCAGCAGAGCGCCGGGATCCACCTCCAGGCGGTAATTGCCGAGCGCGTTGGTGACCGCGGACGGCTCGCCCGCGCCCAGGACGCCGTCGTTATCCAGATCGGCAAAGACGGTCCTGCCGGCCACCGCGGCCTCACCCGTGTCGCGAACGCCGTTGGCGTTCAGGTCCTCGAACTGGGTTCCGGCGACAGTGACGTGTTGGGCCGGAACCAGGCGGGACTCCAGCTCACCAACGGTGAGTCGGGCCGATCGCCGCGGCGGACAAGCTCGCGGCGAAGAGAAGCGACTGAACCAGGAGCGCATGGAGGCCTCCGCGTTTCCGTCGGCCGGGCGCGGGCCGGCGAAAGAGTTGATTCCGGTTGGACTTCAGGTCCGAAGAGTAAATGAAGAGTGGCTCACATGTGAGCGACTGTCAAACGACCGGGCAAACGGGTGGACGCGGTTTACTTGAGTCCGGGCATACCCCGCGGAGAGGTAGAAGACGCCGTCAGCCTTGTGGAGGCAGTGCGGTCGAATTGCGGCATCCGAGATTCCCGCGCTTGCGTCCGAATTGACAACCCATAAACGGGCGAGGCCCCTTCGGCGGGCCCAGTCCCCGCCGAAGAGGCCGCGGAAGGCGAGTGCAACCCGGTGGGCCTCACTCGACGATCGTGATGAAGCGGACCCTCGCGACCAATTGAGGGTCCCACTGGACGAAGATCGTTGCCGAGCCCTGACAGTTGAGCGCCCGGCTCACGTATTGCGAGCCGATGTTGACGAACCCGCCGCTACCGGTCACGTTCAGCGTGCCGCCGGCGATGTAGAACGTGCCCGCGATATTCATTCCCGAGCCACCGGTAATGGAGCAGGGGACGTCGGCATCCCGTCTCTGGAAAAACGTGACACCTTGCCAGGGGCCCGTAGACATCGGTGTGATCTGTACGTTCGCATTGGCGGAGATGCTGATCGGGTCCGAGCTGTTCTTGGGGTCGTTGTAAATCATCACGCCATTGCCGATCAGCGTGCCGCTGGCGGAGAAGTTGAAGCCGCCTCCGTCCATGTAGTAGACGCCGGGCATGAGTGTTACCGAGGCGTTGGCACTGGCGCTGATCCCTCCCTTGTACACGCCCGGATAAAGGATGGTGGTGCCTTGCGTCAACTGGACCTTGTTGTTGCTCTGGACGGTAAAGTCTTTCGGGTCCGGCACCGGCAGGTACTTGAGGGGGTCTTCCATCGGCTGGGCGCCGGTGGTCATCGGGCCGGTGAAATAACCACCACCCGGCGTCGCATAGTTCCCAACAAGGAAAAAGTGATCGGAGATGGCCCCGGCGCCGCCGTTGGCGATTGATCCTTCGATGTTGGTGGAGTCGACGATGATCGGGACATTGTCCACTTCGACCTTCGCTCCGCCGCCGACGCTGAAGGCGTCTTTCATTGTCGGGTCGAGCACAAGGATTCCGAAATCACCCGCCTTGGGCATGCCGACGGAGACGGCCCGCGCCCGGACCGGGATCCGGTCGGTCCCGAAGACCGAGCTGAACGCGCGCGTTTGGTAATACTCGACGATGACCTCGGCATAGCCCGGCTTGCCAATGTAATCGCCGGAGAGGGGCGGGATGTTGACGGTCACGACCGTCTCCGTCCCGTCGTTCATGTAGCCGTTATACCCGGCGGTGCGGAAGGCCGCGGCGCGGGCGGTGCCGGCGACATCCACACCCTGGTTCGAGAACCAGTTGTAGTAGAGGTCGGCGGCCGCCGCGAACGAGGCCGCGTCGGCCGTCGCCTGCGCGTTCCGCCGCTCGGTGAGCAGCATCCCGCCTTCCAGACTGAGGGCGAGGCAGCCCAAGATCGACACGAGCGAGACGACGACTAGGACGAGCGATATCCCGCGGCGTCGAGTTGATGATCGCAGGACCATGTGACACTCTCCGAGGGGGATGCTAATCGGGTTCGAAACGGGTCAATACGACACCAGCATGGTGGATCGGCTCACGAACTCCTGACCGCTAAAAATAGCCAATCCCTCCCACTGGTAGTGGACTTCTACAGTGACGTAGTTGCCCATCATGTTGGAGGTCGTCCAGTACACGTTGACGGTCATCTTGGACGGGTCGAGCGTCACTCCCTGGGCGAGGCAGAAGTTTTGGATGTCCGCGGCCGTCGCCGCGGGACGGTTCGTGCTCCGGCTGTACGTGTAGCCGCGAACGGACCCCCAGCGAGCGCCTTCGCGGCTCACGGTCGCCACTTCGTCCGTGACCAGGACCATGATGGCCCCGCTCATGATCCCGTAAATGAGCAGCAGCGCGACGGGCAGAACGATCGCCGCTTCGACGGCGGCGGCGCCCGAGCGGCGGGCTTGTTGCCTGTGCAGTCGCATGGTGTGCTCCGTTAAAAAGTCTTCCACCCCAAACGGCGCCGTCTCGGCTCAATCAATCATCAAAACGTGCCCGGCTTGGGCGATGTTGGGAGCACGCGCATATCGGTCGATCGCGACAGGGTCGACGAGGACGGAACGCCCGGGAAGTTGGTGACCGTGTCAAACGTCATGGTCACGGTCACCCGAACGTACTTGAACCCATCCGGGCCGTCATAGACGTTGCTGGTCACGGTGGGGGTCGGCGAGACGTCGGTGAGGTCCTGCTGGGCCACCGAAGCAATGCCCGCGGCGTTGGTGGCATGGTCGATGTCTTGACACGCCCAGTAGCACGCGTTTCGCGACGCGGTCTCGAGGATCATCGTCCGCGAGAAGATCCGGGCGTAGTCCACGCCAATGACGGCGAAAAAAGCGACCAGCGGCAATAGGACCGCCAGCTCAACCGCGACGGACCCCGAGCGCACGCGGGGCGAAGAACGATGAAGCAGCATGACGATTCTCCTCGACCGGGTCGGTAGAATCCGGATCCGTGATCCGAGGCGTCATCTTTCCTCTAGAACCGGCCGGACCCCCCCGCCGGGGCCGAACAGACGATTTCGAGAAATGACCTGCCGGGATTTGGCCGCGGCCGAACTTTATCGGCGGCGCCGCAACGACTGAAAAGGATTTCAGGCGGCGTCAAGGAGGCCTTTTCAGCTGTCCGGGAGCGCCATCAACGGCCATTGACGCTCTGCAGATCGCCCAGTCTTCCCCATTTCAAACCGAACTGCTCCGTGGTACGAACCTTGCATAAGTGCCGGATTGGCTTCGATGGCACATCCGCAGTGCGAACTTGGAGAGGTTTGGCGTGGGAGACGTATCGCCAAAGGCCCGGCTGCGCTTTGTCGCGGACTCGCGCCCCGGGATCCGCCGCGTGCGAACGGGAAGCGGCTTCCGCTACCTCCGCGCCGATGGACGACCTGTACGCGACAAACCGACCCTTGCCCGCATCAAAGCGCTGGCGATCCCCCCGGCCTGGAACGACGTCTGGGTCTGCCCGCAGGCGAACGGGCACATCCAGGCGGTCGGCCACGATGCGAAGGGGCGCAGGCAGTACCGGTATCACGCGGACTACCGCGCCGCGCGCGACGAGGCGAAGTTCGATCGCATGGTCGCCTTCGGCAAGACCCTGCCGCGCATCCGCAAGGCGGTGGCCCGCGACATGGCACGCCGCGGCCTGTCGCGCCGTAAGGTCCTGGCCGCAGTCATCCGCTTGCTCGAGACGAGCCTCATCCGCGTCGGCAACGAAGAGTACGCCAGCGACAATGGCTCGTTCGGGCTCACCACCTTGCGGGATCGACACGCGCAGATCAACGGCGGAGTGATTCGCTTCCGCTTTCGCGGCAAGAGCGGCGTTGCGCACGACGTCTCGCTGTCTGATCGCCGGCTTGCCCGCATCGTCAAGCAATCGCAGGACCTGCCCGGGCAGGAGCTGTTCCAGTACACGGACGACGACGAGAAAGTGCGCGATATTGGTTCCGCGGACGTCAACGAATACCTGCGTGAAATTGCCGGCGACGACTTCACGGCGAAGGACTTCCGCACCTGGGCCGGGACCGTCCTGGCGGCGCTCGCGCTCGAGGAGTTCAAGTCGTTCGATTCGCAGGCGGAGGCGAAGCGGAACGTGATGTCCGCGATCCGCCGCGTCGCCGAGAAGCTCGGCAACACCCCGGCCGTCTGTCGGAAGGGTTACATCCACCCGCGAGTCATCGACGCTTACCTGCAGGGGACAATGCGCGACGCGATGCGCCGTCGGGCGGCCAGCGCCATGTCGCACGTCTCGAAGTTGGAACCCGAAGAGGCCGCGGTGCTCGCTCTACTGCAGCGGCGGCTGGCGAAGTGAGGCGAACGGCCGAGCGACAGCGGGCCATGCCGATACTTGGCGAATGGCCTTGCGTCAGCGGGCCGAGGAAACCAGGACTCTGCAGAGAGTTCTGCACATCAGAGACCGGTCCCAGGTGATCCGGTTCCTCGGCCCGCTGACGCGAGGCCGTTCGCCAGGTTAGGCTGACGCGAGGCCGTTCGCCGCGCCTGGAGTGGCGCAGTAACTGGATTCAGCCCTCGCCAAAGTCGTCAGGCTTCCGGTGCCGGCGCCGCGCGCAATTCAGCACTGCACTTCACAGATGTGTGTAATTGCTCGCTCAATCGAGCCCGCTCAGATCTTCGTCTCGCCGGCCGCGACCCAGGCGCGATCCTCGCCGGAAAGTTCAAAGGACTGCCGGACCAGTCCGCACAGGGCGAGCATCTGCGGTTGGTCGAACGATCGCACTCGACCTGCAAGCGCCGGGGCGTTGCGCGCCAGACGGGTGGTCAGGTGGTCGCGCAGGTCGCTCGGCGTGCAGTGGTCCGGATGAAGCGCGATGCATGCCCGGAGCAATTCCACGAGTTCGTCAAAGTGGAGGGGTAAGGTCATCATGACGCCGATCACAAGGCGGGAGCGAGACCCCCCACGTGTGCAAAGCACGCGCCTCTAACACCCAGATCAGTTGGCCGATGCCCTTTCTTCTGCTGCAATAGCATCTCGCTCGGTCACATCGTGTTCGTCGAGCACGGAACTGTCGATGAAGGTCCCGTCCATCCCCCGTGGCGGCTCGGCGCCCAGGACCGCGACCAGGCTCTGGTGGCTCGTTCCCTTTGGCGGGCGCATAACCCCGACCACCTCGACGGCCGCCGAGCGGTAGTCGGGAAACGTCAGCATCGCTTCATGCAACTGCCGGAGCCGGTAATGCGGGACCGACGCAAATAGGTGATGCGGCAGGTGATAATCCTGACCGATCGGCAAGAGGAAGAAGTTGACGGTCGATGGACCGAGGAACACGCGCGTGTTGGTCAGCCGCCCGCGACCGCCGTTGCCGTGCTGGACGAACTGCCGCAACAGGACATAAAGGGGGAACGTCGTGACCAGCGGGATTGCCCAGAGCAGAATCCAGTACCAGAGCGCCGGCCGCCCGGTCAGGACGGTCAACCAGGCGAGTCCGTAGAAGAGCACAAAGTAACCAGTCAGTCGCTGTAGAGTGGTCGCCCGCAAGCCAATGTCCGGCTTCACGCGGCTGCGGTGGTAATACTTCTCGGGCAAGAGACCGAAGAAGATCACCGACAACGCCCAAAACGCCGGTGGGATGATCGCCAGCAAGAACCAGTCGCCGACGTAGACCAGTGCCAGGTTCAGCCAAAGCTGTCCGACGACGCAAAGTGCTCCGAGCCGCTTGGGCCACGACGGCGCCGGCTCTTCGGACGAGCGGTAAACGTCATGGTCGGTGCTGAAGGCATTGTCCTTGATGCGTGCACCGAGGAAGCCCCAGAGCCGAACCGGGTTGAGCACGCGAAGCACGTAGGCAACGATCTGTCGTGGTCGCAGCGGGCCGTCCGGCCAGGTGTCGGTCTCGCGCATCTGCACGATATTCGGGTCGCGAAGCGGGTCGTTCACGAACTGGTGGTGAGCGAGGTGCTGCAGCCGGTACATGTACGTCGTGGTGAAGAGCGGGTACATGCACAGCCAGTCGGACGCCAGTTCGTTGAGCCAGCGGTTGCGGAAGAGTGTCCGGTGCGACCCTTCGTGTCCAAGGACCCCCAGGTGGTGCTGGCCTGCTCCAACGAAAATGGCCGAGACGATCACGATCGGGATTGCCCACCCCCAGCCAATGCCGGAGTATGCGACCCATTCCAGCCCGGCGACGGCGGCGGCCAGCACGACGATGAGGATGAGCCAGGAGCGGGCGATGTAGAGCCAGTTGGTCCGGTTGTCAGTCTGCCGGACATCCTGGAGGAGTTGCCGGAAGGCGGGGTCGCGGAGGAAGGGAACGGCGTCGTCAGCGGACATGAATACAGATTAACCACAGAGACACAGAGGGCACAGAGGACCGAGAGAGCTTTGTCTTCTCTGTGTCCTCTGTGCCTCTGTGGTTAATCCTTAGGCCTTCAACTCCCGGGTCGCCTCCTCAATCGACACGATCTGCTTTTCGAGTTCGACGACCAGCTCGCGCTGCTGAGCGACCACCTCGGCCGGCGCCCGGCTGACAAAGCCTTCGTTCGCGAGTTTGGCTTTGATCCCCTCCAGCTGCTTTCGCTTGTCGGCAAGTTGCTTCTCCAGCCGCTTGATCTCGGCCGCGGGGTCGATCAGGCCGGCCAGCGACACGTACGCCTCGAACTCGGGCGTGACCTGCGAGGCGGCCTGTTTCGGCTTGGCGACCCCCGGCCCGTAGTGGAGCTTGCCGACGCCGGCCAGGAGCGTGACGAACGCCTTGAGCGCCTGGAAGTCGGTCGCGACCCCTTCGGAACAGCGCACGAACACTTCGAGCGGCGTCCTGGCGTCGACGCTGTAGCGGTTGCGCACGTCGCGGACGATGCGCACCAGTTCCTGCATGCGGGCGATCCGCGTTTCCATGGCCGCGTCCTGCCAGTCGGCCGGTATGACCGGCCACGGGGCGATCATCACCGACTCCGCGGCCCTGAGCGGCTCCGGCAATCCGCGATCCGGGGCCACCTCGTTCAGCGCCTGCCAGAGCGACTCGGCCACGAAGGGCATGACAGGATGAACGAGCTTCACGATCGCATCCAGGACGCCGACCAACACCCTTTGCACAACTGCTCGGCTTTCCAAAGGATGAAGGATGAAGGATGAAGGATGACCGGACGTGGTTTTCTCTTCATCCTTCATCCTTCCTCCTTCATCCTTTCGGAGGCGGCCCTTGGCCATCTCGATGTACCAGTCGCAGAACTCGCTCCAGGTGAACTCGTAGATCGTGCGGGCGACGTCGCTAAAGTGGTAGCCTTCGAGTAGGTCGGTGACGGCCTTGGTCGTCGTCGCGAGGCGCGAGAGGATCCAGCGGTCCTCGATTGGGAGCGTCTTCGGATCGAGCGGGCCGGACGTGTAGCCGTCCAGGTTCATGAGGACGAACCGGGCGGCGTTCCAGAGCTTGTTGGCGAAGTTGCGGCCCATCTCGAAGCGCTCGGACGCCTGCTTCGCCGTTGGCAACTCGGGGTCCTCGTCCGGCCACGGCCCGCCGGGGCGGAATGGCTTTTTGCACTTGGTACACGCCACCTTTTTGGTGCGCATGTACATGTGCTCTTGTTTGACCGCGTTCAGCTCACCGCAGTGCGGGCAGACGTTCGACACGGGGAGTTTGGAGTCTTGCGTCTCGCCCGCGATCGACACCATCTGGAAGCGCAGGGCATCGGCGCCATATTGCTCGACGATGTCGAGCGGATCGACGCCGTTCCCCTTCGACTTCGACATCCCCTCGCCGAACCCGTCCAGCACCTTCGGCGTGATGTAGACGTGGTGGAACGGGATGTCGTTGAGGTTGTAGAGCCCCGCGATCACCATCCGGGCGACCCAGAGGGTGATGATGTCGCGGCTCGTCACCAGCGTGCTGGTCGGGTAGTAGTAGTCGAGCTCCGGCGTCTGGTCGGGCCATCCGAAGGTCGAGTGGGTCCAGAGCATGGAGCTGAACCAGGTGTCGAGGACGTCATCCGATTGATGGAAGCCGCGCTTTTCCAGTGGCTCCACGAGGCGGCTGTCGTCGACATGAAGTGCCAAATGCAGGTAATACGGCGGCCGCTCGCGCCGAAGTTGCTGGAACTTTGCAAGCGCTTCGGGCGTGCCGAGTGCACGGAGGTTTTCATACTGCTGCGCCAACTCATCGTCGGCCTGCTGTGAGATCACAAGTTCCCCAGCCACCTCAGCGGCCCTCAAGTTTGGTTCCTGTCGCAGCCAGTGGATATGGTGCTCGAGGTCCTGTTTGTCGGGGCAGCCATCCGACCACACCGCGATCCGATGCCCCCACCAGAGCTGCCGGCTGATGCACCAGTCGCGTTTCTCGCCCAGCCATTCGAGGTAGGTGTTCGCGTAGCGGGCGGGGAAGAACTTCACGCGGCCGCTCGACACGGCGTCCATCGCCATCTGGGCGAAGCCCGCCTTGCCGCCATCAAGATCGCCCATCTTCACGAACCATTGGTCCGACAGGTACGGCTCGATCGGCGTCTTCGAGCGGTCGCTGTATTTGAGCGGGATGACGCGGTCTTCCTTGCTCTCGTAGAAGCCCGTCTCCTCCATGTCCTTGATCACGGCCTCGCGGGCCTTGTAGCGGTCGAGCCCCTTGTACTTGCCGCCGTTCTCGTTGATCGTCCCGTCCGGGTTCAGGATGTTGATGATCCCGATCTCGGGGTGGCGCGTGTAGCAGGCGTAGTCGTTCGGGTCATGGGCCGGGGTCACTTTCACCGCGCCGGTCCCGAGCGTCGGGTCCGCGAGCTGACCGTCCGCGATGATCGGGATTGCCCGATCGGTGAGCGGGATCATCACCTTCCGACCGATCAGGTGCTTGTAGCGCTCGTCGTTCGGATGCACGCACACGGCCGTATCGCCGAGCATCGTCTCTGGGCGCGTTGTGCTGAAGCGGATGAAGGTGTCCGGCATCCCGATCACGGGATATTTGAATGTCCAGAACCCACTCTTCACGTCCTCGGTGTACGTCTCGTCGTCAGACACCGAGGTCAGAAGCTGCGTGTCCCAGTTCACTAGCCGCTTGCCGCGAAAGATGTAGCCGTCGCGGAACATGCGGAAGAACGTCTCGCGCACGGCCCGCGAACGTTTCTCGTCCAGCGTGAACGCGGTCCGCGGC
>Ga0066903_100003672_pt1 | contig 12640 bp, 14 predicted proteins | sample PanSoiMetaGPlot1_FD_67491 | JGI IMG/M metagenome (GOLD analysis project Ga0066903, IMG submission 67491) | Tropical forest soil microbial communities from Panama analyzed to predict greenhouse gas emissions - Panama Soil - Plot 1 (version 2) | ecosystem: Environmental > Terrestrial > Soil >...
CCGATCAAGGTGGACGTCCGCATCATCGCCGCGACCAACCGCGATCTCGAAGCCGCGGTGCGCGACCGGACGTTCCGCGAGGATCTGTTCTATCGCCTCAACGTGTTCCCCGTCGTCGTCCCGCCGCTGCGCGATCGCGTCGAGGACATCCCGGCGCTCGTCTGGACGTTCGTCGACGAGTTCGCGCGATCGTTCGGCCGGACGATCGACTCGATCCCGAAAGACTGCATGCGCGAACTGCAGCGCTACCCGTGGCCCGGCAACGTCCGCGAGCTGCGCAACGTGATCGAGCGCGCGGTCATCGTCTCGACCGGCCGGCAGCTGGTGGCGTGGCCGCCGCGCGCGTGTCAGACGCCGATGCCGCAGACGGGGAGGACGCTGTGCGAGCTCGAAAGCGAGCATATCCGCGCGGTGCTCGAGAGCACGAACTGGCGGGTGCGGGGCGCCGGCGGCGCCGCCGACCGCCTGGGACTCAAGCCGACGACGCTCGAGAGCCGCATGGCGCGGCTGGGCATCGTCCGCAAGAATCCGCCGCAGGCCGGGTTCGCATCGTGAGCGAAGACACACACAGGCACGATCGGCTGCGGGTGCTGCTCGTCGACGACAACGAGCTGATGCTCGAATGCGCGATCGGCACGCTGTCGTCGTCCGCGTGTGTGATTGTGGGCGCGCTGAGGGACGGCAAGGCCGCGCTCGAATGGATCGGCGCCGTGCAGCCCGACGTCGTCGTGCTCGACATCTCGATGCCGGGCATGACCGGCCTCGAAGTGGCGAGCCACCTGCGCCGCTCGGGATCGACAGTACCGATCGTGTTCCTCACCGTGCACGACGACGAAGAGTTCGTGCGGGCCGCGTATGCGGCGGGCGCAACCGGGTACGTCCTCAAGAGACGTTTGACCACCGATCTGCTCACGGCTATCGTCGAAGCCTGCGCCGGCCGCGAGTGGATGTCGCCCGTGCCGGCTCTCAAGCAGAGCCGAGTGCTGACTCCCGTAGCCCAATCGCGCCGGAAGTAACGCGCACCGATTGCCGGACTCGTGTCACGTGGCACGCCGATCGTTTGCTCGTCGTGGTTGGCTCGTCACGCTCTCGTCGTTCAGTTCGATCACACGCGTCTCCCGCCCGTTTGCACTAGAATCGCCGCGATGGTGCCGGCGGGCCACTCGTTCGGCCGCTACGAAATCGTCCGCCCGCTCGGCCGTGGCGGCATGGGTACGGTCTTTCTCGCGCACGATCCCACCCTTGAGCGCCCCGTTGCGATCAAGGTGCTGGAGGATACGGATACTGGGGAGTCGCGCACACGCGTTCTGCGGGAAGCTCGGGCGGCCTCGGCCCTGAACCATCCGAACATCTGCACCATTTACGAGATCGGCGACGCGGATGGCCGTGCGTTCATCGCCATGGAATACGTGGACGGCAGCGCCGTCGCCGACATGGCGCCGCTGCCGCTCCAAGATGCCGTCCGCTACGGGGTCGAAGCGGCCGACGCACTCGCGCACGCGCACGATCGCGGCGTCGTCCACGGCGATTTGAAAGCCGCAAACGCCCTCCTCACAACGAGCGGACGCCTGAAGGTCGTCGACTTCGGCCTTGCGAGGCGCGTCGCGTCGCCCGCGAGCGAACAGACGCGGTCGCTCGGCACGCCTGCGCTCGCGGCCGGAACGCCCTATGCGATGGCCCCGGAACTGGTGCGCGGCGGCGGCGCCGATCTGCGCTCGGACGTGTGGGGCCTCGGCGTCCTGCTCTTCGAAATGTTGTCGGGGGCGAAGCCCTTCGACGCACCGGCCCTGGCCGACTTGTTTTCGGCCATTCTTCGCGACGCGTCCGCGCCGCTGCCGCCCCACGTACCACCCGCCGTTAAGGACATCGTTCAGAAGTGTCTCGCGAAGAATCCCGGCCATCGCTATCAGCGAGCGGCCGACGTTCGGCTTGTACTGGAAGTCGTGGCGTCGTCTCTGCGGCGTACGGATCGCACGCCGTCCGGCACCGCGGTCGTCGCGGGCGACGCGCTGCCGCTGCCCCCGATCGTCGCCGCGTCGTCGGCCGGAGCGTTCGTGGGCCGTACGCGAGAAATCGATCAGCTACAACTGATCTGGGCCAGGGTGGAATCGGGTCACCGGCAGCTCGTCCTGCTCGCCGGCGAGCCCGGCATCGGCAAGACGCGGCTGTCGATGGCGTTTGCGCGCGCCGTCGGCGAGCAAGGTGCCACGGTCCTCGTCGGGCGCTGCGACGAAGAGGGGCTCGTGCCGTACCAGCCGTTGGTCGAGGCGCTCACGTGGTACGCGCGGACCTGCGCCGAGTCCGACCTGCGCGCGCACCTGGCGTCGGCCGGCGGCGGATCGGAGCTCGTGCAGCTCGTGCCCGATCTGCTGCGGCGGCAACCCGACCTGGCGCCACCGGCGCTGATGAGCGCCGAGAGCCAGCGCTATCGCCTCTTCGAAGCCGTATCGGAGTTCCTCGCCGCCGCCGCATCAGTGCGCCCGTTGCTGCTCGTCCTCGAGGACCTTCATTGGGCCGACAAGCCGACGCTGCTGATGGTCCGCCATTTGGTCCGCGCACAGCAGCGCACGCCGTTGTGCCTCGTCTGTTCGTACCGCGAGAGCGAGCTGGGACGCACGCATCCGCTGGCCGAGATGCTCGCCGATCTGCGCCGTGAACCGATCGTGACGCGCCTGTCGCTGCGCGGCCTGGCCGAGTCGGACGTGCGCGATCTCGTGAGGTCGATTGTTGGTCTGGACGGCCTCGGGCTCGCGGCGCACGTGGGCGAGATCACCGGGGGCAACCCTTTCTTCGTCGGCGAGATCCTTCGTCACGTACGAGAGAGCGGGGCGATGGCCGAGTGGAACGCCGCTCCGTCGTCAGTGCGCGCGGCGCAGGTCACGTTACCCGAGGGGATCCGCGACGTCATCGGCCGGCGTCTGTCCCGAACGAGCGACGCGTGCAATCGCGTGCTCACAAGCGCGGCGGTGGTCGGCCGCGAGTTCGACACGGCCGTGCTCGAAACGCTTGGCGACGTCCCGGACGAACAGCTTCTCGATGCACTCGACGAGGCGGTGGCGGCCCAGCTCGTGGCCGAAGCCCCCGGCCGGAGCGGCCGTTTCACCTTCATGCACGCGTTGATCAGGGAGACGCTGTACAGCGAGCTGAGCTCGTCGCGACGCGCCCGCTTGCACCGCCGCGTCGGCGAAGCGCTGGAGCGGCTGGCACAGGGCAAGCCCAATCCGCCGCTCGCGGATCTCGCGCATCACTTCTGCCAGGCCGCGTCGGCGACAGACTCAGAGAAGGCTGTCGACTACGCCTCACGGGCCGGCGACCGCGCAGCCGATGCGCTGGCGTTCGAAGAGGCGGCTCGCCTGTACGAAATGGCACTGCAGGCGCTTGATCTTTGCGACAACCCTGACGCGGTGCGCCGCGTCGATCTGCACACCCGGCGAGCGAACGCGTTCGGCGGGCTGGCGATGTGGGCCCTGAAGAAACGTGAAGTCGAGCTCGCGCTCGCGTCGCTCGGCCCCGACCAGCCCGAGAGGCGCAGCGAACTCACGTTGATGCTGGCCGACTCGTGTTTCTATCTCCTCGACACGCCTGGTGTCAGGCGCTTCGCCACCGAGGGCCTCGCGCTCGCTGAACAGACCGGTCAGGCCGACCTCGCGGCCGACGCGCTCGGCTGGCTCGCCCGGTGCCACCAGGCTGACGGCGACGTCGAATCGGCGGTCGAGACCGACCGCGCGGCGATCGGGCGCGGTGGGGGCCGCAAGGGGATTGCGGTCTATCACGGGCCGCACACGCTGTACCTGGCGGGCCGGATCGACGAAGCGGTTGCCGCCGGTGCCCGGGCGGCCGATCGCGCGCGCACGTTTCGCGACAGCGAATTCTCGTTGTACGCGTTGTCACATTACGGACTCGCGCTCGGCGCCAGCGGCCGATACGACGAGGCGTTTCGCGTATTCGAGGAAGCTCGCGCCTTTGGCCGCAAGTGCGGCGTGCTGCCGCCAACGGCGCGAGCCATGGCGATGCAGGCCGGCATGCACCTGGCCGTCTTTGATCTCGACGGGGCGGAGCAGCTGCAGTGGGAGGCACGTGAGCTGGCGTTGAGCGTCGCGTTCCCGCCCACGTCAATCAGTGCCGCGATCGATCTGCTGCTGACGAGCGCTCGACGGCATGATCCGGGCGCCGTCGAGGCGCTGCTCGTCGAAACCGAGACGGCCGCGGCGCAGACACCGGGGTGGCACGAGTGGCTCTGGAAGCTGCGCCTCCGTCAGGCGCGGGCGGAGCTCGCCTTCGCGCGCGGCGATTTCGAACAGGCGATCGCCGATGCCACCAGCAGTGTGGACCAGAGCCAGCGTCGCCACCGGCCCAAGTACGAGGCGCTCGGCCTCGTGACACGTGCGGCTGCCGCTCACCGCATCGGACGGACCCGCGACGCCATCGCTGACGCAACCGCGGCGATCGAGGTCGCCCGGCGCAGCATCGACCCCGCCCTCGAGCTGCGGGCAATCGTCATGCTGCTCGAGGTCGAGGGCTCGGACGAATGGGCAGCCTCAGCCAGAGCGCTCGTCGCGAAGATCAGGGCAGCGCTTCCCAACGACACGATGACGCGCCGCTTCGACGCGTCCGAGGTGGTCACGCGAGCGATGAAGTAAGGAGCGGTGGTGTCTGCGGCGCCGCAGCTCCGAAGATGTCAGCGCGAATCGACTTGGCCTAGCGAATTTGGTCCCATGCGCGCGAAGGCGTCGAGCTTCGCGAGTTCCTCCCCGTAGAGCCCGGTCAGAAACCTGGTCGAGAGCCAGCGCTCCACGCGTCCGGCCACGCCGGGCCTCGAGGTCGCTTCGGTGCTGATCGTCACGATCGATTCGGCGCCCGCCGGTTCGACCGTGAAGGTCGTGCGCGAGTCGAGATCGCGATCGCGCTCCACGAGCACACGCCCCGGCTCGGGCTCGAGCACCTCGTGGCGGAACGACTGCGTGCGGCCGAACGCGCGCACGTCGAAACGCGTCAGCGTGCCTGCGCCGACGCCGCCGGCCTCCACGACGAAATTGCGAAACGCCGCCGGCAGGATGTTGGGGTGCCCGCTCCGATAGTCGGCGAGGATGCGATACACGCGCTCGGCCGGCGCGGCCACGCGTGCGCTGGAGGTCACCCGATACCGCGTCCCGTCCATGTCTCGGCCCCCGCTCACGGCAGCTTGAAGTGAGGATTCTGGAGCAGCCCGATTGGATTGCCGAACGGATCGGCCACGGTCGCCACCTTGATGTCGCCGCCCACCTCTTTTGCCGGGGACACGAGGCTCGCGCCACTCGACACGAAGTGGCGGACGGCCGCGTCGATGTCGTCGACGCGCCAGTACGCGAGCCCGCTGCCCGGGCCGGGCCGGCCTTCGGTCATGTTCGGATCCAGGCCCAGCTCGTAGCCGGCGATGTCGAAGCCGACGTAGAACGGCTCGTCGAAATAGGGCTGCTGCTGGAACGCCTGCGCGTACCACGCCTTGGCGCGATTTACGTCGGTGACCGGGTAGATCACCGTGCCGAGTCCTTTGATCATCGCGAATGCTCCAGCGGAACCGTCACAGCGAGCCGAACGCCGGATGGTAGCGGACGAGGCCCGACTTCCCGCTCAGCGCGCCTTCGTCCAGCTCCAGCGCCATGAACACGTCATCGGGCACGGTGTACTCACTGGTCAGACCGAAGCGGGATGCCGGCACGAACCCGAATCGCCCGTAGTAGTCGGGGAACCCGATCAGAATGACGGCGCCGGCGCCGGCGTGGCGGCATGCGTCGAGCCCCGCGCGGACGAGCGCCGATCCAATCCCCTGCTTCTGGCGCGGCGGCACGACCGCGACGGGCGCCAGTCCCATCACGCGGACGGCCGGATGCGGCACGAGTGCCGCCGGTGAGCACGCGATGTGGCCGACGATGGCGCCGCGGTCGACCGCGACGAGCGACACGAACGGACGCGCCTGTCCCCGAAGCGCCTCGACGAGATCGGCCTCCGCGCTCGTCTCGAAGGCCGCGAGGTTCACGGCGCGGATACCGGGCCCGTCGCCCGGCTGCTCGGCTCTGATGTGCGCGTCCACGGGCCGTACGACATGCGAAAGGTGGAAGAAGACGTCAGTCGAACGATCGCGAGAACAGCGCCTCGATCGCACGCTGGCCATTGTCACGAATCGATCGCGTGCCCGTGCCGGTGAAGTGCGGATGCGTGACGACCGGCGGTTCCGATCGCGTCAGCGCGTGCCAGTCGGTGCCGTCCCACTGAAACCATCCGTCGTCGTCCTGATCGAAGACATACAGCGGCTTGTTGCATAGCTTCGCGAACTCGGCGCCCCACCCGGTGCCGCCGCGCACGGTACCGTCGCTCTGGATGGTGCCGATCACGTAGATTTCCTGACCGTTGTTGACCTGATACCAGAGCGTCTGGAGCACCTTGCGGATGGTGGGGCTGTCGGTGTACCGGCGGTTCAACAGGCGCGCCACGTACTCGAGGCTCACGTCGCCTTTCGCGAGCTCCTCGTGATTGAGGACGCGCACGCCGCGGTGCCGCTCGATCTTATGGTCGTCGAAAGTGAAGTTGACCTCTTCCACGCCTTTGCGTTCGGCGCAGCGTCCGAACTCGGCCTCGGCGCCGGGCGCGCCGCCGCTGAACAGGATGGCGTCTGATGGATGCATCGGATGGATCATAGTCCATCATTGATCGTCGTACCGCGCGGCCGGTTCGACGCGCTTGAAGTTCGAGTACGTGGCCACGCAGTCGATCTCCTCGGTCATCGTCACAAACGAGATGGTCTTCCCGGGCACCCCGTTGTTCATCAGGACGTCGCGCGTGTAGCGCTCGGTCATCCGCACCGGCGTCCGGATGCCCAGCGCGCTATTGGGCCGATAGTCGACGACGATGCTGCCGTGCGTGTTCGTTTCGACCTCGCTCAACGTGAGGTGCGTGCGAACGATCGCGCCGTCGACCGGGTTCATCCACACCATGCCGCTCGACAACAGATCGCCCGTGCCCGAACGAATCATCGCGGGCCGTGCGGTTTCGACAAACGACAGCCTGATGGTGTCGACGCCGTCGACCGACGCCCGCCCCTGGATTGAAAACGTGAACCGATCCTGGTGCACGGGATCCAGAAACTCGAGCACCAGGAGCGGATCGTTGAAGTTGCGGTACACGTGGCCGATGTTGAAGCGGACGCTGTCTTCGCGGGCCAGGCGCAGCTGCTCGAGGTAGTCCTCGCGGCGCTGGATGGCCAGCAGGGCGTCGAGGCGGTTCGCGCTGTCGGGCACGCGGTCGCGGTTCACGTTGAGCACGTTGCGAACGGTGAGCCACGAATCCTCCTCGATCAGCCACGTGACGAGCACTTCTGACCGCAGCCGCTGCTCTTCGTTCGTCTGCCGGCGGCCCTTCTCGTCCTTAATCGCGGTCTTCTGCTCGTACTCCTCGTCGGTGACGACGCTGGCGAACTTCTGCTCGAACTGGCGAGCGTAGGTGCCGGCACGCTCGAGCAGGTCGAACAGCTGGCGATCGTCGTCGCCCGCCTGAGCGCCCGCCAGGACGGAGAGAGCGACGAAGGCGACGGCGATGCAGAGCGACAGGGGCGCCACCGGGCGCCACCGCTGGCCTTGCAGGTAGAAAGTCATAAACGAGAGCGTCAGTATAGGTCCAACGCTCGGCCGGTGACCGGCCAACATCGGTCGATTTGGTGTGGCGGCGCGTACTGTTTCCAGTCAAGCAGGCCGCAGACCCCGCGCGCCCGCGCGGTTGACTCTGGCCCTACCCGAGGGCTTTCCAGCTCGAGCTTGGCCACCTGACAGATGCCTTTTCCTCTGGCATGAATTTTTCAATGCGTTGCGGTGAGTCGGGAACGAACGATGCGGATCAAGTTGACGCGAAAACTGGCCGACACACTCGACGGGATCGATGTCTCGCGCAACAGGGCCGGCGACATTCTCGAGCTGACGCGGCACGAAGCTGAGCTGCTCATCGCGGAAGGCTGGGCCGAACCGTACCGGGGAGCCCTGCTGGCGTTTCGCGGGACGGACGCGGGCGAGGCACGCCCGCGTCGGGCGGCGCCTCAATCAGCGCCGGGGCCCGCCGCCGTCGACGAGTCGTCCCACCGGGTCCTGGGGACGCTCGAGCGGCTTCGCGAGGCACGGGAGCGCCTCGAGATGCGGCGCATCGTCAAAGAGGATCAACGACGCGCCGAGGATCGCATCCGCGAAGAGCTGCACGACGCGCGTTCGCGCACCGTGTGACACCCGTCACGTGCGCGAGTGCGTCAGGCGACCGCCGTGGTGCAGAACGCGCAGCGGTGTGCGGCGATCGGGATCTCGCTCAGGCATTCGGGGCACTTCTTCGTCGTGGGATCCGGCGGCTGCTCGCCGCGTCGGCGGCGCGCCATGATCTGATTGACCGGCACGACAACCATGAAATAGATGGCCGCCGAGATCAGCAGGAACGAGACGACCGCGTTGATCAGGTCGCCAATGGGAAACAGGCTGCCGTTGATCGTGAAGGCGATCGCCGAGAAGTCCGGCTTGCCTACAATGGCTGCGATGAACGGCGTGAGCAGGTCCTTGACGAGCGCCGTGACGACGGCGCCGAATGCGCCGCCGATGACGACCGCCACCGCCAGATCGAGCACGTTGCCCCGCAGCAGGAACTGTTTGAAGCCACTCAGCATGTCATCCTCCCCAGCTCTCGTCTGAGCGCGCGAAACGCCGCCAGCATCTCCCGGTAGGTGAAGTTCGCGTTCCGGCCGCTCGGGTTGGGCAACACGAACACGACCGCGCCCTCGAAGCGCTCACGCTGGCGTCCGAGACGGACGCGCGATCCGCTGGCTGCGGGGAAGACCTGTCGAAACAACGTCACGCCGACGAACGCGAGGATAGCAGGCTTGTAGCGTTTTGCCTTACGGCGCAGGATGGCGAGACCGGCGGCATATTCGGCCGGACGGAGGCTGTCGATGCCCGGCGTGGCACGCGCGACGAGGTTGGTGAGGCCGAACCCCCACTCGGGCAGGCGGCGGTCGTCGAGCGCGCCGATCCGCTCGGGCACGAGCCCCGACTCGTACAGCAGCGGCCAGAAGCGGTTCGAGTAGCCCGCGAAGTGATGGCCGATGGCGGCCGACCGCATGCCGGGGTTGATGCCGACGAAGAGGACCCGCACGGGCGGCGTGATGCAGTCCTTCAGTCCCCGTGGACGCCGCGGCGACATCGACCTCTTACGGCGTCAGAGCCGCGGCACGAGCGCGAGCGCGACAATCGTGAGGAGATAGCTCGCCGCGAAGTAGCCGCTGACGATCAACGCGCGCCGCGTCCACGATCCGACGTGCCAGGCGGCAAGCGGGTGCGCGCACCAGGCCAGAAAGCGTCCGGCCATGACGGGTGCGCCGAGGGTGCCAATCCGATTCGTCCGAGGGGGGGAAGCAAGGCTCATGGGGATGTTTTGTAACAGGGCTTCCGCCGCGGCCAAAACCAACTTTCGTATTTCCAGCGGGTGTATCAGATTCGCCACGAGGCATGGCGCGGGCGAGACCGAATGCGCTCTGTGTTTTCGTCGCCGATCGGTCAATGTCCACTAGAATCCCGCCATGAACTGGCTATTCAAGGAAGAGCCGACCCACTACGGGTACGACGCGCTGGTGAAAGACCGGCGCACCGTGTGGAGCGGCGTGAAGAATCCGCTCGCACAGAAGCACCTGCGCTCCGTTCGCAAGGGCGATCGCATCTTCTATTACCACACGGGCGACGAGAAGTCCGTGGTGGGCATCGCCAGGGCCCTCGGCGATGCCTACCCAGATCCAAAGGACAAGAGCGGCAAGCAGTCGGTCGTCGACGTCGCGCCGGTGAGGAGGCTGGCCCGTCCCGTCACGCTCGCCGAAATCAAGGCGGACAAGGCGTTCAAGAATTTCCCGCTCGTCCGCATCTCCCGCCTCTCGGTGATGCCCGTGACCGACGACGAATGGGAGCGGGTGGAGGAGATGGCTACTTCGTCTCCTTGAAGCCTGCCGGGATGCCCACGTCGCTGGCGGCGACGTCGGTCGTCACCTTGAGGATCTCCGTCGTGCCGGTGAAGATCGTCGCGCGCTGCTTCGGATCGCCCTCGACCTTCTTCTTCATCGCGCGGCGTGCGAAGCCCCCGAGCGCGCCGCTGACGCCGCTGGACGGGTTGATTTTCGTGTCTTCCTGACTCTGCTTGGTCTCCTGAGCCACCTGCTCCGCCGACTTCGCGCCTTCCATCGTCGTCGTCGACACGATGGCGGTGCCGTCCATCTTGCCGCCCTCGACGTTGACCTTGCCGATCATGTCCTTCATGGCGGGATAGAGCGCCATCGCCGCGGCCATCTGCTCGGCCGGCACGCCCGCGATCATCGAGCCGTACAGCTTCTCGGCGTAGCGGCGATCGAACTCAGCCACTTCCCGCATCGCGGCGATCTTCGGCGCCATCCACATGTCCATCGTCATGACGAGGCCGCCGCTCTCTTCGATGGTCTTGCCTTTTTCGTGCGCAATCGCAGTGACCACCACCTGGTGCGTGTCGAAGCCGTTCACGGTCTTCTTCTGTCCGGTGTCCTTGACGTCGATGTCGAACTGCATTTCCGGCGGCTTCTCGCCCGTCTTGGGCGGCGGCGGCGCCTCGGCGGGCGGCTCCTTGCGCGCGTCTTCCTCGGCCTTCTTCCTCGCTTCCTCCATCCGGCGGCGGAGTTCGGCGAACGTCGTCACGCGGTACGTCTTGCGCTTCATGTCGAGGTCGTACACCCTCTCCTCGGCCAGATCGATGATCTGACCGGTCGAGTCGTTGGTAGTGATCTTGCGATCGCCTTTCACCGCGACGGTCGACGTCACGCCTTCGCGCGCAGCCTTGCCGCCGAAGATGTTCACGACCTTGCCCAGCGCGCCGCCGAACTCGACGTGCGTCTTCTCGTCGGCACGCACGTCGGCGCGAATCGACGTGCTGTATGCCATGACAGCCATCGTGACGACGACGGCCAGCCGTGCGCGAATCATCGGACCCTCCACTTCAGCCCTGTCCTTCACGTTCGTTCGGGCGCAATCGGGCGCGATTGTACCGCCGCAACGAGGATCATCGCGAGGGCGAGTGCGGGCGCCCACACGAGCGCGAGGCGTTCGAAGCCCAGCCGTTCGTAGAGATATCCACCGGCCGCCGGTCCCATCAGCATGCCGGCTCCCCACGCCATGTTGTACAGACCGTACGCGACACCGAACGTGCCGAGCCCGACAGACGACACCGCGTCGGCCATGTACGTCAGCGACGGCGTCACCACGATCGCGACCGCGAGCGCTTCCAGAGTGTTGAGCGCGACCGCCGACTCGAAGCTCCACGCGCGCGCGACGAACGGCAGCGTCGCCGCCATGACGCCCATCCCGACGATGGCTTGCCGGCGCGCGCCGACCTTGTCGGCCACGTAGCCGAAGAGGGGATGGAGTCCGACGTTGGCCAGTGCCGCCGCCGCGAACACCAGGCCGATGCGCGCGGGCCCGAGTCCGGCCCGCGTCTGCAGGTGCAGTGCGAACACTGGCTCGTACATCGACAGCGTCGAACCGACGGCGAGGACGACGCACGTGCACGCCAGCACGGCCGGCTCGCGGAGAATCGCCGCAAGCGGCACCGGTTCAGTTTCGCTGTGCCGCGCGCTGGACTCGATACCGGCGAAGAGGACGGCGCCGGCCAGCGAGAGCGCCGCGAGCGCGAGAAATGGCAGCCGCGCGCCGCCCCACTGGTACAGCCAACCGCCGATGGAGGGGCCCAGCATGTACGCGAAGCTGGAGCTGGCCATCACGATGCCCGTGACGCGGCTTCGCTCGGACGACTCGTAGAGATCCGCGATGAGCGCGAAGCCGACCACCCAGGTCATGGCATCGGCGGCGCCTTGCAGCATGCGGGCGGCGAAGAGTGCGGGCAGCCAGTCGGTGAGGCCGAATACCGCCGTGGCGCCGGCAAGGAGGACAAGGCCGCCGGCCAGCGGGCCGCGCCGGCCGATGCGATCGGAGATCGACCCCATCGGGATCGACACGGTCAGGAGCGTGACGCCGAAGCTCGCGAAGAGCAGGCCGATCGTGGTCGGGCTCGCGCCGACGCGCTGGCTCAGATCGGGCAGTACCGGCACCGCGATCGAGTAGGCGACGATGTCGACGAAGGTCGCGAAGGTGACGGCGGCGAGGGCGAACGTGCGGCCGCGAGTGGAAAACATCTCCGGACGATTGTTTATCACGATGACACGACGAACACGAAGAACACGAAGGAACTATTGGCTTCGTGTTCCTCGTGTGCCTTCGTGCCTTCGTGGAGAAAGATGATGGAACGATCGTGCTCAGCCGCGTCGCTTGAAGTACACGCACGCCAGCGGCGGCACGGTAAGGCGCAGCGACTGGTTGAACCCGTGCGAGGCCACCGGCTCGGTGCCGCGGCCGCCGTCGTTCCCGACGTTCCCGCCGCCGTAGAGGCTGCTGTCGCTGTTCAGGATCTCGGCGTACCAGCCGGCTTCGGGGACACCGATCCGGTACTCGTGCCGCGGGACCGGCGTGAAGTTGAACACCATCACCACGAAGTCGTGGCGGTCCTTCGCGTAGCGCACGACGGAGATGACGCTGTTCTCGTTGTCGTTGCAGTCGATCCAGCGGAAGCCGTC
>Ga0066903_100003673_pt1 | contig 12639 bp, 12 predicted proteins | sample PanSoiMetaGPlot1_FD_67491 | JGI IMG/M metagenome (GOLD analysis project Ga0066903, IMG submission 67491) | Tropical forest soil microbial communities from Panama analyzed to predict greenhouse gas emissions - Panama Soil - Plot 1 (version 2) | ecosystem: Environmental > Terrestrial > Soil >...
TGGCCCGGCGCCTCATCGATCGGCTCGCCCAGGCCAGCCGAAAGCACAATGCCCGCCTCGTCGTCGTGATGCTGCCGCATGTCGATCAGGTGCTGGTCAAAACCCCTGCCTACGATCGATTCGCCGACGATCTGCGCCGGCGCGACGACGTCTGCGCAATCGACCCGCGGCCGCTTCTCTACGAGCAGGAACGGCAGCTCGGGGCCGACACGCTCGCCGCTCCCAACCGCCACTACAACGCGCTGGGAAACCGCTTGATCGCCGACGCCGCCCGCGATGGACTCGAGCGGTGCGGACTGGTGCCCAGGTAGGCCCGGTGCCCAGGTATCAGGGTTTGTTCACCTCCCTCCGGTAGAACCGGCGCCATGGCCACTTCCAGCGGATAGGCGTGAATGAGCGTTCTCGTCACCGGCGGTGCCGGCTACATCGGCAGCCACATGGTCCACGAGCTCGTCGACAAGGGCGAGCGGGTCGTGGTCGTCGACAACCTGTCGACCGGCTTTCCCTGGGCGATTCCCGCCGACGTGCCGCTGGTGCAGGGGGAGACCGGCGACGGCGAGCTGATGCGCTCGGTCATGCAGGCCCATGGCGTCGACGCCATCATCCACTTCGCGGCGTCCGTGGTGGTGCCCGATTCGGTCGCCGATCCGCTCGGCTACTACCGCAACAACACCGCCAACTCGCGCACCTTGATCGAGGCAGCCGTCAAGGCCGGCGTGCGGCGCTTCATCTTTTCCTCGACCGCTGCCGTGTACGGCAATCCGGCAATCGTACCGGTGCCCGAGGACGCGCCGCTCGCCCCCATGTCGCCCTACGGATCGTCCAAGATGATGACCGAGACGATGCTGCGCGACGCCGGCGCGGCGCATGGCATCGAGCACGTGATCCTGCGCTACTTCAACGTCGCTGGCGCCGACCCGCACCAGCGCACCGGCCAGTCGACCCGCGGCGCCACCCACCTGATCAAGGTGGCGGTGGAGACGGTGCTGGGCGTGCGTCCGAAGATGGAGGTCTACGGCACCGACTACCCGACCCCGGACGGCACCTGCATCCGCGACTATATCCACGTGACCGACCTCATCGGCGCGCATTGCGATGCGCTCGCCTACCTGCGCGGCGGCGGCGGCTCGGTCACGCTCAACTGCGGCTATGGCAGCGGCTTCTCGGTGCTCGAGGTGATCGAGACCGTGCGCAAGGTCGCGGGCGCCGATTTCCGCGTCGAGCTCGCGCCCCGGCGGCCGGGCGATCCGGCCAGGATCGTGGCCGCCTGCGAGCGGGCGCGCACCCTGCTCGGCTGGCAGCCGCAGCTGGACGATCTCGCCACCATCGTCGGCCACGCGCTCGCCTGGGAGCGCAAGCTGCGCGCGCGGTCGGACATTTAACGCGCCGTTTTTGCTTGAAAAACCCGCGCCGGCCGGGCATGCACTGGCCGATGCAGACGATCCTCCAGTCCATTGTCGCCGATCCCACCGGCGCGCCGTCGCTCATCCGGCGGGTGATCCTCGAGCATGGGATCGTCAACTGGAAGCGCTACGCGGCCGCCTTCGTCCTGATGGCGGTCGCGGCGGGCGCCACCGCCCTCTCCGCCTTCATCTTCGGCGACATCGTCAACCAGGCCTATCTGAGCAAGAACATCTCCGCCGTCGTCGGCCTGTGCATCGCCATCCTGGCGCTGTCGCTGGTCAAGGGCGCCGCCAGCTACGGCAGCTCGGTGCAGCTCGCCCGCATCGGCAATGGCATCGTCGCCGAGAACGAGCGGCGCATGTTCGACAAGCTGCTCAACGAGAACCTGAGCTTCTTCGCCGACCGCCATTCCTCGGAGTTCATGGCGCAGCTCACCACGGGAGCCGGCGCGGCCAGCCAGACGCTCAACCTGCTGATGACGGCGGCCGGCCGCGACCTGCTCTCGCTCATCGGCCTGATGGCCGTGATGGTGATGCAGGACCCGCTGATGTCGCTCGTCACCTTCGTGATCGCGCCGCCGATCGTGCTGATCATGCGCCAGCTGGTGCGCCGGGCGCGCTCCGTCATCTTCAAGCGCTATACCAGCGGCGTCGCCACTCTGGAGACCCTGCAGGAGGCGCTGCAGGGCATCCGCATCGTCAAGGCGTTCACGCTCGAGGAGACGATGCGCGCCCGGGTGCGGACCAGCATCGCCGAGGTTCAGGCGGCCGCGAACAAGATGGCACGCGTCTCCTACCGCGCCGGACCGCTGATGGAGGCGTTTGCCGGGGTCGCCATCGCCCTCGCCATCCTGTATGGCGGCTACCGGGTGATCCACACTTCGGCGAAGCCCGGCGCCTTCGTGTCGTTCATGGCCGCCTTCCTGCTCGCCTACGAGCCTGCCAAGCGGCTCACCCGCCTCAACTTCGATCTGAGCTACACGCTGCTCGGCGTACGCTTGTTCTACGAGCTCATCGACAGCCCGGCGACCGAGCCGAATGATGACGACAAGCCGCCGCTCGTGCTCACCGCTGCCCGAGTCGAGTTCAAGGACGTGCGGTTCGCCTACCGGCCGGGCGAGCCGGTCATCCGCGACATGTCGTTTGCGGCCGAGCCCGGCCGGGTCACCGCGCTGGTCGGCGCGTCCGGCGCCGGCAAGTCGACGGTGCTCAACCTGATGCTCCGCTTCCACGAGGCCGACGGCGGCGCGATCCTGATCGACGGCCAGGACATCGCGGCGGTCTCGCGCCGTTCGCTTCGCCAGCAGATCGGCTATGTCGGCCAGGACGTGTTCCTGTTCCGCGGCTCGATCCGCGAGAACATCGCCTTCGGCCGGCCGGAGGCGAGCGAGGAGGAGATCATCGCCGCCGCCAAGGCGGCCCACGCGCACGAGTTCATCACGGCGTTTCCGGCCGGCTACGACGCGCCGGTCGGCGAGCACGGGATGCAGCTCTCGACCGGCCAACGCCAGCGCGTCGCGGTCGCGCGCGCGCTGGTCAAGAACGCGCCGATCGTCCTCCTGGACGAGGTGACGGCCGCGCTCGATTCGGAATCCGAGCGCCTGGTGCAGGACGCGATCGCGCACCTCACCGAGGGCCGCACCACCATCGTCGTGGCCCACCGCCTGCACACGATCGTCCATGCCGACCGCATCCTGGTGGTCGAGGGCGGCACGGTCGTCGAGTCCGGCCGTCACGAGGAGCTGCTGCGGCGCAACGGGCGCTACGCCTCGTTCTACCGCCTGCAGCTGCGCGAGCAGGCGCCGCGCGAGCCGATCGCGATCGCCTCGTCCGCGTGAGGCGGTTCACCTTTTAAGAGCATCAACCGGAGGATCACGAGTTTCCCATGGACGATCGTTACGTCATTCCGCCGCCGGCCCGGCCTGCGATCGCGGTCGCCGGCACCGCCAAGCAGTTTCCCGTCCGCCGCATCTGGTGCGTCGGCCGCAATTACCTGGAGCACATCCGCGAGATGGGACAGGACGAGCGCGAGCCGCCGTTCTTCTTCGCCAAGCCGGCCGATGCGATCGCGCCGGACGGCGCCACCATTCCCTATCCGCCCCTGACCAAGGATCTGCACCACGAGGTCGAGCTGGTGGTGGCGATGCAGTCCGGCGGGCGCAACATCCCGGTCAAGCGCGCCAACGACCTGATCTACGGCTATGCGGTCGGCATCGACCTCACCCGGCGCGACCTGCAGATCGCCTCGCGCGACATCAAGCGGCCGTGGGAGATCGGCAAGGCGTTCGATGCTTCGGCGCCGTGCGGCGCCATCCGGCCCGCGGCCGAGATCGGCCACCCGGCCAAGGGGCGCATCAGCTTGAAGTGCAATGGCAAGGTGCGCCAGGACGGCGACCTCGAGCAGCTCATCTGGAACGTGCCCGAGGTCATCGGCAAGCTCTCCGAGATGGTGGAGCTTGCCGCCGGCGACATCATCATGACCGGCACGCCCTCCGGCGTGGCCGCGACGGTGCCGGGTGACAAGCTCGAATGCGAGGTCGCCGGCGTCGGCACGCTTACCGTGACGATGGGGCCGCCGGCGGGGTAAAGGAGAGCTAGGGGCGCATGCCGGCACTTTCCAGCGCCTCGGCGACGCGGTCGAGATAACCGACATGCCAGGGCAGGCCCGACCTGACATCAGTGATCGTTACGCCGGGGCTCGCCTTCAAGAACTCGGCGACGCTGTGCCGACCTTCCTGCATCCGGCCGGTGATGACATAGGCCGGCGCCAGGAAACGGTTGATCCATACCGCCGCGGGATTTTCCGAGAGCGCGCGCTTGAACCAGCCGATTGATTCGGCATACCGGCCCGCGTCGAAGGTCGCGGATGCAATCCCATGGCAGCACAGGAAGTGCAGCCGGTCGACGGGCGCGAGCGCACGGGCGATCTGAAAACATTCGATCGCCTCCGCTGCATTCCCTCGGTAGGCCGTTATCCAGCCGCGGCGGCCCCATGCCCACGCCGACCCACCGTCAAGCCTGAGCGCGCGCTCGACGTGAATCTCCGCCGCCGCGAGGTCATGGGCAAGCGTGTAGCCGGAGGCGAGTATCGTTTCCGCCAATGGGTCGCCCGCATTGAGCTTGGCGGCGCGCGCGGCGAGCCGGCGAGCCGCCTCCTTCTCCTGCTCCCGTGCCGGGGTGAAATGATGACCCGCACGCAAGCCGTGGCACCAGGCCGCGAGCGACATTGGCAGCGGGTCATGCGGCGCAAGCTCCATTGCCTGCTCGAGCAGTTCGAGTGCCATATTCTCTGCAGCCGCCTCAAACGACAGCACGCGCGGCAGCGCCCGCATGGTCAGCACCCAGGCATTAAGCTCCGTCGGTTCACGGCGGCAGGCCCGGTCGATCTCGGCGTCTCGCAACGCTGGCTGAATCGCGCCGGCGACGCCCGTGGCGACCCGCTCCTCAAACGCGAACACGTCGTTGCGATCGCCGACCCAGCTATCGGCCCAGATGCGGCGACCCGATGCCCGCTCGACGAGGATGACGGTGACCCGCAGCAGCCCGCTCTCGTTCTCGCGCACCCTCCCCCGCAGGTGGTACCGGGCGTTCTGAGGCGCGGTGACATTGATCCACCGCAGTCGCCACAGCGCGGCGGCAATCTCATCCGACAGCCCGACGAATTGGTTCACTTCCGCGCCGGTCAAGGTGAATGGGACGACCGAGATCGTCGGCCGCTCGACCGCCGACGACAAGATCGGCAGCGACGATGCGCGACCGGGGAGCGACGATTGGCACCGCCGCAGCGTAGCCGATGGGCTCTCGCCATACCGCCTGTGATAGCGCGCCGCAAAACGCCCGAGATGATTGAACCCGCAGCGAGCGGCGATGTCCGTCACGTTCGCCGCCGGCCCTCGCAGCAAAAGCTGCCTTGCTCGATCGAGGCGCAGCTCGCGGATGAGCTCAAGCGGTGTGCGGTCAAGAAATCGGCGGAAGTGCTTCTGCAGCGTGCGCGGCGCCACGCCGCAGGCGGCTGCGAGACCGACCAGGGTCCAGTGGCGCTCCGGCTCGGCCTTGAGGCGGTCGAGCGCTCTGTTCAAGTCGCGCGGAAGCGGTCCGCAGGACATGGCGCGGCTCCCGACCTACTTCTAGCACGTCGATTGGGGCGCATTTTGGATAGCAAGGGCGCGAAGCGGATTGCGGCAAGCGTAATCCGGGTGTGTGCAAATCGACGATCGAATTGAACCGGCACAAGCCCGGCGATAGCCGCGTCCTATCGCCGCCGACAAGCGCCATCACGCCACCACTTCGCAAACCGCGCATATGGGAGGACCGCGATGCGCACCATTACATTGATCGCGCTGCTGCTGGCTTCGAGCATTGCCCCCGCGCACGCGCAACAGAATGCCCCAATCCCGGCGCGCGACCCCGTCGGCCCGATGGCCGGCAGCTGGAAGACCTGGGTCGTTGCTTCGCCCCGCGAGCTGCGGCCTCAGCCTCCGCCCGACGACCAGGCGTCCCCGGCGGAGATTGTCGAGCTGCGCAAGCTCGCTGCCCAGCGCGACCAGTGGCACGATCGCATCGTCTATTGGGACGCGGGCGCGCCGTCATCGCGCTGGGTGCAAATCGCCGTCAATCGCATCATCAACGGCCCGCTCAAGGGACTGAATGCGGCGCGCCACGTGGCGCTCGTCAATGTTGCGATCTACGACGCAACGATTGCCGCGTGGGATGCGAAATATGCATACCAACGCCGAAGGCCGAACGAGGTCGATCCTTCGCTCACGACGGCGGTCGCTGCCCCGCGCAGCCCGCCCTATCCCAGCGAGCATGCTGCCTCGGCCGGCGCCGCCGCGGCGGTCTTGTCATATCTTTTCCCCGACGACGCGAAGCGTTTCGGCGATATGGCAACCGAGGCGGCGCAGTCGCGTGTCATCGCCGGGCTGGACCGCCCGAGCGATGCGAAAGCCGGCCTCGACCTGGGTCGCGCGGTGGCCGAGCACGTGATCGCCCGCGCGAAGGCGGACGGCTTCGACGCCTCCTGGACCGGCACCGTGCCCTCCGGTCCCGGCCGGTGGAACGGGACCAACCCGCTGATGCCGTTGGCGGGAACGTGGAAGACCTGGGTGCTCACCCCCAGCAATCGATTCCGGCCGGAGCCGCCGCCCGCGCACGACTCAGCCCAGAAGATTGCCGAATTGGCCGAGATCAAGAACTTCCCGCGCACCTTCGACACCAACGCAAAGGCGTTCTTCGCCCAGACCGGCGACGGAAATTTCGGCCAGTGGTATACGCTCGCCACCCAGTGGATTCTGGAGGACAAGCTGGACGGCAACGCGCCGCATGCGGCCCGCATCTATGCCACGATGAGCATGGCCCAGCACGATGCGATGGTCGCCTGCTGGGAGGCTAAGTTCACCTACTGGGCCATTCGGCCGTCTCAGCTCGATCCCGACATCAAGACGCTGTTCCCGAACCCCAATCATCCAAGCTATCCGGCAGCGCACGGCTGCGGCTCCGGCTCGATCGCGGCCGCTCTGGCGCACTTCTTCCCGGCTCGAGCCGACTTGATCACGGCACGGGCCGACGAGATGGGGTGGTCGCGCCTGTGGGCTGGCATCCACTACCGCAGCGACATCGTCGCCGGCCTCAAGCTCGGCCGATCCGTTGCCCAAGTTGTCATCGATGCGGTCGACGGCGACGAGACGCGCTGACCGCGATCGTGGGGTGAGGGGCAATGCTCGTCATGCCCCCCGGGCACTTCGTCCCGGCTGGCGGCGGCCGCGCCGAAGTGCGATTCGCCCCCTCATTGCCGTCGCGAACTTTCGCCCATACCTCGGTAGTGGTGCGCGGCTTACGTCGCCGGCACCGCAGAAGGTCGTGAAAATGTCGTGAAAATATCGACAATGGCCGGGGCTCGGGGGCCATCCGGGGAATCCGGAATCCACTCGATAACGGGAGGACATCATGCATCGTTTTCTGCTGACAAGGACCTTCGCGGCCGCCGCCCTGATCGCTACGCCGGCCGTTTGTGCCGCCGCCGACGAATTCCACGCGGTATTCTCGGGATTCAACGAGGTCGGGGCCCTCAATAATGAGAGCGGGGCCATTCTGTCCGACGGCAAGGCCACGCTGACATTGAAGCTGGACAGGAACGTCAAGTCGCTGACCTACTCGCTCACCTATTCCAACCTGGGCTCGACCGTCACGCAGGCCCACATTCATTTCGCCAAGATTCACGTGCCGGGGGGCATCCTGGCGTTTCTCTGCTCAAATCTCGGCAACGGGCCAGCCGGAACGCCCGCATGCCCACCAAGCGGAACGGTGACGGGCACGATCACGCCGGCGAGCGTGCGAGCCATTGCGGGACAGAACGTGGCCGCGGGTGATTTCGATGCACTCACCGATGCGCTCGCGTCGGACACGAGTTATGGCAACATCCACACCACGAAATTCCCGAACGGCGAGATCCGCGGCGAGATCCGTCGAGGTGGGGCGGACGACTAAAGGCGTTCCGCTCGTATTGAATCGCTCGGTCGCCCGCTCGTCCGGGCGAAAGCGGGAACCCGGCAGCAGAGCAACCGTGCTGGAATCCCGCTTACGGGGATAGCCCGTCGCAGGGCGCCCCGCCGGAATGAGCGGATACCGAGTGAGCGGATACCGAGCTAGCTCGCCGCCGCGGGCTGGATCAGGCCCTCGGCCGCGAGCGCCTCGCGCACCTTCGGCCGCGCCGCGACCCGGTCCACGTAGGCCTTGAGGTTCGGCCACTTGGCGAGATCGATCTCGACCCGGCTCGACCAGCGCAGCACCGTGAACAGGTAGGCGTCGGCGATCGTGAACTTCTCGCCGGTCAGATAGGACCGCCCGGCGAGCTGCTTATCCAGCCAGTCGAAGCGCTTTCCGAGGTTCTCCTTGCTGATCTTCTTGTATTCCTCCGGAGTCGTCGGCCGGAAGATCGGCCCGAAGGACTTGTGCAGCTCAGAGGTGACAAAATTGAGCCATTCCTGGACCCGATAGCGCTCGGGCGTGCCGCAGGCGGGCGCAAGGCCCGAGCCCGGCTTCTTGTCGGCAAGGTACTGCACGATCACCGGGCCTTCGGTCAGCCTGCCGCCCTCATCGAGTTCGAGCACCGGAACCTGCCCCTTGGGATTGACGTCCCAGAAATTCTGGCCGCTCTTGGTCTTCTTCTCCTTGTTGTCGACCTGCTCGAGCTCGAAGGTGAGCCCGGCTTCGCGAAGCACGATGTGGGGCGAGAGCGAGCAGGCGCCGGGGGCATAGTACAGCTTCATTGTTTGAGCTCCTCGGAACAATCGGATCGTTGGCGGGGCGCTTGCGGTCAGTCCACCGTCGAGGCGGCGCAAGCAGGGTGACACGGCCCGCAGCGGGAGCGGCAAGTTTTTCCGGCCCGCCACGGGAACCCGCAGCCGCCATATCGAGTTGGGCGCTCGTATGCAATCGTCATTTCAGCTCGAGGGATTTGTCCATGCGCGCGTCCGCTGCCCGCTGCACCATCCGCATCCAGGACCCTGTTCCTTTCGGCGACGTGGCGCTGGCGCCCCCGGAGCTCACCGGCCTCTCCCAGGCGCAGCTCGCCCACTCCATGGCCGAGCACCTGCTGACATCCGGACCTGCCACGGACTCCGAGGCGCTGGCGACGTTGCGCCGCGCCTTCCCGTATTCGCCGCTGACCGCGCGGGTCGCCGCCCTCGCGGCGCTCATGCGGCGGTAGTTTCCCGGATTGGTCGGAAACCCGACGTTTCATCATCTTCGCGCCAATGCGATAATGCTCCCGCTGAGGGGCATGGTGCATGGCGCAGGTCCGGCTCGACGGCACGCTCGAAACGCGAGCCGATCAACCGGCTCTTCACATGCCGAGATAGGCCTGGCGGACGCGATCGTCGGCGAGCAGCGCCGCGCCGGTGCCGCGCAAGGTGACGCGGCCGTTCTCCAGCACGTAGGCGCTCGTGGCGAGCTTGAGCGAGACCGCCACGTTCTGCTCGACCAGCACGCAGGTGAGCCCCTCGCGGTTGAGCTCGCGGATGGTGTCGAGCACAACCTGCACCATGGTCGGCGCGAGCCCGAGCGAGGGCTCGTCGAACATCACGAGCTCCGGCGCGCCCATCAGGCAACGGCCGATGGCGAGCATCTGCTGCTCGCCGCCCGAGAGCGTGCCGGCCGCCTGGCGCGCGCGCTCGGCCAGCACCGGGAAGATGCCGAGCACCCGATCGCGATTGCGCGCCCGACGGGCGCGCGCCCGCGGCAGCATCGCGCCGGTCTCGAGGTTCTCGGCGACCGTGAGCGTCGGGAACACCTGGCGGCCCTCGGCCACCTGGCCGATGCCGAGATCGCACACGCGATGGCTCGGCCAGCCGGCAATGTCGGTGCCGCGGAACAGGATGCGTCCGTGCGCCGGCCGGTGCATGCCGGCAACGGTGCGGATGAGCGAGGTCTTGCCGGCGCCGTTCGCGCCGACGATCGCAACGATCTCGCCCTCGGGCACGTCGAGGGACACGCGGTCGAGCGCCTGGGCATCGCCGTAGAACAGGTCGAGCGCGTCGATCCTGAGCATCACAACGCCTCGGCGCCGAGATAGGAGGCGAGCACCGCCGGATGGCGCACGACCTCGTCCGGGCTGCCTTCGGCGATGGCGGCGCCGTGGTGCAGCACCAGGATACGCGAGGCGAGCGCCATCACGGCGCGCATGACGTGCTCGATCATGAGGATCGTGAGGCCGCTATCACGGTTGAGCGCCCGCAGGATGGCGACCATGCGGTCGGTCTCGGTGGGCCGCAGGCCCGCCATGGCTTCGTCGAGCAGCAGGAGCTTCGGCTCGGTCGCAAGCGCGCGCGCGACCTCCAGCCGCTTGCGGTCGGGGAGCGTCAGCGAGGAAGCCTTGTGGTGGCGCTTGTCGTAGAGGTCGAGCCGCGCCAGCACCTCGCCGGCCGCCGTCCGGGCCGCGGCGGTGGCGGGCGCGCGAAGGAGCGCGCCGATCATCACGTTCTCCTCGACCGTGAGCGCCGGAAACGGCCGCGCAGTCTGGAAGGTGCGGCCGACGCCGCGCCGGCACGCCGCGTCCGGGCTCGCCCCGTCGATCCGCGCGCCGGCGAAACGGACGCTGCCGCCGTCGGGCGCGAGCGCGCCGGCGATGAGATTGAACAGGGTGGTCTTGCCGGCGCCGTTCGGGCCGATCACGGCGAAGATCGCGCCCTCCGCCACCGTGAAGCTGACGTGCTCGACGGCGCGCACGCCGCTGAAGCGCTTGGACAGGTTCTCGACCTGCAGGAGCGCGCCCATCTTACGCCTTGGAGTCGGCGGTCAGCCGCAAGGCGCGCGCGAGCGGCGGCCATACGCCGTCCGGCAGCACGGTCACGACGAGAAGCAGGCACAGGCCATAGAACACCTGCTTGACTCCGGGCACCTCGAAGCCGAGGACGGCAAGCAGCGCGTGCAGCCCCTCGGCGAGGCCGGTGAGGAGGACGGCGCCGACGATCGGGCCGATGAGCGTGCCGACGCCGCCGATGATGGGCGCGAGGATGAGCTCGATCGACCGCGAGACGTTGAACACCTGCTCGGGGAACAGGTTGTTGTAATAGAACGCGAGGAACATGCCGGCGGCCGCCGTCATTCCGGCGGAGACGATTGCGGCAGCCATCTTGTAGCGGAAGGAGTCGATGCCGAGCGCCCGCGCCGCCTGCTCGTCCTCGCGGATCGCCAGCCAGTAATAGCCGATGCGGCTGTGCAGCAGCGCGCGGCACGCGAGCAGCGCCGCGGCGCTCATGGCCAGCATGACGTAGTAGAACATGGTCGGGCTGCCGCGCAGGTTCGCCAGGTCGTTGCGGCTGTAGTTGGCGACCGGCAGGAACAGGCCGCCGGAGCCGCCGACCCAGTCGAGATGGTCGAAGCCGATGCGCGCGAACTCGGCGCAGGCGATGGTGAGAATGGCGAAGTAGACGCCCGCCACCCCGAACCGGAACGCCAGGAACGCGATTCCCGCCGCGCAGGCGGCCGCGATGACGATCGCAGCCAGCAGGCCGATCCACGGACCGATGCCGAAATGCACGTAAAGGGCGGCGCTCGCATAGGCGCCGAGGCCGACGAACAGCGCGTGGCCGAGCGAGAGCTGGCCGGCGAAGCCGAACATGATGTTCCAGGCCTGGCCCGTATAGGCGAAATAGAGGATCAGGATGAGGACGGTCAGCAGGTAGTCGCCCGCCACCAACGGCGCGGCCAGCAGCGTGGCCGCAACCGCGAGCAGGAGAGCGCGGCCGCGCGCCGTCGCGCCCTCGAGCAGCGGGCCGGTCACGCGATCTTCCTTCCGATCAGGCCCTGCGGCCGGAACAGCAGGACCAGGACGAGAATCGCGAACGCGAACATGCTCTTGGCGGACGGCGTGAAGAGGAGCCCGGCGAGCGCCTCGGTCAGCCCGATCAGCACCCCGCCGAGCAGCGCTCCCGGCATCGAGCCGAGCCCGCCGGTGATCACGATGACGAAGGCGAGCAGCGTATAGGCGGGGCCGAGCGTCGGCGTGACGTCGATCAGCAGCACCAGCATCGACCCGGCCGCGCCCACGCAAGCGGCGCCGAGGCCGAAGGTGAGTGCATAGAGGCGCTTCACGTCGAGGCCGACCACCTGCGCACCGGTATAGTTGTCGGCGCAGGCGCGGATCGCGATACCGAGCGGCGCGTAGCGGAAGAAGGCGAACAGCGCGGCGGCAACCACCACGGCGGCGGCGCCCGCATAGACCTTGGTGGCATCGATGATCAGCGGGCCGACCAGGAAGCTGTCGAACGCGTAGGCGGTCTGCACGCTGCGGGCGTCCGGCCCGAACACGATCAGCAGCGCGTTGACGATGATGAGCGCCACCGCCAGCAGCAGCATGAATTGCGCGTGCTCAGGGCGGTTGATGAACGGATTGATGAGGCCAGCCTGCAGCGCATAGCCGAGCGCGAACAGCACGCCGGCGATCGGCACCATCATCACCAGCGGGTCGAGCCCGAAGGCCGCGAACAGGACGATGGCGAGATACATCGCCACCGTCATCATCTCGCCATGGGCGAAATTGACGACCCGCACCACGCCGAAGATCACCGAGAGGCCGAGCGCCATCAGGCCGTAGACCAGGCCGGTCAGCACCCCGCCGGCCGCGACGTTCAGGTAGATCTCTATGGGCACCGAACGGTCCTGCGAAGCACTAGTCTAGTGTCCCGATTCCGAAGTTCGCAAAACCTCGCGGCACACTCTCATGCGAACTTCGGAA
>Ga0066903_100003674_pt1 | contig 12639 bp, 9 predicted proteins | sample PanSoiMetaGPlot1_FD_67491 | JGI IMG/M metagenome (GOLD analysis project Ga0066903, IMG submission 67491) | Tropical forest soil microbial communities from Panama analyzed to predict greenhouse gas emissions - Panama Soil - Plot 1 (version 2) | ecosystem: Environmental > Terrestrial > Soil >...
GGTGGGGAAACGGGCAGGTAGGCAGTCTATCGGGACCGCGGGCGGAATGCGAGCCGCACATCACACGATCGGCGGCTTGCCGAGGCTGCGCCGAATCGTCGAGAGCTGCCCGGTGTGCGTGGCGATATGCAGGGCGCCGAATTGCAACGCTTCACCAAAGTTGGTTGCGAACGGCCCGCGGACTTCCGGAACCGTCGTCAACCGATCTTCCGGCAATGCACGAATCAGAGCAATGAGGCGACCCACAAATCCGTCGAAGAGCTTGAGCATTTCCTTCGTATCACCCAACTCCGTCTGCTCCCCCGCCACTTGCTTGGTGGCGACGAACTTCCCGGCCAGGCCCGTCGGAAGCTCCGGCAAGTCAGTGCCGCCGAGCCGTCGCAGACTGTTGCGGAGTGTGTTGGTCAGGTGTCCGACGACCCAGGCCGCGTTATTGGCCCCCGCGCACGGCTGGCGCAGGAACTCGTCCGAGCTCAGGTCATCCACCATGCGGTGAAGGAGTTGGGCGGACATCGAGTAGGCGCTGGCGAGAAGGTCGTTGGGGGTCATGGTGCCTCACAGGCCAGCAGACTCGAGGGACTTACGGATCGCATCCAGATGCTCGCGGGAGCCGTGAAGGTCGCACCAGTGGTAGATGTAATTCCAATCAAGACGGTCCTGTTGTACGGCGATGACGTTCCGAACGTCGTCCCAGTCCTTGGCCCGAGGATCGACATGGTACCAGCGCAGTTTCATGACGATGACGTCTTCCGCCGTCGCTACCCAGGCATTTCGGCCATAGACGTCGACTTGTATGCGCCGGCGGAAGCGTTCCTGGTCGTGTGGGTCGTCGCTCAGGACAAAGAGTTCGATTTCGTATGCGAGATTGGCCACTGTGAAGATGTGGCGAGTCGTTAGTGTCACGGACTCGAAAGTCGGCTGCGGATTGAGCTGAAAGGTTGGTTGCAGTTCGTTCGCGAGAGTGCGTAGCTGGTCCGTTTTCAATTCCACCACGAAATCCGCGTCCTTGGTAGATCGTTCAATCCCGTGGTAGTTGCTTGACAGGGATCCGACAATCATGAACGGGATACCGAGGGTTGTGCACTTCTCGATAATCGTCTGAACTGCCTGTTCGCTGGTCATCGTGACCGTTCCAGCCTTCGGCCAAGTTGGATTCGCTCGGAGAGCAAGCGCGCCACTTCGGCTTCGTCAGCCGTCGGGTATTGAGCCCGAATAGCGGAGCGCATGAGTTCGCAGCCGGAGTCAAACAGCCTGGGGCCGTCGAGCAGCTTTTCAACCGGTGATCGCTCGCGCGCTCGCACGACCTTGCGCCAATAGATCGCGTTCGAAAGTTCTCGGATCTGGTCGACCGAAAGCGTAACGGACGTGTCCATACCGGTAACTGGCGCGTTGGTCCCGGGGTTGAGTCCTAATCACGAATTATAACGAACAGAAACCGGGAGGCCGAAGCCTCCCGGTTGTCTTCACATCACTTCTGCCCCAGCGCCGCCTGCGCCGCCGCGAGCCGCGCAATCGGCACCCGGAACGGCGAACAGCTCACGTAGTCCAGGCCGATCTTGTGGCAGAACTTGACGCTGTCCGGCTCGCCGCCGTGTTCGCCGCAGATGCCGATTTTGAGGTTCGTCCGCGACTTCCGGCCGCGCTCGACGGCAATTTCCATCAGCCCGCCGATGCCGTCGAAGTCGATTACCTGGAACGGATCCTTTCCAACGATGTCGTTTTCGGCGTAGTGGCGGATGAATGACCCGTAGTCGTCGCGGCTCATCCCAAGGCCCGTCTGCGTCAAGTCGTTGGTGCCGAAGCTAAAGAACTCCGCGTCGGTCGCGATCTGGTCGGCGCGAATACACGCCCGCGGCAACTCGATCATCGTCCCGACCAGGTACTTCACTTTGACGCCCTTCTCGGCAAAGACCTTCTCGGCCGTGTCGCGGACGATTCTTGCCTGCGACTTCAATTCGGGCAGGAATGCAACGAGCGGGATCATCACCTCCGGTTCGACGTCGATTCCCGCCTTGTGCACGTCGCACGCGGCCTCGAAAATGGCCCGAGCCTGCATCTCCGTGATCTCCGGGTAGACGATCCCGAGTCGGCAGCCGCGGAACCCGAGCATCGGATTGAACTCGTGCAACGACTTCACTCGCTCGGCCACCTTGGAGACCGGCACGCCCATGTCCTTGGCCACCTCCGCCTGTCCCTTTTCGTCGTGCGGTAGGAACTCGTGTAGCGGGGGGTCCAATGTCCGAATGGTGACTGGCTTGCCTTTCATCGCCTTGAAGATGCCGGCGAAGTCGGCACGCTGGAACGGCAAGAGTTTGGCGAGAGCCGCTTTGCGGGCCTCTGGCGTCTCCGCCAGGATCATCTCCCGCATCTCTTTGATGTGGTCAAAGAACATGTGCTCGGTCCGGCACAGGCCGATTCCTTCGGCCCCAAACGCGATCGCTTGTTCGGCCTGGTTCGGCTGATCGGCGTTCGTGCGGATCTTCAGCTTCCGCTTCTCGTCGGCCCAGATCATCAGCTTGGCGAACTGCTGGTAGACCTTGGATTGCTCTGGCTTCATCGTCTTGTTGATCAAGACCTGGACGACCTCGCTCGGCTTGGTGGCTACCTGCCCGGCCATGACCTCTCCGGTGAAGCCGTCGATCGAGATGAAGTCGCCTTCCTTGTAAGTTTCACCCTTCACTGTGACGGTCCGCTTGTCGTAGTCGATCACGAGTTCCTGACAGCCGACCACGCATACCTTACCCATTTGCCGGCTCACCAGGGCGGCGTGGGACGACGCCCCGCCGAACGCCGTGAGAATACCGTCGGCAGCTTGCATTCCGCGAATGTCCTCCGGGGAGGTTTCGCGACGGACAAGAATGACGCGGCCTTTCGGATCGCGCTTGCCGTGCGAGTCGGGCTGACCGTACTTGGCCACGTAGGCCTCGGCATCGTCGGCGAAGAACTTGATCACACCAGTCGCCGCCCCGGGTCCCGCGTTGATTCCCTTGGCGATGACCTTCGCCTTCCGCTTTGCCTCGGGATCGAAAATCGGCTGCAGGAGTTGGTTCAAGTCGTCCGGTGGGATGCGGCCGGCCGACATGGCTTCTTCCTGGGAGATCAGACCCTCATCGACCATGTCCACGGCAAACCGGATCGCGGCGAAGCCGGTGCGCTTGCCGTTTCGGGTCTGGAGCATCCAAAGCTTGCCCTTCTGGATCGTGAATTCGATATCCTGGACGTCCTTGTAGTGCTTCTCCAGGATTTGCCGCACGTTCATGAGTTCGCGGTAGGACGGCGGCATGTCCTTTTCGAGTTCCTGGATCTTCTTGGGCGTGCGGATGCCCGCGACGACGTCCTCGCCCTGGGCGTTGATCAGGTACTCGCCATAGAAAACATTTTCGCCGGTCGCCGGGTCGCGAGTAAAGGCGACACCGGTGCCCGAGTCGTTCCCCATGTTGCCGAACACCATCGACTGGATGTTGACCGCGGTGCCCCAATCGTGGGGGTACCCGTACTGTCGGCGGTAAACGATCGCGCGGTCGTTGTTCCAGGAATTGAAGACCGCCATCGCCGCGGCCCGCATCTGCTGCATCGGGTCTTCGGGGAAGTCTTTTCCGGTGCGGTCCTTGACTGCCTTCTTGAACCGCTTGACCAGTTCCTTCAGCTCGCCCACGTCGAGGTCGGTGTCGAGCTTCTTGTGCTTTTCGTGCTTGAGCTTTTCGAGAATGTCCTCGAACGGGTCAATGTCGGTCTTGGAATGCGGCTTCATGTCGAGGACGACGTCGCCGAACATCTGGACGAACCGGCGGTAGCAGTCCCAGGCGAAGCGTTCGTCGCCGGTGGACGCGACCAGGCCTGCGAGGGTGGCCTCATTGAGACCGATGTTCAGGACGGTATCCATCATCCCCGGCATGGAAACGCGCGCTCCGGACCGGCAGGAAACGAGGAGCGGGTTCCTGGAATCGCCAAACTTCGCGCCCATGGTCGATTCGGTCTTGGCCAGGGCCTCCGCGACCTGGGCGTCGAGTTCTTTCGGGAGGGTCTTGTTGTTGGCGTAATAGTAGGTGCAGACTTCGGTCGTGATCGTGAAGCCCGCCGGGACCGGCAGGCCGATGCGGCACATCTCGGCGAGGTTCGCCCCCTTGCCGCCGAGGAGTTCCTTCTGTTTGCCGGTGCCGTCGGCGGTCTTCCCGCCGAAGGAATACACGTACTTAGGCATGATGCGTTCCAGGACTCCAAGGAAGTGTCTGATATTGGCAACGATGGAAATGTACGGACCGCGACGGGAGGCGGCAAAGCTCAAGAAGTGACCCGCTCACGCACCACCAATTCCCCATTCGCGTCGGCGGTCTTTAGATGCCCGTTCGCAGCATCGGGCGGGCACATTTCGTACGTCCGCCCGTCGCCGCCCTTGGACTCATCCCCGGTCGCCGAGTGCGTTTTCAGAGCAAGTTGAAAAAGTTGTTCCCCCGCCGGAGTCGGGTAGTCGCCGGTGATGCATGCCCGGCAAAGCCGCTCCTCGCCGATGCCGATGCACCGGGACACGGCTTCCAGGGGCAAGTACATCAGGCTGTCGGCGCCAAGATCCTTGGCCATGCGGTCCTGTTCTTCGAGAGTCGGTCGGCGGCCTTTCATGTACCGCGGGGCGAACAACTCCTTCACCGTTGACATGTCGATGCCGTAGAAGCACGGGGCAATGATTGGCGGGCAGGCCACGCGGACGTGGATCTCTTTCGCTCCGCCGCGGTCGCGTAGATGGTGTAAAAGCGAATGCAGCGTCGTGCTGCGGACGATCGAATCCTCGACCAGGAGGACGCGTTTCCCCTGGAGCACCTCGCGCAGGGGGGTGTATTTCAGTTTGGCCTTGTCGCCGCGGTTGTTCCCCTCGATGAAAGTGCGGCCGATCGCCCGGTTGCGAATCAACCCTTCCACGGATGGTACGCCCAGCGCGTGGGCCATAGCGTCCGCCGCGGCCTTGGCGGTGTCCGGGACAGGCACGACGATCGTGTCCTGATCGATCGGCACGCGACCGTTCTGGAACTCCATCATCGCCAGTTCGCGGCCGAGCGCCGACCGGGTGAGATACACGCTCCGGTCGTCCAGCGAGCTGGCAACATTCGCGAAATAAACCCATTCGAAGAAGCAGTGGGCCGACCGCTGCCGCTGGGCGAACCGCTCGCGCCGGAGCTTGCCGTCGCGGATGATGATCATTTCGCCCGGTTCCAGGAACTCGATGTCCTTGAACCCGAGGTTGGCGAGCGGGACGCTCTCGCTCGCGGCCCCGAACAGTCCGCCGTCCTGGGCGAAGCAAAGTGGACGGATTCCCTTCGGATCGCGCAGGACGACCATGTCGCCCATCGCGTTCAGATAGACGAGGTTGTACGCCCCATCGAATTTCTCACTCAGGTGTCGAAACACCTCCACCAGGTCCGGCCGGTGGTCGTTTCGGTGCTCGTGGGCGATGTAGTGCATGATGACTTCCGTGTCGTTGTCGCGAGTCAAGTGATAATCGGATAACGACAGGAGGTCGTGTCTGAGTTGCCTGAAGTTCGCCAGCTGTCCGTTAAAGCCGAATGAGAACCACTTCCATTTGCAGCCGTGGCGGCGCTCAAAGGGCTGGGCGTACGATCGGCTATTGTCCCCACAAGTAGCGTAGCGGACGTGGCCTATGCAGGCGGTCCCGGAATGCTCCTGCATGATCCACTTGGCTTTTTCCTCGCGGTTCAAGCGGAACGCTTCGATGACCGTCCCAATCTCCTTGTAGGTCTCCAGGATGACATCCCGGTCGGCGTCATAAGACGTTAGTCCGGCGGCAAGTTGGCCGCGATTCTGCAGATCGATGAGCATCCGCGGCATGAGCCGGGTGACGTTCCGGGCGTCGCCGTCCGGGACAAGGGAGGACAACTTGGCGCCGGGGAGGTGATAAAGGGCCGCGACGCCGCATTCGTGCTGAAGGTCGTCCATTCCCGGGCCTCGCAGGGATGCGCCGCAGAGCAAAGTGGCCGAACAGAGGAAGTTATAGGAGTCGGCACGGTGGGGGTCCAAGCTGGACGGCGGCCGACAATCGATCGGACTGCTTCCACCGGGCGAATTTTCGGTGCGACGAGAATGGCCATTGCGCGGGAACGGGGAGAGAATCGCGCCGTAGCGAAGCTAACAGGAAAGCTGGTACGGGGTTTGGCATCACTGGCTTCCTGTTCTACGGTCCAGTGACTCTCCGTACTCGCTGAGCCGGCCGCCCCCCGGACGCCCAGCCAACCACAGCCGAATTCGAGGCGACCCATGCGACCCTATGCCCCTGGCACCGGCCGTCGCCGTCGCGGTGTGGCGGCGGTTGAGTTCGCGTGCATCGTCCCGCTCTTGCTCATGCTCCTGGTCGGCATCTGGGAGTTGGGGCGTATCATCCATGTTCAGATCATCATGAACAACGCGGCCCGCGACGCGGCCCGGCTCGCGGCTCAGGCCAACGTGGTTAACACGACCGGTGCGTACACCCAGATCCGGTTCGACACCGGCACCCCAAACGTTGTGCAGTGCGTCCAGTCATACCTGACCGCGGCAGGAATAACGGACCTCACCGGTCTGGTGATCGAGCTTCAATTTGTCGAGCCGGCGACGGCTGGCGGCGCCACTCCGACGGCAGTCGATGCCGACCCGTGCGACGGGGTCAAGAACCAGCGCTTTCGGGTCAAAGTGTCGATCCCCTACGACAATGTCCGTTGGACTTCACTCTCCCTCATCAACCCGAGCACTCTGACCGCCGAGGTTTACTGGCAATGTCTGGTGGATGACCCGTTTACTGTGAACACGAGCCTGCCAGGTTGGTCGCCATGACGCCTACGCCCATCGACGGAGGACGCCTGCGATGATTACTCGACACCCGACCCGACAGCGGGGCGGGGCGACGACTGTCGAATTCGCGTTCGTCGCCATCCTCCTGTTCCTCATGCTGTTTGCGATCTTCGAATACGGGCGATTCTTGTTCATGTACCACGTGACCACCAACGCCGCCCGCGACGCGGCCCGGTTCGCGGTCGTCCACACAAACGGCGGGACAATGCCCGGCGAGCCGGCGACGATCACCGTCGACGACGTCAAGGAAGTCTGGCGGTCCGGCCAGTTTAACGGCCAGACATATGGAACCGGCATGTGCGGGATGGAGAACCACATCGTCGGTTACACCATCGATGTTTACGCTGTGCCCGATGCCGACCTGTATGCCACGCCGCAGGACCTGGACCCCGCCGGCAAACCAGCCTGGAACTCTGCTGGCTTCCACCAGCAGATCGCCGTCCGAATTTCGGGGACCTACAAGCCGGTGATTCCCACCCTCCTCCGGATGAACTCAGACGTGACGTTCACCGTTGTCGTTCTCATGAGCAGCGAAGCCAACTGACGAGCAACCCGACAACGTCGTCGGACGAGAGACGCCCTATGCGAATGCCGTTGAAAATCGCCCGCCGGCCCGGTGCCGTGCTGCCGCTGGTGACGGTCTGCCTCGTGGGCCTGATGGCATTCGTCGCCTTCGCCATTGACATCGGAATGCTCGCCGTGGCTCGGAGTCAGGCGCAATCGGCCGCGGACATTGCCGCACTCGCCGGCTGTCGCACCCTGACCGGGCAAAGCGGAAACAACCGGACGAATGCCGAAGCGGAGGCCAAAGAGGCAGCCAAGGCCAACACCGTACTCGGCGCCCAGATCACCGATCCCCAGGTGAGCACGGTCCAAAGTGGCGTCTACAAGTATGATCCCACGGCCCAGCGCTTCCAGGCCGACTTCACCAACCCGCCGACCGGAACCGAGGCTTACAGCGCTATGCGCGTGGTGGTGACCATCGACGAAGAGAGCTTCTTTGGCAAAGTGCTGGGGGTGAACTCCTTCCGGGTATCGGCCGATGCCACGGCCGCGTATCGGCCTCGCGACATCGTCGTCAGCCTTGACTACTCGGGGTCGATGAAATACTCGAGCGAGTTCAACTACCCGCCGGTCAGCTCCATCATTGACGTGTCCGGCAGCCTGAATCCGGACGACCGGTTTCCGCGATTCGGTCCGTGGAAGATTTATCCCGTCGCCACGTCCGGCAATCCGAACCCGATGCAACGTGTCGACCCGTACTTCGACAGCGGCGGGGAAAGTCACTCGGCGAACAACCTGACCGTCCAGACGAACGGTGGCCCGCCGATCGTGGTCGACTTCCAGACGAATGCGTCCAACACTGCGACCAACGCCCTGGTTTACAATGGCGACCTGAGCGGCGCATCATTCGACATCAACAACACGCCGGTCTGTACTCCGACCCCGGCTAGCTGGGTCAATCAGTACGCCACTGATTACTCCGGAGACCGGTGGCCGCTGAAAAGGCTGGTAAACAACACCGACCCCGCCGTCGCCGACTACGCCAAGAACGTTGCCGACATCATCTTCAATCCCCTACCACTGATCACCAATACCCTCGCCGATCTGACCTGGGAGGCGTCTGGTTACGATTCACCCGGTCTGCCGTGGAACAACGGCACGTTCAAGGGGTACGCGATGGGACCGGGCTACTTCGGCAAGACGTTCTTCATGTGGCCGCCCGACCCGCGTTACGGCGCCAATGCCGATCCGACCAATATCTCCACCACGAACCCGGTGCAAGACACAAGCAACCGATACATCGCCGACTGGCGCAAGCGCTTCTTCCTTTACCCGGGTACCAGTGCGAGCACCAAGGGCGCCCCGATGGACGACAACAGTCGCCTGTGGGACACGGCGGCCGGCAACATCGGCGTCTGGAGGCCCCAGGGACTGGGCGGGACCGTTCAGTACATCCCCAACTACGACGCCATCCTTAAGTGGCTCAAGAACGGCCCGCAAACCTTGCCGCCCTCGCTCCGCGCAGGGCGAGTGCTCTACTACGATTCAATCCCCGACACCATCCCAATGAACTGGCAGACCGGGCTTATCGGCTCCACCGCGACTGCCAACGACCGGTTCTGGAAGGAGTACATCGACTTCGTCATCGGCTGTGGCCGGCACGCCCGCAAGAAGACTCTCAACGGGCAAGGGACGAGCACCACGTTCGGCGGAAACACCTTTGGCAGTCCCCAGATCACCCCAAAATCGAGCCTGTCCGGAACGCCGACTCCGTACATGAACTATGGCGACTGCCCGGTCCATCCGCGGCTGCACACGTGGTTCGGCCCACTGACCATGCTCGGCTTCCTGTCCATGAACTCCGACGTCCTCGACTACACCTGGATGGCCGGGACGACTTCCGAGGCCCAGTGTTGGCAACTCAAGGCCGGCATCCGCAGCGCGCTCGATGACATCAAGAAGAACCACCCGAACGACCTGGCGTCACTCAACCACTGGTCCAGCCACAACGCATACAACACGCCGCGCGTGGCCATGGGGCGAAACTTCGACCAGATGACCAACTGCCTGTACTATCCGTTCTCGCTCATTAGCAACCTGAGCACTGTGTCCAGCGAGCGGCGGCCGTACGCGACCACAACGATCAGTTCGTCCAACCCGTGCGGACTCGACCCTCTGGACTATCAGGCGGATATCCCGAACGCGGACGGTGGCACTAACCCGAGCATGGGATTCATGGTCGGCTATAACCAGTTCAACTGGAATGGCGGCTATACTGGCCGAAAGGGAACGACGAAGATTTTCATCCTGGAAACGGACGGCGCTGCGAACACGCTACCGAGCGGGACTTTCCGAGCAGTTTCCAACGGCGGTGGCAACTACGAGTGGGCCAGCATAGCCAGTTCGAGTTCGGCACCGACGCCGTCGAACGGCCACCCTCAGGCGATGGACCCGGCGATCACGCTGGCCTGGCTGATCAATCAGGATGCAGCCGGTTCGAAACCCTGGCCAACGTTCCCGAACTACACGAACGGCTCGGGTGTGGCCAACGCGACCACTCCAACGAAGTGGACCGGCCTGACGGCCAACGGGCCGGGATTCTCGACCGCCCGGAGCCCGGCCCGCGTCCATACCCTGGCGTTTGGTGAATTGTTCGAATCCACTACGACTTCTATGGTCAAGACACGGTCATTGGAGTTCCTACGAAACGTCCAGATTGCCGGCGGTACCTCACCAACGGGTGCGACTTCGATCGAAAGTTACAAGATCATCACCGGGACCTCCGACGAGCGGATCGCAAAGATGAAAGAGGCCCTGGAGCGCATCATGCAGGGCGGTATTCACGTGTCTCTCATCGAGTAGGATCATCGCGAATGTGAGGGCCAGTTCGACCGGTCTGCCGTTCGAGCCGCCCGGCCTTCCCTTGCGGGATCGCCGGGCGGCTTCTACGTTTGTGGTAATCGCTCCCGTTCTCCGCCCAACTCATGACTGCTGCAACCTTTGAAAATGTCGGCAAAGTGTACCCGGCCGGCTGGTCGCGTCGCCGCGGCACCCAGGCTGTAAACAGCGTGACACTGCGCATTCCGGAGGGTGTCGTCTTTGGTTTGCTCGGCCCGAACCGGGCGGGTAAGACCACCCTGGTCAAGCTCCTGCTCGCGCTCGGGCGACCGACAACCGGTACCGTGATCCGACTCGACAGGCCGGCCGCGGACATCTCGACGCTCGCCCGCGTCGGCTACATGCACGAGAACCAGCACTTCCCCCGTTACCTTGGCGCTCGCGAACTGTTACGCTTCTACGCCGCCTTGACGCTCATGAAACCGGAGACGATCGCAGCTCGTGTAAATGAGTTACTGCAACTTGTCGGCCTGGCCGACCGACCGGACGAACCTATTTCCCGCTTCAGCAAGGGAATGATCCAGCGGCTCGGACTGGCCCAGGCGCTATTAAACGACCCGGACCTCCTCGTCCTCGACGAGCCGACTGAAGGCCTCGACCTCGTCGGCCGGGCGCTCCTGCGCGAGGTCATCGCTGGTCGCAAGGCGAAAGGAAAGACCGTGCTACTCGTTTCGCACGTACTCTCCGAGGTTGAACAAACGTGCGACCGAGTGGCCGTGATTGTCAATGGGTCGATCGTCAAGGACGCGAGCGTCGCCGACCTGGTGCGCGACCCGAAGACCGGCGGCCGTCGGTCGCTGGAAGAGGCTCTCCGGCCGCTCTATGAGGGAGCCCGGCCATGAACCTGCCCGCCGCCCTGCTCGCCATCGGCTGGATGGTCCGCGACACGGTCCGGCAGTCGATTTCGTCGCGGCTGTTCTGGGCGATGCTCGCGGTCAGCGCCGTTTGCATCGTCTTCTGCCTCGGGGTGCGGGCCAAGGACAAAGAGAGATTGCCGCTCGCGCCCGGCGAAACCCCGTTCGCGCTCCCGAAGGATGATCCGCAAACAAAGGCACTTGGCACCCAGGGAGTCACGTCCCAGGGAGTGGACGTCCTCGGCGGTGACGAACTGTCCCTTGGGTTCGGAGCATTTTCCATAACAACTAATCGCGGCCGCGAAGACTCGGTCCGGTTCTTGCAAGTCTGGCTGGCCGGCCTGGTCGCCGGCACGGCTGGCATCTTCCTCGCCATCATCTGGACCGCCGGGTTCCTCCCGACCTTCCTCGACCCGAACCACGCCACGGTCCTGTTGGCCAAGCCGGTTCCGCGCTGGAGCCTATTGCTCGGAAAGATCCTGGGCGTCTTAACCTTCGTCTTCGTGCAGACGATGGTTTTCGTTGTCGGGACCTGGTTGGCCCTCGGAATCAGCACCGGGGTGTACGACGCTCGCTACCTGTTCGCAATTCCGGTACTGCTGCTTCATTTTGCCGTCTTCTACAGCTTCTCGGCGATGCTTGCGGTCTGGACCCGGAGCACGGTGGTCTGCGTGTTCGGGACACTATTGTTCTGGGTGGTCTGCTGGGGGATGAACTATGGCCGGCACGCGGTCGTGGCGCACGACCCGGTCGGCGTGTCCACGGGTTCTCGCTTCGTGCTCGAGGTTGGTTACTGGGCCCTGCCGAAGCCGGGAGACCTGAACATGATTTTCGACGATGCGATGGAAGCTCGTGGATTCTCCGCCGGCGTGCCGGAATTCGACGCGGCCCGGACGAAGGGGCAAGTGAACCTGTCGCTCTCGGCCCTGGCGTCGCTCTTGTTCGCGGTCGTCATATTCGGTGTCGCGGCCTGGGAACTCCGCAACGCGGAGTATTAGCTCGGTTCCTCTGTACAACAACGCCGTCCCGTCCTCGCGAGACGCGCATGCACGCCATTCAACTCGAACTGCCGGGCCGGTTCCGCACCATCACGATCCCCGAACCTACCAGGCCCGGGCCCGGCGAAGCCCTCGTCCGCGTCCACCGTGTCGGCATCTGCGGCACCGACATTAGCGGCTATCTGGGCAAGATGCCCTTCTACAGCTACCCACGAATCCCCGGCCATGAACTCGGAGTCGAGATCGTCGCCGTTGGTTCCAGTGTCGATAGCGTGCAGCCTGGCGAATGCTGCTCGGTCGAGCCGTACATGAATTGCCTGAACTGTTTCGCCTGCCGGCGCGGCCGGCCCAACTGCTGCGAACACCTGCAAGTCCTCGGCGTCCACACGGACGGGGGCTTGCGTGCACAGTTCATCGTGCCCGCCCGCAAACTCCACCCGTCGAAGAAGCTCACTCTCGACCAACTTGCCCTGGTGGAGACCCTCGGCATCGGCTGCCACGCCGTGGATCGCGGGGCGCCGCAAGCCGGCGAACATGTCCTCATCGTCGGC
>Ga0066903_100003675_pt1 | contig 12636 bp, 13 predicted proteins | sample PanSoiMetaGPlot1_FD_67491 | JGI IMG/M metagenome (GOLD analysis project Ga0066903, IMG submission 67491) | Tropical forest soil microbial communities from Panama analyzed to predict greenhouse gas emissions - Panama Soil - Plot 1 (version 2) | ecosystem: Environmental > Terrestrial > Soil >...
TGCTTGCGTTCGTACTCGCGCACCAGCGCCCGGAATCGCGGGTCTTTGCGGATCGGGTCGAGGTCGCGGTCCTGCTTCATGAAGTTGAAGTCGCGGTACCCAAGTTCGACGGCCTGGCGCAGCTCGGCCAGCGCCTCGTCGAAATGGCGCGTCAGAGCCAGGCTGCACGCGAGGTTGTACCGGGCCAGCGAGTCCTGCGGACGCAGGCGGGTAATCCGCCGGTCGCACTGCAGCCCCTCCTGATGCCGCCTGGCGATGGCCAGGTTCTTGGCGTGCGCCTTCAATGCCTCCACGAAGTCGGGTCGGCGGTCCAGAAGCGAGGTGAAGAAGTCGAGCTCGAATTCGATCTGAGACTGGTTGGCGATGCGGGCAAGGACGGCGTTGGCAGCGGCCTGCTGCGGCTGTTGACTGGGGCTTGCCATGCTGGTTCCCCTACGGCGGTCTTTCGGCCCGACGCGAGTTCTCGGGCAAAAGCGATTATAAGACTGCAACCGGGCGGATGCAAACCCTCTCGGTGGTTCCGGCGAGCCGGGAGCGTAAGCGACCGGAGTGCTGGAAACTCTGGTCGCTTACGCTCCCGGCTCGCCTGGACCTATTCCAGGATGTGTCCCAGCTTGTCCTTCTTGGTCTTCAGGTACCGCTCATTGTGTTCGCTCGCGGCCACCTGGATTGGCACGCGATCCACGATCTTCAGGTCGAAGCTGTCCAGACCAATGACCTTCTTTGGATTATTAGTCAACAGTCGGATCTCGCGGACGCCCAGATCACGCAGAATCTGGGCGCCGATGCCATAATGCCGCAAGTCCGGCGGGAAGCCGAGGCGCTGGTTCGCTTCCACCGTGTCCAAACCCTCGTCCTGCTGGAGCTTATAGGCACGCAACTTGTTCAAGAGGCCGATCCCGCGCCCCTCCTGGCGCATATAGAGGAGGACGCCCTTGCCCGCTTCGACGATCTGGCGCAAGGCCGTGTGGAGCTGCGAGCCGCAGTCGCACAGCGCGCTTTCCAACACGTCGCCGGTGAAACACTCGCTGTGGACACGCACCAGGACCGGGTCCTCCTGTTCCGGCGTCACGCCATTCTCTTCAACGCCGATGCCACCGACCGTCAGCGCCATGTGCAGGTCCTGGTCGACAATCGAAGAGAAAGCGAACAAGTCAAAGGTCCCGTGAGCCGTTGGCAACTTCAGAGCGATCTCGCGCTTGACCAGCTTCTCGCGATGGCGCCGGTACTTGATCAGCTCGGCGATCGTGCACATCTTGAGCCCGTGCCTGGCACAGAATTCCTTCAGGTCGGGCAGCCGAGCCATGTAGCCGTCTTCGCGGACGACCTCGCAGATCACCGCTGCCGGCTTCAGCCCTGCGAGTCGGGCGAGGTCGACGCTCCCTTCCGTATGCCCGGCCCGGACGAGGACACCGCCGTCGCGGGCGCGCAGGCCGTCGACGTGACCCTTGTCGAAGACAAGATCATGCGGCGTGGAACGGTCGTCGATGGCGGTCAGGATGGTCTGGGCACGGTCGAAAGCGGAGATGCCGGTGGTGACCCCGTGGCGGGCGTCGAAATTGTGCGTGAACGGCGTGGCTGACGGATCCAGATGGACCCCCGGCAGGAGCGCAAGCCCGACGCGATCGCACATCGGCCCGGCCATCGCCAGGCAGAGCCGCCCGCACGCCTGACGGATCATGAAGTTGATGGTCTGAGGCGTGACTTTCTCGGCGGCGACGACGATATCGCCTTCGTTTTCGCGATGCTCATCGTCCACCAGGACGACCATCCGGCCGGCGCGGATTTCCTCGATCGCCTCTTCGATGGTGCAAAAGCCTTCCGGCGGCTGTGGATGCGTCATGACGGCTCCCTTTCTGCTATCATAGCGTGGCCCGCGTATAGACCGGCATTCGACTTGCATTCGCTCCGGGTCAGATAATCCCGGCACCCCGCCCCGAACGCCCTTCCCTTTTCGGCCCCTATGGCAACCCGTCGCGTAGGTTTGTGGCTCATCGGTGCGTTCGGAGGCGTCGGCTCGACCGTTGCGCTCGGCTTGGCGGCACTGGCTCGAAAACTCACCCCGCCGACCGGCATGGTGACCGCCCTACCCATCTGCGACGGCCTCGATCTCGATCAGCCGGCCGACTTTGTCGTCGGTGGGCATGATGTCCGCAAAACCAACTTCTCAGAAGCTGTCCTCGGCCTCAACGAGCGCTCCACCGTCTTCACCGCCCGGCAAATAGAGGCCTGCGCCCCGGATTTGTTCGCGTGGAGCGGCAATGTCCGCCCAGGAACTGTTCTTCAGGCCAACGAGACGATTCGATCGCTGGCCGACCAGCCGGACGCACTGAAGGCCCGCACTCCGCGCGAGGCGATTGAACGAATTCAGGCCGACCTGCAGGCGTTTCAGTCGAAGAACAAGCTCGACCAGGTGGTGGTGATCAACGTCGCGTCCACTGAGCCGCCGTTCGCGTTGACGGATGACCACCAGCGGCTGGAGGCCCTCGAGGCGGCGCTCGACCGGGCCACCTCGTCCGCGCTCCCCGCGAGCGGAATTTACGCCTATGCAGCCCTCGATCTCGGCCTGCCGTATGTCAATTTCACGCCATCCTTGGGCAGCTCTTGCCCAGCGCTGGACGAACTGGCGCGCGTCCGCGGGGTGCCGTATGCCGGCAAGGACGGAAAAACCGGCGAGACGCTCCTGAAATCCGTCCTGGCCCCGATGTTCGCCGCACGCAACCTGCGCGTCCGGAGCTGGATCGGACAGAACATCCTCGGCGGCGGCGACGGCAGAGTGCTCAACGACCCCGCGAACAAGGCGTCCAAGGTCAAATCCAAGGATTCGGCGCTCGCTTCGATTCTCGGCTACAAGCCGCAGTCGCTCGTCTCGATCGAGTACGTCGAGTCGCTCGACGACTGGAAGACCGCGTGGGACCACATCCACTTCGAGGGCTTCCTCGGCACGAAGATGGCGCTGCAGTTCACGTGGCAGGGGTGCGATTCGGTCCTCGCGGCCCCGCTGGTGATCGACCTGGCTCGGCTCGTACTCCTCTCCCAGCGCCGCGGCGAAAGTGGCGTGCTGAGCCACCTCGCCTGCTTCTTCAAGAGTCCGATGGGGACGGACGAGTACGACTTCTTCAAGCAGTGGGCGATGTTCGAAGCGTACGCGAGGGGGAACCACGAAATACACGAACCGCACGAAAAGAAATAAGACAAAATCGCAGCCCGCAGAGACGCTGTAGGCTCTGCTTTCTTTTCGTGTAGTTCGTGTATTTCGTGGTTCCCTGCTTATGAACTTCGCATTCAGCACCAACGCCTACCTGCGCTTCTCGTTCGCGGAGGCGTGTCGGCGGCTCGCGGGCATTGGCTACCCGGCCGTCGAGATCATGGCCGACGTCCCGCACGCGTGGCCGGCGTACATGTTGCCGGAGCACAAGCAGGCGATCCGAGACGCGCTGGCCGCGAACAAGCTGCAGATCTCGAACATCAACGCCTTCATGATGCACGCGGTGGACGACCACCGGCAACACTTCTGGCACCCGTCGTGGATCGAGCCCGATTTCAACTACCGCCGCGTCCGCATCGACCACACCAAGCGAGCGCTGACCCTGGCGAAGGAACTGGGTGCGAAGTGCATCACCACTGAACCGGGCGGGCCGGTCGGGCCCGGCGAGTCGTGGTCCGCAGCGATGAAGCTCTTTGTCGAGATGATCAAGCCAGTCGCCGAGCATGCGGAAAAGGAGGGGGTGCTTTTGCTCGTCGAGCCGGAGCCGGGTTTACTCGTTGAGAAGTGTGAGCAGGCCGAGGAGTTCATGAGTCACATGACGTCCCCCGCGGTCGGCCTGAATTTCGACATCGGCCACCAGTACTGCGTCGGCGAGGACCCGGCGCAGTCCGTGAAGCGTTTGAGGAAATGGGTCCGGCACGTGCACCTGGAGGACATAGCAGCGACGCGGGTGCACCACCATCTGATCCCCGGTGAAGGTGCGATCGACTTCGCGAGCGTGCTCAAGTCGATCCACGAGATTGGCTATGAAGGGTGGGTGACGATTGAGTTGTATCCGTACACGGACGACCCGGACCACGCGGCGCGGACGGCTCTGTCGCGTATTCGGGCAATCGCGGAAAATGTGAAATGAAGAGTGAAGAGTGAAGAGTAAAGAGCCGAGCGGGTGCCTCAACTCTCACTCTTCACTCGTCACTCGTCACTCTATCACGGCTTAAACGCCACCCTTCCCCCCTCCGGCACCGTCTTCGGCAGCTCCACCACCGTCTTCACGTTCGCCCCGTCCGCGTCCATGATCTTGACGGCACTCTTCGGCCCGTCGAAGTGGCCGAACGCAATCTGCTTGCCGTCCTTTGACCACGACGGGTACGAATTCGACACCCCCTCCTTGGTGAGCTGCTTGTTGTTCCGGCCATCGGTATCGACGAGCCAGATTTCCAGGCCGCCCGCGGCCGGGTGGGCGTAGGCGATCCTCTTGCCGTCCGGCGACCACGCGGGGTAAACGAACCCGTTCACGTTTCCTTCCTTGGTCACTTCCTTGACGTTCTTGCCGTCGGTGTCCACAATGTAGATCCGGAACCCGTCGCCGCCGCGTGTGGACGTGAAGCAGATTAGCTTGCCGTCCGGCGACCAGGAGGGGTCCGCATCGTAATACTCGGAGTTGGAGACGTTGGTCGCGTTGCTGCCATCCGTGTCCATGACGAACACGTTGTGCGTCACGCCGGTCCAGCGCGTGAAGGCGATCTTCTTGCCATCCGGCGACCACGCGGCCCCGCGATTGATCTGGCCGTCCTTGGTCAGTTGCTTGACGTTCTTGCCGTCCGCGTCCATCACGTAGATCTGCTGCAGCCCGTCCTTCTCGATGCTAAAGGCTATTTTCTTGGCGTCCGGCGACCACGCGGGAAACAGGTGATTGCCCGCGTCGGAGGTGAGTTTCTCGGAGCCGGTGCCGTCGGGCTTGACGGAATAGATTTGCAACTCGCCCGGATCGCCGGCGACGTAGAGGATTCGCGGTTCGCCGGTCCGCAGCGCCGGGGCGGCGATTGCGGCCGTCGTGAAGCCAAGGAAAATCAGGATCGCGAAGGAGCGGGACATCTCGTCCTCCCTGGTGCAACGGTTCGGCGGCTCATTGTGCCAGAAGAGAGGACGAGGGGCAAGTAACGACGTGCGCAGCGCTTGCTAGCAGCAGTCGCGGCACTCCGTGCTCGCGAACACGGAGCGGAAGTACTTCCAATACCCCACGACCAGAAATGCACACATCGCAACCAGCGCAACGCCGATCCCGGGCTGGCCGAGCACGAGTACCTCATACAGCAAGATGTTGACCGCAACCGGAGTGACGAGAGTGATGCCCAACGGAGCCCACCGGCCCGTGATAAGCAACAGCCCACCAGCCGCTTCCAGGACCTTTACCAAAGTCAGGTAGCCGGACGCGATTAACACGCCGAGGAAGTCACTGGCCGGACCGGACGGTGGTGGCGGCAATTCCAGGAAATTCAAGAAGTAATTCAGCCCAAATACAAGGAACGCGGCCCCCAACAGGCTCCTAACAATAAGTACCGCCCATTTCATGTCACAACCCTCCGATTCGCAGTGGCGTCTGCCCTATTCGGAGATACAGTCTCTCCAGAGTCCGCTTTCACAATTCGAGGACCTGCATCATGCGCCTCCCGCGATTCCTGCCCGGTCTGATTGTGCTTGCCCTCGTGACCCCCGCGTTCGCCAAGGACGAAAAAATCTCGATTCGCGGCACCCCGGCCTCTGTGGCTCCCGCCGACGAGGAGGGGAAGAAGTCAGGGATCCTCGGCACCATCCTCATGGAAGGCCGAAAGGACAAGGACACCGAGTACGACAAGGCGATGGTGAAGGTCACCAAGGCGACCAAGATCTACAAGCTCATCGGGGGCGACCTGAAGGAAGCGTCATTCGATGACCTGAAGCCCGGTGTGAAGATGGAGATTCAGTTCTCCGGCCCGGCACGCGAATCGTTCCCGGTCGAGGCGACCGCGGGAAAGATCGTCATCGTTGGCCGCTAACCGACTTGCGGGGTGGCGCGGGTTCGGAGTAGGCTAACGACATGGCAGGTCATATCCCCCCGGCGGCCGATCGCCGGGATTTTCTATTTCGCGCGGGTGGCGGGCTGGGCGGCATCGCCCTGTCGTGGCTCATGGCGCGCGACGCCGCGGCCTCGCCGACGCCGACAAGTAATCCACTGGCGCCGAAAAAGCCGCACTTCGAAGCGAAGGCCAAATCGGTCATCTTCATGTTCATGGTCGGCGGGCCGTCGCCTATCGACCTGTTCGAGCCGAAACCCGAACTCGAGAAGTGGCGCGGAAAACCGCTGCCGGCCAGCCTCGGCAGATTCCCAAGCCAGTTCACCAAGGGGGACTCCGGCCTCCTTCCAAGCACTCGCAAGTTCAAGCAATACGGCAAGAGCGGGCTCTGGGTAAGCGACCTGATGCCGCGTTTCGCCGAATGCGTGGACGACGTCGCCTTCCTGCACGGCTGCTGGTGCACTTCAACGGTCCACGCTCCAGCGATGTACGAGCTACACACCGGCCGGACGCTGATGGGCCATCCGTCGATCGGGTCGTGGGTGACCTACGGACTCGGCAGCGTCGGCGAGAACCTGCCCGTGTACTGCGTGATGCCGCAACCGGAAGGCGTTCCCGAGGGCGGCGCGCCGTGCTGGGGCGCCGGTTACTTGCCGGCCGTCTACCAGGGGACACTCTTCCGCAAGGGGCCGGCACCGATTCTCAACCTGAGGCCGCCGGCGACGGTCGGGGCCGAACAGCAGAAGCGGACGTTCGACCTCGTCAAAAAGCTCAATGAGAAAGACCTCGACCCGGGGGATACGGACCTGACGGCTCGGATCGCCACCTACGAGCTTGCGTTCAAGATGCAGAAGTACGCCCCGGAGGCGGTGGACCTGACCAAGGAAACAGAAAAGACTCGCGAGGAGTACGGGCTCAGCCGCAAAGCGACGGCCGATTTCGGTACCCGTCTGCTCCTGGCCCGCCGACTGGTCGAGCGGGGGGTGCGCTTCGTCCAGGTCTATTCCGGTGGCGGGCCGCTCATTACGCAATGGGACGCGCACGACGATATCAACGGCAACCACGAAACGATGTGCGGGCATGTCGATCAGCCGATCTCGGCGCTCTTGAAAGACCTGAAGCATCGCGGACTGCTCAACGAGACGCTGGTCGTCTGGTGCAGCGAATTCGGCCGGACCCCGTTTTCACAGGGAGGCAAGGGGCGCGACCATAACCCGTACGGCTACACGATGTGGCTCGCCGGCGGCGGCGTGAAGGGCGGCCAGGCGATTGGCGCTACCGACGAGTTCGGCATGCGGGCACTCAAACGCAAGGTGAGCGTCAACGACTTCCACGCCACGATCCTGCACCTTTTGGGCCTCGACCACGAGAAACTGACCGTCCGCCACAGCAGCCGTGACGAGCGACTCACCGACGTGGCCGGCGAAGTGGTCCAGGAAGTTGTCTCGGGCGGATAATGGACACGTCCAATCGGACATGATGTCCGGGAGCAAACTGATGCCTGTGCGTTGTTGGTTCGTCGTTGCCCTCGCCTTCGCGTGGGCCGGGTCCGCGGTCGCTCAATCCAAACCAGTCACGGAGCTGGACGTAGTCTACGCCAAGGCCGGCGACCGGGAGCTGAAGCTCGATCTGGCACGGCCCGACGGCAGAGCGCCGTATCCGTGTGTCGTGTGCCTGCATGGCGGCGGCTGGCGGATGGGGAATAAGCGCGACATTCGCTCGTGGATTCAGCTCCTGGCCCGCGAGGGATACGTCGCCGTGGCCGTCGGCTACCGGCTCGCGCCGGACGATCACTTCCCCGCCCAGATCGAAGACTGCAAAACGGCCGTGCGCTTTCTTCGAGCGAATGAGGCCAAATATGGGATCGACAAGGATCGCTTCGCGGCACTTGGCTACTCGGCCGGCGGCCACCTCGCGTGTCTTCTTGGGCTGACGGACGAGAAATCCGGGCTGGAAGGGAAGGAATACGCCAAGGAGTCGAGCAAAGTCCAGGCCGTGGTCGATTACTTTGGCCCGACGGACCTGTCGGCGTATTCGAAGGACGAGTCGGCATTACGCTCCGTGCTTGCTCCGTTTGTCGGCGCGAAGTTCGCGGATAATCCGGCGGCGTACGAGAAGGCGTCGCCGATCAATTACATCGGCAAATCGGCCCCGCCGTTTTTGATCTTCCACGGGACCAAGGATTGGATCGTTCCAATCGAGCAGTCGCGGCGGTTGACCGAGAAACTGAAAGATGTCGGAGCCACGGTGAAACTGGTCGAAGTCCCGGACGAGGGACATGGGTGGGAAGGTAAAGCGAATACGGCGACGACGCGGGAGACGTTGAAGTTCTTGAATGAGACGTTGAAGAAGTGATGGCGTCAGTGCTAGCGCGGCTCGGTTTTACTCCCTCTCCCCCCGCTTCGGGGGGAGAGGGAGAAAGACTTGTACATCCGACTTCTGCAAATGACCGTGGTCTTTGCGGGCTGTGCTTTGGTCGCCCACGGCTGTCACGTCGGCGACCACGGAGACGCCGACCTCGTCATTCGCCTTATTGCCGCCGCGGGATCAGGGCCGGCAGCGGCTTTTCCATGAACGTCTCGATGATCTGACCCGTCTTCTCGTTCTTGAGCGGCAGGCCCGCGAGAGCCTTGGCATTGGCCAGGAGTTTCGCGTCGTCCTTCGAATCGTACTCGCCGACGCAGACAAAGCTCTCAAAGCGCGTGTGCAGCACGTAGGCGTCGTACTTCATCGTCCGCAGGACTTCGGCCACCGAGATCGCCTGGTGAGCCGCCCGCTCCAGCATCTCGCCGTCTGCCTTTCCGGTCGTCGTCGTCGGTTCGCCCGGCTTCACGACCCGCCCCATTCCGAACTTGCTCCCGTACGTCTGGACCACAAGTGTGATCGGTTTCTTCGTGTTGTGGATAAGGCTGTATGGCTGCCCGGCGTTCAGTCGCTCGAGGAACTCGTCAACCTTCGGCCGCTCGGCCGTCACTTCCTTCTTCGGCAGGGTCAGATTCCGGCCGGCCATGGCCGTCAGGAACGGGTTCTTCGGCTCCCCGTGCTGCTTCGCCACATCTTGGACCGATCCGACGACGACGGAGTCGCAAAACTCGGCCGGCGGGGCGGGAAGCTTGTGGACGTACTTGGCAAATTCGATTGCTTCGTCCATGTTCTTCAGCGACCCCTTGCCGGGGGCGACGAAGACGACGTACTCGTCGGGGACCCGGGCCATCCGGATCTTCCGGAGCCGGTTGGCAATCTGCTCTTCGGTCTCCCCTTGCGACTCGTAGTACTTCCTCGTTGCTGCGATGGCCGCCTCCATTTCCTTGGCCCGTTCCTGCCGAAGGAGCCAGCCGCGCTCGTGGACGTAAGCGTACAGTCGGCACTCGGACCGGATGTACTCGGCCAACCCTTCGGCCAGTTCCTTCGCCTGCCGGCCCGACCCCTCCTCCTTGCCCATGTACGACTTGACGTAGACGACGTACTCGCCGTGCTCCGGCTTGAGTTCGTACTTGTAGACGGGCCTGGCGTCCTCCACCGGACGGGTAGCGCCTGGCCGGGAGATCGGCAGCTCATACTGAGCAACGACCGGACCGCAGCCAACGACCGCGGCGAATGCGGCCGCGCGGAATTCCCATCGCATTGTGAGGCCCCCAGAGAGAACGAGAGTGGCCGGCCGATAGCCGAATGCGCCAAATGAGTCCAGTGGACTTGCCCTTGCCCGGCCTGCCCGACGTGGCCTATAGTCGCGGACCTTCTCGTTCCGGCACGGAGGCCGTCATGACGCAGTTTCCCGCGTTCACCCAGTCCCCCGTTTCGCCGGCGCCGCGCCCCCCGCTTTGGCGCCGCGCGCTCCGCTACCTACTCCCGGTTCTCGTGATCGCACCTGCGATCGGAGTCTGGCAGCGCGAGCGAATTTGGATCTGGTACTGCGCCGAACGGCTCGAACGAGCGTCCTCGGAGGATCAGCGTGCCGGCTGGGCGGACAAACTAGCGAACGCCGGCGAGCCGGCGCTGCCGACACTCCTCGCGCTGTTGCGGCACGACGATCCGGGTGTCTGCGCGGCCGCGAAAGATGCGATAGCGCACCTGGCCGCCGGATGGCCCGCGGACGACCCGCGCCGGGCCGCCTTCGCCCGGCGCTTCGTCGACGCCGAGCCGCGATTCAGCACCCCTGGCCGCGCCGCTGCGCTCGATCTGCTTCCGATCGTCATGGCCACGGACACTCCGGACATCGTGGACAAGGCGAAGGGGATGTTGGCTTCCGCCGCGAAGAGCGAGTCGGTCGACGTGCGCATCCAGGCGGTGGCGACGGCGCTCCGCAAGGACGTGGACTGTCTCGACGCTGTCGTGCCGCTGCTCGCGGACCCAGCGCCCGAGGTCCGTCGGGCCGCGGTGCTGGCATTGAGTCCGCCCCGTGATGGCGGCCGCCCAGTCGTCAGTGACGACGATCTGCTCCGATGCCTGCACGATTCCGATCCGGAAGTTCGTCAGCTCTGCGAGATGGGGCTGCGGAGCCGGGGCCGCTCACCGCGAGACATCCGCCTCGGTCGGCGCTACACGGCCCCCGACTCGGCCGAGCGGCAGAAGCTCCTCATTGACCTCGCCGACGAGGAAGAGTTGGATGTCACCGTCTGGCTGGACCGGCTAACGGCCGATCCGGACCCGGCGGTCCGAGCTGGGGCGGCACGCGTGGCGGCCGAACGGCGGGCCGATCTGGGCGCCCGACTGGAGCAAATGAGCCAGTCCGATCCGGACGCGACCGTGCGCCGCATCGCCGGCTACTACCACAAGAAGATGCTCGGTTCGCGGTAAGAGAGAGCCGATTTTCAGGCCATTCTGCCGTCTCGCGCGCTCGTGCCAGGAGAGGGCCGAAAATCAATTTCCGATCACTTTTTGCAGCCGTGGCATGGTTTTTCGACGGTCGAGAGGCGTACAGTAGGGTAGCCCGCCGCGACCGCGGATCGTGTTACGAAAAAAACAAAAATTGGTCGCAACCGCTTGACGGGTCTACGAATACCGTTTAGCGTGGACAAATGGGTTCCGTTCGGCGCGCAAATTGTATCGCGCCGCCCGGCTCGCGGACGGCCGTCGCCAGACAGCCCGTCGTTGGGATGTGAAACGTGGGATAACGCCCCACGGCGCCTTACCACGATGGAAGTTCTCGGCCGCGTCCCTCCCCAGCCTGGGTCCAAGACTTCGGAAGGATACACAGCCATGCTTGTCCTGTCCAGGAAAAAAAACGAGAGTATCGTCATCAACAACGACATTGTCATCACGGTCGTGGAGATTCGTGGTGACAAGGTTCGGCTCGGCATCGTGGCGCCGAAGGACGTCCCCGTCCACCGCCAGGAGGTGTACGAGGCGATCCACGGGCACCGGCCCGAGACCCCGGCGCCTGTCGTTGTGAATCAGGATCCGACCGCCCGGCCGTAAGTCTCCTGCAGGGCCCTGCCCTTCCTCCGCATCCTTTTTTTCTGGGTGCGTTCGACCAACTATCAATTTCAAGCGTATCTGCAGCTGGAGCAACATCCGACGGCGAGTTCGGCCGTTGTAGCCGTGCGCCTGCAAGGCTATACTCCGCCCACGCACCGGTGCAAAAAGGAAATGCGCCGGCCGTCAGTTCGAATGACCCGTCATCGATTCGCGCCCGTGGGGAGCCCGGCCATGTCGTTGGACGAGATCAAGAAGCGCTTCGTCGATGAGGTCAAGCTCCGCGGCTACGACGACCGGTACATCGACAAGATCGAGGAGCGGGAGATCCTTCACATCGCGATCCAGCAGGGGGTCGGTATCGAACCCGCTCGCGGGGCCCTGGCCCAGGTCTGCGAGCACGAAGGGTACGTCCTCGAGAGCACCCTCCTCAAGCTGATCAAGGACAAGCTCGAATCGGCCGCGGGCAACGACGGCAAGATCGATCTCAAGGAGTTCGACACCATCTTCGCCGACGTGAAGAGGGCCGCCCAGGCGCGAAAGAACGACCGCGAGCTTAAGAAGATGATCATCCTGGTCATGGAGGACACGGGGCTCAACCGCGTGAAAACCGGCTGGTTCAGCGACTGGTACTCTTCTCTGAAGCGGGACCTCGGAATGGTGTGAGTGCTGCCGGGGGGCGTATTTCCTATGATGCCCCGCGTCGCCCGCCCGGAGGCTCCCCATGAAGCGACTGCTCCTCACCCTCGCGACCGCCAGCATGATCACCCTGCCCGCCACCGCGGACGAGCCGAAGCCGGCCGCGGATACCCGCGTCTTCGAAATGCGCACCTACTACGCCAACCCCGGCAAGATGGCCGCCCTGCACGCCCGGTTCCGCGATCACACCTGCAAGCTCTTCGAAAAGCATGGCATGACGGTCATCGGGTTCTGGAGCCCGATCGACAAGGAGAAGTCCGAGGAGGTGTTGGTCTATCTCCTCGCCTTCCCGAGCAAGGATGCCGCGGACAAGTCGTGGAAGGAGTTCCGAGACGATCCCGACTGGAAGAAGGCGAAGGCCGAATCTGAGAAGGACGGGGTGCTGGTCAAAAAGGTCGACAGCGTTTATTTGTCGCCCACCGATTATTCGAAGTTGAAGTAAGACCAGGAACACGAAACACACGAACGACACGAAAAAAA
>Ga0066903_100003676_pt1 | contig 12634 bp, 10 predicted proteins | sample PanSoiMetaGPlot1_FD_67491 | JGI IMG/M metagenome (GOLD analysis project Ga0066903, IMG submission 67491) | Tropical forest soil microbial communities from Panama analyzed to predict greenhouse gas emissions - Panama Soil - Plot 1 (version 2) | ecosystem: Environmental > Terrestrial > Soil >...
GCGACGTTCACCTTGCGCCAGCTGATCGACCAGGCCGCCACCAAGGTGGGTGCGCTGGCCGCTGGGCAGACCTTGCAGGTCGAAGACCTCGACGCCTTCACCACGTTTGCCACCGCGCTGATCGATCAGCTGGCCGAAGACGAAATCCTCACCATCGCCGACACCGACAGCATCCCGGCTGCCTGGACACCCTACCTCGCCTCGTTGCTCGCCAACCTGGCGGGGCCCGACTACGGCGTTGCGTTCTCGACCGACGCCAAGGCGGCCAACGAGGCAATCCTGCGGCGCCTGGTGCGCAGCAAGGAAACCTTCGAAGCGCAGCAGACCAATTATTTCTAATCGAGGAGAGCGCCATGAGACTGATCAAGGCAGCGCTTGCTGCTGCGTTCGTTCTATTGGCTGCGGCGCCCGCCTTCGGGCAGGGCCGCGAGCGCGGCATGATCACCGTGGTGGGTACAGGCGGCTCGGTCTCGCACACCGCAGGTCAGTCGGTCGGCGGCGTGTTTGCTATCCCGCTCGGCAGGCAGAACACCGGCTCCGGCATCGTCACCAATTTCATGCTGATCGATGCGGGCGGCTCGATCACCGCGCTGCTGGTGCGCATCTGGCAGAAGAACCCGAGCGGGAGCACCTGCAACGACAACGCCGCCTTTGTCTCGAACGCCGCCGACGACGCGCACCTGATCGTGCCACCGTTCACGGTGACACCGGCCGCGCCCGCCAACACGACCGGTGATGCCAAGACCTACGCATCGGTGGCTGGCGTCACCTGGGATTATCAGAACCCGCTCGGCGACGTGCTGGTCTATGTGTGTCTGATCACGCAGGCGACCCAGACCATCGCAGGCACCAACCAGCGGGTTGGGCTCTCCGGCCCAGCGGATTAACACATGCGCCGCTTCTATCCCGCGCTGATCACCTGCTGCGCCGCCTACTTGGTCGTCGCTGGCGCTGTCGTGCAGCAGTCGGGCGCGCTGGAGGGGCGGCGCGTCGTTCTGATCGCGGGCGTTCCTGGGAAAGTGTTCCGCCCAGGCGGCATGGTGCCGCTGCTCGATTGCAATTTTGCCGACAGCTTTTTCTGGGCGCAGGGCCAGGGAATTTTGTCCTCATGCCCGGTGACGGTCACCCGCGCACTGGCAAAATCCTGCCAGACATTGTCAGGCAGCTGGATCACCGTCGCAGCAAACACTCCCTGCAGGACTAACCTGGGCACCTCTTCGGAGGAGGCGCGCACCAATTCGGTAACTAACAATTCTATGCAGGGCGCGGCGGCTGGCACTCCCGGCACGCTGCCGACTAACTGGACTGCCGATCAGGGCACCTGCGGCCTGGCCAATCCAGCCAACATAAATGGTACCGGCAGCGAAGCGGGAATGGACTACATCGAGTTCCTGCTCAACGGGTCGTGCTCGACCACGAACTCCGGCTTGGTCGCCTTTGAGAACAGCAACCCAGCCGCATCATCTGGGCAGACCTGGCAAACCACCTACTTCATCCGCATTGTCTCGGGCTCGGTCGGCACTCCTGGTAGCGGCGGCTTCAACACGCAGCTTAATTGCATCGGCGCGAATGCTGGTGCTGGCGCCGTGTTTTATCCGTTCAGTACCGGTGTCTCTGCTACCTATGTGCGCGGTGGCTTGATCGTCACTTGCGCGGCGGGCGCGACCGGCATCCGCCCACTCATTCGCATCGATCCCGGCATTGCCAGCCAGGTGTTCACCAACCTGGTCGTGCGCATCGCCTGGCCGCAGCTGGAACTGGTACCCGCGAGCAGCAGCGGCAATTTCGCGACCTCGCCGATCCGCACCACCAACGCCGCAGTGACGCGCCCGTCCGACATCATCGCCGCGAGCCCAGCCGTGCTGAACGCGCTCAAGGCAAACGCCGGTTGGATTTACGCCTCGGTCGGCCGCTCGTTTGCGAATTGCTGCGGCTCCGGCGCGGGCGGCTCACTGGGCTACACGATTGGCACGCAGACCGCTGCCTCGCCGGTTCCTTTCTACGCGAACGGCCTCCCGATAGTTCACAATCAGCGCACCTGGAACACCAGCCGAAATCTGAATTGCCCCGATGGCACCGTGAACGCAGTCACCGGCTACAGCGCGAGCATCGTCACCTGGGACGCGAGCGGTACCGGCATTGTTTGCAACGGCGGCACCATGGCGACTGACGCCAACCCGTTTGCCATTGTGACGCCGACAACGGTTGTCTACGGCAACGAAGCAAGCAACGCCGCGACCGATCCGCTCAATGCCTACCTAAAGCAGATCACCATCGGTGGCCCCGCGCGCATGCCTGCGGCCGTCGCGGTGCCAAATAGCAAAGCGCGCTGATGGCCGAGACCGACTACTCCGACCTGGTGCGGCGCGCGCGGCTGGGCCAAGGGGTAACCGGCGTCAGCCCGCTGCAGCGCTACGGCGGCGAGCTGCTGGCGGAAGAGCTGAAGGATATGTTTGCGCCGACCCCGCTCAACGTCGCGCTGATGGCGCTGGGGCCTGCGGGGCGCATCGCGGGACGGGTCGGCAAAGCGGCGGTGCTCGGGCTCGGCGGGTTGCTGGAGAGCGGCTCGGAGGCACAAGCAGGGCCCGCCTCACGCCTGGCGCGCAGCGTGCTCAATACCGCGAAGCGCATCGGCGCCGAGGTGCCCAATGTACCGCCGCTGGCCGGTGCCGAGCGCATGCCTGGCATTGTCTCGACGCGCTACCCCACTGCGGTGGGCCGCAGCGAAGACCCGCTCGCTGCCTATCTGCAGCCGAACATGGCCGCGCTGCGCGCCGACCCCGAAAACTACCGGCGCGTGATGCAGATCATGGCTGGTTATCCCGGCATGCCGAGGAACCTCGCTTCCGCGCCGCCTGCCGAGATCGAGCAGATCATCAGCGAGTTCATGCGCGGCAACCTGCGCTCGCTCTACGAAACGCAGCCCGATGTGGTGCGCAAGCTGGGCAGCAGGTGGTACGAGGGCGCCAACCGGATCGCGACCAACCGTGCCGACATCTACGGCTTGCCGCCGAACTCAACCGCTGCCGTGTATGCTTCGCTCTCGCCGCAAAAAGATTGGTTCATGAATGTCGGGCTGGGCGACCGCGTGCTCGACATCATGGCTAACCAGCAGCGTAAGACGTTCGATGCCAATATGGCGCAGCGGGCGCGCGAGTTCTTGGATCGCTCCGACATCGCCGCGCTCAAAGGGCGCCAGCTGCGCAGCCTCGAACCGGACGACCAGGCGCGCTTCGTGCGCGCGTTCGATGAAACTTACAATCCGCGTTCCTATCAGATTGTGGCGCCGACCGGCGAGATGCTCGGCCCTAAACTGACAAAGGGCGGCGAGCCTTCCAACATCGCGTGGGGTACATTCGATCAGATCGAAAACGCGATCCGCGCAATCCAGTCGGGCGGCGACGTCAACACGATCTCTGCGGATATTCTGGGCACGCGCCACAAGGTGCGCTCGTTCTACAACAACATTCTCTATCCCGATGCGCCGCTCGGTGATGTCACCTCCGACACGCACAACGTCGCGGCTTCATTGTTCCGGCCGCTATCCGGTCACTCGCCCGAGGTGATCCACAGCCTGGCGTCATCGGGACCGGCTGGTTCGATCAATATGCCGAAATCGGCGGTGACCGGCACGCAGGGCAGCTACCCGATGTTTGGTGAGGCAATGCGCGACGTCGCGCCGAGCACCGGAGGGCTGCCGCGCGCGACGCAATCGGTGACCTGGGAAGGCATCCGCAATCTGTTCTCGCCGGAGTTCAAGCGCTCGCCACAGGCCGCGCAGATCGAAGCGATCTGGCGCAAATACGGGATTGAGAAGGCACCGGCCGCGCGCGAGGAGATCGTCAATCTGCTCGGTGGTTACCGGTTGCCGGATTGGGCGGTGATTGGGGGCTACTCTCCGCGCTGAACCGCGACCAATCCTGCAGCTCGGGCGGCAGCTCGTCCTCGTGCTCTGCGGTCCACTCGGCATCCGGCACCGCGCGACCCCAATTGAACCGGATGTAGTTCTCGCGGGTGTAGGGCAGGCCTGCCCGCTCGATCCGCCGTTTGGTGCTCTCGTGGCTCATGGCGATCTCCGTCCCGCCAAGTATAGCAAAATGCACTAATGGTCGCAACCCATGCCCAACTACCGCAAGCTGGTCGAGAAGGCGGTCGAGGCGGTCACGGGCATCCGCGCCTACCACGGCTCACCGCACGATTTCGAGCGCTTCGACCTGTCGAAGATTGGGACCGGCGAGGGCGCGGCCAGCTACGGGCGCGGCTTGTATTTCGCCGAGAACCCGACCGTCGCCACCGAATATCGCACGCGGCTCGCGCAGCCCGCCGATGACGAACAGCTGCGCACACTGTTTGGTAATTTGCCGGTGCCAAAAGAAACGTACGGCGCGTTCCGCGCGTCTGCGCGCCAGGTCGCGCAGGAAGGCGCAGACCCGCTCAAGCATGCGTTCTATATGCAGACCTCGACCCCTGAGCTGCGTGACCCCGGCAGCATGCTGGAGGTCGGCCCAACCAGGCGCGCGCTCGCGGATGCGCTACAGCGCGCCGCCGAAATACAAAAGGGCAAGATGTACGAGGTCAACATCCGCGCCAAGCCGGAGGAGTTTCTCGACTGGGACAGACCGCTGGCGCAGCAGAGCGAGACTGTGCGCTCGATCCCGCAACTAACAGAAGCGGCCAAGACCGAGGCTTATGGGCGCGCCTTGGCAGCGACCCACCAGCGCCGCGCGGACGAGCTGTGGTCGATGGTGAAAGACCCGCTGCAGGCTCCCGGTGGTTTTGCCTACCAGAACCTCTCGCCTCGGCTTCCAGGTGGCCGCCGCGACGTCTATGCAAGCGACTTGCTGCGCGACGCTGGCATCCCCGGCATCCGTTATGCTGACCAAGGTTCGCGCGATCTCATCTCTGCGCTCGAAAGCGCGCGCATGGGCGTGGCGCAGAGCAAACCAGGCAGCCCAGGACATGAGATGTGGAGCAAGGCGTTGGCGGGTCTGGAAGGAGGGCCGCCTCCAACTCGCAACTACGTGCTGTTCCGCGACGACATCATCGACATCCTGAAAAAGTACATGGTGCCTGGCGTGCCAGCCGGTCTCGGCGCGGGCAGCGTGCTGCAGCAACCAACAAACAATCAGTAGCATGGTCGCAATCCCGCTGCCCTACGCATCGGCGCCAGGCTTTCGTGCCCAGGAGGGCGCGGGGCGCCTGATCAACTGCTACGCCGAGCCGCTCGGCGAAGGCAGGACCGATGCCAAGCGCGTGCGCGTGCCTGGCATGACCTCGTATCTGACATCGCCCGCGACCGGGTTTCGCGGCATGTTTCTGGAGAGCAAGAGCGGCATCCTCTACGCGGCGTTCAAGAACTCGCTCTACAAGGGCACCGCTCCGGCGACGCCGCCAGGCGCGCTGATCCGCATCGACAGCGATCCCTCGCCGTTCGCCGGAACCAAGTCGGTCTATTTCGCGCGCAACAACGCAGCCACGCCCGACATCGCTGTGGTGACCGAGAACAACGCCTTCATCGTCACGCCTGCAGGCTTCTCGGCCTATCCCGACCCCGATCTGCCGGTGCCCAATTCGGTGTTTGGCCTGGACGGTTATTTGGTGTTCACCATCGCCGATGGCCGCGCCTTCGCCAGCGACCTCAACAGCACCGCGATCAACGCGCTGTCGTTTGGCACCGCCGAGGCGAAGCCCGATGGCCTGGTGCGCGGCATCCCGTTCTCCGGCCGCGCGCTGTTCTTCGGCACGCAGTCGCTGGAAATCTGGATCGATGTCGGCGCGCAGCCATTCCCGTTCCAGCGCTCGACGGTGACGCCTTTCGGATTGATTGGCCCCGATGCGGTGGCGGGCTGGGAAGACGGCTGGGGCGCAGGCCTCATTTGGGTCGCCAACGATTACACCGTGCGCCAGCTCGACGGCTATAGCGCGCAGAAAGTTTCCACGCCCGATCTCGACCGGCTGATCGCACGCGACCCGGCACCGCAGTCGCTGCTCGCCTCGGTCCACATGGTGGACGGCCACGCGATGTGGACGATCAGCGGCTCGACGTTCACCTGGGAGTACGACATCACCACCCAGAAATGGCACGAGCGCGCCAGCTGGCTCACCAATCGCTGGCGCGGGCTGCAGACGCAGAACGCCTACAACCTCTGGCTCATTGGCGACCGCAACGGCGGCAACATCTACAGCATCGATCCAACCAATCACCGCGAGGCAAACGATCCGCTGCGCATGCGCGTCGAGAGCGGCCCGGTGGAAAAATTCCCCGCGCACGTCCGCGTGGCGCGCGCCGATTTCAAGCTGGATACCGGTGTCGGCATCGCCACCGGCAGCGAGCCGATCCAGACCGATCCGACCGTCGAGATTTCGTGGAGCGACGACGGCGGCATCACCTGGTCGAACCCTCTCATGCGCAAGATTGGCCGCCAGGCGAAGACCGACAAGCTGATCCAGGTGTTCCGCACCGGCATGTCCACGCCGCACGGGCGCCGCTGGCGGCTCGATCTCTCCGACCCGGTCTATACCGCGATCCTGGCGGGCGATCAGTCTGCGGAGCTGCGCTGAGTGGCGGCGCGCCGTCCGCTGCCGCCCGCAGATGTCCAGCTCGCCAATCCCGACACCGGACTGATCGCGCGCGACTGGCACGATTTCTTCCGCGAGTTCGACCTGGCGGTCGGGCGCACCCGCAACATCTATGACAGCCCGGTGTTTGTTGGAGACCCGCAGGCGCCGACACCGACGCCGCCCTCCGACAACGACAACAGCATCGCCACCACCAAGTTCGTCCACGATGTGGTGGCCACGCTCGGCCCCGGTTTCACCGCCACGCCGCCGCTCAATCTGACAGGCAGCGTTCTGACAATCGATCTGAGCGCCTACGCGCCGCTCGCCTCGCCGGTCTTTACGGGTGACCCAAAAGCCCCGACCCCGGCGACAGCCGACAACGACACCTCGATTGCGACGACCGCCTATGTCAAGGCGAACCTTGCCAACTATCTGCCGCTCACCGGAGGCACGCTCAGCGGCAACCTCACCGTCAATGGCGTGGCGGTGAGCAATGGCATCACCGGAGGCAGCAACGCTGCAGCAGGCACGCTCGGCGAATACCTTGAGGCGAATGTCGCCGCGACCGGCCTGACCAACAACACCGCGACCGAGATGGGCTCGATCACCCTGACCCCAGGCGACTGGGATGTTTCGCTGATCGCGCAATATGCTCCGACCGGCGTGCTGGTGGTGGCGCTGACCTCGATCTCGCAGGTCGCCGCCACGCTCGACACCACGGTCGGCCGCTGGGCCACCGTTTATGTGAACGCAAACCCCGGCGTTGCCGTGCATGCGGTGGTCCCGCCGCTGCGCTTCAACGTGACCATCAACACCACGATCCACTTCATCGGCTACGCATCGTTCAGCAGCGGCACCTGCACTTGCGCGGGCGTGCTGCGTGCGCGGCGCGTGCGGTAGGAGCAAACAAAATGGCCATCGCCAATCCGCTCAACTTGTTCTCCGGCGATGCGGCACGCGATGCAGCTGCGGCTCGAGAAGCAGCGGCGCGCGCGGGCTATGCCGGTGAGGCTGGACTGTACGGTCAGGGGCGCGGCGCCATCGAGCAATACTATGGGCAAGCCGCCGCTCCTTGGCAGTCGCTGCTCACCGACGCGAGCGCAGGCGCGGGCTCCTATGCCGACGCGACCGGCGTCAATGGGCCGGAGGGCCTGGCGCGCGCGCGGGCGCGTTTCCAGGCCGATCCCGGTTATCAGTTCGCGCTCAATCAGAGCCTCGATGCGTTGAACCGCGCTGGCGTGGCGCGCGGCACCGCTGTCGGCAACACCTCGGTCGATGCGCTCAACTACGCGAGCGGCGCTGCCGCCAAGCAATTCAGCGACTATGTCTCGCGGCTCTCGCCATATCTCGGGCAGCGCACCGCTGCGGCTTCGGGATTGTCGGGCGTCTACACGGGCGAGGGCGGCGCGCTCAATCAGAACTACGCGGCGCAGGCAAAGGCCTATGCCGACATGTACGACACCATCGGCAAGTCACAGAGCGATGCGGCGATGGCCGACTACAACGCGGCGGGCAACATCTGGGGTGTCGGGCTCAACATCGCGAACGCCGCAGCGAAGGCATACAGCGGCGGCATGTTCCCAGGCTTGCCTGGCAGCATGGGCGGCGGCCAGGCGATGAATTTTGCCACCGGCCAACCGTTCACCGGCTACGACCCATCCGGCATCAACCTGTTTGGAGGGCGCTGATCCATGCCCTACTACGGTGGCGAAATCCACGGTCCTCCGCTCTATGACTTCTCGCTGATCAACGCGCTGCCCGACAGCTATGGCATCGGCCAGCAGCGCGCGCGCGAGGACGAGCTGCGCCAGCAATTCGCGCGCGGTCTGCCGCGTGGGCCTGACGGCGAGATCGATTGGGGCCGCGCCATCGACACGATGGCGCGCACCGGCAACCTCACCACGCCGAGGGAGTTCGCGCAGCTCACCGACATGGCCAAGCTGGGCCTGATGGCGCAGGCGAACAAACAATTCCAGGGCGCGATCCTCGGGCCGAACATGCCGCTCGATGCGCGCGCGGGAGCGCCTGGCGTACCTGGTGTGCCTGCAGCTCCTGGGCTGCCTCCCGGCTGGGCCGCTGGCTACGGCGTTGGTGCTGGGCCCGAGCCGCCACCCGAGACCGTGGTCAGGAACAGCGGCGGCTCGATCCTGCCTGGCGGCGAGCGCATCATTGGACCGGCGCCTTCCCCGATGCCGCCGCCCGTGCCGGGACCGGCGCCGCCGCCCAGTGCCGCGCAGGCGCCTCCCATGCCGCCGCCCGTGAGTCCCGCGCCGCCCGTTCCTCCTGGGCCACCCGAGACCACGGGAACCGCACCAGGCGCGCCGCCAGTGCCTCCCGCCGCGCCGCCTGGCGTGAGCCCGATGACGCCGCCTGGTGGAGCGGTGCCTTACCTGCCTACTGCGCAGGCTCCTCGCGCAGCCGCGCCTGTCGCCGCACCGCGCGTGGCGCGCGGGCCGACCGAATGGGTGCTCGACCGGCTGCCGCAGTTCATGGCCGCCGCTGCCAACCCGTTCACCGATCCGGCCACGCGCCAGCAGCTGCACAGCATCATCGAGCACGCGCTCAAGCAAACCGACCTGACCACCGAGCAGAAGCAGTACCGCGATGCGCTGCTCGCGGGCGACCCGCTGGCGGTGCAAGCGAGCGGCTTCAGCGATTGGCTCGATCAGCGCTCGCGCGCCAAGTCGACGTTCATCAACACCACGCCTGGCAAGGAAGCGGCACTCACCCAATTCAACCTGAAACTCGCCGAGGAGCAGGCCAAGCCGCTCGCCACCAAGGTCGCCAACGACGCCGCCAAGACCATTCCGGTGCTCAACGAAATGATCCGGCTCGCTCCGACCATCGCCGAGGGCTGGGCCGGTCAGCTCTCTCCTGTGCTGGCGCGGTTCATGTCGAGCGTTGGCATGCCGGTGCCGGAGGGCGCGCGCAACGCCGAGCAATTCTCAGCTCTGGCGCGCCAGCTGATCCAGGGCATCCGCGATCCTGGTGCGGTGTCGAACTACGAGCAGGAACTCTACATGCGCGCGGTGCCGGGTCTCGCGATGACCTCCGAGAGCCGCGTGATGATTGCTGGCGTGTTCAAGAAGATTGCCACGCGCCAGCGCGAGCTGCTCAGCCTCTATGCAAAGTATGCAGCCGATCCCGACACGCTCTACACAAAAATCGGCGACATGGCGAACACGCCGCTGTTCACCGACGACGAGCGCAAGGGATTGCAGGCAGCGGCACATGCAGCCGAGACCGGCGTCGTCACGCCGCAGAAGGGCAACGCGCCGCCACCGAACTACACGGTGCAGTGATGCCGGGGAACCTCGCGGTCAATCACGACGATCCGACCGCCCCGGTGCTCTCCAAGGACAGCATGGGGCAATGGCGCCCGACCCGCACCAAGGAAGAGAACGGCAAGCGCTTCGCGCTCGATCTGATCACCAGAAAGTGGGAAGACCTGACGCCGCCCTCGTTCACCGAGGACGTCATCAGAGGCACCGGGCCCGCGCTGATCCGTGGCGCCGGAGCACTCATCGGCACGCCAGGCGCGCTCGCCGACATCGGCGCCACCGCAATCGATGCAGCGGCGCGTACGCTCGGCCCGCGACTGGGCATCACGCCCGAGCCGTACAAGCGCAAGACAATGGCCGAGGGTGGGCTGCCGACGCCCGAGGAGCTGATCAAGCAATACGAGGAGCAATCCGGCAGCGAGCTGTACAAGCCGCGCACCGTGCCGGGAAAGATTTACGGCGCGGCGGTCGAGGGCGTGCCTGGCGCAATCGCAGGCCCGTTCCGGGGTGCGACACCTGCGCGTGCTGCGCTCGACCTCGGCGGCAACATTCTCAGATACGGCGTGCTGCCTGGCGCTGCCGGTGAGGTGGCGGGCGAGGCGACGCAGGGCTCTCCGTTCGAAGGGCCCGCACGGCTCGGCGCCGCGTTGGCCACGGGCGGGATCGCGGGCGCAGCGGCGCAGCCCGATTTCACGGCGCGCACGATCCGGCGCAACCTGCCGCAGGGCGTCAGCGTCGAGATGGTGGACCAGGCCGAGGGACTGATTGGCGAAGCGCGCCGCATGGGCATCCAGCTCACCTGGCCGGAGGCATTGAGCCAGGTTGCCGGTCGGCCGATTGGTACCGATCTCTTGCGTCACCTGGAGGCGGCCCCGCAGACCGCGCCGCGCATGGCCGATTTTTTCGCCGGTCGCGTGCCCGCCATCACCGCGCAGGCCACGCGCCAATTGGGCGAGATCACGCCGCCGCCCGCGAACCCCTACACCATCGGCCCGCGCATCGGCGAAGCAGCAGGGTATCAGGTAGGCGAAGCGCGCCGCGAGATCAACGCCCGAACCAACGCGCTCTATGCGTCATCCGAGAACACGCCGCTTTCGCCGCAGCAGTTCAGTGAGCTGCAAGCAATGCCCGGTTATGCAGAAGCGCGCGACCGGATACGCAATACGCCGCAGCTCAACCGTTTCGTTGCCGATCTGCCGGACAACAGTGTCGGCTTCGCTGATGCGGTCAAGCAGCAGCTCGCTGGCCGCGAGCGCGCGACCTCTGATGTGCTGAACGTCAACCGCAACGCGCTGGAGAGCAGCGGCTACGCGACCGACGCTGCGACTGCGCGCCGCCTGGCGACCGAGGCCTCGACCATCCACGAGAACGCGCTGCTGCAGCAAGAGGAGCTGCGCCGCCAATATCTGCAGCCGCTGTTGCAGGGGCCGCTCGGGCGGCTCGCCAATGACAGCCTGGAGACCAGGCAGGCGATCAATGTGCTGTTCCCGCGCGAGCCGCTGGCACACGGCGCGCAGCAGGTGGGTGACGCAGTGCGGCGCGTGGCGCAGCGCGATCCCGAGGCGGCGCGCGAGCTGGTGCGTACCCACATCGAGATGACGTTCAACCAGGCGGCGCGTGAATTGCAGACCGGGCAGAACCCGGCGCTCGGTGCAAAATTCCGGGTGATGCTGGTCGGCGGCCCGCAGCAGCAAGCCAACCTGGAGGCTGCGGTCAGAGCACTCCCGAACGGCGATCAGGTGTGGCCTGGGTTCGAGCGCTTCCTCGACATCATGCAGGCGACCGGCACGCGCCAGGGCAAGGGCTCGCTCACCTCGTACAACCAGCAATTCTTCAACGAGCTGGCGCAGGGCGGCTTCTTCGGCGAGGCGCTGCGCGGCGCGGTCGGCTCTCCGCTCGCTCCGGCAAATCGTCTGATCGACAAGTGGCAGCAGTGGGGGCTCGGCCAGAACCTCGATGAGCTGGCGCGTGTGCTCACCGAGCCGCGCTCGGCAAATCTCCTGCGCCGCATTGCGGTGATGCCGCGCGACAGCAGCCGCACGCTCGCGCTCGCCTGGCGCGCTGCGCAGATTGGCGAAGGCCAGGCCGCGCACCAGGTCGGCACTCAATAGGAACTATCACATGGCTGGAACGCTGTTTGGTTTGGGGCTCAGCCAGCAGGTTGACCTCAACGGGAAGCCTATGGCTGGCTGCCTGCTCTATTTGTACGCAGCCAACACCAGCACGCCGGTCACCGCCTATCGCGATCCCAGCCTGGCGGTCGGCACCGAGCTGCCCTGGCCGATCCCGGCCGACGCCAATGGGCGCATCCCACAATTCTGGTTGCCCGACAGCAGCTACCGCGCGCGGCTTACTGATAGAAACGGCGTGGTGCAGTTCGATGCGCTCAACGTGTTCTCGATTGGACTGTCGAGCAGCGGTGGTGGTGGTGGCGGCACGCCTCCCCTGCCCGAGCAGCTGTTCCAGACCGGCGACGTTTCCTGGCGCGTGATCCTGCTCGGCTCCTCGATCCGCTCCGGCTGGGTGCGGATGAACGGCAAGACAATCGGCAGCGCCGCGTCCGGTGCCACCGAGCCAGGCGGCGCAAGCGACACAGCCACGGCCGCGCTCTACGCCTGGATTTGGAACAACATCAGCCAGCCGACCGCGAACGCGATCTGCCCGGTGGTCGGCGGCCTGGGCGCCAACGCCAACGCCGATTTCACGGGCGCCAAGCCGGTCACGCTGCTCGACATGCGCGGCAAGGCGCTGCTCGGCATCGATGACATGGGCGCCGGAGCCGCGAATGTTTT
>Ga0066903_100003677_pt1 | contig 12633 bp, 9 predicted proteins | sample PanSoiMetaGPlot1_FD_67491 | JGI IMG/M metagenome (GOLD analysis project Ga0066903, IMG submission 67491) | Tropical forest soil microbial communities from Panama analyzed to predict greenhouse gas emissions - Panama Soil - Plot 1 (version 2) | ecosystem: Environmental > Terrestrial > Soil >...
TGGTTCTGATGGAGCGTCGACAGGCCGCTGACGAGCGCCGCCATGTTGCGCGCGACGAGCGGATGATCCGGGGCGTAGAGCTGCGCCGCGCGGACCCCCGCCGCGATCCGCCGCAGCAGATCCTCGTACAGCGCGACGCGGTTGGTGGTATCGCTCATCGCGTCATCCCATCCGATCCAGTTCCGCCCGCGCGGCGGCGCGGACCCCGCGCGGGCCGCGCGCGGCGGCGTCCTGCAGCGCGGCGACCGCGGCGGGCGTCCCGATGCGCCGCAGCGCCTGCGCGGCCGCGGCGCGCAGACGGCGGTTCTGGAACGGCGACATCCAGTCCCCCTGCTGCAGCGCGTGTTTCAACGCCTCGACCGCCTCCGGCCCGCCGATCATGCCGAGCGCTTCGACGGACCCCGCGTAGACGCCGGGAAACGCCTTGCGATCGACGTGGCGCACCAGGTACGAGAAGAGCGGCGCCGCCTTTTCGTCGCGCATCGTCCCGAGCTCGGCGATCAAGGTCTCGTGCGGCCGGCCGGTCGTGGTCTTCAGCGTCTGCAGGAGGATCTTCGACGCCGCGTCGCTGCCGTTCATGACGATCGCCTGAATCGCTTCGCGCTGCACGAGCGGCTCGGTGTCGGTCAGGAGCGGGATCAGCTCCTTGAGTCCTTCGGCGCCGCCGAATTCGCGGAGGAGGAACGCGGCCGTGCGGCGCACTTCCCAGTTGGCGGCGTTCATCAGCTGCTGCACCGACTCGCGTCCCGCCGCGCCGAATCCGACGAGGATGTCGCGAAGACGCCGCCGCCCGCGGGCGTCCTGCTCGGTCGACAGCGCTTCGGCGAGCGCCGGGATCGCCGCCGGGCCGATGGCGTGCGACAGCCGTTTGAACCGCTGGTACGCGTCCTCGTCCGCCGTCCGGAGCTGCTTGCCCGCCTGGCGCACCATACCGCCGCGCCCGACGCGTTCGAGCGCGGCCCTGGCGGGCGCGCTTCGCGCCGCCATTCGCGCGCCTTCGTCCGACACGCACTCGCAGAGCGCGATCGCCTGGTCGAAGTAGCCGACGCGCACGAGATCGTCGGCGTGCGCGACGACGGTATCGGCGAGGTCGTGCCAGCGCGCCGGATCTTCTTCGATCCGGAGCAGATCCTCGAGCAGCAGGCGATCGAGGCTCCGAAGCGATCCGTCCGACACCGTGGTGAGCCACGTCGCGATCCGCTCCGGCGGATCGTCGCTCGCGGCCTCCACGTCGACGGCGCGTTCGCGCGCGCCGCTCAGCTCCTTGGCGTACGCGTCGGAGACGAACTTTTCGTCCTGATACGAGGTGAGCATCGACTCGACCCTCTTCCACATCTCCTCGAACGCCGCCTGCTGGCCGAGCTCCGACGCCTTGACGTCGGTCTGGGCGAGCGCGAGCAGCTGGCGCTGGCGGTCGGCGTTGGGGACGAGGGCGTGAAACGCCTGGGCGAGGCGATCGGTCGGTCCGCGCTCGGCGATGACCGAGTTCGACACGAAGCTGGAGACGGCGCCGTCGCTCATGCGATGGACCATCGCGTTCACCACGTCGACGCTGCCCGCCATCGCGTCGGGCCGCGATCGGTGGAGCAGCAGTTCCAGCATGGCTTCGGCCGACAGCCGTCCGGCCGCGAGGCCCATGCTGCGCAGCGTCTGATCGAGCTGCGCGGGATTGGTCCGTCCGACGTACTCCGCGAGCCCGCGCAGGAGGCGCAGGAACGCGCCGGCGCGCACCGCGACAGGGCTGTGCTCGGTGTGCCGCTCCAGTTCCTGCATCAGCAGCGCCAGCCGCTCGGGATCGCCGACGATCTCGAGGAGCATGCGGATGCCGCTCTCGTCGAGCTCGATCTCGGGCGCGAGCGCCGCCGCGACGAGACGATCGACGAACTCGCTGCCGATTTTTTCCCGCAGCACTTCGGCGTAGTCGATCTCGACGATCTCGAGGCTCGGTCCGCCGGCGGTCGCCCACAGCGTCGCGATACCGCCGTCGGCGCGCACGTCTTCCGGCGCCCGGCCGAGGAGCCGCAGGAGCGTCCGCCACGACTCGGTGTCGGCGCCGGCGTTCAGCGTGAGCGATCCCACGAACTGGCGGCGCAGCAGATCCGACAGCTCCACGATCGCGGCGTCCGGCTTGGCGGGCGCGGCGTTGGACACGAAGATCGCCTGCGGCCGCACTTCGAGCGTGAACGGTCCTCCCGCGGTCAGGACGCCGGTGATCTCGGTCAGCCGGCCCAGCGTCACGCCGACCGCGGGGTGTCCCGGAGGGTAGAGCATCACCGCGCGCGCCGCCGCCTTGAAGGCGCGCGAGAAGTCCGCGAGCTTCGTGGCCGTCTCCGCGTCGAGCGTTGTGCGCGTGTCTGTCATGCCTTCCCTACATGTACTGCAGCGGATCGATCCCGGCCGCCTCGGGGTCCACGGCTTCGACGACCGCCCAAGTGTAGTCGCCCCGCCCGTCCGCTTCCCACGTATTCACGAGCGGGGCCTGCTCGAACGGCTGGCCGGCTCCATCCCGGATCAGTTTCACCTGGGGACGGAACGGATCGGTCGGATGCTCGTGCGTGACGACGCCGACCTCGTCGGTCTGCAGCCGCACGAGCGTGCCGATGGGGAAGAGGCCGATCAGGTTGATGAACCGGCGCAGGAGCCGCTGATTGAAGGCCGGGTCGTCCTTCTTGCCCATGATCGACTTGATGCGATCGCTCGGCAGCCCCTCGCGGTACACGCGTGTGCTGCGCAGCGCGTCGTAGACGTCCGCAATGCTCACGATCTGCGTGCACAGGTTCAGCTGTCGATGGCCGATGCCGGTCGGGTAGCCGGACAGGTCCTGCCGCAGGTGGTGCTCGAAGGCCACCACCGGCGCGAGCGCCGGCATCTCCGGCGTGCGCCGCAGGATGTGCGCGCCGTCGACGACATGGCGCTGCATGACGTCGAATTCTTCGCGCGTGAGCTTGTCGGGTTTGTTCAGCACCTCCTGCGGCGTGTTCACCTTGCCGATGTCGTGCATCAGCGCGGCGAACCCGAACTCGCGGAGGAGCGCGCCGTCGAGGTTCAGCGACCGCGCCTGCGCCATCGCGAGGACCGACACGTTCACCATGTGCGTGAACGTGTAATTGTCGTACTTCTTCAGCGCCGTCAGCGCGAGCAGCGACGTCCGGTCGCCCCCCACGAGCTTCGCGAGGCTGTCGATGATTTTCCGCGCGGCGTTGGGGTCGGGCTTGTCGCCCGCCTTGGCCTGCTGCCACAACTGCTCCGCCGTCTCGACCGCGGTGCCGTAGATCTTGCGCGCCGCCGCGATGCCCGTCCCTTCCGTGGCCTCCTCCGCCTCGATCGCGAGCCGGCCGATCGCGATCCGCGAGACGCCTTTCTGCTGGAGCCGCGTGGCGAGCGGCGTCGCGGCGCGCCGATCCGGCACCTCGAACACGAACGTGCGCAGCTCGTCGCGGGTCACGCCGCGCTGGAACGTGATCTTCTCGACCTCGCGCTCGCGCATGTCGCGCGCGAAGCCGACGAGCGCGGCGGCCGACTTCGGCAGCCGCTGCGCGTTGACGACGACTTCGTCGCCGATGAACCCGATGACGATCGCGTCGGCCTTCTGCGTGATCGCGGCGCAGTGGGACGCGAGCGCGTCGACGCCGCGCTGCACGAGCGGATGCGACGGCGAGTAGAGCGTCGCGCTCCGCACGGCGGCGGCGAGCCGCCGGACGAAGTCGTCGTAGACGTTGACGCTCACGTCGGCCATGGTCGCCTACCCGTCCGCCCGCGCCAGCCGGCGCAGCATCCGGTCGCCGGTCTTCGCCGCCTCGTCCAGCGCGCGCGCGGCGACGGGCGTCCGGATCGCGCGGAGCGCCGCGACCGACTTCTCGCGCACGGCCCTGACCTTCCCGCGCGCCAGCAGCTTCTTCTTCCGCATGAGCGTGCTCACCGAGGTGACGGCCTGATCGGTGGCGAGCGGCCCCACGCGCGCGACCGCCTCGAGCGTCTCGAGGACGATCGCGTGGTCCGCGCCGAACGGATCGCTCTCGTCGAGGATCCGCACGAGGACGGGGACGACGCGCGCGTCCCGCAGCGCGACGAGCGCCTCGACGACGGCGCGTCGCTGCTCGCCGGTCGACGCGCGGAGCGCGGTGTGCACGGCGCGCGCCGCCGCCGGGTCGGCGATGTTCGCCAGCGCGCGCACCGCAGCCCCCGTGACCCGGCCGTCGGTGCCGCGCAGCAGCGTCTGCAGCAGCGGCACGCCTTCCGGCGCCGCCAGATCGCCGAGCAGCTCCGCCGCGTTGCGCCGCGCCGCCCACCCGCTCGAGCCGACCAGCGGCGCGAGCCGCGAGGCCACGCGCGGCCCGAACCCGCGGACGATCGCCGTCGCGCGCGTCCGGCCGGGCGTCATCGCTTCCGCCTCGAGCTGCCGCTTCAGGGCGTCGGTCGCCGCCGGACCGACCCGTTCGCAGATCGACGTGAAGAGCGCGGCTTCCGGCTCCCCCATGTCGCCGAGGAGATCCGCTGTCTCGTGGAACGCGGCCGTCGAGACGAGCCCGTCGAGCGCGACGCGGCTCGCGGGCCCGGCGACCGCCGCCGGGTCGACGGCCCTCGTCTGGAGCGCCGTCGTGACGGCGAGCGCCGAGTCGTAGTCGCCGGCAAACAGCAGGTCCTCGGCGAGCGCGGCGACGTCGCGCGCGAGTTCCGGCGCGCGCGCCCGATCGCGTTCGAGCGCGAGCAGATCGATCAACAGCGTCGCCGACAGCCGCCGCACGTTGTCCTGCCCGAGGGTCTCGACGAGCTCGGCGAGATCCGCCGGCACGTCCGCCGCCATCTGCTCGGCGCGCGCGCCCACGCCGTCGAGTCCCGCGCGGTACGACTGCGAGACGAACGGCCGCTCGTTGTACGTGAGCAGCAGCGCTTCCATCGAGGACCAGAGCGACTGGAACGCGTCCTGCCGGCCGAAGTCCGTCTCGCTCAGCATGCGCCGCGTCATCGACAGCACGCGCGACTTCCGCTCGTCGTCGGTGGCGATCGTGTTGAACACCGTGGCGAGCCGCTGCGACGCCTGCCCCTCGATCGCCAGCGTCGTGGCGAGCAGCTGCGCGACGCGCGTGTCGTCGAGGGCGTCCATGATGCCGGCCACGATGGCGCCCTGCCCGCCGTCGGCTGCTCCCTCAGCGGCCGCTCCGCCGCCCCCGGCGCCGCCGAGCATCTGCATGACGACCTGCGGATTCAGGTTCGCCGTCGCCGCGGCGATGTTCTGCATCACTTCCTGCTTGCGCTCGGGCGACAGCACTTCGACGATGCCGACGAGGTGGTGATACGCGGCGACGACGGCGGCGGCCTGCGACGTGAGCATCGGCGATCCGTCCGCCGTGTGGTGCGGCGCGAGGACGTCGTTCGCCAGCTCGCCGATGGCGGTGACGTCGCCGGAAATCGCGAGCAGCCGCGCCTGCGAGGCTTCGTCGGTCGGGCGCCGGCGATCGAGGATCGCGCGGACGATCGAACGCCACAGATCGTCCTTGCGGCGGATGGGCGTGACGACGTCGCGGTCCTGGAGGACCTGCGCGAAGTCGATCTGCTCGATGACGATCGCCGCGGCGCCTTCCTGGGCCCAGACCTGCGCGGGGCCGCCGCGCTGGCGGACGATGCGCGAGTCCTCGGACAGGATGCCGAGCAGCGTCTGCAGCGTCCCCGGCGGCACATCGCCGGTGAACGTCATCTGCAGGATGTCGCGGTCGTGCAGCCAGCGCGCGGCTTCGGCGACCGGGCCGGCGTCTTTGCCGGTGACGGCGGCGCCCGCGACGAGCAGCGTGTCGGGCGTGACGCTGAACGCGAAGACCTGTCCGCCGCGCGCGCCGTCGACGGCCGTGCGCAGGCGATCGAGCGCCCCGTGCAGCGCGGGATGATCCGGAGGATAGAGCGCCCAGCTGCGTGCCGCGGCCACCAGGCTCCGCGCGACGGCCGACACGCTCCGGGAGACTTCCGGCGACAGGGTGGGGGCGTCCGCCATTAACTGATGGTGTGTGGGCGCCGTGAATTATACTCTTCGCCGCCTCCCATGCGCGCCGTCGATCTCATTCGCACGAAACGGGATGGCGGCGAGCTGGATCGCGCGGCGATCGAGTGGTTCGTCGCGGGCGTGACCGACGGGACACTCCCGGATTACCAGGCGTCCGCGCTCCTCATGGCGATCGTCCTGCGCGGGATGACGCCGGAGGAAACCGCGGCGCTGACCGAAGCGATGGTCCGATCCGGCGTGCGCGTCGAGTATCCCGGCCTCGCCTACCGCGCGGTCGACAAGCACAGCACCGGCGGCGTCGGCGACAAGACGTCGCTCATTCTCGCGCCGCTGGCCGCCGCGTGCGGCGCGCCCGTCCCGATGATGTCGGGCCGCGGTCTCGGCCACACGGGCGGCACGCTCGACAAGCTCGAATCGATTCCCGGCTTCCGCACGCGCCTCTATCTCGACGAGCTGCGCAAGGCGATCGCGACGGTGGGCTGCGCGATGATCGGCCAGACGTCCGAAGTCGCGCCGGCGGATCGCAAACTCTACGCGCTGCGCGACGTGACCGGCACGGTCGAGAGCATTCCCCTCATCACGGCGTCGATCATGAGCAAGAAAATCGCCGAGGGCGTGGGCGGGCTCGTGCTCGACGTCAAGTGCGGCGACGGCGCCTTCATGAAGAACGATCGGGATGCGCTCAGCCTCGCGCAGTCGCTCGTGGCGACCGGCGACGCCGCGGGCGTCCACACCGAGGCGATCATCACCGACATGGACACGCCGCTCGGGCGCGCCGTCGGCAACACGCTCGAGGTCGTCGAGTCGCTCGAGACGCTGAAGGGGCGCAACCCCGGGCCGCTCGAATCGCTCTCGGTGGAGCTCGCCGCGCGCATGGTGCAGATGAGCGGCGTCGAAGCCGATCTCGGCGCCGCGACCGATCGCGTGTGGGCGGCGCTGTCGTCGGGCGCCGGCGTGGAGAAGTTCCGCGACATCATCCGCAACCAGGGCGGCGATCCCGCCGTCGTCGACGACTACGCGCGGATGCCGACCGCGCCCGATCGCGACGTGTTCGCCGCGCCGCGCGACGGCGTCGTCGCGAGAATGCGCGCCGAGGCCGTCGGCCGCGCCGCGGTCGGCCTCGGCGCCGGGCGCGATCGGCTCGACGCCTCGATCGATCACGCCGTCGGCTTCGTCGTCCTCGCGCCGCCGGGGACGCACGTGAAGGCCGGCGAGCCGATCGTCGAGATTCACCACCGTGGCACGCACGGGCTCGCCGACGCGCGTGCGCTCCTCGAGCACGCGATCACGATCGCCGACACGGCGCCGCCCACGCGTCCGCCGGTGCTCGGGCGCGTACAAGGAAGGATGGCCTGATGGCCCACGCGACGACCGATGCGACAGTGAAAGGCGAGATCGCGCTCCCGCCGCCTCCGCGGCAGCCCTACGACAGCCGCGACGTCACGATCGTCGGCGCGGCGGCCGCCGCCGCCGCGGTCTGCGCGCTCGCGGCCAACCTGCTGCACGTGCCGGGACTCCAGCCGCTCACCGGACTGATCGTGATCCTGACGATCGCCTATTGCTTCTCCACCAACCGCCGGGCGATCGACCTCCGGACGGTGGCGTGGGGGCTCAGCCTGCAGATCGTGTTCGCGTTGATCGTGCTCAAGACGACGGCCGGGCGAATGGTCTTTCAGCAGCTCGCCGCCGTGATCAACAAGCTGCTCGACTTCGCGTTCGTCGGATCGGGCATGGTCTTCGGCCCGCTCGGCAACAAGGAGGTCTGGCCCCGGATCATGAACGACGTGCTCGGCGCCGAGGGCGCGCAGTACGGCGTGATCTTCGCGTTCCAGGTGCTGCCGACGATCATCTTCATCGCGGCGCTGTTCGCGATCCTCTATTACCTCGGCGTCATGCAGATCGTCGTCCGCCTGTTCGCGGTGATGATGCGCCGCGTCATGCGCGCCAGCGGCGCCGAGTCGCTCAACGTGGCGGCGAGCATCTTCATGGGGCAGACCGAGGCGCCGCTGACGATCCGCCCCTTCATCCCGCGCATGACCGAGTCGGAGCTGATGACGATCATGACGGCTGGGATGGCGCACATCTCCGGCGGCATCATGGCGGCCTACATCCTGTTCGGGATCAAGGCGGAGCACCTGCTCACGGCGGTGATCATGACCGCGCCGGGCACGCTGATGATGGCGAAGATGTTCGTGCCTGAAACGCAGGTGCCCGAGACGATGGGCTCGGTGAAGCTCGAGATCGAGCGCACCGACGTCAACGTCATCGACGCCGCCGGCCGCGGCACGGGCGAGGGGCTTCAGCTCGCGCTGAACGTCGGCGCGATGCTCATTTCGTTTCTCGCGCTCGTCGCGCTCGTCAACGCGCTCCTCGGGTTCGCTGGGCAGGGGTTGGCGCACCTCGGCCTCGCCGGAGCCGAGAACCTGAGCCTGCCGGTCATCTTCGGCTGGGTGTTCTCGCCGATCGCGTGGGCGATGGGCGTGCCGTGGCACGACGCGGCCGCGGTCGGCAACCTCCTCGGCACGCGCATGGCGCTCAACGAATTCGTCGCCTACTCGAAGCTCGGCCCGATGCAGTCGACGCTCGATCCGAAGTCGTTCACGATCGCGACGTTCGCGCTGTGCGGGTTCGCCAATTTCAGCTCGATCGGGATCCAGATCGGCGGCATCGGCGCGCTGGCGCCGTCGCGCCGACACGATCTGGCGCGCCTGGGTCTCCGCGCGATGCTCGCCGGCACGCTGGCCAACTTCGTGACCGCGACAATTGCGGGGTTCTTGCTGTAACTTGGGACGCTCTGCGTACCTGTGGCGCCTGCAAAGACAGCAGGAGATCAGGAGATCAGGAGACTTTTTGTTTTCTTCTGAAAAGACTTCTCCTGATCTCCTGATCCTCCTGCAACAAACGAGCGTGGCAACGTGATGGAATCAGCAACGTATCTCGAGCGTGTGGACGCGGCCGTCGCGGCGGTTCGTGAACGGGCAGGGCATGCCGTGCCCGACGTGGCGATCGTGCTCGGTTCGGGGCTCGGCGACTTCGCGAACCGGCTCACCAGCGCGACGGCGATTCCGTACGGCGACCTGCCGCACTGGCCGGCGTCGAACGTGATCGGCCACGAGGGGAAGCTCGTGATCGGCAGCCTCGCCGGCAAGCGCGTGGCGGCGCTCTCGGGGCGGGCGCACTTCTACGAAGGGCACGATCTGCGAACCGTGACGTTCGCGGCGCGCGCCGTCGGCCGTCTCGGCGTCAAGGTCCTGATCCTCACCAACGCCGCCGGCGGCATCAACGTGAACCTCAAGCCGGGCACCCTGATGGTGATGGACGACCACATCAACCTGATGGGCAGCAATCCGCTCGTCGGGCCGAACGAGGACGCCTTCGGTCCCCGGTTCCCCGACATGACCGAGGTGTACTCGAAGCGGCTGCGCGCGATCGCCGACGACATCGCGCGCGGGCAGGGACTCGCGATCGGCCACGGCGTCTATGCGGGGCTGCACGGCCCGAGCTACGAGACGCCGGCCGAGATCCGCTTCCTCCGCGCCATCGGTGCCGACGCGGTCGGCATGTCGACGGTTCCAGAGGCGATCGTCGCGCGCCACATGCAGGTCGAGGTGCTCGGCATCTCGTGCATCACCAACGCCGCGGCCGGCGTGCTGCCGCAGCCGCTCAATCACGACGAAGTCATGGACGTCGCACGTCAGGTGCGCGGCGCGTTTGCGGCGCTGCTGGAGGGCATCATTGGCCGACTCTGAGGACGACAAGTGGAGCGGCGATCGCCGCGTCGGACAGAGGGATCGCCGCGCGATGCCCGATCGCCGATCGGGCACCGACCGCCGCGTCGAGAATCGCGGGCGTCCGGAGGGGGAGCGGCGCTCGGGCCTGGACCGGCGGCAGGGCGAACGCCGCTCCGGCGAAGATCGGCGCAGCGAGGCGGGATGGCAGCCCGTCGCGCTCGAGGCCGCCGCGTCGGTGCCGAACGACGCCGCGCTCGTGGCGGCGGCGGTGGACGCGCGCGGGCACGCGCGGGCCGGGTTCTCGGGCTTCAAGGTCGGCGCCGCGCTCGAAACCTCAGCCGGCGACGTGATCACCGGCTGTAACATCGAGAACGCGACCTACGGCCTGACGATGTGCGCCGAGCGGGTGGCGCTCTACAAAGCGCTGTCGGACGGACGCGACCTCTTCACGCGCATCGCCGTCGTCGCCGACACTGATGAGCCGACGCCTCCCTGCGGCTCGTGCCGCCAGCTCCTGTGGGAATACTGCGGCGATATCGAGGTCGTGCTCGCGAATCTTTCAGAGGTGAAGAAGCGCGTGCAGCTGTCGGCGCTCCTGCCGCTGCCGTTCGACGCGCGGCTGCTCTGAAGGTCGGCGGCGCCGGAGCGCGATCTCCGGCGGGCCGGAGTTTCCGCGAAATGACGTGGTCCCGGCCCTTGGGGCCGGCGCGTCGTTTTACCGGCAATTCCCGGCGTCACAAGCACATGCGGGCTGTCGGGCGTGGCGACGCCGCCTGGCACTCCCGCTGCTTTCACCGTCGCTGTTCCGGAACGGAGTTCCGACAGGAGAGAGGGTCCATGACATTCCAGAGAGTGCATTCAGTGACGATCGCAGCGGCGTGGCTCGTGTGCAGCACGACGCTCGCATTCGCGCAGGCCACCCAGGCGCCGGCGCCCAAGACGCTGCCGAAGGGGTCGGCCTCGCAGTCGACCAGAGTCACCGCGACCGTGACGCAGATCGACGCGAAGACCCGCTCGATCACGCTCAAGACCCCTGACGGGCAGGAGTCCACCTTCACCGTCGATCCCGCGGTGAAGAATCTTCCGCAGGTCAAGGTGGGCGACTCGGTCGTCGCGACCTACCACGAAGCGCTCGCGTACGAAGTGAAGAAGGGCGGCACCGCCGGCGCGAGCGGCGCGGTGGGCGGCGGTACGGCAGAGCCCGGCAAGAAACCGGCCGGGGTGGTTGCGCGGCAGGTCACGATCACGGTCTCGATCGCCGCGATCGATCCGAGCGTGCCGTCCGTGACGTTCAAAGGTCCTCAGGGCAACACGCGCACCATCAAGGTTCAGAATCCGAAGAACCTCGAGGGCGTGAGCGTGGGCGACACGGTCGAGATCACGTATACCGAGGCGGTCGCACTCAAGATCGAGGAGGCGGGGAAGAAAGACGGCAAGAAATAGCCGCCGGTCGAGGCAGTAGAATACCTCGATGCTTCCGACGATCGATTTCCAGGACGACGCCATCATCATGGTGGATCAGCGCAAGCTGCCCACCCAGGAAGTCTACGTACGCTGCCGCACTGCACCCGAAGTCGCCAAGGCGATCCGCACGATGGTGATCCGCGGCGCTCCGGCGATCGGCGTGGCGGCGGCGTACGGGATCGCACTCGGCGTCAAGAACAGCACCGCGAAGGGGACGCGCCAGCTCGCGGTGGACTTCCAGAAGACCTGCGACCTGATGGCCGGCACGCGTCCGACGGCGGTGAACCTGTTCTGGGCGATCGATCGGATGAAGCGCGCCTTCGCCGAAGGGGCGCAGGCCGGCGAGTCGGCCGAGGAGCTCACCGCGCGGCTGTTCAACGAAGCGCGGCGGATCCACGACGAGGACGTCGCGAGCTGCAAGGCGATGGGGCAGCACGGCGCCGCGATGGTGCCGGACGGCGCGCGCGTGCTGACGCACTGCAACGCCGGCGCGCTCGCGACGGCCGGCTACGGGTCGGCGCTCGGCGTCATCCGCGCCGCCGTCGAGCAGGGCAAGAAAGTCGCCGTCTTCGCCGACGAGACGCGTCCGTTCATGCAGGGCGCGCGGCTCACCGCGTGGGAGCTCGTGCGCGAGGGCATCAACACCACCGTCATCACCGAGAGCATGGCCGGCCCCCTCATGCGCGCGGGCGAGATCGATCTCGTCGTCGTCGGCGCGGATCGCATCGCCGCCAACGGCGACACGGCCAACAAGATCGGCACCTATACGGTGGCGGTGATGGCGAAGGAGCACAACATCCCGTTCTACGTCGCGGCGCCGCTGTCGACGATCGATCTCTCCACGCCGGACGGCGATCACATTCCGATCGAGGAGCGCGACCAGCGCGAGGTGAGCCACCTGGGCTCGTCGCAGCTGACGCCCGCGGGCGCCAAGATCCGCAACCCCGCGTTCGACGTCACGCCGCACCGCTACATCACCGGCATCGTCACCGAGCGCGGCATCCTCCGCCCGCCGTACTCCGAGTCGCTCAAGCAGGCGTTCACGCAGCTCGCCGGCGCCTGAGCAGTCCAGAGCGCCTGAGACGGGCCGACGGCAGCGGCACGACGATCACGAAGGCCACTCAGATCACAAGGAAACTTTGTTAGTCTTCTTTGTGGTCTTTGTGATCTGTGTGGCCTTCGTGCCGCCGCCGTCGGCGCGTCTCAGGCGCTCATGGCTATGGCGATGAACCTGCTGGCGATTGAGACCTCGTGCGACGAGACGGCCGCGGCCGTGATCGTCGAGACGGGCGACCCGGCGAAGCCGTGGCGGCTCGCGTCAAATGTCGTCGCGTCGCAGGCGGAGATCCATCGCGAGTGGGGCGGCGTCGTGCCCGAGCTGGCGTCGCGGCAGCACCTGAGAGACATCTGCGGCGTCGTCGAGCGCGCGCTGCAGGACGCGTC
>Ga0066903_100003678_pt1 | contig 12632 bp, 10 predicted proteins | sample PanSoiMetaGPlot1_FD_67491 | JGI IMG/M metagenome (GOLD analysis project Ga0066903, IMG submission 67491) | Tropical forest soil microbial communities from Panama analyzed to predict greenhouse gas emissions - Panama Soil - Plot 1 (version 2) | ecosystem: Environmental > Terrestrial > Soil >...
CGGCTTGGCCCGAAGCAACGCTGAGGGCTTCTAGGCCGCCCTCGAGGCTAGCTACGCGCCGTTCCAGCACAGCATTGGTCGGATTGCCGATGCGAGTGTATCGAAACCCATCGACTTCTAGATTGAATAGTGCGGCTGCATGCTCGGCGCTGTCAAACGCAAAGGCAACTGTCTGATAGATTGGCACAGCGACGGCTTTGGTCGTCGGCTCGATTTCGTATCCGCCATGAATGGCGATGGTCTCGCTTCGCTTGTACTCGCCTAGACTATGTCTTAGCGCGCTCGCGGTCGATGGGAGCGCAGGCGACGTAGTATCTGTCTTTTTTTGCGCTTCGTAGGCATAGGTGGCTTGTGGCGCGTTGGAGCTTTCCGAAATTTCAGCGCAACCACCATGGTCAGTCATAATCTTTATCTTTACGATCCCTGCATTACTCTATGCAGCGGCTGTGATTGCGCAAACTCAAGGCCGTGTCTATATACCACTCGATATAGCTCACTCGTGTTGCAGCGGGAAGCGCTTTTGGCGTGGGCCGCTCGCGCAGATGGCCAGATCGCGAGGGCGACATCGGCTTCCCTATTTCGCGCTGCTCAATGGGCGGCTAGCACCACCGCGCCTCGCTGCCTATTCCTCATAGTCCCCGAGCGGGAGACGATCTGCTCTTGACGCCTGCAAATTACTTAGGTTACTCAGGTCGGCGCGCGAACGCTGATTGCGATGCGAGCACATTTAACCGTAAACCAGACCTGTGACATATAGGTTTGTTGAATAGTGCCAATCGTTTCCTATTCATTGGCTGCCCTGACCGGTCTCCTCGCTTTTCCCGTCAGCGTGTTTTGTCTCGAGATCGCTGCAGCGATCGCGCTGCGCCGGCAGGAGTGCTTGGTGTGTTCGAGCCAAGATGTTTTCCAGCGCGTAGCGGTGCTCGTGCCGGCGCACAATGAAGGCACGCGGCTTTTACCAACGCTCGAAGATATCAAGGCACAGTTGCGGAATGATGACCGGCTGTTGGTCGTAGCAGATAACTGCTCCGACGATACTGCTGCACTTGCTACAGCTGCAGGAGCAGAGGTCGTCGAACGCAATAGTTCCGATAAGATCGGCAAGGGATATGCTTTGGACTGGGGTCTTCGGTACCTTGCTGCTGATCCACGCGAGATTGTCATCATAATTGATGCTGACTGCCGGCTCGGCGATGGCGCGATCCAAAATCTCGTTACGACTTGTGCGAAGATGCGTCGACCGGTGCAGGCGCTCTATCTGATGGCTCCGCCGGATGGATTTACGATTAGTTGCCGAGTCGCGCAATTTGCCTGGCGCGTGAAGAACTGGGTGCGTCCCCTTGGACTGAGCGCGTTAAAGTTGCCCTGCCAGTTGATGGGGACAGGAATGGCCTTTCCATGGGACATAATCCGCTCAGCCGAGCTTGCCACCGGGCAGATTGTGGAGGATCTCAAACTTGGTCTGGACCTCGCCTTGGCGGGAGCACCGCCCATGTTTTTGCCTTCTGCAGTCGTGACAAGCAAATTTCCGGAGTCTGTCATCGGAACCTACATTCAGCGGCAACGCTGGGAGTACGGCCACATCGAATTGATTCTGACCCTAGGCGCACGCTTGATTTTCCTAGCGATTGTGCGCCGCAATTTGGCCCTCCTCGTCATGGCACTTGATATGGCGGTTCCGCCCGTAACTCTTCTCGGAGTGATCCTAATAGGAACCTCGGCCATAGCAGGTTTGGCGGCATTCGTTGGATTTTCATCCACAGCCCTCTTTGTGAGCGGGGCTAGCCTTGTCGCGTTCATGCTGGCTCTTTTTCTCGCTTGGTTAAGCTGTGGGCGTGATATCTTACCGGTCGGTTCATGGTTGTCGATAGGTTCATACGTTATCGGAAAGCTCCGTCTCTATCGTCGACTTCTCCAGCATGGATTTGTTCTGAAATGGACAAGAACGCACCGGGGAAAATAATGCTCCGTGCGTGCTCTTTCGTTCATTTATTGCATTAAAGGTCCTGCCCTGCGCTGTCGCATTTGCGAATGATGGATAAGCGGCGGCGATCTCCTTCGCAAACACAGGATCGAGAAATTTATCAATCTTGACGAACGGGAAGGGACTAGCTCGGATGTAGTCTAGGCGCAGTGCTTCGCGATCGATTGGCAGCAACATCATAGGCCTTTCCCTACGTTTCGTTTTCTCCATGCGAGCTGGGCAGATCCGAGGACTAGACTTGCTAACGCTCCAAAGTCACTGAATTATCGGCTTCGGTTCGCGGGGCTCTATGTGTCCAATCCTAAAAAGGTCGTTGCCGTCCTCGCAATCCGGCTAAATCTTCATTCGGCTTGCCGTTTGGTTCATCCGAAGAAAGCAATCTGTGCTCGAACCGCCAAAGCGAGTCCGTATATCGTTAGGCATATATGCATCTATATTCCCGAAGGCTAGAAGGGCCTAGATTACGGAGCGGCACCAGTTCGGCGTGGCCTGCGGGTGCAGAGCGGGTTATCCAGGCGTACCAATAGTATAACAAAAGGTACAAGGCATGACGTCGAGCTCACCAAATGCCGGAACGGGGTGTCGTTCCGACAATGCGGAGTACCAAGAAACAGTGGCCACAAGATCAGCCTAACGCAGCACGTCGCGATAGCCACGCCGGCAGTCACTGCAGGAGAATTCGATGGAGGAGACATTGCATTTGGCAGGTATTTCCGCGCCCCGTGGAGGATATCATAGAGGCCCTGTGGGCACACGAGCTTCGCCGGCGACGGTGCCAGGCCTGAAAGTATTGAAGATCATCGAACCGGGACGACGAGAGCGCCGGTACTGGGTGGAATTGTGGCAATATCGGGAACTGTTCCAAGTGCTGGCTTGGCGCGATTTGTCCGTGCGCTACAAGCAAACGGTCATTGGCATGCTGTGGGCCTTGATTCGTCCGCTGCTGACTGTGGTCGTGTTTACGATAGTGTTCGGTCGCATTGCGGGGTTGCCGTCGGACGGGTCGGTGCCGTATGCACTCATGGTGTTTGCCGGCATTTTGCCCTGGACGTTTTTTTCAAACGGGCTCGCCGAGGCATCGAATAGTATCGTCAACAATGCAAATCTCATCAGCAAAGTCTACTTCCCGCGGCTCATCGTGCCCACAGCAACGATTGTAGTCGCATTTGTCGATTTTCTCATCAGCTTCTGCGTTATGCTGGCGCTGATGGTCTGGTACAAGTTTATTCCTGGTTGGCAAATCTTACTCTTGCCGCTGTTTGTCATTTTTGCTTTTTCCGTGAGCACAGGGCCTTCGCTCTGGCTCACTGCTCTCAACGTGCGCTACCGCGACTTTCGCTACATTATTCCTTTCATCGTGCAGTTTGGATTATATGTGTCACCGGTCGGGTTCAGCTCGAACGTCATCAGCCCCAACTGGCGCCTCATATATTCACTGAATCCGATGGTGGGCGTAATCGACGGTTTCCGCTGGAGTCTCCTAAGCAGCAACAGTGAGCTCTACCTGCCAGGCTTATTGGTGAGCATCGGTGTAACTCTATTTTTTTTGTGGTTTGGTGTTCGCCAGTTCCGAAGCATGGAAAAAGGCTTTGCGGATTTAGTCTGACGTTGCCTTAAGATCTGAAATTCGATTGGACCATCATGTCAGATACGATCATTTCCGTCGAGAATCTGTCAAAGCGATATTTTGTCGGACATCAGTCCAACCGCGCGCGCTATCGCTACAGCACCCTGCGCGACGTGCTCGTTCGCGAAACCTCAAATTTCACTCGCAAGGCAGTCGACCTCGTGCGGGGCCGTCAAGTCGTTGAGGGTGACGAAGTCGAGGAGTTCTGGGCGCTCAAAGACGTGACTTTTGACGTCAAACAAGGGGAGGTCGTCGGCATTATCGGACGCAATGGCGCGGGAAAAAGCACGCTGCTCAAAATTCTCAGCGGCATCACGGAACCGACGGCGGGTCGCGTCGAGCTGCGGGGGCGCGTCGCGAGCCTGCTGGAGGTTGGCACCGGGTTTCATCCCGAACTCACCGGGCGGGAGAACATTCGTCTTAACGGCGCGATTCTCGGCATGAAGCGGGCGGAAATCCGCCGAAAGTTCGACGAGATCGTCGCATTCGCAGAAGTCGAGCGTTTTCTCGACACGCCGGTGAAGCGCTATTCGTCGGGAATGTACGTCCGCCTCGCGTTTTCCGTGGCTGCGCATCTCGAGCCGGAGATTCTGTTGGTCGACGAGGTTTTGGCTGTCGGTGACGCCGATTTTCAAAAAAAATGCCTGGGAAAAATGGAAGATGTTGCGCGGCGCGAGGGGAGGACCGTGCTTTTCGTCAGCCACAATCTCGCGGCCATCGCCGACCTCGCGCGCAAGGGAATTCTGCTCAGTTCGGGGAGCATAGTCGCCAATGGTCCCGTGTCCGACGCGATCACGGCTTATCTGTCTGCGAAGGGTCAACCGGTTTATGTTGCATCGGAGAACGCAACGTCGGTGCCACACATTAAACGGGTAGAGGTTTCCACGTCGGAGTCGAATGCCGTTCATGAGTTCGGGAAACCTCTTGAAGTCAAATTTTTGATTAGCCACGCACACCCTATGCTGAAAGGTTGTTTTTCCTTTCACATTATCAATCAATTCCAGCACTCAGCCGTTCATGCCTGGGCCCTATACCCCGATTTTATCTACGGAAGCAAGCCAGGAGAGACAGTTCTCACGTGCCGGTTTCCCTCTCTAAAATTGAATGTAGGCCGCTATCACATTCGCACCCACCTTTCCGAGCCACCAGGCATGGAACGCTATCAGACGTTAGACGGGCTTTGTCCCTTCGACGTCGTGCGAACGGCCAGTACCAGGCTTTGGGCGTGGGAACCAGCACACTGCGTTTACCACGAAGATTGGAATTGGGACGTAGAACAGTTTCCAAAAACGATTGAATCATCCGGAATTCCCATACGGGAAGCGAATATGATCACCCTTCGCGCCGAGACGAAGCATGATTGGCGAAGCGGTACTCGAACGACCTGCGCGCACACCTGCAGTCGAGGCGGTTTCGGAGCGCGCGACTCCTGAGCGCATAAGTTCGGTCTGATTCCAGTGACCCCGTTTTGCAACGCAAATACAGCCGATACGACGGTCTTAAAGCGGTGCCTTTTATCTCCCGCGCTGCTCTGCTGAGAGGTGTCGCTCGGCGACAATCGCAAAGCGACCCGAATCAGGGCCGTTTGAAAAATACGCTGTCGCCAAGCCGTTCCTGCAAGATGAACCCCAAGTTTAGGAGATTGTTCAGCAGATCCTCCACGACTGTCTGCCCCAGGATTGCTGGGTGCATTTCGGCCATGAAGTATTGGACCTGCGCCCCCAGGCGCGGCAGTTCTTGCTTGATAACTTCTACTTCGGTTCCTTCGATGTCACAAATTATTCCGGCTCGCCTAAAGCCACGCAGTGACATAAGGTCAGATAATGTTGTAGCCGCGACTTTAACGGTCTTGGCCTCTTTTCCCGCCGTTAGTACGCTACTCCCAACAAACTCAGCATCTACGCCTAGATCGACGTATTCGCAATTGTATCCGATGGCTTTGTTTAAAATCTCAAACCTGCAGCCGTTCAGATCTCTGTTGCACTTAAGAACTGCGATCATCCCCGGATTGGCTTCAACAACGACGTGGCGATCAGGATTGGTCAACGTGCGGTTCGTCAAACAGGCAACAACCCCAAGTCCACCACCCACCTCAACCACTGGGAGATCACGAGGGAGCCAACGCTTAATCAAGGTCCGCTCCTCCATTTCGTGAAGTCCGAATGCCAGGGTGCTTTTGTGCGACGTCGAGATTTGTTGACAATCGACCGAGAATGTCAACCCGTCCATTCGGACCTTATTGCCAGTGAGCTCGACTGCGCGGCCTACGACAGCATTATTAATAGTGAACCTTACCCGATACCAGTCAAGACGTCGCTTCAACCTTTTGAACATCGCAAAGTCTCATGTGCAATAGGAATTTAGTTCACTTGACCGCGCTCTGCAATACTAATCAGACTCTGTCTTAAACTGGATAGGATGAGGGAATTTCCAATGCAGAGCAGTTCGTTAGGCCAATTCGGGGTCTCGACGTCGGCATGACCAATGCTAGAGGTTCTGCTGAAGTGGGCGATGCAGGCATTGCCGTAGATCACGCTACGCGGGATCGGATTGCGGGTCAATCTTCTTCGTGGCTCCGAACCTTCGCGGTGGCAGCGCGTTTCAAAAGCGCCGTCAAGCTTCTTCTATTATCTCTGCGTCCACGAGTTCATTGAAACATACGCCATTGACATGCTAGAAATGGAGAAGTCATTGGGTTCACCGAATGCAAGGTTCTAGCCTCCCGATGAAGATCGCTCTCTTTGTCCCGTCTTGGCCGCCGGGCGTCGACGCAAACGGTATCGTCACGTATGCATCGCAGCTTGTACCGACCTTGCGTCGCCTTGGCCATCAGGTTTTCGTGCTCACCTGTAACAAACGCACATTAGACAATGACCCCTGTACGATCGACTTGCGGAACTTCACGTCGACCCCAAATCTTTTGGACCGAGTCATGCGCAGGCTGGTTCCGCCCCGTGCAAGGTTTAAAGCGCTATCTTCCTCTCTTGTAACTGCAATTCGTGAATTAGTGGACAAGAAGGAATTGGACGTATTCGAAATCGAAGAGTCATTCGGTTGGAGCTATCCCGTCTCGCGTCTGACTATGGTTCCAGTCGTAGTGAGGCTGCATGGACCGTGGTTTTTGAACGGAAGATTTGATGATCCCACTGATGCGGTGCGAGAACGGCGAGAGCGGAAAGGTATTGAGTATGCGCACTTCATAAGTGCTCCTTCCGCTGAAGTTCTTCAGGCAGTCAAGGATCACTATAGCCTCAAGCTGTTGGAAAGCCGTGTGATACCCAATCCACTTGAGGCGGTGGCGGACGTAGACGCCTGGAACATCGAAGGTTGCAGCAGCGACGATTTACTTTATGTCGGACGTTTCGATCGACGAAAAGGCGGCGATTTTGTGCTTCGGGTTTTTGCCGAGCTTGCCAGTTCATATCCTAACCTAAGACTAAAGTTCGTTGGCCCGGATATTGGCATCAAGCAGGCCGATGGCACAATATTATCCTTTGAGAAATATGTGTTTTATCATATTCCCGAGCAATTTCGGTCGCGGATTGAGTTCTACGGCCAAATGCGGCATTCTGATTTCATGTCTCTGAGGACTAAGTGCTTTGCTACCATCATCGCGTCGCAATATGAAATCATGCCTTACTCAGTTCTTGAGGCGATGTCGTTCGGATGCCCCATGGTAGCTACTGCTGTCGGAGGAATTCCTGAAATAATTAAGGATCAACGTAACGGACTCCTTGTTCCATCGCAGGATGAGGAGGCCATGACAGCAGCGTGCCGCAAACTATTAGATGACCGCGCGTTCGCCACGCGTCTCGGCAAGCAGGCAAGGATAGACTGTCGCAATTTTTACGGATCCGAGAATATTGCGCGTCGGACTATTGCCACTTACGAACAGGTAATTAAGAGATTTCAGTCCCGTCATACTGGGTGCTGAGGCAATGATCGAGCATCTATAATTGGTGATCATCAAAATGAAGCGCCGAGATATTCTGCCCGCGCTCCTCGATCAATTGGAACTGCAGCTCGAGGAGCTTTCCGCAGCTGCGGGCGAGGATGAGAGCAAGGCCGAGGCGCCCAGCGCCCAGGTGCAGGGCTTCACGCGACGCAAGGCAGTGCGCCGCAACTTTTCTGAGCATTTGCCCGAGCATGTGCGCGAGAAGTTCAGCTGCAGGTCGTGCGAGACGCTGCACCGCTGACGTTATGCGGCTGGGCAGCACAGCGCGCTATTCAAATCCTGAATTAGGCCTACTGCATTTGGCGACCTCGTCTCGATCTCCGTTTTGTCTTAGGTTTGATTTCCTTAATTACTCAAGTGAGGTCAATATATCATTCGATATATGCTGTGTCACCTCGCCACAGCACGGTCGGCTTGCTGGTGCGTGGATTCGGCTCAGCGGCCAAAATGCGCCTCTTGCGTCGTCAAGGGCCGAATGCGTTCACGGTTGATGGGATAGCCCTATGTAAGCAAGGCTGGCGCAACCGGAATTTTTGTGCTAAATATTTATATTTCATGCTGTCAATCACCCCCATTCAATTACTCCCATGATGCCAGGTCCCGTCGCCGCCGATATTGCACCTCCTATGTCTCAAGCAGCAGGGTGCCCGGACATTACGGTTATTATCGTGAACTACAATACCTCACATTTGCTCGATCGCTGCTTTGCCGCACTTAAGGCTGGGCGCGGAACATTGCAGCTTCAGATCATTCTTGTCGATAATGCTTCGCGCGACTGTTCGGCAGAGATTTTGCGGGCTCGCTTCCCATGTGCGGAGTTAATGAAGAATTCAGTTAACGTGGGATTCGGGCGCGCAAACAATCAGGTGCTGGCGAAAGTTCGGGGGCGTTTTGTGTTGCTGCTCAACGCGGATGCATTCGTGTCCCCCGATACACTGACAAAGACATTGAGCTATATGGAGGCGCATCCAAACTGCGGAGTGCTGGGCGTCAAGATCGTCGGGGATGATGGCGTTCCGCAACCATCCTGCCGCTACTTTCCGACACCCTGGAACCTCTTTCTTAATGCGACTGGCCTCGGGTGCCTGTTCCCGGGCGTGCGCCTCGTTGATGACAAGTCATGGGATTACGCAACGGAGCGAGAATGTGATTGGGTACCAGGCTGTTACTACCTGGTCCGACGCGAGGTGATCGACCGCGTTGGACTGTTCGATCCCCGCTATTTTGTGTACTATGAAGAAATTGACCACTGCCGCGCGGTCAAGCAAGCCGGCTGGAATGTTATATGTTATCCTTATTCGTCAGTCGTGCACATCTGCGGCGAAAGCGCGAGATCGGAGGGGCCATTGACCCATGCCGGGCGACAAATTTCGACCCTGCAGGTCGAAAGTGAATTGCTCTATTTTCGCAAGCAATATGGGAGGGGGGGGCTGCTGGCGGGAGTGTCTCTCGCGATCGCAGGTGACGCTGTCAACGCCATTAAAGGCCTGCTGAAGCTGGACATGACGAGAGCGACGGAGGCGGCGCAGCATGCCTGGACTGTGCTCAAGCTACTGTTTAAGACCGGTTTGGCCGCAAGGCCAACACGTTAAGGTCTCCATGTTCAGATATTCGAAATGATCTTCGCGCCCATGACGGGAATTGGGCCGCCCAAGGCTTCTGGGCAGTCGCAACTTCGTCATCAATCACTTCGGTGGGATCATCATCAGCGGCTACGTGGAGCTGGGAGACAACTGCCGCATCCGCAATGGCGTGGTCGTGGGATTGCGCCGCATTGAAGGGATAATGGTCAGCGCTTGGGAACAACGTCGATATCGGACCGGCGCGAAACTGCTCGGAGCCATTCGGATCGGGAACAACGTTCTCATCGGCGCGCTGATGGCGCTAAACCCGTGCGCATCACATAGAATGACTGGAAAGGCAGATGGCTGGCGCACATTCCCGTGAGCACATTATCGTAGTTGTTCCAACGAATCGTGTTTGGGTGTGGCATGGAAGGTTAATTTCCGCGCTCCAAAGTTCTTTTGAGGTTGAAGTCTATTCGAGTGGAAAGGCACCTCCCTATCCGCGATCTGTTGCACTTTGGATCCGTCTCGAGAAGTGTTTTCTGGAAAAATTCGACCTCGTCAACTTCGCACACGCTCCGGCAGTCGCTTGGGGACAACGCCGAGGCGGCGGTGTTTATTCGTTGATCTTGAATCTGTCCGAAGAACCGATTTTTTGCTCAGATATCCCTGTTATAGAGGCTCGTTATCAAGGTAGCGTCGATAGCCTCAATTTGTTTGCGGCGTTGTTCGCTCGTCAAAATCCCTATTTGTCATTTCACCTTGAAGGGAGTGAAGAGCCTATTGTCGCATCCTACTTGGCTATTCCTGACAAGATGGTCTTGGCACGTGGCCTTCAAAATTCTTTTGCGCGACTTATCGCGCTCGCTGAGCGAGCCACCAAACACGTTATTGAATGCACTCGTGCCGCAATAATACCCCGATCGCGGAATTCTTCGCCTGTCTTCTCGTTTGTCACGATGGTTCTATTTTACTTGCAGTTCGGCTTGGATAAAGCTTTCGCAAGCTTCATCCGGAGACTGCAAATTCAAGAACATTGGTCAATCGCTCTGGTGCAATTAGAAAATTGGCACATGACGCGCGAACTTTCGTTGAGGAAAGCAGTTATCATGCCCGACGACGGTCAACGATACTATGCAGACCCGTTCCTGTTTGCCGATGCCGAGCGAAGGTGGCTTTTCTGTGAAGAACTACAATACCACACTGGCAAGGGCATTATTTCGTGTGCACAGGTGGAAGATGGATGCGTGATAAGCGCTCCGCGTCCAGTCCTGGAACGGCCCTATCATTTATCGTACCCGTTTGTGTTTCGCCAGGGTGGCGAAATCTATATGATCCCCGAGACCGGAGGTAATAGCACTGTTGAGCTATATCGAGCACAATCGTTCCCTTTCAGCTGGGTGCTGTATTCGACTCTTCTAGAGAATGTCGCGCTATATGATGCGACGCTTCTACAATATCGAAATAGATTCTGGCTCTTCGGCGCAATATCTCATTATGCAAGTGCACCGCTGGACGAGTTGGCAGTCTTCTACAGTGAACGCTTGGAGGGCCCTTGGCACCCGCATCGTTTGAATCCGGTAAAATCCGATTGCCGATCAGCGCGGCCGGCTGGAAGAGTGGTGATGCGTGATAATCGTCTCTTCCGACCCGCCCAAGATTGCGAGTCTGGATATGGATCAGCCCTGGTTTGGTGTGAAATATGTGAGCTTACGCCCGAGCGATTCGATGAACGCGAGGTTGGCCGCTGGCACGCACATGAGCCTTTGAATGCCGATGGATTTCACACCTTTGGATGTGACGAGAATGCTTTGGGCGTAATTGACATAAAGCGTGTAGTTTGGAAATACTCGGTGCACAGAAGAAAGGGAGAAACCCCTGTTAAATAAGGAGGCGGCGCGCATTCCAATGATTTTGGATGAGATCGGTGTTGTGGCTATCGGCCGTAACGAAGGCCAACGCTTGATTGACTGTCTTGCATCGGTAAAATTGCAAACGAACAACATCGTATATGTCGACTCTGGTTCGACTGATGGCAGCACGGCCGCCGCGGCAAGTTTTGGGGCCTTCGTTGTTAATCTGGATTTGACCGAGGCATTTACCGCCGCACGAGCCAGGAATGAAGGTTTTAGGGCTCTCAAGGCACTCGAACCCGATATTCGATTCGTACAATTCGTGGATGGCGATTGCACATTGAGTCAGGGTTGGCTCGAAACGGCTGTAGCGTTCATCACGCAGCGCGACGATGTAGCGATTGTATCCGGTCGGCTTTCGGAGCTTCATCCAACAGCGTCCGTATACAACCAACTCAATGACATCCAGTTGGAAAGCCCCGTTGGTGAAATCTCCGAGTGCGGTGGGAACTCGCTAGTGCGGGTCAAGGCCTTCGAGGCAGCTGGCGGATTCCGGCCGCAATTGGTCGGTGGCGAGGAACCGGAACTCTGCCTACGGCTGCGCCAAAGAGGGTGGAAAATCTGGCAACTCAGTGCTCAGATGGCTATGCACGATGCCGCCATGACACGATTCAGTCAATGGTGGGTTCGATCGGTTAAGACCGGATATGGATTCGCGGACGTTTGGCTACTTCATTCGAAAATTTGGAGGCGGCATATGACAAGTGCAGTGTTTTGGGGCGGCCTACTACCGGTAACAATCTGCTTCGGTGCACTGATCCATCCCGCCGCGCTTGGAGGCGCCCTGGCCTACTTTGTTCAACTCTGCCGGATTGCTTTTGCCCGAGGACCGACTTCTTCTCAATCCTGGGTATATTCAGCAGTCACTATAGTTTCCAAATTTGCTTTTTTTCAAGGCATCCTTAAATACCTTTGGCGTCGCTTGCGTCGTCAAGCTGCCCCGTTGATTGAATATAAATTATAGGCCTGACAATTGTTATTACTTTTTCTCAAAAGTCTCGGTTAGGCAATCATCAAAATTCGAAGGCAGGCTCCATGCCAACCTTTCCTTTACCTTTCGATTTGCTGAACCTAATGATGAGGTACGGAATCTTTCGCAGTGCGCCGGGAGACCGGCAACGAGCAGTCGGTGCAAGTCCGATACGATGAAGGAGTAGCGATCCATATCGGCCCCGAGCGTGCGTCGCAGTCCGAAAGGACGGCGGCGAAGCGTCGGTAGGGGAGTGCATAGGCCAGCCATTGAGCCCCGTAAAGATTCATACCCTGGGCGCCGACGCCGTTGCGAAGGCGGAAGGCAAACGTACCGGGAACGGCAACGCGAGTGCCCGGACGGCCCAACGTGGTCGAAGAACCTGGCATGTGCAGAAGCTTGTTGTGCGGGAACCGGGAGGTCCCACGCCTGACCAGTGGCAACAAAGAGTCCTGGTTCGCACCGGGAAGGCGAGGAGCCGTAGCCGATGACGTACGCGTGCGGGAAGTCAGACTCCGCCATATTAGCTGGGAAGCCGACGAACAAGGCGGAGCAATCCGCTGCGGAGTCGGTGGAGCGAAGGGTGGAGGCCAAGGGGAATACGGGTCAGCAAAGCAC
>Ga0066903_100003680_pt1 | contig 12631 bp, 9 predicted proteins | sample PanSoiMetaGPlot1_FD_67491 | JGI IMG/M metagenome (GOLD analysis project Ga0066903, IMG submission 67491) | Tropical forest soil microbial communities from Panama analyzed to predict greenhouse gas emissions - Panama Soil - Plot 1 (version 2) | ecosystem: Environmental > Terrestrial > Soil >...
CGCGCAACTCTCCGGCGGTAAGATAGCCATCCCGGTCAACAAAACCTGCGGTCACAAACACGGTGGCCGGCATTGAATATTTCTCGAGCAGCGGCAGCGCGACTGTCAGGTTGTCGCGAAAGCCGTCGTCAAAACTTATCGCCACTGACTTACGTTGCTGGTTTGGATTCACCGTTTCAATTAGCGGCACCACCGGACGGTGGCGCGCCAGCCAGGCCAGCTGCCGGGCAAACGCTGCCGGCGAGATATCGATATCTCCCGGCAAGGGTTCGGCCCGCGAGCTAATCGTGTGATAAACCAAAACCGTACTCATAAATTCTTTAATTAACGGCCACTCGTTCCAGCCAGCACTCACGCCAGAAGAGCAAAGACTGTCGCGGACACATGCGGTGACAGATGCCGTCGCAGGTGGCTCCTTCGAGCACGACCGTGTCCTTTAATTCGCGTTGCTTCGACGTTCCTTCCAGCACGATCTTGTCGACGCGATTACGCACGCGCAGCACCTGGCCGCAGAATTCAGCCATCGCCGGAGCGAACAGCAGTTGTTTGTGTTTACCTTCGGTATTGAGTGTCTGCTTAATCTCTGCGAGGTCCTTCACGCGCACCAGGTCTCCGGGTTGCAAACCCAAAGCGCGATGGCCATTTTGCGCGCCCGGCCCTGCGACGTGACCCCAGCCGTGAAACCGGCCCAGGTGTGCGACTTTGTTGTAAATCGAAATCATGACGCTCTTCATCCATTGACGGATGGGCGTCTGGTTGCGGCTTAAATCCCAAACGTATTGTCTTGGCTCCCACCAGGGCAGCGCCTTGGAGGCGTTCACAATCTCGCTCGATTGGCAGAAGAACTTTTCCTCCTGGACCGCCAGTCTTTTGAGATCTGCGAGAGTGAAGAGCGGTTTTGCGTCGGCGTCGGGTAACGGCGCCGCGCCGGCCGGCTTCAACCAGGCTTCCTTCCAAAAGATCAGGCAGGCCTTGCCACAGCCACCATGGCTTTTTCCATCGCAGCGCACTTCTTCCAGCAACACCGTGCCGCTGAGCTGTCGCATTTCCCGATCATCCACGCAGGTCTTGAACGCCTGGCGTGATACGCGAAACTGTTTGCCGCAGTAAGACAACATCTCCGGCATGAACGGCAGGTTTTCGCGCGTGCCGTCCTGATCGAGCGTGGCGGCGATTTCGCGCCACGAGCGCACTTCAACCAGATCGCCGGGACGCAAATCGTTTCGCGCCGAGTTGGAATTCCTTAAATTAAGCATCGCAGTCTAATTAGCTTGCACCCCGAGCCGTAACGACTGCCGGTATGGTGCGAAGCAGGATGGTTGCGTCCAGACGTAACGACCAGCGATCGATGTACTCCAAATCCAACTGCATCCATTCTTCAAACGAAAGATTGCTGCGCCCCGAAACCTGCCAAAGACAGGTCAACCCCGGTTTCACGCTGAAGCGTCGCTTTTGCCAGGCTGCCTCCATGCGCACGGCATCGCGCACCGACAAAGGCCGTGGCCCCACAATGCTCATGTCGCCGAGCATGACATTCACGAGCTGTGGTAACTCATCAACGCTGGTGCGGCGGAGCCATCTGCCAACCGGGGTAATGCGTGGATCGTTTTTGATTTTGAATATGGGACCGCTTTTTTCATTCAGGTGCTGGATGCCTTCCATGCGCGCCTCGGCATCCGCGGACATGGTCCGGAACTTGATCATGCGAAAACGCCGCTTGCTTAAACCCACTCGCTCCTGCACGAAGAAAACTGGCCCGGCAGAGTCCAACTTGATGGCAATGGCCACCAGCAGAAAAATGGGCGCCGTCAGCACCAGCAGGATCGAAGCTACTGCCAGGTCGAAGATCCGTTTCGCTTCGGTGCGCCAACTGAAAGCCGGCACGCTGTGAAGCGACACCAGGGGCAGGCCACCCAGGTCAATCGATTGCGAGCGCGCCAGTTTTTGCGGAAAGAGATCGGAAAGCACGTGCGTGGTAATTCCCTGCTCTTCCAGTAAGGCGACCGCTGATTCGATCTGCGAGTAATGCGATTTGATCGGCAGCGCAATTGCCACTTCGTCAATCACTTCGGTGGCTACAATGCGCGGTAAGTCATCCACCCGGCCCAGCCAGGAAGTGCCGGCCAGCTCAACTTCCGAAAACCTGAGATCGTTGTCTACGAAACCCAGTAACGAATACCCGAGCTCGGGACGATCGCACATCAGGCCGGCAATGCGCTTAGCCCGGGCGCCGCCGCCAACAATCAGGAGGGTCTTGACGTTATGTCCGCGCTCGCGCAACCGGCGCAAATTCGCGCGCAACGCCAGGCGCATAAAGCTGATGAGCGTAAAACTCAACGCCCCGAAACTTGCGACGGTGACGAGGTTGATGGTGGGCCAGCGGCCAAATTGCGCCGCAATGGCCAGCATCAACGCGGTCAACAACACCGCGCGCGCCACTTCCTTGATCTCTTCGGCCGCAGGGCTGAGGCGGTGAGACACGTACAAGCGCTGCGCGGCAAAAGCCGCATGCCAGAAAAGAATCAGCAGAAACCCGAGGATCGCGTTTCCGACCTTGACCCGTTCCGACAGATAGGCGAAGAGAAAACTGATATTTTCTGAGGGCGAGTAGCGATGAACGATCACCAGGCCCAGTGAGGCTATGGTCAGCGTGAGGTCGCTCAGCTTGAGAAAAGCATTTGAGATAGTTCCGTCGCGGTTAGTCATATCGGGGCTATATGAATTTCAGATCCTAGAGTTTTGGCGTGATGAGCGCCGCAACACTCACCAGCCGCATGAATCGCTCAACCTTTGAAAGCTTGTCGCGCGGCACATAAACCATGTCGCCGGCCTGTAAGGTCAAATCATTTTCGAGATCGCTCGTGCGACGAATCTCTTTAAGGTTCAGTACTTTTACTTCGGCCGTGTCTGAATTGATTTTGCGAAAAACGACCACCTGCGATGACTTGGCGCTCTCCTTCATGCCGCCGGCCAGCATGATGGCCTGTAACGCCGTCACCTTCTCACGCATTTCAATTTTTCCGGGCTGGGCGACTTCCCCGGCCACCACAAAGTATGGTTTCTGAAACTCCTTGAGCACGATGGAGGCGACCGGATCCTGCAGACGCTTGTTCGCCTGGCGCAGGACTGCCTGGCGCGTTTCTTCGATCGTGAAACCGGCAACTTTTAAATCGCCGCTCACCCCCAGTGAGATGTAACCGTCCGGTTGCACCGTCACCGTTTGGTTGAATTCCGGTGTATAGCGAAACTGGACTTCGATCACGTCGCCTGGTTGCAGACGGTAACGATCTTCGGTGACGTTTGTCAGACGCGGCGGTCTTTGATCCTGCGCGCAAACCGCTGCTGGCAACACCAGAAGCACGAATACCAGAGCTGAAAACACGCGACGTTTCATTTGAACTCTCCATGTGGCCCAGACTTCAGTCTGGGAGTTTTGAGCAACACAGACTGAAGTCTGTGTCACCGCGCCTTACAGTCTTTTGTAGAGCCACTCGGGCACGGGATAGCGGCGCTTGTTCAGTACGAAACCCAGGAACTTGCCGCCGGCTGCCTCAATCGTTCTTTGGGCGTTGAGAATCTCGTCGTTCCGCGATTCGCCGGCATCGACCACAATCACCACGCCGTCGACGCTGGCCGCCAGGACGGCTGCGTCGGTCGAAGTTTTCAGCGAGCGGCAATCGATCAGAATGTTCTCGAAATTGACTTTCAACGCCTCGACCGAATCCAAACCGGTATCGATTTCTTCACCTTCTTTGCCAACGCGCATCAGGAATGATCGCCTGGCCAATTCGTGACCGTTATTCCGGCCCGCTGGTTTCGCGGGTAACATCCAAAGGTTGTCGATGTTGGTCGGATGACAATTCCGGGGCATCTGCAGGTAATCCTCAACTCCCAAACGCTGCAACCGTCCGGAATCGATTACCAACGTGCGCCGCAAGGTGTGTCTGGCCATCTCGACCGCAAACAGTTTGGCCACCTTACCGGCGCTGTCGCCGGCCGAAGCCGAGGTGAAAGCGATCGCCGCGCCTTCTCGTAATCTTTGCGAGCCGTTCTGCAGACTAGCCAGCAGCAATTGCAGGTTATGCTGCCTTTGCCCATTCCTATCGCGGCGGGCGTCAAGCACTGCTGGTTCGATGATCTGTTCCTGGACTTGCACTAATTCCCCTAGCTATGCAACTCGGCGACTGCGCGAGCCGCGGGCATCTTGGCCTCGCGCGTTTGGCGGCTTAACATGCGCCGGCTGTTGGCGGGCACCGTCGCCAGCACGGGCGCGCCCGTAAGAGCTTCAAGTTGTCTCGGCGTGTGCACTGCATCGCTGAACAGTTCCGCCGTAAACACGCTGCCCAGACTGAGGAACGCTGCCAGCACAATGCCGATAATCAGATTCAGAGAGCGATTGGGCGACGACGGGATCTGCGGCACGGCGGCGGCTTCCGCGATCGAGACATTCGTTATTTTTTGCCGGTCCAGTTCATCGGCGATGCGGGCTTCCTCTCGCTTCTTTGCGTACAGCTGATAGTTATCTTCAGCTTCCTTCTTCTGGCGTTGCAGATCGTCGTGGGTCGCCGTATTACGTTCCAGGGTCTGCAAGGAGCTTTCGTATTGCGCCAGCTGCTGCTTTAGTGTGTCGCGGCGCGCGCGCGCGGCCACCTGGTCCAGGCGGGCGCGGGATAAATCAGTCTCGAGGTTCTGCCGCAGCGGATTCAGGTCCGTCGCTTCCTCGAGATTCGTCTTCTGCTCGGCCTTAGCCAGCGCTTCGCGGGTAATGCGAATCTGCTCGTCAGCTTCTTTGACCAGCCGGTCTTCGGGCCGGAACTTGGTGAGCAACTGGGTCCGCTTGTTCTCTAGCTCCACGAGCATGGTATTCAGCCGTTCGGCGGAATACTGATTGGGCAATTGCCGGCTTTGCGTCACAATCCGCCGCGGGATGGAGGCGAGCTGTTCTTCCACTCGCGCGATCCGGTTCGTAGCTTCGCTGAGGGCGGTTTCCGCCTCGAGCATCCTGGCCTTCGCGTCGGCGGTCTTGACCAGGGTCAGATCCTTCTGCTGAGCCAGACCGACCAGGTTATTGCTCTGCTGAAATTCCGTTAGTCTTTGCTCAGCCTGTTTGAGCTGCGATTCGTATTCGTCGGCCTTGTCTTTGAAAAAGTCGGACGCGCCGGCGGGATGATTCAACTTCAGGTGCTTTTCCAGATAAAGGTCGCCCAATTTCTTGAGGACAGCGGCGGCAATTTGTGGCGAGCCGGCGGAATAGCTGATTGAAATGATGTTCGCTTTGCGGACCGGGCTGATAGTCAGGTCTTTTGCCAGGGCGGTCACGGCTCGCTCGACCCGAGCTGCTTCCGGCGCCGGCCGGCCAAACAGACTGCTTTCGCTCTTCGCCAATCCTGTTTCGTTAACGACCTGCGTGAGCAGGTCATTGCTGGTCAACAGCTCAATTTCCGAGTTGATCTGGTTTTCGCTGACTTCATTCTCGACTGTCGGCGCTGAGCCTCCGGTGGTGGCCTCGGGGGTAATCGCGAGATCGACGCGCTGGTTCTTAACCAGGATTTTCATCCGCGAGCTATAGCGGTTGGGGAGCAGAAACGTAACGATGATCGCGCCCGTGATCACGGCGAGAAACGTAAACAGAACCAGCCCTCGGCGGCGGAATAAGGCGCTCGCTCCGTCCCGTACACTGATCGAGGAATTCCCTAAGCCAGTGGTTAGTTGGCGTTTCATAGCTTCCCGTCCGGAAGGTTGTAAACGCCGAATTCACCAATAATTCCAAGGATTGGAGTCGATTTAACGCCGGAGCCGGGGCAGCTTGAGGCGGTGTCTGATGGCGGCGTACTTTGAAAACAGTCGCCAGCTGCGGGAGCGTTGAAGCATTTTTAACTCAGCGCGATCTCTTTCCAATGAGTGGAACCGATCGGCCAGTTGACGCAGGTAGCCAGCCAGGGCAACGTTGTCCGCCGCGAAATCAGGAAGCGAAGCGTTGTGGTGCTCGTCGATAACCGTTTCGTAGATTTCGACTAATTGCTCGAAAACCCGATCGCATCCCGCGTCATTACGAATGAACCTGGTCACCTGCGCCGCGTCTCCGGGATCGTAATGCGCCAGCTCACGGGCAATCACAGTTGCGGTTATCGGGTTTTGCAAACATCTAATGCCAAAGTTAAGCGGCCGCAGCGATTGAACATTCCGCATTGTCACCATCGGACCGACGCCGGCAGCATCACAGGTGATGACGGCTGCGCCCACCGCCATGGCTTCGAGCGCGGCCCTGGCCTTGGCGAAAACAATGTCGTAGCGGGTCAACAAATGCTCCGATCTCTCAGCAACATTTCCGGCGTTCTGACCGGCTATATCCAACTGAATACCTGCTTGTTGGCACGCCGCACGAATCGGAACGATCTGCGCCGGTTCGCTCATCCGATTACTGAAAATCAACGCGCGACGCGGGCGCGCCGGCAGAAACTCGCGGGGCCGGAAACGATCCAGATCGACAAAATTTAGAATTACCCGCACTCGTTCCGCAGCGATTGATTGATTAAGGATACGTTCCCGGCAAGGATCATCGACGGCAATGTATCTTCTGATTCGGGGAAACACCGGCGGCATTTCCTCCCAGGGCTCAGAGCCATGGCAAACATAGATTGCCGGGACGCCGGTAAACTTCATCAGCGCCGTCATGGTGTCCAGGTGATGATGACCATGAATGATATCGGGCTCTCCGGGGAACTCTTCCAAATCATCCAGCACCGTCACGCCGTGCGCCTTTAATTCATCGGCCACTTTGCCCAGTTTGGTGCTGTAGGCAAAGGGCAAGTGGCCCCGCTTTGCCAATCCGATGGCCAAATCGCGCACGTACAACTCGGTGCCGGCCCTGTCGGCCAGAGTGTTGTTGGTGATTAGAATTCGCAAGTTGCTTCCCGCGCCCTGCCTTCCGCGAAATTACGAAGCGCCTCAACAATGGGGACGATATGCCGGCGATACCTGATAACTTCGCTATAGTGCCCGCGTCGTACCTGCTCTTCGCCGTATGTTTCATAGAAGACCGGCTCGAGCGGCGCGAAATCTAACGGCTTCATGGGCCGCAGCGACTCGGTGTTGAAAGCATCGATTCCTTCTTCCTGGACGATGCGGCAGAGATCGGATGCCAGCTCTGAATAGTTGCCGGCCGCCCTCAACTTCTCCGCGCAGGCGGCCGGGCTGATCTTAATTGAAATCGCCTCCGTATCAGCGGCCTCGAGGCCACGATCCGCCTTGGCCAAAAGCACCTCATAACCTTGAAGGCAGCGGCCTGATCGGCACAACTTCGCCACGACCGCACTGGTGATCGCATGGCAGATATCGTGCGCCGGGTTATAGCCCTCTACCGCGTCAGACACGACATAATCGATCTGTTTGTCCTGCAAAGAGTCTCGCAACTCCGCGCCCAACTTAACAAAGCAGGAGGCGTCGCGTTTCAGTATGGCCGCATAAAACTCTGCGTCGGTGAACCGTCCATAAATCGGACCGGGCCGGGCTCCGGCCGCCGCGAGGATTCTGGTGGTTTGGTAGAGTCTCGATGCACCTGATCGGCCCGAACCATCGGTGAGCACAAAGACAGTGGGCCGTGCCAGCGCGAGCCAGTTGAAGACGCGCAATTCGTGCCCGGGATGCGCAATGACCAGGGCCGCGCGACGATCCGTTAAAGCATCAAGCATGGTCGGGGCGCAGGGATGATAGCACCCGTCTCAATGTGATTCCACAAACTTGCAGGCGGCTCGATGAGGTAACGCCAAAGGCGCGTGAGCCGGCTTTGCAGTCGGATAATGAAATGAAGCCCACGGCAGGGGGCCGGCTCAGTCAAATAGCAGGTCTGTTATTTCAATGAGATCACAGGCAGTCCCGCGGCCTTAAGCTCCTGGTTCAGAGCGGGAATATCCTGTGAGTTAACGCTGCGCCAACTTTCCTGAAGCGCACGCGAATCCTTGACGACGTCCGGGACCGCGGCGGAAACCTGAGGCGTCGGCGCCAGATCCACTTCTTCAATTAGATTAAAGAGTGTTCTGATGCGTCCCGTGGTTGAGGTCACGGTCACCCGCGCGGCGCCGCCGCCACCGCCACCACCGCCGCCAAAGCCGCCGCCGCCGCCGCCAAAGCCCTGCAGCTTCTCGGCGAAGGCATCGACCCTGGCCTTAAGGTTCGCGTCCGAAACGCGCGGTCGCAATTCCGTGATTTGCCCGCGGACCTTACGGGCCTGATCCGAAATCGAATTGAGCGCCAGCCATTCATCGTAGAGCTGTTTTGATACCTTGTACTGTTCCGCGAGATCAGCCGTTGGGGTCTTGACGCGCGGATCCATCACCAGGGTGAGCAGCTGTTCATTTTTTTTGCCACCCGCGGTCAGAACGACGGTGTATTTGCCCGGCACCGCCCAGGGTGAAGTTGCCTCAGGCGCGGTGTTTTGGTAAACGGCGGCGATCGGGTATTGCGGCGTAATGCCCGGGACCGGATCGAGATGAAAATCCCAGAGAAAGCGGTGCATTCCCGCAGTGTTCGCCAGCTTTTGCGGCGGACGCACCCAGTAAGGCGGAATATTCAGCAGCGGATCGGCCGGCACCAGAGCGTCATTGCTCGCATAACGCCGGATCGTCTGGCCGGCGGCATCTTTTATTTCCAGCGTCACGGTGTCGTAGGCTGAGCCGAGGTAATAATCAATGACGGCGCCGTCCGGCGGGTTCTCGCCCGCCGGCACGTCGGGCGGCAGAGGCGTATCGGAATTGGTGTTCCAGCGCACGCGAATAGCCGTCTGCGGCCGGAAAAGATAAGCCGGCGATTTCAGGATCGAATCCTGAAGTTGCCGCAGCGGCGTCAGGTTGTCGAGAATCCAGAAGCCGCGGCCATGCGTGCCAACACAAAGATCGTCGCCTTTGATAATCAAATCGCGGATGGAAGTCGCACCCATGTTCAGCCGCAAAGATTGCCAATGGTCGCCATCATCAAACGAAACGTGCACCGCGCGCTCAGTACCCGCGAACAAGAGTCCCTTTCTCTCGGGGTCCTCGCGCACTGCGTCGGTGTTTTCGTTCTCCGGAATGCCGTTGGTGATCTCGGTCCAGTTCGCGCCGCCATCGCGCGTGCGATAGAGGTGCGGGCGCAAATCGTCCAATCGCAAAGTATTAATCGCCGCGTAGGCGGTGTTCTTGTCGAAGTGACTGGCATCCAGAATTGAAACTTTCATCCAGGGCTTGAGCTGTTTCGGCGTGACATCTGACCAGTTCTTACCGCCGTCGGTCGTGCGGTGAATTAATCCGTCATCGGTGCCGGCCCAAATTACATTGATGTCCAAAGGCGAGGGAGCCACCGCGTAAATAACCCCGCGTTGCGTAGCCTGCGCCGTCGGCTGCGTGCGAAACTTGCCGATCGTTTCCGGCACGTCGAAAGTCTTCCGCGTCAGGTCCGGACTGATCTGTTGCCAGTTGCGGCCCCCGTCTCTGGTCTGCCACAGAGTGTTGGTGGCGAAATAGAGCAGGTGCGAGTCGACCGGCGAAAACAACACCGGTTGCGTCCGCACCACGCGAAAGTCAGCCGCACGAAACGGCTTCGGCATGATGTTCTGGGCCTGGGAAGTGCGGCGGTCGTAACGGGTCAGCTTGCCGCCATAGACAATTTCGGGATCGAGTGGATCGGCGACGACGTAACCATATTCTTCCGCCGCCACCGGATGCCATTCGCGAAAAGTGATCTCGCCGTCGTTGCCGCGGCTGGACACGCAGGCGGACCCGCTCTCCTGCTGCCCGCTGCAAAGGCGATAGGGAAAAGCGTTATCTGCACTGACGTGATAAAGCTGGGCGGTCGGCTGGTTGTACCAACTGCTCCAGGACTTCCCGCCGTTGGTGGTAATGATTGCTCCCTGATCGCTACCGAGAATGATCACATCGCTGTTATTGGGATTGATCCACACGTTTTGATAGTCATCACCGCCCGGCGCGCCGCGAAATGCGCTCCAGCTCTTCCCTCCGTCCGTCGACTTCCAGGAGACGACGCTGGCTGAATAGACGATGTCCGGATTCTTTGGATCCACCCGCAGCACTGCCAGATCGCCGCCCCCGATGCGTCCGGCCGGCCGCGGATCCGTAGTTATCCTGGTCCAGCTTTCGCCGGCATCATCGGAACGATAAATCACCAGTCCCGGACTAAGCGCAAGGGAAGCAAACAAGCGGTTCGGGGCACTGGGAGCAATCGCAATGTTCGCCTGAATAATGTTCTCGGGCAAACCGCCCTTGAGCTGCGTCCACGTCTTGCCGTTGTCCTTCGACTTGTAAACACCACCGCCGGTTCCGTTCCACGCCCCGTTTTCCCACGGCCCCTGCCGAGCCTCCCAAAGTCCCGCATAGGCCACGTCCGGATTGCGAGGATCGAACATGACATCGGCGCCGCCCACATTTTCGTCCTTATATAGGACTTTCTCGAAGGTCTTGCCCCCGTCGGTTGAGCGAAAGATGCCTCGCTCTTCATTGGCCGCGTAGGGATGTCCGGCCACCGCGACCAAAATGCGATTAGCATCACGCGGGTCAACCGCTATCTGAGGAATTTGTTGGCCGTCTCTCAGGCCCAGATGCTCCCAGGTCTTACCACCGTCGACTGATTTGTAAATGCCGTCGCCCACGGAAAGATCGGGACGCTGCAATCCTTCGCCGCTGCCGGCATAGATCACGGTCGGATCGGAAGGCGCGACCGCAATACAGCCGATCGAACCGGTGGGCTGGTCATCAAAGATTGGCGTCCACGTGCGGCCGTAATCATCAGTTTTCCAAATGCCGCCGTTCACCTGAGCGATGTAGAAAACATTCGGCTGGCCGGGCACGCCGGCGACCGCGCGCGTGCGGCCGCCGCGAAACGGGCCGATGTTGCGCCAGTGAAGTGACTTGAAGAGTTCGGGATTGAACGGTTGGGCCATGATCACCGGCGCACAGTTAAGCGCAATGCCCATTACGAAGGCTGTTAGGAAACGACGCCGCTGCGAAAGAACGAAACGTTTTCTCATCTTCATTAATCCAGGTTGTATTTCTTGAACGAGCGTTGGGGCCCGATAGTATCGGATCGTCAGGCGTTTGTCATTGAGTCAGTTCGCGGAAGTGGCACGGGCGTCCCGCCCGTGAATCACGCGCAAAGATGCGCGTGCCACATTAAACAGCAGCGCCGTAGGCGCCCAATGTTTATAGAACGCCACGGTGTCCCTTGACCGAGCTCCTTTAGGAGCGCAATGAACGGGCAGGATTTATTCCGCTCCTAACGGAGCTCTTTACTGATTAGCTCGTCCGGATCTATAGCCGTCTCGCTCCTAACGGAGCGAAACCCGGAGCCTCCTTGGTCATCGTTAAAAACAGACGGCGCGGCCCGCTGACGCGGACTGGAGCGCAAGCGTCCCGCTCGCCCTGTCGACAATTCGGACACTCACAAATTGCCAGCGGGCCGCTTGCGCTCCAGACACTGCCGCTCTTTCTATTGATGCGGCTTCGAAATTGGTCCTTCGGCGCCGTGCACAAAGTTCGAATATAAGAACTGGACCGGCGCTGAAATCTTTTTCGTACCCGTGACTTTCACCTGCTGGAAAACTTCCGTCAGGTCGTTACCGGCGGCAAAGATGGGCTGGTCTCCAATTTCTTCACCCTGGCGTGACATCCAGCCGAGGAAATCATTGTTGTTGGTCTTGATCGCGTCGTCGACGTCAGAGTCCGTGCGAAACTCGTTCAGCTCGTGATAGAAAGTGCCCACCACGTTCTTCCACGGTTTGTCGAAGACCACGATTCCGTTTTCAGCTCCATTAGGCAGGATCTCGGAAAACACGCCGACCGAATAATAGAGCGTGGTCGAGCCCTGGCCCGCTTTTTTCACGTGGAGTGAGCCATGATAGCCACCCAGTCCATTAAGCGAGCTGTCTTTGCCAAGTCTGAGTACGGTAGTGCTCGGAAGCATGAAGTTAAAAATAGTGCTGCTCAAATCAGAGCTGGGGAGATTGCCGTCCGTGAATAATTTCTTGACCAGGTTTTGGACGTCTGGTTCCCCGAAAGATTTTGGCCTGGGAATTTCGAGGACCTGCGATTCGAGCACGTCGCAGGACATCTTACTACCAGGGAAATACTGGACCAGCATGTTGTTCAATCGCCGATCGCGCATCGCGGCCGCCAGGGACGCGTCAATCGACGCGATATCTGACGCATTCCACGACGCGTTTCCGCCAAGGTAGAAATTCTTGTATTGCATCTGGGCGATCGTCTTCCCACCGTGAAAAATCAGATCGTGCAGCGGCGCGGGATTTACGCCGGGAGCTATCGCCGAGGGACGGGGCAGACGCCGGCCGGGAAGCCCGGCGTTCTTTTTGTAGTAATCGCCCGACTTCGAGTGGGCCCGGACCTGAACCTTCATCGGATAAACTATCGACGCGACTTTTTTGCCTGGCATTTCTTTCTTCCTCCTATTCGGTTATGGGATTCGCCGCCAGCGAGCCACCAATTCGAGACAGCTTCCTGCAGGGAGCAAGCGGTCGCGGCTAAGGGGGACTGCCCAGGCCACCGGGCAATAAGACGCGAGAGACAAAATGCTCGCTGGATGTGGCGGGAAATTACTACGCCAGCGCGCGCCCGTCAACGCCAATTTT
>Ga0066903_100003681_pt1 | contig 12630 bp, 13 predicted proteins | sample PanSoiMetaGPlot1_FD_67491 | JGI IMG/M metagenome (GOLD analysis project Ga0066903, IMG submission 67491) | Tropical forest soil microbial communities from Panama analyzed to predict greenhouse gas emissions - Panama Soil - Plot 1 (version 2) | ecosystem: Environmental > Terrestrial > Soil >...
GGCAACGTGGTCATCACGATTCCGTCGGGTGGAACTGAGGATCGCCTCTTCACTTATCTCTCTTCGTCCGGTACCGGCGGTACAGTGCTCGATTTGGATCGAGTGAAATTCGACAGCGGATCCGCAGCGCTCTCGCCCGAAGCCCGCGATCAAATCGACAACATCGCGATCATCCTGCGTGCGTATCCGAAAGCGTCAGCGACGCTCGACGGCTACACGGACAACAACGGCACCGACCACGCGAACATGGCGTTGTCGAAAGCACGCGCGGACGCCGTGGCCGGACGGCTGACCGCGAAAGGCGTCCAGCCCGATCGGGTGCACGCGGAAGGTTTCGGCAGCCAGAAGCCAGAGGCCGACAATGCGACCGACTCCGGTCAAGCACAGAACCGGCGCGTCATGATCGAGGTTCATTGAGTTGATGACGGAACACTGAAAGAGGGGTTCCCATGTTGGCCATTCTGGGTTGGATCCTTTTCGGATTGATCGTTGGCGCCATCGCGAAGCTCGTGATGCCAGGACGCGATCCTGGCGGACTGGCCATCACCATCCTGCTCGGAATCGTCGGAGCGCTGGTGGGCGGGTTCATCGGCAGGCTGCTGGGACTGTACCAGCGGGGCGAATCTGCTGGATTCATCATGGCCACGATTGGGGCGATCGTGATTCTGTTCATCTATCGCCGGATTGTGGCTCACGCGTGATGCCAGCGGCACGCTAGTCAGCGTCGTGACAACTCGCGACGCAAGACTCGAACACGGCCGCTGCGGTGGCTCGGTTTCGTTTTTAGGAATCGAGCCACCGGATTTCGACTGAAGCAGCAGCAGAAATGAGGTTCTTATGCGTGACACAACGACGGTGAGTGGTTGGTGGGTTTTCGCAGGCGTCCTGCTGCTGATTGCAGGGGCGCTAAACGTAATCTACGGCATTGCGGCGATTCAACGTTCGGCTGTGTTTACTGCGACGACCGTGTACATTCTGGGCAACCTGCGCGCGTGGGGATGGGTGTCGCTCATCTTCGGCGTGTGTGAGTGGATTGCCGCCTTTTCACTCTGGAATGGCGGCGAATTCGGTCGCTGGTTCGGCATTGTGATCGCGGCGCTCAGCGCGGTCACGGTCCTGCTGACCATCCCGACGTATCCCTTCTGGTCACTCGCGGTTTTCGCGCTGTCGATCATCATCATCTACAAGCTGGCCGAGGGGCCGACCCCGATTCCCTCCTGAACAGTTGCCCGCCCGGGCATTCGAATTGCTTCGGCCGTCCGCCATATTGCGGAGGATGGCCGATTCGTCAACACAGGTTCACGGTCGCCTTCGCAACCACGTCAGCCGTTGCTCGACAGACACGGAAATCCCCCACGGCATAGCGTGGGGACGGCACGCCGTCCATTCGTGGTTGTGATTGGAGGATGAAATGAACCAGGACGTACTGAAGGGTCAGTGGACTCAGCTCAGGGGCAAAGTCCGTGAGAAATGGGGAAAGCTGACCAACGATGACGTAGACCAGATCCAGGGTCGCGCCGAGCAGCTGATCGGCAAGATTCAGGAGCGCTACGGTATTGCCCGCGGCGAGGCGGAACGCCAGCTGAAGGAATGGCAAGTCGAAACTGGCACGCCGACCCCGTCGACCCCGAACCGTTAACGCCGACCCCACCAATTCAGAATTCTGAATTCTGAATTCTGAATTCGAAGGGCCCGAGCCACTTTCCACGGTCGGGCCCTTCGCGTTCCTAGTGGCCGCTGTTGAACGATTCCTCCATTTTCTGAAGTGCCTGATCGATCGTGAACGACGCGGCCTTCTGTCGCGGCGGGAACTCCCTGAACGTATCGAGGAATGGCTGAATGACCGCTTGCGCACCCAGCAGCATGTAGTCCTTGCTGATATACCAATCCCAGTACGTATTCGACGTGATATCGGCACGTTCGTACGGATCGGTGCGCAAGTTGAACAGCTTTGGGATGCGCAGCACCGTGAACGGTTCGGCCCAGATCTCGAGCGTCCCCTTGGCGCGCTGCTCCATGAACACGGCTTTCCAGTTCCCCGCGCGAACCGCCACCAGGTTCCCGTCATCGTCAAAGTAAACGAGCCCCGGACGCGGACTCTTCTCGCCCTTCGTGGTGAGGCACGGGAGAAGGTTGTAGCCGTCGATGTGCACTCTGAAGGTGCGGTCGCCGATCTTGTGTCCCTTCTTCAACTTCTCGACGATGTCGGGCTCGCCGGCCATTGCGACAAACGTCGGCAGCCAGTCGTGGTGCTGCACGATTTCATTGGTCACGACGCCCGCCGGAATTTTCTTCGGCCATCGCACGAGCAGCGGCACGCGGAACGCACCTTCCCAGTTCGTGTCTTTCTCACTGCGAAACGGCGTCATGCCGGCATCGGGCCACGTGTTCATGTGCGGACCGTTATCGGTCGAGTACATGACGAACGTGTTCTCCGCAATGCCAAGCTTGTCGAGGTGATCGAGCACGTCTCCCACGTTCTTGTCGTGATCGATCATCGTGTCGTGGTAGAACGACTGCCCTGGTCCCGCCTGTCCAAGGCTTGACGGCTTGGTGTGCGTGCGCAGGTGCATGTGGGTCGTGTTCAGCCAGACGAAGAACGGCTTGCCGGCTTGGTGCTGACGTGAGATGAAATCCTTGGCCGCGGCCACGAAGTCGTCGTCGCAGGTCTCCATACGTTTGCGATTCAGCGGGCCGGTGTCTTCGATCTTCTGTTTCCCGACACGCCCCCACCGCGGCTGCTCGGTGTCGTCTTCTGTGTCCGTCGCGTGGCAGCGGAGCACACCGCGCGGGCCAAAACGCTCCTTGAACCTCGGATCTTTCGGATAGTCGCGGTCCTCAGGATCTTCTTCGGCGTTGAGGTGATACAGATTTCCGAAAAACTCATCGAAACCATGCACCGTCGGCAGAAACTTGTTCAAATCGCCAAGATGGTTCTTTCCGAACTGGCCAGTGGCGTACCCGAGCGGCTTCAACAGTTCGGCAATCGTCGGGTCCTCGGGCTGCAGCCCGATCGGTGCTCCTGGCATGCCGACTTTCGACAGCCCGGTCCGAAACACGCTCTGCCCGGTGATGAACGAGGAGCGGCCGGCTGTACACGACTGCTCACCGTACGAATCGGTGAACATCATCCCTTCCTTCGCGAGCCGGTCGATATTAGGCGTGTGGTAGCCCATCAACCCGTGCGAATAACAACTCAGGTTCGAAATGCCGATGTCATCTCCCCAGATGACGAGAATGTTCGGTTTCTTCTCATCAGCCGCAGGTTTCTTCTGATCAGGCGCAGCTTTCTTCTGCTCAGGCATGCGCGTCTCCTTGCTCGGAATTGAACGTCGCCGGAGCAGCAGGACGCTGCCCCACGCGGGCGAGAAGCGAGATCGTTGCCAGAAATCTTTGAGGACGAGAACCCGATGGCACGTGGCGGCGCTGGTGCGCCGCCCCGAATCAGCTTTTGTCTGTGCGGGTTTCGCCGGCGGTTACTGAGGTCAGATAGGCCGTGAGGGTTCCGTCAGGCCACTGCCGCACGACGAGCAGTTCTTCGCGATCGTCGACAAAAATCACCGGCCATTCGCTCGTCGGCGACTGATAGCGCAGCGCCACCATCTGACGAATGACGCCAAGCTGACGGACGAATTCCGGATCGAAGCCGGACCACATCGACTCGGTCTCCTGTTGTTGGGGCTGGCAACATCAGTATCACCGAGATTGACGGTCGGGTCACGAAATATCGTGACTATCCACAAGAACGGCGATGCCCGTATTTCACCGGATGCGGTACGAATTTGGATTCTGCGGACAGCAGCCGGCCCGGAGGGCGCCATGGGCAGCGTGCTGACCACGTTCATTTCCGATCTCATTGATCGCGTGTACGGGCCGTTCTCGTTTCGGTTCGTACTACAGCCGCTGGTGGCATTGTTCTACGCGATTCGCCATGGTCTGGCTGATGCGCGCGCTGGCAGGCCCGCGTATTTCTGGACCATCACCACGAACCCTGCGGAGCGAAGCCGCCTCCTCCGGGAAGGTTTGAAGGTGATGGCTCGGGTCATGATCGTGGGCGCGGTCATCGACATGATTTACCAGCTGATCGTGTTTCACTGGATCCATCCGCTGCAGCTCGTCGTTGTGGTCCTCGGGCTCGGCTTTCTCCCTTATCTCATTTTTCGCGGGCCGATTGAACGGATCGCGTCATGGTGGCTCGCTCGGAGCGGCCATCCGACGCCCCGGCCGTTTGACGCAGGCGTGGACGACGCAGAGAAGGACCGTGCAGGGCGCAGACACCGCGCCTGACATGAGTTTCGGCCGACGCACAGATGTGGAATCTGCTACCTGGATGGACGCTGCGGCCCGGCCGTTCCGTGTCGAATAGTCCACCTGTCGCAGCCTCGCAGCGGCCGGCGGTCAGTCGCTGCGACATCGGTGGTGTAGGTGAAGTTAAGAATTGAGAATTAAGATTCACACCATCATCTTCACCAGCCGCTCAAACAATTCGCTTCCCGAAATCACCGTGAGCGGGAGCGGTGCAAGCGGCAGGATCGTGATCACCGCGAGAGTGAGGACGCTTTCTTTGAGCGACGGAATCAGCCGCAGTTGGCTGACAACCGCAAAGCTATTGGCCAGGTCGGCCAGCGATTGCACATCGCCGCTTCCGAGCAGCGTTTGCGGATCAGGGTGGCCACGAATCCACTTGTCGTCGAATTCCCGGACGTACTCCTCCGCCAGCGCGCCGTATTGAAGGAGTCCCGCGCGTTTTGCCGACCAGAGTCGAGCCGTGAACACCAGTTCAGGTGCCAACACCATCACGAGCGCGGCGAGCGGAATGATAACCAGCTCAAATTCGAAACGCGTAAACGTCAAGCCCGCGTGCACGACGCCGTTGGCGACGCGACCGGCCACCATGGTGCCGTGGGCGAAGAGAAACGGTGCGAACGCATAACTGAAGTCCGAAAGAAACCCCAGCCCGGCGCGCCGGTCCGGGTGCGTGGGAATCAACTGCAATCGCAATCGCGAGACCTGCCAGAGGAATCGCCCCCACAGGAAGAGCCGGTAGTACCAGCGCACGAGCACGAATTGAAATAACGGGCGGCTGACCAGTACGTACCACCATCCTGCGGCGGTCCGAACGACATCAGTTCCCACGGCGCGGCCGAGCCACGTCGAGCCCGACAACCATGCGAACGATGGACCGAACGCCCAGCCGGAGAGATAGACGATGATCAGAATCACGAGTTCCGCCACCAGTGAGCGGCTCAACCTGAGCGCCGACTCGATCGCCGCATCAAAATCGGCGACCGCTCCGCCACTGACGATACGCCGTTCCAGGAACTGGCTCACCGCCTCCGAGACCTGCTGATGCACCCACTTTTCCCCGCCCACAAGAAGCGGCAACGCGACCAGCAAGCGTGCCTGCAGATCGAAATCACGCAAAAAGGGAATGTTGGTACCGGTCCAGGCGAGTCCGTCGATGGCGCTGAAGATGAACAGCGGCAGCCATGCGACCGCGGTGATCGCGATCGTACGTGAAGCGTTTCGCTCTAACGCCTCCGTCTCAAGACCCAGACGCCGGTACAGACGCTGGAGCGGCGTCGGCGCCCAGAGCGAAAACGCGTGCGGATCGTGGTGAAGCGCGACGTTGCGTCTCGGCGCGCGTTCAGGCCCCACCGAACGGGCCCACGCGATAGACCATGCTGACTGCCGCCATGACGCCAATCGCCAGCAGCAGCACCGCGACAATCAGCGTCAACGAGACAGGAAATTCACTCTGCGCATGAATCAACCCGTCACGCCTCAACTGTTCACGCGAGCGGCGCAGCTCCAGCATGAACACAATCTGATAGATGATCCCCAGCACCAGCATGGCGATGCCGAGCACGACCAGCCCTATGCCGAAATTGCGCGGAGCCCCTGCGCGTCTGATCACCTGCGCGTCGTACAACTTCTGAAACACCTGGTAGATCGTGAAGCCGAAGCCGATGAGCGACAACGACGTGCGGATCACCGACATCAGCGTGCGGTCGGCGCTCATGCGCGTGCGCTGGAAAGCCATGCCTGTGCGTCGAGCGGCCAACTCGGTCGCAATTTCGGCGGATGGCGACGACGAGTTCACCCGTCGTCGCTCAGGGAAGGCTGCCATTTTGTTCCTGGACGCGCACGATGCATCGGAAGCCGAGATGGCACGTGGAGGTGTCGACCATCTGCGCCATGCGTGCCGCCGGTCTGTAGCGGCGACAGTAGTTCGGCGCACAGAGATACGAGCCGCCCTTCATGACCTTGCGTGGAATCCTGACCGCTGGCGTTCGCGGGTCGAAGCTCCGCTCTCGCTCACCACCTCGCGGATTCTCGACGGTGCAGCACGCGTGCTCGATCTTCGAGTGATCCTGATACCAATCAGTCGTCCATTCCCACACGTTGCCGGCCATGTCGAAGAGGCCGTAGCCATTGGGCGGAAACGATTCGACCGGCGCCGTCCACTCGTAGCCGTCCTGAACCAGGTTCTGCCACGGGAACTCGCCTTGCCACGTATTGGCCATCAACCTGCCCTCGGGCATGTAGACGTTGCCCCACGAGTACTCGGCACCGTCCAGTCCCCCGCGCGCCGCAAATTCCCACTCCGCTTCGGTCGGCAGATCGTGCTTCGCCCACGTCGAATAGGCTTCGACATCCTCGAACGCCACGTGGACGACGGGATGATCGTCAAGCCCGCTGATTGAGCTGTCGGGACCGCGGGGATGCCGCCAGTCAGCGCCCGCGACATAGATCCACCAGTTGTACGGATTTCTCAAGTCGACGGGCCGGCTGGCCTTCTTGAAGACGACCGACGAAGCCGCGAGCAGTTCTGGCTTCGCGCCTGGATAGTCGTCGGGATTGGCGGGCCGCTCCGCGAGCGTGACGTAGTGCGTTTCTTCGACGAATCGTGCGAACTCCCGATTCGTCACAGTGTGGCGGCTCATCCAGAACCCACCGACTTTCACGTGATGTGCGGGCGATTCCTCGGGATAGTGATGATCGGATCCCATCAAAAACGTGCCGCCCGGAATCCAGACCATCGTGTCCGCTGGCGGTGAACCGGGCGGGGATGCTGGAATTTGTGATTCGAGGGTTTTCAGAACGCTCATGCGATCTCTCAATTGACGGATGGGCACTCACAACGATCAACGCTGAATCCGCAGAGCACGCGGAGATCAATGGGTTTCTGCGAGTTCAGCGAGTTCTGCGTCGATCGTTGTTCTCAAGCCCGTCGGCGTTCCGACGATGACGACTACGCACCCGGGCGGCGGCCCCACGTGCCGCCGCCCCAGGCAGGCCCCAATGATCAAAACCGATCACGGGTGCGGCATGAACGATTCGACGACCTGATCCAGGTTGAAGCTCGCGGGCTTCTGTCGAATCGGAAATTCCTTGAACGACTCGAGCCATTTCGCCGCGATGGCTTGAGCGGGCACCAGCAGAAAGAGGCGATCGGCAAACCATTTCCCGTAGAAGAGCGCCTCGTCACCTCGTTCGAACGGATCGCTTCGCAGATTGAAAATCTTCGGTGTGCGCAGCGCCACAAACGGTTCGCGCCAGACATCCAGTCCTTTGGCGCGTTGCTCCTGAAACACCACTTTCCAGTCGCGTACCCGAATCGCCATCAGCTCCCCGTCGTCACTCCAGTACAGGAACCCTTCACGCGGGGACTTTTCGACGTCGCCTTTCAGAAAGGGCAAGAGATTCTCGCCGTCGAGATGCACTTTGAAGGTCCTGCCGTCAGCGGCGTATCCCTTCTTCACTTTCTCCACGAGATTTGGCTCTCCGGCCGCCGCGGCAAAGGTGGGAATCATGTCCTGCAACGAGCAGATGTCGTTGATGACGCGCCCGGGTTTGATCACACCCGGCCACCGCATCATAAATGGGACGCGCCAGCCGCCATCCCAATTCGTGTCCTTCTCGCCGCGAAACGGCGTCGCACCACCGTCCGGCCACGACATCGTTTCGGCGCCGTTGTCGGTCGTGAAGCAGACGATTGTGTTGTCGGCGACGCCAAGTGTCTCCAGCTTCTTCAGCAACTCGCCGACGTAGCCATCGAGTTCCACCATACCGTCCGGGTACACGCCCAGACCGGTTTTCCCCGTCGAAGCGGCTTTGAGATGCGTCCACACGTGCATGCGCGTGGTATTGAAGTAGCAGAACCACGGCTTCCCGCTGTTGGTGCCGCGTTCCATGAAGTCGAGCGCGGCAGCAAGGAACTCTTCGTCGATGGTCTCCATGCGCTTGCGCGTGAGCGGCCCCGTGTTTTCGACTGTCTGCTTCCCCACTTTGCCGAACTGAGGATCCACGGTCGTGTCGTCTTTGTCCGTGGCCTTGCAGCGCAACACCCCGCGCGGGCCGAACTTCTTGCGGAACTCCGGATCCTTCGGGTAGTCGGGATTCTCCGGTTCTTCTTCCGCGTTGAGGTGATAGAGATTCCCAAAGAATTCGTCGAAGCCGTGGACCGTCGGCAGGAATTCGTTGCGATCGCCGAGATGGTTCTTGCCGAACTGTCCGGTCGCATAGCCGAGGTTTTTGAGAAACTGCGCGATCGTGGGATCGTCGGCGCTCAATCCCACCTTGGCACCGGGCAAACCCACTTTCGTCAGCCCGGTGCGAATGGGCGACTGTCCGGTGATGAATGCGGCGCGTCCGGCTGTGCAGCTCTGCTGACCGTAAAAATCGGTGAACATCGCGCCTTCCCTGGCGATCCGATCGATGTTCGGCGTCTGATACCCCATGATGCCGTGGTTGTAGCAACTGACGTTGAACCAGCCAATGTCGTCGCTCATGATGAACAGGATGTTGGGCTTGTCACTCTTCGCCATTCGGCTTTCCTTTTAGAAAGTTCACGTCGTCAGTCATCAGTCGCGCACAATCGGCGCGACGCTCCGGCATTTCGGATCCCGGTTCGGTTCCCACGGCGGTGGCACGAACCACGTGGAACGCGAACTCGTTTCCACTGTGTCGTTTGTGGCACGAGGCGCGCGCGGCGGGCATCAGACGACTGGCGAACGAGGCAATCCGGATACCAGCGGCGGGACCTGAGCGCTGCGGTGCTGATTACAGGGGCGCTAACGCATCGGGCAGAACGTCGACGATGAGACCTGCGTCCAAGTCGAGGAGCACAAGATTTCGGCACGCGAAGCGGTACTGCAGAGGCCATGGCACGTCCGGCAGCGCATCAATGAGCGCGGCCGGAATCATCTCGCCGAATCTCCAGTCGAAATTTCCGTTGACGGTCAACGCACAGAGCCGCGCCGCCGAGTCGCGCTCCAGATCCGTGATCACACCAAAGCCTGAGACATTTCGCGCCTCGAGCGCGTGCTGGATGCGGCGCCGGAACTCGACGCGCACGTCGGCACTGAAAAAATCGCCAAGCCTGGCATTAGGCCGCGCTCTCCGAATGCCGTCCGCCAGCGCCGCCTGCATGGTAGCGATGTCGTTGGAATCCGCTGATACGTAAGGAACGCCCACATGTTCCTGAACGCGGTTGCGAATCGACATGTACGATGCGATCTGATCGTTGAATCGCTGAACGGCCGGCGACGGGAAGAAGTTTTGGGCCTGTGCCCCATCAGTAACGAGCCAGGCCGTCGCGACCATCACGAGAGCCGCACAGAGCGTTTCAACCATTCGCATCGTGCTTCACACCGATGGTTCCAGCTTCGTGCCAATCGCGGTCTCGAACGCCGCGACGAGATGCCGGTGTCTTCGCTGTTACTTTTGCCAGTTTCGCCTTGCGCGCGATTTTCGTAGACTACGCGGCCTTCGATCCTGCCTCGCATGACAGCCACGTATTACAGACGCCAATGCGTTCGTCGATTCCTTCCGGTGGTGCTGCTCGCCTCCATGGCCGGAACCAGCGAGGCGGTACACGCCTCGCATCGTCAGAAGCAAGTGCTCGTGCTGTATTCGAGTCGGCGAGATTCGCAGATTGCCAAAGTCGGCGACCGTGAACTGCCACGAATCCTCGAATCAACCTTGAAGCAGACCGTGGACTACTACTCGGAGTTCATGGATGTTCCAAGATTTCAGGATCCCGAATACGATCGCGCGTTTCGCGACTATCTGGCGCTCAAATACAAAGGACAGCGCTTTGATGTGATCATTGCGATGTCGCCGTCGATTTTGGAATTCCTCGTTCGCCACCGCTCCGAGCTGGTTCGTGAAACGCCGATTGTCTTTTTTCAGACATCCTCCGTCTTTCTCCGGCCTGCGAATTCCACCGGCATCATCGCCGAGCCCAGCTTCTCCGGCACGATTGATCTCGCACGCAAGCTGCAGCCCGATCTACAGCACGTCTTCGTCATCATCGGCGGCGGCAAAGAGTGGGAAGGCATCGCGAGCGAAAGCATGGTGCGCCAGCAGCTGGCACCGCTCGAATCGCAGTTCGCGGTGACCTATCTTTCAGGCATGGCGACCAGGGACCTCGAAAAGCACCTCTCTGCCCTGCCGAGCCACTCGATCGTTTTCTACATCACCCTGAATCGAGATGCTACCGGCCAGTACTTCAACTCAGTGCAATACCTCGATCGGGTGGTGGCAGTGGCCAACGCACCGACATACTCCTGGGTCGATTCGACGATCGGGCATGGCGTCATCGGCGGCGATTTGAAAGTACAGGAGAACGAAACGGCCGCGATCGCGCAGCTGGCCGTCAGAGTGCTCCGTGGCGAACCGGCCGATCGTATCGCACCGGCCCACGCCGATCTGAACGTGGCTCAAGTTGATTGGCGCGAGTTGCGACGCTGGGGCATCAGTGAAGCGCGCATTCCCGTAGGAACGCTGGTCCGGTTTCGAGAGCCCGGTATCTGGGATCGCTATCACAATTACATCCTTGGCGCGGTGGGCCTGCTGGGGGCGCAATCGGCGCTCATCGCGCTGCTGCTGGTCCAGGGAGTGCGACGGCGCGAGGCCGAGGAACAAGTACGAGGCAGCCAGGCGAAATTGCGCGCAAGCTACGACCGCATTCGCGACATGGCGGGTCGGTTACTGATGGCCCAGGAAGACGAACGAACCCGGATCGCGCGTGAGCTTCATGACGATGTCGGGCAGCAGCTGGCGTTGCTCACCATCGACCTCGATCTCGTTCGCGGTGCGGGCGGGGAATTCGAAGCTGAAACAGGCACGCTGCTCGACGACACATTGAAACGCGCGCGTGAAGTCGCCAAGACCGTGCACGACCTCTCACACCGCCTGCACCCGGAGAAGCTGCATCTGTTGGGGCTGGTCCCCGCGCTCAGCGCCATCCAGCGTGAGTTTTCACTCCCCACCCTCACGGTGCGATTCGAGCATCGCAACGTTCCGGCGCTGCTTCCGCGCAACGTGACGCTCTGCCTGTTTCGTATTGCCCAGGAAGCCTTGCAGAACATCGTCAAACACAGTGCCGCGCATGATGTCTCGATCGAACTCGTCGGCACGGACCGGGAACTGACGCTCACCATCGTCGACGACGGCACCGGCTTCGATGAGGACTCCATGACGAGCAAGGGACTCGGCCTGATCAGCATGGGCGAACGTCTCGAAGGCGTCGGTGGATCGCTCAATATTCGAAGCAAACCTGGCGCGGGAACTCGGCTAGAGATTGCTGTGCCGCACGAACGCCTGGTGATGAGTCCCGCCTCCTGACGCCGAGCCTTCCGACCGCTCGCTGTTGACAAAACCCGGTCATCGATCACACCAACGTTGCGCCATCGCGCGCCCGCTGGCACGAAATCAACGGAACCCGCAGGCAAGCTTATTGCGCCCTCTCTTTGCGGATGGTGGTGGCGCCTGCATCACCACGAGAACGGGAGGTTCCTATGAAGACGACCCGTCGGCTCCTGATTGGTCTTTCGATAGCGATGGTGCTGCCTGCGGCGGCCACGGCACAAAGGGTCGCCTACGACTACCGGCACAACGTGAACTTCAGGGGCTTCAAGACGTTTGCGTTCAAGGAGGAGCCGCCGCTCCAGCCCGTCGCCGAACTCGCGACGATGTACGACAGTCCGATCGTCATTGAACGCACGCGCCAGGCCATTGCCGCCCAGCTCGAGGCGCGCGGTATGCGTGAAGATCCCGTGCACCCCGACGCGTACGTCATTCCACGGAGAACCTTCAGGGTCGAACAGGTGCTGTACGGCCCGTCGGGTTGGGGCGGGTATGGCTGGGGATGGTACGGCGGGGGATGGGGCGGGGGATGGGGCTACGGCGGTCCCTGGTACACCGAAGACATCATCAAGGGGACGTTGATCGTCGATCTCGTGGATGCTGACAGCGGCACTCTGGTGTGGCGGGGCCTGAGGGAAAAAACTGTGAAGAATCGCAAGGACCCCGACGATCGGATTGAGGACATCTCCGAGAACGTCGCAAAGATCTTCAAGAAATTTCCCACGCAGGGCGCGCCGATCGCGCCGGTTGGCACGACCGGTCACGACTCGACCGAGCCACACGGTGAAGGACGATAGCAGTCGGTCAATCACCTGGAGGCGGCAACCTGCCGGGATAGCTTCGGCAAGTTGATTTGGACGCCGGCGTCGGTCCGAAGAGGCACGCGCTTTTCGGATTTGCCGCCCACGCCGGTGCCCACGGCTCCAGGGAGCAAGGTCCCCCGTTTCTGCTCCTCCCCTCCCCTCCCTTCCTCCC
>Ga0066903_100003682_pt1 | contig 12630 bp, 12 predicted proteins | sample PanSoiMetaGPlot1_FD_67491 | JGI IMG/M metagenome (GOLD analysis project Ga0066903, IMG submission 67491) | Tropical forest soil microbial communities from Panama analyzed to predict greenhouse gas emissions - Panama Soil - Plot 1 (version 2) | ecosystem: Environmental > Terrestrial > Soil >...
GCCGAGGAGCTGGCAGCGCTGCTGGGCGGGGCGGTCGGCTGCTCGCGGGCGGTCACGATCGCGGGCTGGCGCTCGCACACCGACCAGGTCGGCCAGACCGGCACCAAGATCGCGCCGGAGGTGTATCTGGCATGTGGGATCAGCGGGGCCACGCAGCACATGGCCGGCTGCAAGGGGGCGAAGCGGATCATCGCCGTCAACACCGACCCCGAGGCCCCGATCATCGCCAACGCCGAATACGCCGTGATCGGTGACCTGCACGAGGTGATCCCGGCGATCACCGCGGAGCTGCGCAAGGCGGGCGCGGGATAGACCCCGTCGCCCTGATCGCGCTGCTGGTGCTGCTGGCCGTCTGCGGCCGCCTATTCGCCCGGCGCGTGGTGCTGCTGGTACGGGTGGTGCAGCTGGGCAGCCCGGCCGCCCGCTTCGACGACGTGCCGGCGCGGGTGCGGCAGGAGGCCGTGGTCGCGCTCGGCCAGAGGAAGCTGCTGCAGCGGCTGGTGCCCGGGCTGATGCACGCCTTCATCTTCTGGGGCTTCATCGTGCTCTTCCCGACCATCATCATGGCGATGATCGGGGCGGTCGACAAGGATGCCACGCTGCCGTGGCTGGGATCGCAGGGCTGGTTCGCGTTTCTGGTCGACCTGTTCGCCCTGCTGGTGCTGATCGGCGTGGGGATGGCTTTCTACATCCGCAAGGTCGTGCGACCAGCCCGCTTCAAGGGCAGCCACCTGGGCGAAGCCGACCTGATCCTGAGCATGATCGCGGGCATCGTGACCACGCTGCTGCTGTGGCACGCAAGCCGCATCGCCCTCGACCTGAACGAGTGGCCGGCGTCGTGGTCGCCCGTCGCAAATGCACTCTCGAACCTGTTCGGCGGCGGCAGCGGCACCGAGACGCTCGAGCGGGTCTTCGTGTGGGCGCACGTGCTCCTGATCCTGAGCTTCCTGGCCTACCTGCCCTACTCGAAGCACCTGCACATCATCACGGCCGTGATCAACGTCTACTTCGGCCGCACCGGGCCGCGCGGCCGGCTCGAGCCGCTGGTGTTCGACGACCCCGACGTGCCCGAGGACGAGATCCGCATGGGCGCCGGCACGCTCACCGACATGACCTGGAAGCAGATGGTGGACACGGTCTCCTGCACCGAGTGCGGGCGCTGCCAGGAGGTGTGCCCGGCCTACGCCACCGGCAAGGAGCTCTCCCCGAAGCTGCTGATCATGGGCCTGCGCGACCACCTGCTGGAGCAGGGCCCGCGGCTGCTCGCCGAGGGTGACGCGGCCGCGCCCGTGCCGCTGGTGCCCAACGCGGCCAGCGACGACGTGGTCTGGGACTGCGTCACGTGCGGCGCCTGCGTGCACGAGTGCCCGGTCTCGATCGAGCACATCGACCACATCGTCGACCTGCGCCGCCACCTCGTGATGGCGGAGGCCCGCTTCCCGGCGGAGGCCGAGCCGATGCTGCGCGATGTGGAGCGCTCCTCGAACCCCTGGGGCAAGGCTCAGCAGGAGCGGGCCGACTGGAGCCAGGGCCTGGGCGTGCGGGTCCTGCAGCCGGGCGACCCGGCCCCCGAGGTGCTGTACTGGGTGGGCTGCGCAGCGTCCTACGACGAGCGCGCGCGCCAGACCGCGGTCTCCACCGCACGGCTGCTCCGGGCGGCGGGCGTGGACTTCGCCATCCTGGGGCCGCGAGAGTCCTGCACCGGCGACCCGGCCCGGCGGATGGGCAACGAGTACGTCTTCCAGGCTTTCGCCGAGGGCAACGTGGAGACGCTGAACGGGGCCGGCGTAACCAGGATCGTGGCCAGCTGCCCGCACTGCTTCAACACGCTGGCGAACGAGTACCCCGACTTCGGCGGCCGCTACGAGGTCATGCACCACACCGAGCTGCTGGCCGAGATGGTGCGCGACGGCCGCCTCTCACCCACTGCCGGGGACGAGCAGATCACGTACCACGACTCGTGCTACCTCGCCCGGCACAACGACGTGATGGCCGAGCCGCGCGAGCTGGTGGAGGCGGTCGGTCGGCCGGTCGAGATGGAGCGAAGTGGCAAGCGCACGTTCTGCTGCGGCGCGGGCGGGGCCCACATGTGGATGGAGGAGCGCGGCAGCGCGATCAACGAGGAGCGCGTGCGCCAGGCGGCCGAGACCGGGGCCGGCACGCTGGCAGTGGCCTGCCCGTTCTGCACCGTGATGCTCGACGACGGGGTGCGCACCAGCGGCACGGACATGCGCGTCGTCGACGTGGCCACGCTGCTGGCCGAGTCGATCGAGGAGTAGCCCGAAAGCGCTAGGGATTCAGGCCAGCCCGAACCAGCGGGCGCGGCGGCGGGCCCCGAACTCGATCTTCTCCGCCCGCAGCTCGACCGAGGGCGCCCGGAAGACGCCGATCGGCTTGGGGCCGTTGAGAAAGTCGACGTCGATCCGGCCGATGCGGTCGCCGCCGAACTCGATGTAGCAGGAGCCGGTGCCGCCGTACCGGGCGCCGTCGCCGTCGCCGCGGATGGCAGCGATGATCGCGTCGGCCACGGTCGCGGCCTGGCCCTCCGAGAACACGCCCGCCTTGGGCACCCCCACCGTGGCCACGTCGCCGCAGGCATAGACGCCGGGGAAGCCGGTCTCGAGCGTGCGTGACGCGACCTTGATGTAGCCCTCCTCGGTCAGCCCGCTGTCGATCACGACCTGCGCGGCGTGATGGCGGGGCACGCCCAGGAAGAGGTCGTACTCCAGCTCGCTACCGTCGTCCAGGACGCACACCCCGCGGTCATCCTCGAGGCGCGCCACGCGGACGCCGGAGACGAAGCGGATGCCGCGCTCGGCAAAGGCCGTCATGAGGGCCTCGGAGGTGTCCGGCGATGGCGGGATGGGAATCTCGAAGGGGATCGCGAACGTGATCTCGCTTGCCTCGAGCAGGCCGCGTTTGACCAGGTGGTCGTGCATCATCAGCACGCACTCGCTGGGCGCGGGCGGGCACTTGTACGGTGCGCCGCAGACGCCGACGAGCACCCTACCGCCGGGGAAGGAATCGACCACCGGCGCCAGCCGGGCCGCCCCCTCGACCGAGTAGAACTCGTTGCCGGCCAGCCCCGGTGTGGCGTCGATGTCGTAGTCCGCACCCAGCGCGATCACGACGTAGTCCGCCTCGTAGCTGCCGCCGCTGGTCGTCACCGTGCGGGCGTGCGCGTCGATCGCGGTCACGCGCTCCTGCCGCCAGGTCACGCCCGGCTTGGCGAACTTCGCATACGGCAGCCGCACCGCGTCCAGGTGCGTGCGCCCGAACAGCACGTCCAGCTTCGAGTACCCGAACACGAAGGCGTCCGCCTCGTCGATCAGGTCGACCACGACGCCGCCGGCGAACGCCTCGGACAGGCGGGTGGCCAACTCCAGGCCGGCGAACCCGGCCCCCAGGATGACAACGCGGGGCGCGTTGCTCATGGTGACACGCCTATCCGGCGGGCGCGTCGCCGGCCTCGGGCAGCGGGTGCTCGCTGGCCGCAGCCTCGACGTTCGCGGCCTGGATCTGCTCCCACACCTCGCCGCGGTGGATGGCCACGCTGCGCGGGGCCTCGACGCCGAGCTTCACGGTCGAGCCCTCCACGTCGAGCACCACCACCGTCACCTCGTCGCCGATCATGACGCGCTCGCCGGTCTTTCGGGTGACGATCAGCACGGAGACACCATACCTTTCAGGCCAGATCGAGGACGACGCGGGTCGCCTCGCCGGTGCGCACCTGGTCGACGGCGTCGCCCACCGACTCCAGCGGAACCCGGTGGGAGATGAGCTGGTCGAGCGGCAGCCGCCCGCGACGGTAGGCCTCGAGAATCAGCGGGAAGTCGCGGTCGGGCCGAGCCGAGCCGTAGATCGAGCCCAGCACGCGCCGCTCCATGCGCGGGATCGAGAGCGCAGGCAGCTCGATCTCGGCGTCGGCACGGGGGATCCCGAGCAGCACGGCGGCGCCGCGCGCACGGGTGGAGAGGAAGGCGGCGCGCACGGCGGCCGGGCGGCCCGAGGTCTCGAAGGCGTAGTCGACCCCGCCGCCACTGGCCTCGATCACGGCCGCGGCGATCTGCTCGGGACCGCCCTGCGCCCGCACCACGCGGCTGGCGCCGAGCTCGGACGCCCGCTCCAGCCGCCGCTCGCGAGCGTCGACGGCGATCACCTCGCCGGCGCCGGCCGCGATCGCGCCCAGCACGGCCGAGAGGCCCGTCCCGCCCAGGCCCAGCACCGCCACCCGCTCGCCGGGCCGCACGCCCGCGGTGCGCCACACGGCGCACACGCCGCTGGTGACGGCGCAGCCCAACAGCGCGGCGACGTCGAACGGCACCTCGTGCGAGATGCGAATGCAGGAGCGGGCCGGCACCACCGCCCGCTCGGCGAACGAGGAGAGGAAGCAGTAGTGATGCACCGTGGCGCCGCCGAACGAGAGCCGGCTCGTGCCGTCGAGCAGCCCGCCGCGCAGCATCAGCGGCCAGGCCGTCCCGCACAGGTGGGGCAGGTCGCGCAGGCACTGCTCGCAGTGGCCACAGTACGGCGCCCACGAGAGCGCCACGTGGTCGCCTTCGGCCAGCCCGTCCACGCCCGCGCCGATCTGCTCGACAACGCCCGCGCCCTCGTGACCGGGCACGATCGGGCAGGGCACGTCGACCGTGCCGTCGAGCACGTTGAGATCGTCGCTGCAGACGCCGCTCGCGTGCAGGCGCACCAGCACCTCGCCCTGTCCCGGCTCGGCCAGGTGAAGGTCGACGACGCGCAGCGGCGTGCCCGCGGCCGGCAGCAGTGCGGCGCGTACGGTCACCCGATCAACCGCTCCAGCTCGCGCTCGAGGCCGCTCTCGCCGACCTCGCACACTTCCAGCGGCAGCGCAAGCATCGCTGCCGCACGTGCGGCCGCCTGTTCGAGGCGCGGCGTGCGCCGCTGCGCCAGCCACACCACCCGCGTGTAGTTGCCGAAATAGGCATCGCGCAGGTCGGGGTAACGGTCGAGGCCCAGTGAGCGCCAGACCGTGTGCTCGAACGTGCGGGCCAGAAAGTCGGTCAGGAAGTACGTGCCGGGCTGCTCGGCCATCGCCGCGCGCACCTCCTGTGAGCCGAACACGTCGTAGCAGTGGTCGCCGCCCAGCCGGCGCAGGCCGCGCTCGTCCGCCACCCGGTCGATGGCGCCGCGGCTGCCGCAGTCGGCGTAGGCGATCGCCACGGGCTCGCCCAGCTCGTCCGCCAGCTCGGCGACGCGCGGCCCGATCAGCTCCGGCCGGTTGTGCAGCTCGGGCGGCAGCGCCCGCACCTCGACGTCCCAGCCGCGCCGCTCGGCGATGCGCGTGATGTGCAGCGAGAGGGCACCGCAGGCGATCACGACCAGGTCGCTCATCCGGGGAACGCCAACTGGTCGATGAACAGGTCGTTGAAGTCCTCGCGTCCCGACAGCTCAACGTACTCGACCTCGTCGAGAATCGCATCGGCGGCCGCCCGCTCGCGCAGCGAGAGGGCCGCCATCTTGGCGCCCTCGCCGGCCACGTTGCCCGCAGAGATGATGCGGGGCAGCGCAAGCTTGGGCACCAGCCCGATCCGCACCGCGCTGGCGGGCGAGAGGTAGGAGCCGAAGCTGCCGGCCAACAGCACCTGGCCGATCTCGTCGGCCGTGATCCCCAGCTCGTTCATCAGGATCTGCCAGCCGGTCGCGATCGAGGCCTTGGCGAACTGCAGCTCGCGCACGTCGCGCTGGGACAGGTACACGGAGTTGGCGGGGTCGTCGCCGCGCCAGGCCAGCACGAACACCCGCTCCTCGCCCACCCGCACCAGCCGTTTGGCCAGCTCCGGATGCTGCTCGGCCGCGACCCCGTCGTCGATGAACTTGCCGGAGTGGTCGAGCAGCCCGCTCGTCACCAGCTGGGCGACCGCGTCGACCAGGCCCGAGCCGCACATCCCCACCGGGTCGGTGTCGCCGATCACCTCCAGCCGCAGTTCGTCGCCGTCGATGGCGACGCCCTCGATCGCGCCTTCGGCGGCGCGCATGCCGCAGCGGATCTGGGCGGCCTCGAACGCGGGGCCGGCCGGGGCGGCGGTGGCCACCACGCGCTCGGCGGAGCCCAGCGCGATCTCGCTGTTGGTGCCGACGTCGATGAACAGCCGCACGCGGCGGTCGCGAGTCAACCCGGTGGCCAGCATGCCGGCCACGATGTCGCCGCCCACGTACGCGCCCAGCGCCGGGAAGACCGCCGCCGGGGCGCGCGGGTGCACGCGCACGCCGAAGTCGGCGGCGACGGCGGACGGCAGCTTGCGGGCGGTGATGATGAACGGCGCCATCGCCAGGGGCTCGGGGTCGATCCCGAGCGCCAGCTGGGTCATCGTGACGTTGCCGCAGACCACGATCTCGTACACCTCGGCGGGCTCGACCGCGGCCTCCTGGCAGACCTCGCCGGTCAGCTCGGCCATGGTCTCGTGCGCGCGCGTCTGCAGCGCCTCCAGCGCGTCGGGATCCATCATCGTGGCGGAGACGCGCGAGATCACGTCGGCCCCGAACGGCTGCTGGCGGTTCAGCATCGAGCGCACGGCCAGCGGCTGGCCGGTGCCCAGATCGAGCAGCGTGGCGACGACCGTGGTGGTACCCAGGTCGAAGGCGATCGCGAAGCGGCGCTCGGTCGTGTCCCCCGGCTCCACGTCGATCAGCACGTCATCGCAGATCACCGCGGTGACCTCGTAGTTGGACGCGCGCAGGGTGCGGCCCAGCCCGCGGGCGGCGCCCAGCTCGACCCGCAGCTCGAGGTCGTCGATCGCGGCCAGCAGCCGCTCCAGGTCGGACGCCTGGTCATCCATGCTCGGCTCCTCCAGCTGCACGAAACGCTTCTGCACGGAGGGGCGCAGGATGACATGGCGGCCGACCCCGACCAGGGCGGCCTTGGGCCGCGTCTGCAGTGGCGGCACGTCCACCTCGAGGTCGTGCTCGGCAGCGGCGCGGCAGGCAAGCCGCCAGCCGTCGCGCAGCTCGTCGGGCGAGAAGGCGCGCGGGTCGAGCGTGTCGATCGGCACCTCGCCGGCGGCGATCCGCACCTTGCACTTCTTGCAGGTGCCGTGGCCGCCGCAGGTGGAGTCGATCGCGATCCCGTTCCAGCTGGCCGCATCGAACACTGTGGTGCCCACGGGCACCCGCACCTCACCGCCGTCGGGCCGGAACACGAGCCGCACCCGCCCGGTGCCGGGCTCGATCCGCTCGCCGTCCGCGGGCCGCCGCTCGATCATCGCGCCGCCGCGGCCTGCTTCTGGCGGTGGGCGGCGATCCAGCGCGCGCCCCACTCGTCGGCGCCGAGCAGGAAGTCGGTGGCGCGCACGGCCTCGACGCACTGCGGCGAGCGCGCGTCCATGATCGCGCTGGTCAGGCCGTGGCTCTGGGCAACGGCCAGGAAGGTGCCGCCCAGGGTGTGGCGGCCGGGCAGGCCGAAGGAGGTGTTGGAGGCGCCGCAGGTCATGTTCACGCCCAGCTCGTCGCGCATCAGGCGCACCGTCTCGAGGAACAGCGTGACCGCGCGCGGCTCTGCCCCAACCGGCATTGCCAGCGGGTCGATCACCACGTCCTGGGGCGGGATGCCGTGGTCGCCGGCGGCCGACACGATCTTCCGCGCCACCTCCAGCCGCCGCTGCGGCTCCATCGGGATCTCGTCGTCATTGGCCAGCCCGATCACGGCCGCGCCGTGGCGGGCCACGATCGGCAGGATCCGCTCCAGCCGCTCGTCCTCGCCGGTGACGGAGTTCACGAGCGCCTTGCCCTGGTAGGCGGAGAGGCCCGCCTCGAGCGCCTCGATCACGGAGGAGTCGATCACCAGCGGCAGCTCGGTCAGCTCCTGCACGCGCCGCACCGCCTGGTCCATCAGCGCCACCTCGTCGGCCAGCGGGTCGCCCACGTTGACGTCCAGCATGTCGGCGCCGCCGGCCACCTGCTCGGCCACGTCGGTCTCGAGCTGGCTGATGTCGCCGGCCTGAAGCTGGGCTTGAAAGGCCTTGCGCCCGGTCGGGTTGATGCGCTCGCCGATCACGCAGAAGGGCCGGTCCGGGCCGATCACGACGGTGGCGGTGGGTGACTGCAGAACGGTGTCCATCCGGCTCCTACTCAGTACTCAGGCCCGGAGGGCGGTCTCGGTGTCTCGCTGCGCCGCCAGCCAGTCGGCCGTGCGGTCGATCCCGCCGAACGGGAAGAAGTGCACCCCGCGAAACAGGCTGTCGCGATCCTCCAGCGTGGCCGCGGCGATCTGCGCGACCAGCTCGTCCGGGGTCCACAGCCGGGTGGTGGCCAGCCGCAGCAGGCCGCCCGACTGCTTGCGCAGGCGATCCAGCGACGGGCCGACGCCGCAGGCCAGGCCGTACTTGATCAAGGTGGCGGGACTGGTCACGCCGGGCACGCCGGCGATCACGGGCAGTGTGTTGCCGGCCTCGCGTACGCGCCGCTCCCAGGCCAGGTAGGGGGCGGCGTCCAGCGCGAACTGAGTCACTACCCGCATCCGGAACGGCAGCTCGCGGGCCAGCGCGTTCTTCTCGAGCAGCGACTCAACAGCCGACTCGTCGCTGAAATCGGGGCTGCCTTCGGGATGGCCCGCCACGCCCACGCGGGCGATGCCGTGGCGCTCGAGCAGCCCCGAGCGCAGCACGTCGAGCGAGAAGGACAGCGACCCCGCCTGCTGCCTGACCGAGCCGGCGACCACGAGCACGTCGTCCACCCCGGCCTCGGCCACGAGGTTCCCGAGCAGGCGGTCGAGCGCGGCCTCGTCGCTGATGCCGCGGGCGGCGATGTGCGGCACCGGCGAGTGCCCGGCCGCACGGATGGCCACGGCGGCCTGCACCAGCTCGGCCGTGTCGTGGCCGGGCAAGGCGGTGATGTAGACCGAGGTGCCGGGGGGCAGCGGCTCGACCTCGGCCAGCCGCCGGGCGTCGCGGGGCGTGACCTCGACGCTGGCTGAGGCGGCCAGCTCGCGGACGCGCTGGGCGACGGCGTCGCTCACGCCGGCACCGCCGCCGAGCGGCGCCGCTCGATCAGGTCCTTGGCCAGGCGCACCGCGGTCGAGGCGTCGGCCGCATAGCCGTCGGCACCAACCACGTCCGCGTACTCCTGCGTGACGGGCGCGCCGCCCACCATCACGATCACCGAGTCGCGCAGGCCGGCCTTCTCGATCGCGTTGATGTTGGCCTTGAACATGGGCATGGTCGTCGTCAGGAAGGCGGAGAAGCCGACGATGTCGGGCTCGTGCTCCTGGATCTGCTCGACGAACTTCTCGGGCGGGACGTTCACGCCCAGGTCGTGCACCGTGAAGCCGGCGCCCTCGAGCATGATGTTGACCAGGTTCTTGCCGATGTCGTGAACGTCGCCCTTGACGGTGCCCATCACGAAGGTGCCGATCGGCTTGGCCCCGGTCTCGGCCAGCAGCGGGCGCAGGATGTCGAGGGCGCCCTGCATGGCGCGGGCCGCGATCAGCATCTCGGGCACGAAGAAGTCGCCCCGCTCGAAGCGCGCGCCGACCTCCTCCAGGGAGGGGATGAGGGCGTCGTAGAGCAGCGTCTCCGGCTCCATGCCGTCCGCCAGGCCCTGCTCCGTCAGCTCCATCACCGCCGGCTTGTTGCCGATCAGGGTGTTGTCGTACAGGCCCTGCAGGATCTCGTCGTGCGTCATGCTGCTCCCTCGCTTACGTAACCGAGTTGGGCGGACAGTGGGTGCGTCTCCTCGAGCAGGAGGTTCCCCAGCTCGGGGAAGCGCTCCGGCGGGATCCGGAATTCCGGGCCTGACACCGAGATCGCCGCCACGGCGCGGCCGTCGGGGCCGAGCACCGGCGCGGCCACGGCCACCAGGCCGGCCTCGAGCTCGCCCTGGGTGACGGCGTACCCGCGGGCGCGGATCGGCTCGAGCTGCGTCTCCAGGCGGCCGGGATCGGTCACGGTGGCGGCGGTGAAGCGGTGCAGCGGCCGGCGCGGCGGGGCGGCGCCGCCGAACGCGACCAGCACCTTGCCCACCGCGGTCGAGTGATGGGGCAGGCTGCGCCCCACCCAGTTGGTGGTGCCGAGGATGTAGCGGCCGTCGATCTGGGCGACGTAGTGCTCGACCCCGCCGGGCATGGGCACCGCCAGGTCGATCGTCTCGCCGGTGGCCTCGCTGAGGCGGCGCATGGGGCCGTCACAGAGGGTGACGATGTCGTCCTGGGCGACGCCGCGGCGGGCGAGGCGCAGCAGCACGGGGCCGGGCCGCAGCGGGCCGCGGTCGTCCTGGCGCTGCACGAGGCCCTGGCGCTCAAGCGCCGAGACCAGCCGCGACACGGTGCTCTTTGGGAGGCCGCTGGCCTGGCTCAGCTCGCCCACTGAGGTGGCGTCATCGCTCTCGACGATGAGGACGAGCAGCTGGGCGGCGCGGTCGATTGCTTGGGTTCCGGAAGGCATTGCGGATCAGTCCACGATATGGAACACTAGTTCCACACATGGTACGTCACACCTCCCTCGCCGGTCAAGCGAGGGCGGGAGCCAAGCGGGAGGCCAGATGTTCGTCAACCGGATGCCGCGCTACGAGATCCTCTCCGAGGACGCGATCGCCACCCTCGACCGCGGCTGGAAGCGGATCGTCAGCGAGCTGGGGGTCGAGTTCACGCTGCCGGAGGCGCTGGAGGTGTTCGCGCAGGCCGGGCAGAAGGTCGAGGGCGACGCGGTCAAGCTCGAGCCCGAGTTCGTGCTCGAGCAGCTGGCCATGGCCCCGCGCGAGTTCGACGTGCAGGCCCGCAACCCCGATCACAACGTGCACCTGGGCGGCGAGCACATGGTGTTCGCCTCGGTCTACGGGCCGCCGTTCGTGCGCGAGGGCGACGTGCGGCGCGAGGCCACGCTGGAGGACTTCCACAACTTCACGAAGCTGTCGCAGGTCTTCGACGAACTCGACTCCGCCGGTGGCACGATCTGTGAGCCCAACGACACCCCGCTCGACTCACGCCACCTGGACATGGTGCTGGCCCTGCAGACGCTGACCGACAAGCCGTACATGGGCTCGGTCACCTCCGGCCCCAACGCGGCTGACACGCTGCGCATGACCGAGATCCTGTTCGGCGGGCGCGAGCCGATCGAGCGGACCCCGGCCGTCATCTCGCTGATCAACGTCAACTCGCCGCTGCGCTACGACGAGCGCATGCTGGCCGCAATGTTCGAGTACGTGCGGGCCGGGCAGCCGGTCGTGCTGACACCGTTCCTGCTGATGGGCGCGATGTCGCCGGTCTCGATCCCCGCCACGCTGGCCCAGCAGATGGCAGAGGCCATGGCCGGGATCGCGCTGGCCCAGCTGCTGCGGCCGGGCACGCCCGTGATCTTCGGCTCGTTCCTCTCCAACACCGACATGCAGTCGGGCTCGCCCAGCTTCGGCACTCCCGAGTCGGCCATCGGCCTGCTCTGCACCGGCCAGATCGCCCGCCACTTCGGGCTGCCCTGGCGCTCAGGCGGCGGCCTCACCGCCAGCCAGAGCGTGGACGCGCAGGCCGCCTACGAGGCGATGATGACGATGCTGCCGACCTTCCTGGCGGGGCCGAACTGGGTGATGCACTCGGCCGGCTGGCTGGAGTCGGGGCTCGTCTCCTGCTACGAGAAGTTCGTGGTCGACGTGGAGATCCTGCGCATGCTCAGGGAGGAGTTCACGCCGTTGGAGGTCGACGAGGCGAGCCTCGCCTACGACGCCCACGTCGAGGTGGGCGCAGGCGGCCACTTCCTGGGCGCGGCGCACACGCTCGAGCGGTTCCGCGAGTGCTTCTACCGGCCGCTGCTCTCCTCGACCGAGAACTACGAGCGCTGGGCCCGCAACGGCGGCCGCGACGCCACCACCCGGGCAAGCGAGATCTGGCGGGCCAAGCTGGACGAGTACGAGCAGCCGCCGCTGGACGAGGGCATCCGCCAGGAGCTGGACGAGTACGTGGTGCGGCGCCGGGCCGAGCTGGGCGACTAACGGCAGGGTGGCGTTTCGCCACCAGCTCAGATAGCATGTGTGCTATGGGCGAGTACCCACTCGAGCCGGCCCACCGCTCCCGCGTCGCCTGGGACAGACTTCCGTCCATCCTGGCCTGGGCGGCCGCCGCGATCCTGCTGTTCGCGGCCGGGTACGAGGCGCTTCAGGCGCTGGGGGTGCTGGAGATCGGCCCGCAGCCGGGACAGACGCCCACAGGCGAGACCAGCGTGCTCACCGTCGCGATCCTCACGCTGGCGGGGGGCGGCCTTGCCCTGCTGCTCTGCGCATGCGGCAGCGGCTGGGCGATGCTCGTCCCGCCGCGCGCGCTGCAAGCGCTGAGCGTGTCGGCGGCGGCCTTCGCGATCGCCCGCTGGCTGTCGTACGACTCCTACTACGCGCCGACGCTGCGGCGGATGTCCGAAGGGATCATCGGCCGCGGCTGGATCGTGGCCCTCGTCGCCCTCGCCGTGGTCGCCGCCTGGAGCACGTCCCGTGACCGGCGAGCGGGCGTGGCCCTGACCGGCTCGGTGCTCTGGCTGGCTGGATTCATCGCGCTGGTCGCCTCAGGCGGCCACTGAGCGAGCTGTACCAGCAGTGCCTGGCACCGCTGTTACGTCACATGCAGCAGGTGCGGCGGTGACGCGGCCGAGAGCCAGCGGCTGGTGGTGGTGCCGTGGTAGCTCCAGC
>Ga0066903_100003684_pt1 | contig 12626 bp, 13 predicted proteins | sample PanSoiMetaGPlot1_FD_67491 | JGI IMG/M metagenome (GOLD analysis project Ga0066903, IMG submission 67491) | Tropical forest soil microbial communities from Panama analyzed to predict greenhouse gas emissions - Panama Soil - Plot 1 (version 2) | ecosystem: Environmental > Terrestrial > Soil >...
CGGTTTGGTTGGTTACTTTGCCATGCCGGCAGTATCAGCCAACCGGTGAAGGCCGCGGTACCATCCGGACGTAGGGCGCAACGAACAGTGCACCGGCGAAGCCGTTTTATCTCGATGGAGCCAAGACCAACATCACGGCATAGAACGTCAATCCGACGAAGATGACGCCGAAAAGCGGCCACTGCCAATATTGGGATGGGTCTTTTAGCCAGGCGAAGAACCACGCTTGAGCGCCAAAGCCGCCCGTGTTGCTGATGGCCGCCCGGCGCATAGAGGATTCCATCCAGGCGAAGAACAGTCCGGCCATCCCTCCGACGACGCAGAATGCAATCCAGGCCGCCCGATGTTCGCGCCTCCAGCGTAGCGGATTCATCACTGCCTCAATACGAGCACGTCTTAACGCGGTTTGCCTAGCGCTTTCGCGAGCAGCCGGCGGATGCTTTCGTTCCGCGTCGGAATATCGGGCTGCACGCGACGCCACTCATCGATAGCTGTCCATAATTCGTCGGGTAATCGAATCGAGCGGTTCGGGATCTGGCCGGTTGCCGGCCGCCCGGGCCTTCTCTTCTTTTCCTGAGTTTTCTGAGTTACAGATATTGCCCGCTTCATGTAATCCAAGTATTACAAAATCGTTAACGAAACAAGCGGCCGCACCGCCCGGTGTCAGCCGAACGGCGCGGCCTAACCACCGCACCCAGCGGTTGGAGTTGGATTCAATGGCTGCAAACGAGACTATCCCCACCAGTGTCCAACGCTAACGGTCCCGGAGGCGCAAGCCCTGGCTGACCGGCTCCTGTCCCGGAGCCTGTCGGCCCTGTTCGTGGCCTCCCGGAGGTGCGCCGGGATCTCTGCACGGCATCCAGGGCAATCCGGTCGATGCTTCACGAGGTCGACCGCATGGCCGCGTATTGCGAAGACGGCGTCCATCGGCTGCGCGCCTTCACCATTGTGCGGGCGCTGCCAATGGTCGCCCGCGTCAGATCCGAAAGAGAAACTGGTGGGCATCTTCTCCCGCCCGGGCGAAGAGAGCCAGGCCAAGATCGTCGCCAACGGCCATCTAGTCATGATGATCGCCAACCGGGGCGAACTGCGTAATGGCGATAAGCTCGCGGTCAGCTACTACGACGAGACTGACGGGTAGCGGCACAATGCGCATCAAAGACGTGACGGCGCCCTGCGTGCCGTCGCTATCGCCAACGAAAAAATGGCAATGAAACCAAAGCCAGCGTCACGGTCGGCGCGCCGGCGCGTCATGCGATCAGCACGCCGGAAATGCGCGGTTTGGCCGGTCGGCTGTCGTCCGGCCGCGTCCGATCTGCAGCTCGCCGAGAAGCTCATCATGGCGCTGGTCAACGGGCTCCCGGCGGACAGCACGATCGATGTTGGCATCGAGGAGTCATAGCCGCTGACGCCGCGTCGGCAGGGCGGCAGCCCCTTATCCGGCGTTGCCCTGGTTATGCCCGGCGCCGGCCCCTCAGCGTGAATGTCGCGGCTGCCCCTTGGAGGATGCCTTAGGCGCGAGACTCGCTTTCCGTGCAACACAATCGTTGAAAGTTGCCTGTTGCGCCTCGTTTTGCCACCTCCACATTTGTAGCGTACGTCCATCAGTTAGTTTGTGGACCGAGTCGAGCTGCCAGCCGAGCTCTTTCGCGCACTCCATCCAGTTCTTGTGGTAGTCCTGCGCCGATACTGGCGTAGTCAATATGGCTGCGAAGGCCAGTGCAGACCAAATCTTGCGCATTGCTCCCTCCTATCAAAGTGGGACCATTGCCAAAGATGCCCGCTGGCTGGAGATCATCGCGTGAGCTGGATCACACGACTTGCAGAAAATCGAACCGCACTAGGATGGGGATAGGGGGAGCAAATCGGCGATCCGCTCGCCTCGCATTGACGGCCGCGGCGAGTGCGAGGCGATCAAGTACATCCTGATCAGTGCCAACCGCCTCACGAAGCGCGGCCGCAACTTAGCATCCTTGCTTTTACCGCTGGTCCCTTTTTGCTTTGACGTCATTGGAGGACACCGCGGGCGCCAGCGACTCGGCAGGGTAAATGGCTGTCCAAACTATCGCAGGCACCCTCAAACGCGCTGGGGGAACAACCCTTTATGCATGCGCATTAGCAAACAGACATAGTACGCCCGTAACGGAGCACGAACATGGTAAGCAAACTCGTTGTGGTAGCCGCCGTTGCGGCCACCGTGGCCGGTGTCGCCTATGCGCAGCATAGCCAGACGACCGGCGCTGCGCCTCAGGCCCAGTCACAGACATTAGCGACTTTGCCGCCGGGCGCTTCGACCGTGACGAACTGGTACAAACAGGACGTCTATGATCCTTCCGAGAATAAGATCGGCGAAATCAGCGACGTTTTGGTGGATAAGGACGGAAAGATCTCTGCCTTCATAGTGTCGGTCGGCGGCTTCCTGGGCATGGGCGAGAAGCATGTGGCTGTGCCGTTTGATAACGTTCATGAGACTCACGGAAAGCGCGACCGGTGGCTTACGATGAACACCACAAAGGACGCTCTCAAGGGTGCCGCCGGATATAAATACGATCGAGGAAAGGCTACATGGGTGCCTGCATAAAGGTTCCGGTCAAGTCGATTGACATTGAAGGCGGAGATCGTCAAATCCGCCTGATGCCGCGGCGTGCTATTCCGCAATAGGGTTGGTCGCCGCCGGCCCTTTTGCTGTGCCGCGGCACGGACCTCCGCTCTACTTCGCCTGTGTGATTACCCTGGCGCCGGTCACAGCAGCCCCCATCTTGGGGTGCGCCTGAGACCGTAGGCGGTGGAGCCTGGACTCGCTGTTCAAATCTTCGGCGTCGGGAACAAGCATCCCCTTGCCCTCGCAGTTGGGGCATTGGTTTTCGGTACTTGGCGTTAGCCCGGTGCCATCACACCAATCGCATTCGATCATAAAATCACAGCTCCGTTTGCGTGCGGGCCTAAGAGCTGACAGATGCTGCGTGGGGCGGAAAACGTACTGCTGAGTCCTTTCCCCTACGACGACGGTCCCGTACCGGAGCCGACCGGCGAGGGGGCGCGATCTCTCAAAATCATCTTTTCGCATTCCTCGCAGTTAAATACGTCGACTTCGGGCAGACCGCCTCGACCCGGAAAGGATTCGAAGAAGCGGAGCTTCTTCCCGCAAAACGGGCAAATGAGCAAAGCTCTATCGGGCATTGGACTAACAGCTTCTTTGTGAAATCAGACTTCGCTCCGTTGCGGCAGCAAAGTTTATTGTATCACATCTCCATCGCTGCAACAAAATAACGCTTTGTGTCCGGCGATATTAGGCACACGCAAAGTGCCTGAAATGGGCAAATCACAACTGAAGGGCGCAAATATTCGTCCAGTTTTCCGCCATCGCCCGTACCGCGTGCTGATGGTGCGACCAAGCTTGTGGAGGAGCTAATGTCGAGTTGTTGACACAGGTTGTGTGCCGCATCACAACCTGCGAAGACAGTTTCTCTTCCCTCCGAGGGTCGGCGGCGTACTACCGAAATCAGCTCAAGAAATTTTGCTGGGCTTGCCCATGACAGCCGGAAGTGCCGCGTTCATAGTCGATCACGCGGGGAGATTTCCGACATTCTGCGCCGTTGCATTCCGGAACGAGGGCCGGGCGGCGGTGACGTGGATCGATTTTTGGGCGGTCAAGCCGTGCGGCGATCCCGCCGCTGACTATGCGCGCCGACAGCGTTACGCCGATGAAGCGATCCGGCATGTGCGAACGACCCGCCAGCCAGTCTTTATCGAATGCGTGCTGATGTTCATGAGCATGAAGTTGCGCCACCGCGACGCCGGCGAGTTGGAACAAGGTTTCGTCGACGGCATCGCAACCGATTTCCCCCACGCCGTGGACGAGATCATAATTCGTCTTTCGCGGCACCGCTTCAAGCGGCTGAGCTGATCAAATCCGCCAGAATCGGGCGTATGTATCGATCGTCAATGTTCTGAGGATGTCGACCACAGATGCAGCATCATAGGCAGGCTGTGTTGATCGACCTCCTCTCCCTCCGGCCGGATTTTCCATATTGCGTGGGCAAGCTCAATCATTTCTCCGTAAGTGAGGGTGCGCATGAGCGTAGCGATTTCATTCAACCGATCGCGGCCTAATTCGTGTTCGGGTTTGGGCAAACTGAGTTGGCCTGAAAAGTTCATCGCGATTTCCGAGTCATCCTGATCACGCAAATCGTCGCCATAGTAACTTTCGTCCTCCGCCCCGCTTCTCTCAAGGAGGCGCATTCTTTTTGGGCGATAGTCGCCGGCAATCGGGCGCGTGTCGAGTTCGCGCGGCGTCAGCGCCCGTTTCGGAAATATCACATCAGCCATGTGGATCTCCTTCGACTTGGTAGGCCGCAACTTCGAGCCTCCTCTCGTTTCTCTTGCCTCCGTTCGCCGCTGAACCGCCGGGCAGGTTGTCTGACGTTCCGTCGTCGCCGATGCCGCATCGTAAATTGATTCGGTTTCCGGGAGATCTAGCGTTGTTCCGCAACAGGCTCAAATCCACACCGGGCTCGACGCATCGTGGGTTGCGGCGGTCGATGGGCTCAGTGTCCCGATATGGCGACTTCGTCAGTATCGGCACTAATGCCAGCGCCCGCGTGCTGACGATGAAGAACCCGGTGGCGCCCGTCTCACGACGCGAGGTCTCGTGGTGCTGGCACAGAAATTGGTCCGAGGACGTAGTTGACGCGGGCAACCGAGATAGGTGGCCAACGGGGCCTGCAATTACGGCGGTATCATCGATCGGGTCATGGGGCGCAGCCACAGCGGCTACAATCGACACCGAACCAGCGCAAAATATCGCGCCGGCCCACGACAGGAAATTGTTACGCCTTATCCTCGGCGGCGGGAAGTAAACTGTATACGTCACGTACCAGCTTTCAGAGTCGAATGACCCTGTTAAGGGTAATCCCTCCCTCAAAGCAACATTATTGCGATACCACCCAAAATGTAAAGTGCTTTCCCCCTGAAGGGTTAATGTCGCGCCCAAGGATCTTCAGCAGCACCCGTTAGTTACGATGACGGCCCACGACGGCAGTGACCGCGGTTGCTTCCGCAGATCCGTTTTCGTGATGGCAGGCAATTCGTGCCCTCCTGCGCAGCATCCGGCGCCGGGCATCACACAGCTCTGTTGCCCTCCAGTTTGCCTTCCTGCTCAGCGGGCTGCGCATTTGGATGGGCGGCCTTTAAGGCCTCCTCATCTCCCAGCTCCTGCAATCGCGCGAGGAGAAGGCGTGCGCGTCTTTCGATCGCCTGCCGCGTCGGCTTCAACAGCTCGTGAGGGCCCGCTGGCATTGCGGCAACTTCCGACCCGGCAGCCTCCGCTTCCGCAATGGCTGACTTCGCCAACGCACCGACGCGATCGACCACCTGTCTTGGATTGAGGCCGCACTCGCGGGCAAAGCGTTGCCAATCCCTTCCGCTCAGATCGTTCCCTCGGCTTTTGCCGCCGACCGTCTGCGCAAGGTTCCTCGTAACGTTGCCCCACACCTCGCCGCACATGATGTCGTATATCGGCGCCAGAGATGCGCCGTTGCCGCGGATCATGATCGCGTAGTTCTTGGCATGCGCGTCGGTGTTGCAGCACAGAATATTGAGGACAACGAGGTCGAGCAGCCGGATAATTTCCGTTGGGGGCAGGCGCCGCCGCGTCACTTCAAACATGTCCTTCAGGGTTGGCCCGCGGATTCCGGTCTGATTGGCCTCATATTTGGCAGATGGCGGGATGCCAAGCGCCTGGCAGTAGTCCTCCTGATGCAGGCGACGCCACCGGCCGCCCACATCGGTGCGGTCGTATCGCTTCACAAGCAGGAAGGTTCGCTTGCCGGCCGTGCCGGTGGCAACCTCCGGTGTCGATATTTTCATCCGGCGCGCCAACGTGAGGCAGAAGGCCTCGTTCTGAACACCTCCCGGCAGACGCGGCGAGTCGGGCTTGAGGATATGCGTCGATGGAGAGCCGTTCATCGGGATGCAGATCCGGCCGCCTTCGTCGACCGCCACGGCGAGCTTTGACTGAGCGCCCGCGAGCGACATCGATACGCCCTCCTCGCCGACGAGGAACGGCTTGTTTGGCAGGTCGTCGAGAACGGCTTCGAGGTCATCAGGCGTTGCGAGCGGCCGCCACTGCACCGAGGAGGTTCTCCCCGGTTGCCCTATCGACAGCGCGCCCGCCGTGTCTCCGCCGATCGCAGACAAAAGACCGATGACATCGCTGCGCGCCATCCCGAGGAGTTGCCCGAGCGTGCGCAGTTGCTCGTTTTCGGGGAGGAGGTTGGCGGCCCAGGGCAGGAAGACTTCGGGCCCGATGCGATCGAGCGTAAGCGGCATGGTGGTCGAGATCGCAAAGGCGCCGCGCAGCCGGATCCAGCCTTCGTCATAGGTAAAGCCAGGCCCGCTCTTGTCGACATCGATGGCGCCGACGACCCGCTGCTCAAAATATACTGGCAGACCGGCCATCCGGCTCCTCCAAGGCATCTGGAAGATCAGGCAGGTCCGGCGCTGCTGCGGTGGCGAACGGCTCGCGGCGCGCCAGCATGTCGGCAGCCGAGAAGCCCAAGGCTTCCGCCACGAGGAGGCTTCGGCCCAGTTGGCAGGACGCCTTGCCGGCCTCGAGCTCGATGAGGAACCTGCGGCCTACGCCAGTCGCCAGAGCAAGCTGATCCTGGCGCATCTTAAGGGCCTTTCGCCGGTCGCGGATCATCGACCCGAACGCCGAAGCAGTCCCCGAGGCCCTTCGGTCGATCGAGCTCTCGTCGCTTTCCATGGATCGCCGCGCATCAGGTCGAGAATATTTCATTGTAACTGCTCGAAAGTTAAGGAAATGTTCCCGGCGGGGAACATTAGGCGGCTCGGGATCGTGTTTCAGGCCAAAAGTACCCGATCGGGAACATTAGACGAGAAATCGGCACAAAGGAAGTCGGTTGGGGCGAGCCTTATGGTGGCCGGTATGACGTACCACGTGCCCCCGACCAGATGGCAACCAAATACCTGCAGGCCTGCAAGGCGCTGATGGCGTTCATGCAGGAGGCGAGCCAGTTCAACCCCTGGCTCGAGGCGAGTGCCGGCTTCTTGTCCGCCCGCCCTTGTCGCGTATGATGCAGATTCGGTGTGGACCTCGGACCCAAAGCGCACACCCTAGCGCGACCCTGCCAAGCGCTCGCTGACCGTCGGAGGCTTGGGCTCGGTCGGCGTACAAGCCGCCGGTGCGGTGGTGGATTTTGTACTTGTCGACATGTTTGCAAGTTACTGCCTCGGCCGCGAGGACGCCAAAGCGCAATCAAGATTGCCGAGCGCCAAGCTGCAGCGGATTTATCGCTCGCCGATAATAGCTGGTTTCGTGCTGAGGCAAGGATGATGTGGGGCGACCCTTATTCGTTAGGTTGGCGAGCAGCAGCCGCATCGGACTCCCTCGCCCTTTGTGGGGGATGGGGGTTCGTGCCGTGAGGCACTCAGGTGCCTCATCTCCCGACCCCTCCCCCACCAGGGGAGGGGAGGAGTCCGCGGCCAACGTCGAGCCTTAACCTAACGGCCTGCGAGGGTCGCCAGGCCATCGGCTGGCGATCCACCTCACCAGGTGGGGGATGACGCCCGTCCGGCGTTTGGTATGATCCTGGATCAATCCTTTCCTGGTTGCACCGATCTCCACTGCCTTCGGAGTGTTCATGGGTCACGGTTCATCAGCGTCGGTGGTCAGCAAGGAACCGCGCTTCCCGCAGCTGACCATGGCGCAGTTAACCGACGAGCAGCGCCCGCTCGCCGAAGCCATCATGAAGATTTCGCGCGTCGGCATCGCCGGTCCCTACAATCCGATGCTGCGCAGCCCGGTGTTCGCCCAGCGCATGTTCGATCTCCTCGACTATCTGCGCTGGCATTCCTCGCTGCCGCTGCGGCTCAACGAGTTTGCTATCCTGATCACCGGGCGGTTGTGGCGCTCGCAGGTCGAGTGGTACGCCCACCAGCCGCTCGCCCTGAAGGCTAGCCTGTCGCCGGCGATCATCGCGGATCTCAAGGCCAACAGGCGGCCGTCCGCCATGCAGCCGGATGAGGCGGTGGTCTATGATTTCGTCATGGAGCTTTCGACGAAGCACGAGGTTTCGGACGACACGTTTGCTCGCGCCAAGGCGCTCCTTGGCGAGCAGCAGGTCGTCGACCTCACGGCGGTAACCGGCACCTACGTGACCGTCGCCATGCTGCTCGCCGTGGCGCAGGAAGGCGTGCCGCCCGGTGAGGAGGCGCCGTTCGGGCCGGGCGATCCTTGAAAAAGTACGGAGGGGGTGGGCAAAGCCAAGGGGTCCGGCCTCTGGCGGGCCCGATGACAGGCTCCACGTGCCCACCGCGGCCGAGCCCAGGCGGGCACTGGGCAAGCACGCCTCTGCCCACGCCTTAGAGCGCGGCGCGTCGTTGGGTCACGTTCCTGTACGGCGAGGCGAAATGCAGTAGTTGCACGATGCGGCCCCGGCCTGTAGCCCCGGGGTGAGCGAAGCGAAACCCGGGGCTAGCGTGGCCGCGGTGATTAAGCCGATCCCGGATTTCGCGGAGCCTGTCATCCGGCGCGCCAAAGGCGGGACCCGGTGGCTCAAATCCGGGCTACAACGGTCGGCGGACAAGGGTACAGGCGACCAGCTTGGGAGGAAATGATGGCGTCAGTGGCGATCCGCGGCGTCCGCAAGGCGTTCGGGTCCGTCTATGTGATCCACGATGTCAACGTGGAGATTGCCGACGGTGAATTTGTGGTTCTGGTCGGCCCTTCCGGCTGCGGCAAGTCCACTCTGTTGCGCATGATCGCCGGCCTCGAGCACATCAGCGGCGGCGAAATCCGCATTTCCGATCGCGTCGTCAACAACCTCCCGCCCAAAGAGCGTGACACCGCGATGGTGTTCCAGAACTACGCGCTCTATCCGCACATGACGGTCGCGGCAAACATGGGTTTCTCCCTGCGGCTGCGCGGCGCCGGCGCGGCGGAAATCGCTGAGCGGGTCAACAGGGCGGCGGACATCCTCGGACTGACGCCCTATCTCGAGCGCTATCCGCGCCAGCTTTCCGGCGGCCAGCGCCAGCGCGTCGCCATGGGTCGGGCGATCGTGCGCGATCCCAAGGTGTTTCTGTTCGACGAGCCCCTGTCAAATCTCGATGCCAAGCTGCGGGTGCAGATGCGCACGGAGATCAAGGCGTTGCACCAGCGGCTCAAGACCACGACCGTCTACGTTACCCACGACCAGATCGAGGCCATGACCATGGCGGACAAGATCGTGGTGATGCATGACGGCCGCGTCGAGCAGATCGGCGCGCCGCTCGACCTCTATGACCGGCCCGACAATCTTTTCGTCGCAGGCTTTATCGGCTCTCCGGCGATGAACTTCTTTGCCGGCACCATCCGCCACAACGGCAGCGCCTCTTTTCACGGCCCGGGCGGCGTGAGCCTGCCGCTTCGTGCGCCGGAGCGGCAGACGGCGGAATGGTCCGACGGCACGCCTGCCGTCTATGGGGTACGCCCGGAGCACTTTACGCTTGCCGACGACGGCATCGATGCGGAAATCCAAGTGGTCGAGCCGACGGGCTCGGAAACCCAGCTGGTCGCTAGACTCGGCGGCCAGGACGTGCTCGCGGTATTCCGCGAGCGCCATCAATTCAAACCCGGCGATCGGGTGCGCCTCAAGCCCAGCACGGGCTTGGTTCACCTGTTCGACAAGACGTCCGGCAAACGCCTCAACGGTTAGGGCAGCGTTTCCATGATACGAGTCATATCGGTATCATCCGTCAGCCTCGTCCCGAGGAGCGCGCTCGTGCGCGCGTCTCGAAGGACGGCAACAGGCAAGATCGTGCCCGCGCCATCCTTGGAGACGGCCGCGCGAAGGGCGCGGCCTCCTCAGGATGAGATTTGAGGGTTGAATTCGCCAGATCCCTTCCACCGCAAGCGAAGAAGGGGACAAAGATGGACATAGACAAACGGAGGAAGCCATCATGACCGATTTTACCCGACGCACGCTCGTGAAGGGCGCAACTGTCGCCTCGGCGGCCGGTGCGCTCGCCGGACCGGCGCTGCTCGAATGGGCAAAAGCCTGGGCGCAGGCCGCACCGTGGAAGCCTGAGCCCAACGCGCAGCTTGCCATGCTGCGGTGGAAGTACTTCGTGCAGGCGGAGGACGATGCATTCGTGGTCCTGCTCGATGCCTTCACCAAGGCGACCGGCGTCAAGGTCATCGTCACCCGCGAGTCCTATGAGGACGTACAGCCCAAGGCCTCCGTGGCCGCCAACACGGGCGCAGGACCGGACATGTTCTGGGGTCTCTATTCGGTGCCGCATTTGTTTCCGCAAAAATGCGTCGATGTGACGGACGTTGCCGAGTACCTCGGCAAGAAATACGGCCCGTGGGCGCCGTCCGCCGTCACCTACGGCACCAGCGGAAACAGGTGGATCGACATCCCGGTCTGCTACACTGGGAGCCTCATGAATTACCGGATTTCGTCTTTGAAGAAGGCGGGCTTCTCCAAGTTTCCGACCACCACCGACGAATTTCTCGAATTGGCGAAAGCGACCAAGAAAAACGGCACGCCCGGGGGCATGGCGATGGGCCACGCCTCCGGCGACGCCAACACCTGGATCTATTGGTGCCTGTGGGCATTCGGCGGCAACATGGTCGACAAGAACGACAAGGTCATTCTCAACTCGCCCGAAACCGAAAAGGCGCTGGAGTGGGCGAAGCAGCTTTACGACAACATGATTCCAGGCGTCGCCTCGTGGAATGACGCCTCCAACAACAAGGCGTTCCTGGCCGGCGAGATTCACTGGACCAACAACGGCATCTCGATCTACGCAGCGGCGCGGCGCGATGCCACCAAGACGGACATCGCCGACGACATGGATCACGCCTACTTCCCGGTCGGTCCGGTGGGCAAGCCGACCGAGCTGCACCTGATGTTTCCACTCCTTGCCATGACCCACACCAGGTACCCGCAGGCCTGCAAGGCACTGATGGCATTCATGCAGGAGGCGAGCCAGTTCAACCCCTGGATCGAGGCGGCCGGTGGCTACCTGACGCCGTGCCTTGCCGCCTATGATGCAAATCCGGTGTGGACGTCGGACCCCAAGCGCACGCCTTACCGCGACGTTGCCAAGCGCTCGCTCACCGTCGGCGGACTGGGCTCGGTCGGCGAAAAGGCCGCCAGCGCGGTGGCGGACTTTGTGCTCGTAGACATGTTCGCGAGCTACTGCACCGGCCGCGAGGACGCCAAAGGCGCAATCAAGATCGCCGAACGGCAGTTGCAGAGGATTTATCGGTAGGCGGCGTAGCACGCGCAGGATGGGTTGAGCGCTTCGTGAAACCCATCAGGGCCTTTTCCGCGCGGCGCGATCGATGATGGGTTTCGCGAGAGCTCAACCCATCCTACGCGCTGGCGGGTAGAGTAGACCCGCCCGTTGCTTCACCCTCCCCTGAAGGGGAGGGTCGGACCACCCAAGGCGGTCCGGGGTGGCGTGACAGCAGCGCAACACATTCCGCGCCGCAAGTGTCGCACCACCGCCACCCCCTCCCGCCGCGCAAGAGCGCGGCACCCCCCTCCCGGGGGAAGTGAAGCGTGCTGCGGACTACGAAGGTGATCAAATGAATCCGGCGCATTCGCGATGACCGATTTTGCCCTCGAGTCAGCAACCGCACCTCCTCCTCCGCAAGCGGGCAGAGAGAGGACCAGCGCCTGGTCCACGCTCGCCGCCAACCGCAACTGGCTCGGCGCGTGGTTCATGCTACCCGCGGCCGCGTTCCTCATTCTGTTTCTCGCCTACCCGCTGGGGCTCGGCATCTGGATTTCGTTCACGGACGCGCGCATCGGCCGGGGCGGCGCCTTCATCGGACTTGAAAACTACGAATGGCTTTCCGACGACACAGTATTCTGGCTCTCGATTTTCAACACCCTGCTCTATACGTCGGTCGCGAGCGTAGTCAAATTCGCGATCGGTCTTTATCTCGCGCTGCTTCTCAACGAGAACCTGCCGTTCAAGGCGCTCATGCGGGCGGTCGTGCTGATCCCCTTCATCGTGCCAACCGTCCTTTCGGCGATTGCGTTCTGGTGGCTGTTCGACGCCCAATTCTCCATCATTTCATGGTCGCTGCGCCACCTCGGGCTGATATCGGGCAACATCGACTTCCTCGGCAATCCATGGAACGCGCGCTGGTCGGTGATCTTCGCCAATATCTGGCGCGGCATTCCGTTCGTGGCGATCACGCTGCTGGCCGGATTGCAGACGGTGCCGCCGTCGCTATACGAGGCCGCCACCATCGACGGCGCCAACCGGTTCCAGATTTTCCGCCACATCACCTATCCGATGCTCACCCCGATCATCGCGGTGGTGATGACCTTCTCGGTGCTGTTCACGTTCACGGACTTTCAGCTTATCTGGGTGCTCACCAAGGGCGGCCCCGTCAACGCCACGCAGCTGATGGCGACGCTGTCCTATCAGCGCGCCATCATCGGCGGCCATCTTGGCGAAGGGGCCGCCATCTCCTCGGCGATGATTCCGTTCCTGCTCGGCGCAATCCTCATCTCGTGGTTCGGCCTGCAGCGGCGCAAATGGCAACAGGGCGAGAGCAATGACTGAGCTTGCCGCCGATCCGAAACTTGACGCTTCCA
>Ga0066903_100003685_pt1 | contig 12626 bp, 11 predicted proteins | sample PanSoiMetaGPlot1_FD_67491 | JGI IMG/M metagenome (GOLD analysis project Ga0066903, IMG submission 67491) | Tropical forest soil microbial communities from Panama analyzed to predict greenhouse gas emissions - Panama Soil - Plot 1 (version 2) | ecosystem: Environmental > Terrestrial > Soil >...
GTGGCGATCCTGAAATCGCCCGACATCGACGCCAAGGTCCGGGCGCAGTACGCCATTCCGGTGTTCGATACGGCCGAGCAGTTCGACAAGACCATCCGCGACGAGACCGCCCACCTGACCGAGGTGTTTCGCGACATCACCAACTGACGTTGACGCCTCGCCGCTGACCGTGTGTTGCCCGCTTCAGTCCGGTTGGGCACCGCATCGCCGCAGCTTCGGCGCCACTCCCTCTCCCCGTTGGGGAGAGGGCTGGGGTGAGGGGGCGAGAATGCGCGAGTGATCCCGCCATGCCGGTCATGCGCGCCATGGTTCTGGAAAGGCCCAGCACGCCGCTCGTGCTGCGCGTGCGGCCGGTGCCGGCTCCCGGCGCCGGCGAGGTCCTGGTGGAGGTCGCCGCCTGCGGCGTCTGTCGCACCGACCTGCACGTGGTCGACGGCGAGCTCACCCATCCAAAGCTGCCGGTCGTCCCCGGCCACGAGATCGTCGGCGTCATCGCCGCCGTTGGCGCGGGCGTTTCCGGCTTCGCGCCCGGCACGCGCGTGGGGGTGCCGTGGCTCGGCCAGGCCTGCGGCATCTGTCCCTATTGCCGCGCCGGCCGCGAGAACCTGTGCGACGCGCCGCTGTTCACCGGATATACCTGCGACGGCGGCTACGCCACCCACGCGGTAGCCGATGCGCGCTTCTGCTTCCCGCTCCCCGACGGCGATGCCGCCACGCTGGCGCCGCTCATGTGCGCCGGCCTGATCGGCTGGCGCAGCTACCGCCTGGCCGGGGAGGGGGCGGCACTCGGCCTCTACGGCTTCGGCGCCGCCGCCCACCTCCTGGCGCAGGTGGCGGCATGGCAGGGCCGGCGCGTGCACGCCTTCACCCGGGCCGGCGATACGGCCGGGCAGGATTTCGCCCGCGCGCTCGGCGCGGTGTGGGCCGGTGCCTCGGACGAGCTGCCGCCCGAGCCGCTCGACGCGGCCATCATCTTCGCGCCGGTCGGCGCGCTGGTTCCGCTCGCGCTCAAGGCGGTGAAGAAGGGCGGGCGCGTCGTCTGCGCCGGCATCCACATGTCGGATATCCCGGCCTTTCCGTATCGGCTGCTGTGGGAGGAGCGCCAGGTGGTCTCGGTCGCCAACCTGACCCGGGCGGATGCGCGCGAGTTCCTTGGCCTTGCGCCGCAGGCCGGCGTCGAGCCCAAGGTCGTCCGCTATCCGCTGGAGCGTGCCAACGAGGCGCTCGCCGATCTGCGCGTGGGACGCCTGGAGGGCGCCGCCGTGCTGGTGCCGTGATGAGGTTCAGGGAGCGTACGCGCGGCCTGCCGCGCGCGGCTCGATATGGGCGCTCCGCGTCACATGCAGCCGCACCAGGAGCTGGCCGATGCTCGCGAGTTGCGTGCGGTGCGCCTCGTCTCGCGGCGTCGCCTCGCTGAACGCCGACCACGCCGCCAGCAAGCTCAAGCCGACAGCGGCGACGACGGAGAGAACCGCGCGCGCCGGAACGGGAATCAGTGTCGCCAGCCGATTCACCCTCGCCTCCCTGGCCCCAGCTTGTCGGGCAAGAACGGCCAGAAGATGGCATCATGCGCCATCCGGAGCGTGCGCGCCACAACCATGATCGGTCGTGCACCCGACGGTTCAACGGTCTGCCGCCGCCGCGGCAGCGGGCGGACGCGGCTCGGCGTGGCCGATCACCCGCTTGATGGTCGGCCAGCGCCGGCGCAACGCCCGCTCGATGGCGTCGACCTGCTCGTGCACTTCGTGCACCTTGCGGTCAGGGTCCACCAGGCAATGGAAGTTCACGATCTCGCCGTCGTCGGTCGCGCGCACCCGCACGTCGTGCACCTCGCGGATGGGACCGAGCCGCCGGGCGAGCTCGGTGAGCGCGGTGCGCACCTCGTCTAGCCGCGGCGCCGGTGCCTCGCGGCCGGCGAGCCCGTGCGCCTGCAGCGGCTCGATATGGGTCTCGACCTCGACGTCGGGACCGAATTCCTCGGACAGCGCGGCCTCGAGCCGGCTCGCGATCTCGTGCGAGGCGCCGAGCGGCAGCTCGCCGTCGACCTCGAGGTCGAGCGAGATCGCCAGCCGCCCCTCGATCGCATGCACGGTGACGTGGTGCACGGCGAGCGCAAGGTTGCGCGCGATCACCATGACGCGCTCGAGCACGGTCTCGTTGTCGAGGGCGCGCGGCTCGATGGTGACGGTCGCTTCCGCCTCCGGTATCTCGGTCGCGACCGCGGCGGCGACCGCGTCCTTCACGGCCGCCACCTGGTCGAGCGGCAGGGTCCGGCTGACCGCGACCACGAGATCGACGAACAGCTTGTTGCCCACGGCCCGCACCCGCACGCGTACGACCTCGACCACCCGGCGTACGCGCTCAACGGCGCGGCGGATCTGCCCGGCGACGCCTGGCGGCGCGACGTCGGTGAGGCTGTCGATGGTGCGCCGCCCGAGCCGCCAGCCGGCGACGCAGATGAACACTGCCACCACGATTGCCGCGACCGCGTCCGCCCACACCTGGCCGGACGCGACGCCGATGAGGCCGACGAGGACCGCGACCGACGACCACATGTCGGAGCCGAAGTGCAACGCGTCGGCTTCCAGCGCCTCGCTCGCGGTCGCAGCCGCCACGCGGTAGAGCACGCGCGCCCGCAGGAAGTCGACGACGATCGATGCGGCGATGATGCCGAACGCCCACGGCGTCGCCTCGACCGACGTCGCCTCGTGCCCCACCAGCCGCTGCACTGCCTCCCACAACACCACGCCGGACAGCAGGAACAAGAGCGCGGTTTCCGCCAGCGCCGCCAGGCTCTCGATCTTGCCGTGACCGTAATGATGCTCCTCGTCGGCCGGCTTGCCCGACATGCGTACGGCGAAATAGGTGAGCATGGTGGCGCCGAGGTCGACCAGCGAATGTCCCGCCTCGGACAGGATGCCGAGCGAGCCCGACATCAGACCCACCACCGCCTTGGCGAGGGTGAGCCCGGCCGAGGCCGCGATCGAGGAGAGCGCAACCCGTTCCTTGACGTCCTGCATGGCGCGCCTCCGGCCGGCGAGCGGTAACGAGGGGCGCGCACGGCGTCAATGCGGTGGATTTCCCGCCGCGAGATTGATAATGGGCTAGTGCCGCCGATTTGAAGTTCCTACGCCACTTGCGGCAAGCTCGTTCAGGAACTTCAAATCGATGCGCGGCACTAGAATCGTATGCTTGCTAGTGCCCCTTTGCTTCCGAAGTTCGTGTCGGACGGTGCCGCAATGGATCACGAACTTCGGAAGCGGGGCACTAGCGGTCCCCCGACGGTGCCGCGCGTGATTTCATCGGCCCATCTCCCCATCCGGTTGCCGCTCCGGCGCATGGCAGGCGCCGGCGCCTTTGGCCGCGTGCGGGAGGGAACGGCGTGATCGTCGTCGCGGTCGACATCGGCGGGACGTTCACCGACCTGATCGGCTTCGACGATCGGACCGGCCGCTTCGCCCAGGCCAAGAGCCTGAGCACGCCGGCGAACCTGGTGCAGGGCATCGTCGACTGCATCGCCAAGAGCGGCATCGAGGTCGCCGCCGTCGACGAGCTGATCCACGGCTCGACCATCGCCATCAACACCCTGATCGAGCGCAAGGGCGCGAGCACCGGGCTGATCGTCACGCGCGGCACGCGCGACGTGTACATCATCGGCCGCGGCAACCGGCCGGAATCCTACAATCTCTTGTTCCACCGTCATCGGCCGCTGGTCTCGCGCCGGCTCACCCGCGAGGTGGACGAGCGGGTCATGAGCTCGGGCGAGGTGCGCGAGCCGCTCCGCCGCGTCGCCGTCGAGGAGGCCTGCGCGGCGCTGCGCGCCGATCGCGTGGAGGCGGTCGCGGTCTGCTTCCTGCACGCCTACGTCAACCCCGAGCACGAGCGCATCGCCGGCGAGATGGTGCGGCGCGCGCTGCCGGGCGCCTACGTGTCCCTGTCGCACGAGATCCTGCGCGAGTATCGCGAGTTCGAACGAATGTCGACCACGGTGGTGAACGCCTATATCGGGCCGAAGGTCGGCGGCTACGTCAGCAGCCTCGAGCGCAGCCTCGGCGACATCGGCTTTGCCGGCGAGCTCGCGATCATGCGCTCCAACGGCGGCGTGATGACGCCCGAGGTCGCCACCGCCCGACCGGTCGCCATGATGGAATCGGGCCCGGTGGGCGGCATCATCGCCTCGGCCGAGGTCGGACGCGCGCTCGGCTTCCCCAATGTCATCTCCTTCGACATGGGCGGGACCACCGCCAAGACCAGCCTCATCCGCGACGGCGAGCCGACCATGGCGCCCGGCTACCATGTCGGCGGCTATGCCAGCGGCCAGCCGGTGATGCTGCCGATGATCGACGTGGTCGAGGTCGGCGCCGGCGGCGGCAGCATCGCCTGGCGCGACGAGATCGGCGCCCTCAAGGTCGGGCCGCACAGCGCCGGCGCCGATCCCGGCCCGATCTGCTACCCCGGCGGCGGGCTCGAGCCCACCATCACCGATGCCAACGTCGTGCTCGGCCGGCTCGACCCGGACGATTTCCTCGGCGGCCAGATGAAGCTCGACGCGGCGGCGGCCGAGCGCGGCATCGCCGAGAAGATCGCGCTCCCGCTCGGGCTCGATCCGGTCGCGGCCGCCCAGGCCATCGTCGAGATCGCGATTGCGAAAATGTCGCTCGCGGTGCGCGAGGTGTCGGTTGCCAAGGGGTTCGATCCGCGCGACTTCGCCCTGGTCGCCTCCGGCGGTGCCGGGCCGCTGCACGTGACGGCGATCGCCCGCGAGCTCTTCATCCCGACGGTGATCGTGCCGCTGTTTCCCTCCCACTTCTCGGCGCTCGGCATGCTGCTCGCGGACGAGCGCCACGACTTCATCCGCACCTTCTATTGCGACCTCGCCGGCCTCGACTTCGCGGCGCTGCGGGCCGCCTACGGCGAGATGGCGACCGAGGCGCGCGCGAGCCTGCGTCATGCCGAGGATGCCACCTACCAGGTGCAGCTCGACCTGCGCTATGTCGGCCAGGAGTTCACATTGGGGGTTCCGGTCGCCCTGGCGCAGCTCGAGGCGGGCGACCGCCATGCCATCCGCACCGCGTTCGACGCGCTCTACGAGCGCCGCTACGCGCACCATTCGCCCGACGAGCCGGTCGAGATGGTCAATATCCGCCTGGCCGCAGTCGGCAAACGGGCGAAGCTTGCGTTTCCGCCGCTGGCGCCGGCGGCGTGCGCTACGCCGGCGGGCGAGCGCAAGGTGTATCTCGCCGACGCCGGCCGGCCCGTCGCCTGCCCGGTCTACCAGCGCCCCGAGCTCGGCGCCGGCGCCGCGATCGACGGGCCCGCCCTGATCCAGGAGCACGGCACCACCACGGTGCTGTTCGCGCGCGACCGCTGCGTCGTCGCCGGCTCTGGCGAGCTCATCATCACGGTCGGAGGCGCTTGAATGGCAAAGCCGCTCGATCCGGTCACGCTGGAGGTCATCCGCAACGCGCTGCCCGCCGTCGCCAACGAGATGGCGGCCGACCTGCAGCGCACCTCCTACAACATGATGATCTACGAGGTGCGCGACTTCTGCACCGCCCTGGTCAACCCGCAGGGCGAGCTGGTGAGCCAGAACGTGGGCGGCGTCTCGCATTTCGTCGCCGATCTCGGCGTCATCGTGGTCGACGGCATGCGCCGCTACGGCCGCGACGGCTTCAAGCCCGGCGACGTGATCATCACCAACCACCAGGCGGTGGCGGGCCAGCACCTCAACAACATCGTCATCTACATGCCGTACTTCTACCGCGGCGAGCTGTTGCTGTTCGCCATGGTGCGCGCGCACTGGATCGACGTCGGTGGCACCTCGACCGGCTTCGGCGCCGGTCCCCAGGTGGCCGATCCGTGGCTCGAAGGGCTGCAGCTCGACCAGCTCAAGATCTACCGCCAGGGCGTGCTCGACGAGACCCTCTACCGCGTCATCAAGGACAACATCCGCTTTCCCGAATCCTCCCTCGGCGACATGAAATCGCAGATGGCGGCCTGCCGCCTGGCGGCGCGGCGCATGGACGAGCTGTTCGACAAGTACGGCCGCGACACCCTGCTCGCCGCCATGGCGCAGATTTTCGACGAGACCGAGCGCAAGTGCCGCAACGTGGTTGCCGCGCTGCCCGACGGCGTGTACGAGGCCGCCGCCGCCCTCGACGACGACGGCATTATCAAGGGCGAGCCGGTGCGCATCCACGCCCGGGTCACCATTGACCGCGGCAGGATGACGGTCGACCTCTCGGGGTGCTCGGGCGAGCGCAGGGCCGGCCTCAACTCGCGCACGCTCGCCGGCGCGCGGGTCGCCTACAAGGCGCTCACCGGGCCGCTCGATCCGGTCAATGAAGGCTCGTTCCGCGCGCTCGACGTGGTCATCCCCGAAGGCAACATCATGATGGCGCGCTTCCCGGCCCCGATGTCGTCGTGGAGCATCATCGTGCCCATGGTGGTCGACACCATCGTCAGGGCGCTGGCGCCGGCCATGAAGGACCGCGTGCCGGCCGGCCACCACGCGCTCTTGGGCGGCGCGGTGGTGTTCTTCGGCACCAATCCGAAGACGAAGCGCCGCTTCGTGGTGCAGAGCATCGAGGGCGGCGGCTGGGGCGGCCGTCCGTTCGAGGACGGCGAGTCTGCCACCGTCTCCGTGTGCCAGGGCGACGTGCGCAACGGCTCGATCGAGGGCATCGAGCTCAAATGCCCGGTGCTGGTGGAAAGCCGCGCGCTGCGCCGGGACTCCGGCGGTGCCGGCAGGCACCGCGGCGGCCTCGGCCTCGATATGCGGGTGCGCAACCTGGTGGAGGGGCGGTGGAACTTCGAGCAGGCGCGGCGCGACCATTGTCCGCCTTGGGGCCTGTGGGACGGCCGCGCCGGCGAGGCCGCCGCCTATCTGCTGCGCCTGCCGCACGAGAACGATTTCCGGGCGATGACCGGCGCGCACATTCCGGTGCCGGTTGATTCCGAGGCGATCGTGCGCACCGGCGGCGGCGGCGGCTGGGGCGATCCGCTCGACCGCGATCCGGCGCTCGTGCGCGCCGATGTCGCCGAGGAGCTCGTTTCCATCGCGGCGGCGCGGGAGCATTATGGGGTGGTGCTGACCGACCGCCTGGCCGTCGACGAGGGCGCGACCGCCGCGCTCCGCCGGACCTTGCGGTCGGAGCGCATGCCGCCGCCGGCGTCCGCGCCGTGAATCGCGAGAGGAGGGAGAAGTCGATGAACGCGATTGCGTGCAGGTCGCTTGCGCTGGCCGCCGCCCTGGCATGGGCCGCCGTCGCGGGACTTTCCGCCGCGCCGGCGCAGGCCGCCGAGAAGCTCCGGGTCGGCAAGGCGGTGCCGGAGGCATTCTCGTTCGTGCCGCTCGACGTCGGCATGCGCGGCGGCATCTTCGCCCGGCACGGGCTGGAGATCGAATCCGTGGCGTTCGCCGGCGACGCGCGCATGCAGCAGGCCATGGCGTCCGACAGCCTCGATATCGCGCTCGGCTCCGGCCCCGCCATGGCATTCATCGTCAAGGGCTCGCCGATCAAGGCGGTCGCCGCCATGGCCGGCCCGCCGCTGCTCCTCGCCATCGTGGTCAGGCCGGACGGCCCCAAGAGCGTCGCCGACCTCAAGGGCAAGAAGGTCAGCGTCTCCACCGCCGGCTCGCTCACCTACTGGCTGGTGAGCGAGACGTCGCGCCGCCAGGGCTGGGGGCCGAACGGCATCGACATCGCTCCCATGGGCGCCATGCCGGGACAGATCGCGGCGCTCAAGCGCGGCGACATCGACGGCACCATCATGGACATCGGCAACGCCTTCGACCTGGAGAAGAAAGGCGAAGCGCGCGTGCTGGTGCGCTTTGGCGACATCAAGGACTTCCACATCCACGTCATCTTCGCGACCGACAAGCTGATCGCCGAGCGCCCCGCGGCGGTGCGCGCATTCCTGGCCGGCTGGTTCGAGACCATTGCCTTCATGCGCGCCAACAAGGCCGAGACGGTGCGGATCGCGGCCGACGTCACGGGCAAGGACGCCGACATCACCGCGCGAAGCTACGACGAATTGATGCCGATGTTCTCCGACACCGGGCGGTTCGATCCGCGGGCGCTGGAGACGCTGAAGAAGTCCTATGTGGAGCTCAAGCTGCTGCCGAGCGAGCCGGACATGACGCGGCTCTACACCGAAGCCTTCCTGCCCGGCCAGTGATGGCGGCCGCCCGTGAAGGTGAAGCTAGAGCATGTTCCGCTCATTCCAGCGCAAGCGGGAATCCAGCACGCTTTCTATGCCTGCTGGGTCCCCGCTTTCGCGGGGACGAGCGGACAAATTACCGAATCAATACGAGCGGAACATGCTCTAGCTTCTCTGCCGGGCCGCGAGCGCGCGGCGCGCCGCTGCCGGCGGACGCCGCCCGCATGACGGCGCCGGACGCCGCGGTGCACGTCCGCAACGTCTCCCACCAGTTCGGCGAGGAGGGCGAGGTGCACCACGTGCGCGCGCTCGCCGATACCTCGCTCGACATCGCCCGCGGGGAGCTCTTGTGCCTGATCGGGCCGAGCGGCTGCGGCAAGAGCACGTTGCTCAACGTCATGGGCGGCCTGCTGCTGCCGACCGCCGGAACCGTGCACGTCGGCGACGTGCCGGTACGCGGGCCGCTGCCGCGCGAGATCGCCTTCGTGTTCCAGGAGAACGCGCTGTTCCCCTGGAGCACGGTGATGGAGAACGTCGTCCTCGGCATGGTGTTCCAGGGCGTGCCACGGACGGAGCGTGAGGCGCGCGCGCGTCGGTCGCTGGAGGCGGTCGGGCTCGCCGACTTCACCGGCCACTATCCGGGCCAGCTGTCGGGCGGCATGCGCCAGCGTGCCGCGCTCGCGCGCGCGCTCAGCCTTCAGACCGGCATCCTGCTCATGGACGAGCCGTTCGGCGCGCTCGACGAGCAGACGCGGATGATCCTCGGCGAGGACCTCTCGGTGCTGCTGGCGCGCACGGAGAAGACCATCGTGTTCGTGACCCACTCGCTCGGCGAGGCGGTGTTCCTCGCCGACCGCGTGGCGGTGTTCTCGGCGCGGCCCGGCACCATCAAGGAGATCATCGCGGTCGACGAGCCGCATCCGCGCCGGCCGGAATTCGTCACCAGCGCCAAGTTCCACGCGCTGCGCAACCGCCTTTACACCCTGCTGCACGATGAGATCCGCAAGGCGGTGTCGCAATCGGCCTCCGGCGGTGGCGCGCCGGATCAGCGGCCATGACGCCGCGCAGCGGCCGCCGCTCGCAACGGCTGAGCCGCGCCGTCCAGCTCGCGTTCCTCATCGCCGTGCTGGCGCTGTGGTACCTGGCGACGGCGCGGTGGGGCGTGAGCCATCTGCTCCTGCCCAACCCGACGAGCGTGCTCGCCGAGCTCGAGGACGTGCTTGCCTCCGGCGAGTTCATGGGCGATCTGCGGGTCACGCTCACCGAGCTCGCGGCCGCCTTCGCAATCGCCGCGCTCGGCGGCGTCTCGCTCGGCTATGTGGTGAGCCGCTCGCCCTATTCGGTTCGCGTGATCGAGCCGCTGCTCGCCGGCATGTACTCGATCCCGATCATCCTGTTCCTTCCGCTCTACGTTCTGTTCTTCGGCCTCGGTCCGGCCTCCAAGATCGCGCTCGGCGCGACTATCGGCTTCTTTCCCGTCGCGCTCAACACCATCGCCGGCTTCGGCTATGTCGACCGCATCTACGTGGTGGCGGCGCGCTCCATGGGCGCTTCCGGCTTTCAGCTGTTCCGCTGGGTGCTGCTGCCGGCCGCGCTGCCGGTGATCCTCACCGGCCTGCGCATGGGCTTCATCGTGGCGCTCCTGTCCATCCTCGGCAGCGAGACCATCGCCTCGCTCGCCGGCCTCGGCCACCGCATCGTGCATCTCGCCGAGGCGATGGAGACGGCGCGCATGTTCGCCTACATCGCCTTCGTGGTGGCGATCGCCGCCGCCCTCAATTTCCTCGTGACGGTGCTGGAAGCGCGGGGGCGGCGGTGATGCGGCACCTGCACCGCCATCCCGGCCTTGCGCGCCTGGCGTTGGTCTTAGGCCTGCTGGCGCTGTGGGAGATTGCCGCGCGCTACCTCGTCGACCCGATGTTCCTGAGCCCGCCGTCGCGCGTGATCGCCGGCCTGGCGACGGTGTTCCGCACGCCGGGCGTGCCGCGTGCGCTCGCGATCACGCTGTGGGAGCTTGCGGTGGCGTTCGCGCTCTCGGTCGCCATCGGCCTTGCGGTCGGCCTCGCGATCGGCCTGTCGCGGTTCTCCCGCGCGAGCTTCATGCCGATCGTCCTTTTGCTCTACGGCACGCCGCAGGTCACCATCCTGCCGCTGTTCATCCTGTTCTTCGGCATCGGTCCCGCCTCCAAGATCGCGTTCGGCGTGAGCCACGGCGTCTTCCCGATCGTCGTCACCATCGTGGCCGGCGTGCAGAACATCAAGCCGATCCTCCTGGTCAGCGCCCGCTCCATGGGCGCCAGCCGCTGGCAGACGTTCCGCTGGGTGATCTTTCCCCACATGATCCCGAGCTTCTTCGCCGGCATGCGCCTCGGCATGACCGCCGTGCTGCTCGGGGTGCTGCTGGCGGAGCTCTACGTCTCCACCGCCGGCATCGGCTATTTCACCACCCTGTTCACCCAGAGCTTCGATCCCACCCGGCTGTTCGGCCTCATCTCGCTGCTCGCCGCCATGGCGATCGTGCTCAACGAGACCGTGCGCCGCGCCGAGGTGCATTTCGGTCGCTGGCGGGCGGAATGAGAGCAGTGCATGCCGTCACAGCAGCTCGATGAATTCGGCAACTGTAAGCCCTGCTTGAGCGATGATGCCGCGCAGAGTCCCTCGGCGCAGGTCTTCGGAGTGGATCGGCACTGTGACTTTGCGGGCCGGATCGATGGAGTGAATCAGGCGACAATGGCTCCCGGAAGTCCGCGAGACCACGAATCCGGCGCGTTCAAGTGCACGGATGACCTCGCGGGCTCGCAGCGCGGGAAAGCCGCTGATTCATGCAGCAAGCGTAACGGTCACCTGCCGGATACGCGGCGGCTCGCCATTGGGAACAGGTTCGCCGCGCGCGGCGCAATCCTCGAGCACCAGCCGGATCGCATCCTCGGCCATCGCCAGCGCTTCGTGCTCGTCCCGGCCAAAAGTCACGATTTCCGGAAACGCCGGTACGCGCACGGTAAAGCCGCCTTCCTCTTCGGGCTCGAGCACGACGGCAAATGTTCGCTTCTGATCCATGAAAACGAGTCTAGCGGTATGTGCCAATTGCGCGCAATGGTAGGCGCTATCCAAACGCTGTCAACAACGCGCTCACGTTCTAGCAACAATTGGATATTGCCTTAGGAGCCCCATGTGGCAACGAAGCTCAGACTGACGGTCGCCTGCGGCGACTACGAGATCGTCCGCGCCCTGAAGGACGGCACAGTCGAGGCGGACGGCATCGAGCTCGTCCTGCTCACCGAAATGGGCCCGCGCGAGCGTCATTGGCGGCTCGCCCGCAAGCACGAGTTCGACGTGTGCGAGGAGAATGTCGGCGCCTATTTCATGGCGCGCGACCAGGGCCATGCGCTGATCGCGATTCCGGTCTTCCTGCATCGCCGCTTCCGCCACGGCTTCGTGTTCGTCAACGCCGATGCCGGCATCGCCGCGCCGAAGGACCTGGTCGGCAGGAGGGTCGGCGGCACTAATTTCCAGCCCGCCTCCAACATCTGGATGCGCGGCATCCTGGAGGAGCATTACGGCGTGCCGCACCGGGAGATCACCTGGGTGGTGGATCGCAGCGAGGACGTCCCGTTCACGCCGCCGCCCGGGCTGCGCATCGAGATGAAGCAAGGCGAAAAATCCCTGAGCGACATGCTGGCGGACGGCGACCTGCCGGCCATGATCTCGCCAACTCTGCCGCGGCCGTTCGTTGCGGGCGACCGGCGCATCGCCCGGCTGTTTCCCGACTACAAGCGCATCGAGATCGAGTATTTCCGCTCGACCGGCATCTTTCCCATCATGCACGTCACCACCATCAGGCAGGAGATCGCCGAGAAATATCCGTGGGTCGCCACCAACCTCACGAAGGCGTTCCAGCGGGCCAAGCAGGTCGCCTACCGCCGTATCGCCAATCCGCGCATGATCCCGCTCGCCTGGGTGCGCACCGCGGTGGAGGAGCAGGAAGAGGTGCTGGGGCGGGATCCCTGGGCCTATGGCCTCACACCCGCCAACCGCAAGAATCTGGAGACCGTGCTGCGCTACACCTATCAGCAGGGCATGATCGGCAAAATGCCGGCGCTCGACGCGTTGTTCGCCGACACCGATCTCGGCGACGCCGGCGGATCGGACGGGATTTGAGGGTGGTGGCGGTAAGGGCCCGGAGAATGTCCCGCTGGTCACTCGAAATAGCCCGAGTCCCTCTGCCATGACCACCCTCGAACAGCTCGGCCGCTATGTGACTGAAAGTGCGGGCCCATCCGACGCCGCGCGCGAGCTCGTGGAGTTGCACCTCATCGACACCGTCGGCGCCTGGATCGCCAGCGCGCGGACCCTTGAAGGCGTAAGCCTCCTGCGGTTTCGCGCGGCGGTGTGCGCGCACGGGCAAGCGGCTGACGCCTTGACGCTCGATCTCGCGACGCGCTGCGCGCTCGCGCGGCTCAGCG
>Ga0066903_100003686_pt1 | contig 12624 bp, 10 predicted proteins | sample PanSoiMetaGPlot1_FD_67491 | JGI IMG/M metagenome (GOLD analysis project Ga0066903, IMG submission 67491) | Tropical forest soil microbial communities from Panama analyzed to predict greenhouse gas emissions - Panama Soil - Plot 1 (version 2) | ecosystem: Environmental > Terrestrial > Soil >...
GAGAACACCGTCTTCTCGATCAAACGGTTCATGGGCCGCCGCTACGACGAGGTCCTCCAGGAGATCAAGCTCGTCCCGTACAAGGTGGTCAAGGCCGCCAACGGCGACGCCCGGATCGAGGTGAGGGGCAAGCAGTATTCCCCGCCGGAGATCTCGGCCATGGTTCTGCGAAAGCTGAAGGAAGCCGCCGAGGCGTACCTGGGTGAGAAGGTCACCCAAGCCGTCATCACCGTGCCCGCCTATTTCAACGACAGCCAGCGGCAGGCGACCAAGGACGCCGGCCGCGTGGCGGGGCTCGAGGTCCTTCGCATCATCAACGAGCCCACCGCCGCCGCGCTGGCGTACGGCCTCGACAAGAAGAAGGACGAGACAATCGCAGTCTACGACCTGGGCGGTGGCACCTTCGATATCTCGATCCTCGAGATCGGCGAGGGCGTCTTCGAGGTCAAGGCGACCAACGGCGATACCCACCTCGGCGGCGACGACTTCGACCAGCGCGTGATGGACTGGATCGCTGGCGAATTCAAGAAGGAGCACGGCATCGATCTGCTCAAGGACCGGATGGCCTTGCAGCGGCTGAAGGAGGCTGCCGAGAAAGCCAAGTGTGAGCTCTCGACGACCTTGCAGACCGAGATCAACCTGCCCTTCATCACGGCCGATGCGAGCGGGCCCAAGCACCTCGTGCTCACGCTGACGCGCGCCAAGCTCGAGGCGCTGGTGGCCGATCTGGTCGAGCGGACCCTCGGCCCATGCCGCCAGGCGATGCAGGACGCCGGCGTCACCCCGAAGGACATCAACGAGGTCATCCTGGTCGGCGGCCAAACCCGGATGCCGAAGGTTCAAGACGCCGTCAAGCAACTTTTCAGCCGCGAGCCGCACAAGGGCGTCAATCCGGACGAGGTCGTGGCGGTCGGCGCCGCCGTGCAGGGCGCGGTGCTCACCGGCGAGGTCAAGGATCTGCTGCTGCTCGACGTCACCCCGCTCTCCCTCGGCATCGAGACGCTGGGCGGCGTGATGACCGCGCTCATCACGCGGAACACGACGATCCCGACGAAGAAGAGCGAGGTCTTCACCACGGCGGCGGACAACCAGACCTCCGTCGAGGTCCACGTGCTGCAGGGCGAGCGCCCCATGGCGCGCGACAACCGTACGCTCGGCAAGTTCCACCTGGTGGGCATCCCGCCGGCGCCGCGCCAGATCCCGCAGATCGAGGTGACGTTCGACATCGACGCGAACGGCATCTTGAACGTCGCGGCGCAGGACAAGGCGACCGGCAAGCAGCAGAACATCACCATCACGGCGTCGTCCGGTCTGACCAAGGACGAGATCGATCGGATGGTGAAGGAAGCCGAGGCGAACTCCGCCGAGGACACCCGGCGCAAGCAGGAGATCGAAGTCCGCAACCAGACCGACACGCTCGTCTACTCGACCGAGCGGACCCTCGGCGAGCACGGCGCCAAGCTGGCAGAGGCCGATCGCAAGGCGATCGACGACGCGCTGGCGGAGGCGCGCGAAGCGCTGAAGGGCGAGGACATCGAGCGGATGAAGCGCGCGCAGGACGGCTTGAGCCGCGCGTCGCACAAGCTGGCGGAGATCATGTACCGCGAGGCGCAGGGTCAGCCGGCCGGCTCGAGCGCTCCGGGCGCGCAGAGCCAGGGCGCGCCGGGCCCGAAGGAAGGCGAGGTGGTCGACGCCGACTTCGAGGATCTGGGCGACAAGAAGAAGTAGCGGTTCATGCGTCGCGACTACTATGCAGTGCTCGGTATCGCGGCGACGGCTCCGCCGCGCGAGGTGCGCAGAGCATATCAGCGCCTCGCGCGGCAGTACTCGCCCGACGTCAATTTCTGGGACGAGCGCGCCCGGGAGCTCTTCGAGGAGATCGCGGAGGCGTTCCGGGTGCTCGGCGACCCCACGGCGCGCCAGATGTACGACCGGTACGGTCACGCCGCCGGCGCCGACGAGGCGCTGGCAGCGGGGCGCCGCGGTGACGACGTGCACGCCGTCGTGGACCTGACCTTCGCCGAGGTCGTGCGGGGCGCGAACGTCCGGCTCGACGTCCCGCGGTTCTCGGGCTGCACGGCGTGTGGGGCGAGCGGCGCCGTCAGGGAGGGCCGATGCTCGGCGTGCATGGGCCGCGGCGTGCGGCGAGTGATCGAGCCGGTCGGCGTCGCGGTGCCCGCAGGGGTCGATTCCGGCGCGCAGATCCGGGTCGCCGGCGAAGGCAATGCCGGCCCGTTCGGGGGGCCGCGTGGTGATCTGATCGTCAGCACCCGAGTCGTGGAGCACCCGTTCTTCCGCCGGAAAGGCGACAGCGTGCACTGCGACGTCCCGATCAGCGTGTGGGAGGCCTTGCTCGGCGCTCGGATCAGGGTGCCGACGCCGTCGGGTGAGGCCGTGCTGATCGTGCCGCCGGGGACGACCGGCGGTCAAGTGTTCCGCCTGCGCGGTCAGGGGCTGTCCAGACTGACGGATGAGTCGACGGGAGACCTCTACGTGACGGTTCGCGTCGAGATGCCGACCGGGCTCGACGCGCGTACGCATGAGCTCGTGCGCGAGCTCGCGCGGCTCATGCCCGTCGAGACCCGCACCGCGCTGGAGCGCTATCGGGGAGGTGCCGAGTGACCGATCGCGGCAAGCCGCTCTACATGATCGGGGTGGTGGCCGACATGCTGAACGTCCACCCCCAGACGCTTCGCTTCTACGAGAAGAAGGGACTCGTGCGCCCGAGTCGAACCGTCGGCCGCACGCGCATGTACTCCACCGAGGACGTGGACGAGCTGGCCCGGCTGCTCCGGCTCACGCGCGACCTCGGTGTGAATCTCGCCGGCATCGAGGTCATCCTAAAAATGAGACGCCGGATGATCGAGATGCAGAAGCAGATCGAAGATCTCGTCACCTACCTCCGCGAGGAGGGGGGCGAGACGGCGGGCCAGAGCCGGCCGCAGGAGCCGAGAGAGGCTCTCGTCCGGGCCGCAGCGGGTCAGCTCAAGCCCGTCGATCTGTTCTAGCTCGAAAGGAGAACCATGGCTGGCGAGCGCGATGACAAAGAGCTCAACATCCCCGACGTTCTGGGGATCTTGCCCCTACGCGGCACGGTGGTCTTTCCGCAGGCAGTGACCCCGCTGGCGGTTGGTCGGCGCGGATCGGTGCGGCTGGTCCAGGAAGCGCTCCAGGGTAGTCGGATCGTCGGCGCGGTGATGCAGCGCGATCCGACCGCCGAGGAGCCGCGCGCCCAGGAGCTTCACTCGACCGGAACCGCGATCCTCATCCACAAAGCGCTGAAGCAGCCCGACGGCACCCTGCGGCTGATCGTGCAAGGGCTAGGGCGATTCCGCATCGGCGACATCGTGCAGGAGGGCCCGTTCGTCCGCGCCCGGATCGTTCGGGTCGACGACGAGACGGCCGGACCCACTCTCGAGGTCGAGGCGCTCGCGCGCACGGCCACCGGGCTCTTCCAGAAGGTGATCGCGCTCTCGGCGACCTTGCCCGACGAGCTCGCGAACGCCATCGGCGGCGCCGAGGGCCCCGGTGCCGTCGCCGACCTCATCGCCGCGTCGCTTCCCACGCTCCCGACGCCGCTGCGCCAGGAGCTCCTGGAGACGCTCAGCGTCGCCGAGCGCCTGCAGCGGCTCGTCGTGGCCCTCACGAAGGAGGTCGAGGTCCTCGAGCTCGGCTCGAAGATCCAGTCGGAAGCCCAGTCGGAAATGTCCAAGACGCAGCGCGAGTACTACCTGCGCGAGCAGATGAAGGCGATCCAGAAGGAGCTCGGTGACGGCGACGACCGCACGCAGGAGATCGACGCTCTGCGGCAGAACATCGAGGCGGCCGGCATGACCGAGGAGGCCAAGAAGGAAGCGCTCCGCGAGCTCGATCGGCTCGCCAAGATGCCGCCGGCGGCCGCAGAGTACACGGTGGCGCGTACGTACATCGACTGGCTCGTGTCGATACCTTGGCAGCTGGAGACCGCGGATAACGTCGACATCGCTCAGGCGCGGACGATCCTCGACGAGGATCACGAAGGACTCGAGAGGATCAAGGACCGGATCCTCGAGTACCTCGCGGTCAAGAAGATCCGGCCGTCGGGCAAGGATCCGATCCTGTGCTTCGTCGGGCCTCCAGGCGTCGGCAAGACGTCGCTCGGGCGGTCGATCGCGCGTGCGCTCGGGCGGAAGTTCCATCGCATCTCGCTCGGTGGTATGCGCGACGAGGCGGAGATCCGCGGCCATCGCCGGACCTACATCGGCGCATTGCCCGGCCAGATCATCCAGGGGCTGCGGCGTGCCGGCACGAAGAACCCGGTGTTCATGCTCGACGAGATCGACAAGCTCGGGATGGACTTCCGCGGCGACCCGGCGTCCGCGCTCCTGGAAGTGCTCGACCCGGAGCAGAATGTCTCGTTCCGCGATCACTACGTCGACGTCGCGTTCGATCTGTCACGCGTGCTGTTCGTCACGACCGCGAACGTGATCGACACGGTGCCGCCGGCGCTGCGTGACCGGATGGAGATCATCACCCTCGCCGGCTATACCGAGGAGGAGAAGATCGCCATCGCTCAGCGGCACCTCGTGCCGAAAGAGGCGCGGGAGCACGGGCTCGACCACGAGAAGGACATCACGTTCACGCCCGAGGCGCTGCGCCTGTTGGCCCGCGGCTACACCCGCGAGGCCGGGGTGCGGAACCTCGAGCGCGAGATTGCCAGCATCTGCCGGAAAGTGGCGCGCCGGCGTGCCGAGGGGCACCCCGAGGCGGCCCGGATCACACCCGACGTGGTCACCTCGTTCCTCGGCGTCCCGCGTTTCGAGTTCGAGGAGGTCGAGGAGCGCACGCGCGTCCCGGGCGTCGCGATCGGTCTGGCGTGGACTCCGGTCGGCGGCGACGTGTTGGTCATCGAGGCGACCCGGATGCCGGGCAAGCGGACGTTGACCCTGACCGGGCAGCTCGGCGACGTCATGAAGGAGTCGGTGCAGGCGGCACTCTCGTGGGTCCGCTCGCACGCCGACGAGCTCGGCATCGCGCCGGAGTTCTGGGAGACCTCGGACATCCACGTGCACGTTCCCGCGGGCGCCATCCCGAAGGACGGGCCCTCTGCCGGCGTCACGATGACGACCGCGCTGGTGTCGTTGCTGACTGGCCGGCGAGTCCGCCCGGGTCTGGCGATGACGGGCGAGGTCAGCCTCGCCGGTCGAGTGCTGCCGGTCGGCGGGATCAAGGAGAAGGTGCTGGCCGCCCATCGGGCCGGCATCCGCACCTTGGTGATGCCGGCGCGGAACGCCAAGAACTTGATCGAGGACGTCCCGGCGCGGGTGCGTGACGAGATGACGGTTCACCTGGCGGATTCCGTGCAAGACGTCCTGAAGTGGGCGCTCGAGGAGAGCCCCTCATGGCCGGAGGTGGAGCGGATGGCGTTATCGTCCTGATTTCAAGGACTTGAAGCGCTTCCGATTACGCCATTCTACCTTGAAGCGGTGACGGCGCGTCGGCTAACATAGCCGTATGTCACGCCTCGGGTATTGCCTGGGTGTGGTATCAGCAGTGCTTCTCTCGTCGACCTCGGCTGGAGCTCAGGTATATCGGCTCTCCGAGGGCGACGGGACCGTTCACTTCACGAACGCGCCGACCGACCCGCGCTACAAGAACCTCGCGGGCTACTCGTCCGGCACGTCGGCGGGCTTCCTGCGTCTGCCCGCTGCGGACACGGCGCGTTACGGCGCCGAGATCAAGTCGGCCGCCGATCGCTACGGCGTACCGGAGCGCCTGGTCCAGGCTGTCATCCGGGCGGAGTCGGCGTTCAACCCGAAGGCGGTATCCGTGAAGGGCGCTCAGGGGCTGATGCAGCTCATGCCGGAGACGGCGTCGATGCTCGGTGTCCGCAATAGCTTCGATCCCCAGCAGAACATCGACGGCGGCGTGCGACATCTTCGCGGGCTGATCGACCGGTTCGGAAACGACCTGCCTCTGGCGCTGGCCGCCTACAACGCGGGCGAGAAGGCCGTGGTCTCGAATCGAGGGATCCCGCCATACCCGGAGACCCGCGACTACGTCACGAAGGTGCTGTACTACTACGACGGCACTACGAACGGCGGGTCGGCGACTCCGCCGATGCCGGTCTATCGGACCGTCGGCGACGACGGCTCCATCGTCTACACGAACATTCCTCCGCGCGGCCGCCGCTAGCTCCCCGCTGGCTCGGTCGTCGCCTTCCTCACTCCGTCTACGCGGTTCCGCGCGACACGTTCTTCTCGAGCCAGCTCCCGACCGCGGAGGACATGGCCGGGAGCAGACGTCGATTCAAGACCAGTCCCCAGTGCGAGGCGCCCACGATCTCGATGTGATCGGCGGCGAGCGGGAGCTCGTTATAGCGCTGCCGAGGCCACAGCCTGTCGGCCGTCCCCGTGACGATCAGCACCGGGCACGAGGCGTTGCCGACGACAACGCCGGCTTTGCGCTCGTCGCGCGCGAAGCGCGACTCCAGGCCCAGCGATTCCAGGGCCACCACGCGCTCGTCGCGGTCGAGATCCGCCATCACCGGCTGATGTTCGGGGTCGTGGTCCACGATCCCGTATTCCTCCGGGCCGAACGTGCCGGCGCGGAGTGGCACCGCGGAATCGAGCGTCCGCGCTGGTGCGCTCGGCGCGAGACCTACGCAGGCTCGAGCACGACACTCGGCGGCCGCCATTAGCGCCACCAGGCCGCCCATGCTCCAGCCCAGGAGCACTGGCGGCTCGCGCAAGGCGCGCGCGAACGCGACGACGTCGTCGGCATAGTCGGCCATGCGCGTCGTGCCGAGCTCGGCCGGCGCACTGGCGCCGTGGCCGCGGAGGTCGAGGGCGTGCGAAGACCAGCCGCGGCGGGCGAGCTCACCCTGCCAGAAGGTCCACACGCGCGCTGAGTTCGCCGCCCCGTGGACGAGGATCACCGACGGACGCTCGTCGGCGTTCGTCAGGAGGCTGTGCGCTCGGAGGGCGACCATGCCCGACATTCTAAGACCGGCCGATGATTGTCAGGCATGCTGGGATAGCGATGACGTTTGGCAATGCCGTGGGCGCGTTGACTGTGTGCGTCCTCTTGCTCGGCCTGGCGAGCGACAGCCGATCGCCGAGCTCTCGCCCGGCAGACCTCACTGCGAATCAGGAGGCGCGCCCCGCTCCAGCTCCGGTGAAAGAACCTCTCGCCAGAGACGCGGCGACGCCACGGCCGGCAGAGATCGCGCCGCAGCCAGTCGAGCCCGTGAAGCCATCGACGCCTGCGCCCGCAGCGAAGCCACCCGCAACCAGCAGTGCCCCACCGCCGGGTCGGACTGCGGCAGGACGACTCGCGACAAAGGAGAGCCCCGCAACAGGAGCAGAGCCACAGCCGAGATCCACTCCACCGTCGGATGTCGTGCCGCCGCAGCCCGCGACGCCGGCCGCCGCGACGCTCGACCTGAGCTCGCTCGAGCAGCGTCTGCGCGACACCACGGCGATCGGCGTCTTCACCAAGCTTTCGCTCAAGAACCAGGTCGACGACCTGTTGCGGGAGTTTCGCGAATTCCACAAGTCGCAAGACCAGACGATGCTGGCGACGCTTCGGCAGTCTTTCGATCTGCTGCTCCTGAAGGTGCTGTCGCTGCTCCAGGACAGTGATCCGGGGCTCGCCCGCGACATTTCATCGTCGCGAGACGAGCTATGGAGCATCCTGACCGACCCCGAGAAGTTCAAGAACGTCGAATGAGGGAACGAGCTGATCAAGGAGGAGTGATGAGCTGGCGAACCAGGGTAGGCGCCACGATCGTGTCGGCGGCGGTGCTCTTCGCGGTGACCGCGCGGGCGGCCGACGATCCGACCGTGCTGAAGGATTTGACGGCCGTCATCGCGCTGCAAGGGCAGCCGTGCGGGCAGGTCGTCACCGCCACCAAGCAAGCCGACAACGACTACGTCGTGGTGTGCAAGGACGGAAGCCGTTATCGCGTGTTCATCAACGCAGAAGGCCGGGTCGTCGTGCAGAAGCAGTGACGACCGTGAATCACGCCCGCCACTGGCGGTCGAGCCCCCGATACTGGATCGCCTCCGCGCAGTGCTCGGCCGCTAGCGCGTCCACGCCGGCCAGGTCGGCGATCGAGCGCGCGACCTTGAGCACCCGGTCGTGGCCGCGAGCCGAGAGCCCCAGGCGCGTCACGGCGGAGGCCAGCAGGCGCTCGGCGTCCGCCGAGAGCGCACAGAAGCGCCGAACCTGGCGCGGGCTCATCGCTGCGTTGACGCGGGGGGTGCTCGAGCGGAAGCGGTCACGCTGGAGCTGCCGCGCGACACCCACTCGCGCCCGGATCGCTTCACTGGCATCGCCCGCGGCCAGGGCCTGAATCTCTTCGGGCAGCAGCGCCGGCAGCTCCACGTGAAGATCGATGCGGTCGAGGAGCGGACGCGAGAGCCGGCCGAGGTATCGCGCGCGCTCGGCGGGTGTGCAGACGCAGCCGTCGAGAGACGGACAGCCGCGGCGACAGGGGTTGGCGGCGGCCACGAGCTGAAAGCGGGCGGGAAAGCTGCCGACACCGCTGGCGCGCGCGATCGTGACGCGGCCGTCCTCGAGCGGCTGGCGCAGCGACTCGAGCACGTGCTGCTGAAATTCGGGTAGCTCGTCGAGGAAGAGCACGCCGAGATGCGCGAGCGTCACCTCGCCCGGGTGCGGCGGGCTGCCGCCACCGATGAGCCCGGACACCGAGATGGTATGGTGCGGCGCGCGAAACGGGCGCTGGCTCAAGAGGTCGCCGTGACGCGGCAGGAGCCCGGCGACCGACCAGATCGTCGACGCCTCGATGACCTCATCGCGGTTGAGCGGGGGGAGGATCGCCGCGAGCCGTCGCGCCAGCATCGTCTTGCCGCCTCCTGGCGGCCCCACGAGCAGCACGTTGTGAGCCCCGACCGCGGCGATCTCGAGCGCGCGCTTGGCGTGGGCCTGACCGCGGACGTCGGCGAAGTCGAGGTCGTCCGCGGCGACCGTCTCGGCCGCCGCGCGTGTCGGCGCGGCGACAGACGCCGCGTCACCGCAGTTGAGCAGCCCCACGGCGTCGTGCAGGGTCGGCGCGGCGAGCACCCGGAGCCCCTCGACGGCGAGGGCTTCCGTGTGGTTCGCCGCCGGCACCACGAGCGTGCGAATACCCTGCCGCCGGCACGTGAGTCCGACCGCGAGGACGCCGCGGACACCGCGGATTTTTCCGTCCAGGGCCAGCTCACCGACGACCGCAACCCGGCTGATGCGCTCGGACTTGAGCGCGCCGGTCGCCGCGAGGATGCCGAGCGCGATCGGGAGATCGAACGAGGTGCCCTCCTTGCGGACGTCTGCGGGCGCGAGGTTCACCGTGATGCGATCGCTCGGGAACACGAAGCCGGCGTTGCGGATCGCCGTGCGGACCCGCTCGCGGCTCTCGCGGACCGCCGAGTCGGGAAGCCCCACCGTGTTGAAGGCGGGCAAGCCAGGGGCGATGTCGACCTCGACCCGCACGATCGCGGCCTCGACGCCCACGAGCGCTGCGGAGAGGACGCGCGCAATCACGAGGACGATTGTTCGATCGGTCCGGTGCCCCGTCAATGCCCCGAATCGAAGACGTCCGAATTTTCCTGCACATCTCGGGCGGCACAGGTCGCCGACGAGGTAGCAGCGATTGGTGCTAGAGTCCGGGGATGGCGCGCCCCGTCGTCCTCGTCGTCGACGACGACCCCGGTGTCCGAGAGTCGTTCCGGCTGATCCTCGAGGACTATTACGATGTCGTCGACGTGCCCGACGGGCCCGGCGCGCTCGACGTCGTGCGCGCCTCCACGGTCGACCTGGTGCTCCTGGACATCCGCCTGCCCGGCATGGACGGCATCGAGGTGCTCGAGCGCATCAAGGCCGTCGACGAGGGCATCGAGGTGATCCTCGTGACCGCGGTGAAGACTGTGCGCACCGCCGTGGCCGCCATGAAGCTCGGCGCCTTCGACTACCTGACCAAGCCCTTCGAGGAAGACGAGCTCCTGTCGCTCTCGCGCCGCGCCCTCGAGCGGCGCGCCCTCGAGCGCGAGGTCGCCTTCCTGCGCTCCGAGCTGGCGCGCGCACACGATCTCGACGAGATCGTCGGGCGGCACCCCGCAATCGAGAAGCTCCACGGCCTCATCGCGCAGGTCGCCCGGACGTCGACGACCGTGCTGATCACCGGCGAGAGCGGGACCGGCAAGGAGCTCGTGGCGCGAGCCATCCACCATCAGGGCGCGCGGCGCGACGGGCCCTTCGTCGCCGTCAATCCCGCCGCGATCACCGAGACGCTCATCGAGTCCGAGCTGTTCGGCCACGAGCGGGGCGCGTTCACCGGTGCTCACCAGCGGAAGCTCGGGAAGTTCGAGCTGGCGCAGGGGGGCACCCTGTTCCTCGACGAGATCGGCACCCTGCGGTCCGAGCTCCAGGTCAAGCTCTTGCGGGTGCTCCAGGAGCGCGAGATCGAGCGGGTCGGCGGCGCGCGCCCCGTCAAGATCGACGTCCGATTCATCGCCGCGACCAACACGAACCTCAAGGAGGCCGTCGCGCGCGGCGCCTTCCGCGAGGATCTGTACTACCGGCTCCACGTCGTGCCGATCGTGGTCCCGCCGCTCCGGGAGCGGATCCAGGACGTTCCGCTCCTCGTCGATCATTTCATACGCCGTGACAATCGCCGATTCCACAAGCGCATCGAGGGGCCGTCACCTGAGGCGCTGGCGGCGCTCCAGGCCTACCGCTGGCCGGGCAACGTGCGCGAGCTCGAGAACGTGGTCGAGCGCTGCGTGGTCCTGGCGGAAGGGCCGGTCGTCCAGCTCAACGATCTGCCGCTCGACGTCTCCTTGCCTCACCAGGCCACGAAGGTCCGCGCGGCCGAGGCGCTGCCCCTGAACGAAGCGACCGACCAGTTCGAGCGCCAGATCGTGCTGCGGGTTCTCGAGCGCGTGGGCTGGAACCTCACCGAGGCCGGCCGCATTCTCGAGGTCCATCGCAATTCACTCCGCGTGAAGCTCGCCCGCTGGGGAGTACGCGCGCCGGGGGGCGAGCACTGAGCGCCCAGTGGTTGGGCGCCCAGCGGTTGGGCGGCGCGCCCACTCACTGTGCGACGGCGTAACCGCAAGCCCGCACGGCGGTATCGGCTGGCCTTTACGAAACAGGCACTTGTCATGCGGCTGCGACTTTGGTCGCACTTGTGGTCGGCGAATTGCTTAGCCTCCTCGCGATGTGTCGGAGCCCTCATGGGGAGGGCTTCTCAACCGTTCAGGAGGGTAAGCAATGGCAAAAGCATTTGCGGGCCTGGTGGTGGCGGCGGCGGTGATCGCTTCATTCCTGCTGGTGGCGCCGGTAATCGAGTCGGCGACGTCCCACTCGACCCAGTACTTTCAGGCGATCGGGACTGCGGAGGGCGGCGCAGACTAAGCGTCGTTCGCTCGTTGCCCGGTCCGTCATCGCTAGCGAGTCGGCTTGGAATGGGGAAGGGAGGCCGCCGTCCTCCCTTCCTCGTCCTCCTGCTGGTGCTTGCGGCTCTGGTGCTCACGCACCCGGCGCCCTTGCGCACTCAGGACCGCAGTCCTGGCACGGCGGAGACCGTCTACCGACGGCCGCTGGGTCACGATCCGAAGACCCTCGATCCAGCCCGGGTCAGCGACATCTATAGTCTGTCCGTCTCGCAGCAGATCTTCGACGGTCTCGTGCAGTACGACCAGGCGCTCACGATCGTGCCCGCGCTCGCGGAGTTCTGGCGAGCCTCACGCGATGGGCTAGTGTGGACCTTCAATCTGCGCCGCGGCGTGAAGTTCCATCACGGACGCGAGGTCACGGCGGACGACGTCGTCTACTCGTTCGCGCGCGTTCTCGATCCCAAGACGCGCTCGGGCGCGGCCGAGCTGTTCCTCAATGTCAAGGGCGCCCGTGAGTTCCGAGACGGGCGCGCGAAGAGCGTGGCGGGGCTGGTCGCGCTCGATCGGCGGACGGTCCAGGTGACGCTCGACGACAACGTCGCGCCGTTCGTGGCCATCGCGGCGGTCGGTCACGCCAAGATCGTTCCCCGCGATCTCGTCGACGCGCAGGGCGAGGCATTCGGCGCCCAGCCGGTCGGCACGGGCCCGTTCAAGCTGGCCCACTGGGAGCGGGGCAAGGAGATCGTGCTCGACGCGAACGCGGACTACTTCGACGGCGCGCCGCGTCTGTCGCGGCTGGTGTTCCGGATCTTCCCGGGCGAGCAGCGCGACGCCATGCAGGAGGAGTTCCAGAAGGGCAATCTCGAGGACGCGCCGGTGCCGGCGCGGGTCGACCGGCGGGCGCTGGCCGCGAGCGGCGGCTACATCTACGTGAAGCGGCCGATGATCAGCACGCGGTTCTACGGATTCAACACCCGCGTGAAGCCGCTCAACGATCGACGGGTCCGGCAGGCGATCGTCCAGGCGATCGACCGCGAGGCGATCGTGGAGGGCATCTACCTCAGTCAGGTGGCGTACGCCCGCGGCATCCTGCCGCCGGGTATGCTCGGCTTCAATCCCGGCCTCGCCGGGTATCCCTACAGCCCGCAGGGCACGCGCGAGCTGCTCGCCGAGGCCGGGTATCCAGGGGGCCGCGGTCTCCCGCCGCTGACCATCTGGTCCGGCGCGCGGCAGGCCGACATCGTTC
>Ga0066903_100003687_pt1 | contig 12622 bp, 6 predicted proteins | sample PanSoiMetaGPlot1_FD_67491 | JGI IMG/M metagenome (GOLD analysis project Ga0066903, IMG submission 67491) | Tropical forest soil microbial communities from Panama analyzed to predict greenhouse gas emissions - Panama Soil - Plot 1 (version 2) | ecosystem: Environmental > Terrestrial > Soil >...
TTCGGGTACGGCGCCAGCGACGCGTCCTTGGTCTGATCGAACAGCTGCCGGCGCACCTCGTTCAGCGGCGCGATGCCTTCGCTGCGTCCACGTGCGATGTTGATCGCAGGCAGATCGAGCGGCAGGCCGACGAGGGTGTTGCGCACGGACGAGGTGACGAACTCGTCGAGCTCGTTGCCGACCTGCAGCACCAGCCCGCGGATGATCGCGCCCGCAGCCTTGTCGGCGGTCAGATCCCCGGCGGGGCCGCCGTTGTTGTATTGCACCGGGTTGAGAAACGCGTTGAGCAGCCGGATGTCGTTGTTCGATCCGTCGGCGTTCAGGCGCGCGACCCTCTCGGGCAGCATCGAGTGGCCGAGGCGATAGACCGTGTGCGCGAACTCGGCGGAGATCGCCCCGTTGATCGACGTGATGCCGCCGAGGAACGGATTGATCAAGGGCTGCATCTTGCGCGCGAACTCCTCGAAGACGAGATGCTGATACTGCATCTCGGTCCCGAAGCGCGCGGCCTGGAATAGCCGTTCACCGTAGTCCCAGCCCGACGGTCCGTCGACCGCGTGCCACGCGGCGATTTCCGCCGGCGACAGCAGCGTGTTGATCTGCTGGTCGACGTAGGCCACCAGCCGGTTGTGCTCGGAGTGGAAAATCTGGTGAATCATCGACAGCGCGATGTTCTCGTTGCCGCGGCCGTCGCCGGTGACGAAGTGCCTGGCGAGCAGCTCGTCGTCGTAGGTGCCGGGTGTTTGACACGACGGCGTCTGCAGGAAGTCGCAGATCGTGGTGTCGGGGTCGGGTACCAGGCCCGGGTCCGGCTCCGCGTTGTGCGCGATGTCGTTCAGGAACGCATGCCCGGTCTTGAGGGCATTGGCCGGGATCAGCACACCCTTCCCGCCGTTCGCCGTCGGATCGCCCTCGAGCAGGACGTTATTCGGCAGCACCATCTGCGGGAACCCGTGCAGACCCGGTTTGAAATGGCCGTAGGGGTCCGTGAGGATCAGCGGGACGTTGAAGACGTCCTGGTCGACCAGCTGGATGCCCAGCATGGTGGCCGCCTGCCGCTTGACGTCCCCCCAGTTGCCGATGTTGCAGATGTTGTCGCCGGGGATCCCGGTGGGACGCGGCGCACAGTGATCGCCGTCGAGCACCTTGCCCGTCTGCACCGGCTTGCCCTGCGCGTTCAACGCGTACTGGCGCAGGAAGACCTGATGCGCCGGGTGCGACGTGTAGGTCTGGTTCTGATCGACCCAGGGCGTGGTGGTGTTGGTCCCTTCCTGGATGTCATCCGCGGTCCCGAGAATCCCGTCCGGACCGGGCAGGTTCTGGCCGCGCGTCATCGCCATGAAGTTCGTCGAGCTGCCGGGAACGAAGAGCGGGTCGTCGGGCTGCAGCGGGATGATCACCGTGCCGCCGCCCTTCGTCACGAGATCGAGCCCGTGGTCGAAGAACTGGCCGAAGAACGTGAACATCAGGTTGAACGGCGCCGAGAGGCCGAAGTTCGGCGTGATGTTGGGAATGAACAGCGCGCCGGAAGCCGGATCGGGCGCTGTGGCGCCCTGGCAGACGAATCCGCCCGAGCCGCAGGGATTCGCCGCGGCGGCCACGGCCGCCGGGTTGGCCGCGGACTGATCCACGATCAGGTTGCTGATCAGGCGCGGCTGGGAGTCGGCGACGAATCCGGTCTTCTGCTTGTAGGACGTCGCCTGCCCCGCGGCCTGCGGGCCCGGTCCGTCCGGATCGAACGGCAGCGCCTCCGCATCGCGGAAGACCGGCGTCGTCTTGCGCGGAAACACCAGGTCGGCGGCGCCGAACAAGTGCTGATCGGGAATCGGCACCAGGTTGTTGTAGGACCCGTCGACGGTCCGCAGGCCCATCGGGAGCTGCGGGTCGCCGGCCGGGGCGGCCTGCGAGTTGACCTGGTTCGGCCCGGGTCCGAGCAGCGCTCCGCCGGCCGCGTTGGCCTGCGCGACCTGTATCTGCTTGAAGATGAAGCGCAGGTCGTCGTCGTTGATGACGAAGCCGTTGCCAACGGGCGCGACCTGCTGCTGCGCGTCCACGTCCACGACCATCATGAGGAATTGCGGGGCCCCGTTGGTCATCAGTGCCATCGCGATGACCAGCGCGATCGCCCATGGCCGTGCCCACCCCGCGCGCCGGCACGTAAATGGTCTCGATACGTTCATAAGATCCTCCCGCCGTCTGTCCGCATTGCCGAGTTGACACACCCGTGGCCGAACTGACCGTTCGTCATCCTTGAAGCTCCTCGCTGCGTGTTGATGAAGGCGGAGCCGGCGCGCGCCGATCGGCACACGTCCAGCCACGCGGCTCGTTGTCGTCCGCCGAATCCGTTCAGGACTGGAATCGAGAGGGGGTTACGCCGCGATTGTGTGCGGTGGTGCGCGAAGCGCGCGACAGCCATCTCGCTGCCGTTGCGCCGGCCGGTGCTCGAACGAGGTGAGGAACCTGGCGCGCGTCGCCGCGCCGGAAGAGGGGCGATCGGGCACGAGCGCAGACGCGCCGATCACGTCGTCGTCGCCGTCGTCGTCGTTGTCGGGAGGATCCTCGGCGACCGTACCGGCCGTCAGGGCGAGCGGGTTCGCCGCGGAGAAAAGCGCGTACGACGACGAGGGCAGCCGGCCCGCATCGTCGAGGGACGGACACGCAGCGGCCTGCATGAGTGCGAGTGCGCCGACGCACACGAGCAGCGTCGAGAGCAGTCGCCTCGTCCCCTCCCTGAGAACAGTCAATGACGCATCCGTCATTTCGGCCTTCCTCAGGATTGTCGAGAGACTAGACGACGGGTGGGACGGCGGGAATCGTTCGTTGGTGCGGGGGGACTGGTCCGTTCGTGCCCGCCTTCGCAGACCACAAAGAAAAACCGCCGGCCCCGGGTTGACGCTCCGGGACCGGCGGCTCGAGAGATTGCGGATGAACACGGGACCATCCGTGTTCATCCGCGGCGATCCGCCGTTATGGCTGGCGGATCTCGATCAGCGCGAGGTTCCAGCGATCCGGATGCGTCGCCCCTGGATAGGTGACGCTCAGGGTCGTCGGCACTCCTGCCAGCGGAACCGGGTTCGTCGTGCGCTGCGACCAGTAGGTATCGCCGTTCGACGTCTGGAACTGATTGACCATCGTCGAATTGGCGCTCGGCGTCAGCACGCGTGGGCTGTCCCAATCCACGCCCACGGCGTACACCCACGAATTGGGCTTGGTCGTCGTGATCGAGGCGGATGGGATGGTGTTGGAGTTGAGCGCGCCGTTTGCGGCGATCGTCGCCGCACCGACGAGCGTGTTCTGAGCGCCCGTGAAGCCAACGACCGTCAGCGCGGCCGGTTCTGAGAAGTTCAGGACCGCCGTCACCGACATCGTCGGGTGCGCCGGACCTGTTGGCGGCACGATGGCCCACCAGATCTCCGCGGTCCCGCGCTGCACGTTGGCGCGCTGCGCCCTGGTCCACGTGAGGTTCGGCGCGCTCGCGTTGTTGTTCATCGAGTTCACCGTGGTGTTCGTGCCCGTGGCCGGGCCGTCAGCCGAGACGAACGCGACGAGCAGTGTGCCAGCCGCCGCGTTGAACACCGGACTCGTGATCGTGGTGTTCTGTGCTGCGGCGTCGTTGTTCTTCGTCACGAAGGTCGCGATCCTCGGCGCCGTGCCCTGGGACACGACGAGATTGACCGCGCTCCCTCGAGCCGCCGAGGTATTGGCGCCCGGCGACTGGCTGATCACGTTGCCGCCAGGCACCGTCGTGCTCGGCTGGAACGTGACCGTGCCGACGACCAGGCCCGCGCCTGTGATCGACGTGGTCGCCGCGGCCTGCGTCAGACCGACGACGTTCGGAACGGTGACCGGCGGCGGTCCGCTCGAGACCGTCAGGTTGACCGCCGTCCCTGGATTGACCTGGGTGGCGGCCGCAGGATCCTGCGTGATGACTCTCCCGGCCGGCACCGTCGTACTGGTCACGTTCGTGACCGTGCCCAGCACCAGTCCGGCTTCGACGATCTGGTTGACGGCCGTGGCCGGTGTGTTCGCGTCACCGACCAGCAGTCCGGTGACGGTCGGTACCGTCGTGCCGAGCGAGATCGTCAGGGTCACCTGGCCGCCGGCCGGCAGCGTGGTGCCAGCGTTCGGAGTTGTGGCGGCCACGAGGCCGATGTTGATCGTCGTGCTGTTCGCGGTAAGGTCCGTGGGATTGACGGTCAGGCCGGCGCCGAGGATCGCCGTCACTGCTGCCGCCCTGGTGAATCCGACGACGCCAGGCACCGTGTGGAGCGGTGTCGGCACCGGGATCGTCACGTCGGCGAACTGCAGCTGCTCGATGTTGAGCAGCGTGTCAGTGCCCGTGCCGAGGTTCGGGTTCGCGAGCGGCGGACCGGCATCGATGACGGTCACGCTGCCGTTCGGGTTCAACACGATCGAGTACTCCGCCAGCGGGTTGGCGAAGACCGCCGTGTCGCAGTTCAGCGGAATCACGGCGCCGCAGTCGGCCGGCGGCGTGTCGGTCGGGGTCACGATGCTCCTGATGATCGAGATGTTCCCCGGATTCAGCCGAGGCGGATCCGCGAACACGTCGTCCACGAGCAGGCGCGGATCGTCGACCAGCTTGACGGTCCCGTCGTTCAGGATGGCCTGCAGCTGAACGTTCAGCCAGCGGTCGCCGTCGATCAGGTCATCGCCGATCTTGCCTTCGAGCCTGTCGCTGCCCTTGCCGCCGAGCAGGATGTCGCCGCCCATGAACCCGACGCCCTTGACGAGTGGAATGGCCGGGGCGTTCAGGTCCTTGTTGAAGCCGGCGGGTCCCATCAGCGCCGTGAGGCCGGCGATCTTCGCCGCGCCCGATCCGCCGCGGAAGTTCGTGCCGGCCACGCCAATCGCCGGCGACCCCACGGGCGGCGTTCCAGCGGTCAGCTCCATGCCGACCACGAGGCACTCGGCGATTTCTCCCGGCGGATCGCAGAGGACGTTGTCCGTTCCGGTGATGTGATCGTCGAGATCCCATCCGGACGCGCCGTCCACGAAGCGGTACTTGTTCCGCAGGTCGTTGAAGTTGACCGGCACGTTCGGCAGGGCGAGCAGCCCGAGCTCGACGAACTCCGGCAGCGGCCACCCGCGCAGGGTGATCCAGTCGAAGCCGTAGTCGCCCAGGAACTTGTTCGAGCCTTCCGACATCAGGAAGATGTCGTCGCCGCCTTCGCCGAAGTGGTTGTCCTGTCCGGGACCGCCGCCTTCGACGTCGTCGCCGCCGATCGCGCTCAGGCCCGCCAGCAGGTCGAACACGTTGCCGCCGTCGGCGAACATGCCTCCGTCGTGGCCGTCGCCGTCGTAGATCCAGTCATCGCCTTCGCCGCCGAACATGCCTTCCGCGCGCTGCGCGCCGTCGACGATGATGTCGTTGCCCGGACCGCCGAAGTACTCGACGCCGTCGTCGCCGCCGAGCATGAAGTCGTCGCCTTGGCCGCCGAGGATGATGTCGCCGCCGAAGCCGGGACCGCTGCTCAGCGCGTCGTTGCCGCCGCCGCCCTTCAGCACGTCGTCGCCGTTGCCGCCAAACAGCACGTCGTCGCCGTTGCCGCCGTTCAGCGTGTCGTTGCCTTCACCGCCGTCCAGGCGATCGTTGCCGTCGTTGCCGTACAGCGTGTCGTCGCCGACGTCGGCGATGAACCGGTCGTTGCCCGGACCGCCGTCCCACTCGATGTTCTTGCCGGTGTGGTTCGGATCGAAGAACACCTGCGTGCCGTCGGGTTCGATGATGATCACGGGACCGTTGGGATCCAACGGATCCACGAGACCCGCCGGCGTCGTGGGATCGAGAATGAAGTCGGCCGTGTTGAAGATCACGTCCATGCCGCCCGAGAAGGTCGTGTTCCGGCGGATCAGCTCGGCGAAGGAGTTGCCTTCGAGCTGGAACCGGAAGTTCAGGCCGTCGGTGCGCTGCAGGTAGTAGAAGCGGTCGCCGTTCTGCAGATCCTCGAGCTGGTGCTCGAAGATGAAGTTGAACGTCGCGCCGAGGAGGCCGCCGAACACCGCCGGCCGCTCGGCGAGGCCGCCGATCCAGAGGTCGATGTTCTCGAGACCGCAGAGCGGGTTCGGAGCGGGCGCGGGGGGCGCCACACAACCGGCCGCCGCGGCCGCCGCCGGGGTCGTCGCGAACATGAACGCATTGTTCGTCAGGAGCGTGGTGGCCGCCGCGCGCTTGGCCGCGACGGTCGTCGCCCCGGTGACGCTCGGATGCGTCGCGTACGCCGCGATGAAGTTGACCAGCGACTGCGAATGGCGCAGGCCCTGGCCGAACTCGAACCAGTCGGCGTACTGCTTGACGGACGCGTCCTGCGTTTCGCTGAACAGCTGCCGCCTCGCCGGGTTCAGGCCCGGGATGCCTTCACTGCGGCCGCGCGCGATGTTGATCGCAGGCAGGTCCTGCGGCAGCCCGACCAGTGTGTTGCGCACCGAGTTGGTGACGAACTCGTCGAGCTCGTTCCCGACCTCCCGCGACAGCCCGCGCACGATGCTGCCGGCCGATTCGGCGGCGTCCATCGTCGTGCCGTCGAGGCGCTGGTTGTACAGCACCGGATTGAGGAAGCCGGTGAACAGGCGGATGTCCTCGACGGTCCCGGTGTTGGTGATGCGCTCGAAGACCTCCGGCAGCATCGAGTGGCCGAGACGATAGACCGTGTGTGCGAACTCGGCCTTGATCGCCGCGTTGATCGAGGTGATGCCGCCGAGGAACGGGTTGATGAGCGGCTGCAGCGTGCGCGCGAACTCCTCGAACACCAGATGCTGATACTGCATCTCGGTCCCGAACCGCGCGGCCTGGAAGATCCGTTCCGCGTAGTCCCAGCCGGAGGCCGGATCCGGGGTGTGCCACGCGGTGATCTGCGCCGCGGTCAGCCCGAACGCGCTGCGACCGGTGACGGGATTGATCGGTTGATTGATGATCTGGTCGAAGTACACCGCGAGCCGGTTGTGCTCGGCGTGGAAGATCTGGTGCACCATCGTCAGGTTGATGTTCTCGTTGCCGCGTCCGTCACCGGTGACGAAGTGCCTGTCGAGCAGCTCGTTGTCGTACGGGGCCGTTTCCGGGTTGACGGGCTGCGTCGGACCGACGACGGCGTCGGCATCCGGCGTGCGGTGCGTGCCGTTGCCCTGGAACGGGTTCGCATTGTGCGCGATGTCGTTCAGGAACTGGTGTCCCGTGTGGATGATATTGGCCGGCACCAGCACGCCGAGACCGCCGTTGGCGGCCGGATTGCCTTCGACAAGGCCGGTCGTCGTCAGCATCTGCACGAACCCGTTCGGGCCGGGCTTGAAGTGGCCGTACGCATCCACCGCCACCGACGGCACGTCGGCGAGGTCGAAGTCGGTGAGCTGAACGCCGAGCATCGTGCGCGCCTGAGCCTTCACGTCGGCCCACGTGCCGATGTTGCAGATGGAGTCGCCGGGGATGCCGGTCGGGCGCGGGGCGCAGTTGCCGCCGTCGAGCATCTTGCCCGTCTGCACGGGCCTGCCGCCGACGAGCGCATACTGACGCAGGAACACCTGGTGCGCCGGATGCGACGTGTAGGTCTGGTTCTGGTCGACCCACGGCGTCGTCAGGTTGACCGAGTCCTTGATGTCATCGGCCGTGCCGAGGATGCCGTCGGGGCCCGGCTGCAGCGCGCCGCGGGTGATCGCCATGAAGCCCGGATTGCCCGGAGTGTTCAGCGGATCGTCGGCTTGGAGCGGAATGATCACCGTGCCGCCGGATTTGGGGACCAGGTCCAGGCCGTGATCGAAGAACTGACCGAAGAACGCGAACATCAGGTTGAACGGCGCCGACAATCCGAAGTCGGGCGTGATGTTCGGAATGAACAGGGCGCCGGTCGGGTCTCCCGGAATCGGAGGCGCCGGAGTGCCGCACACGAAGCCGCCCACCGCGCAGGGATTGTCGTGGGCGAACTGCGCCGCCGGGTTGGTGGCCGTCTGATCCACGATGAGGTTGCTGATGATGCGCGGCTGGGAATCGAACACCGTCCCGGTGTTCTGCTTGTAGGAGGTCGGTGTCCCGACCGGGACGCCGAAGCCCGCCACTGCCGGTTCCGCGTCCCGGAAGAACGGCGTCAGCCGGCGCGGGAAGATCAGATCGGCCTGGCCGAATCTCTCCTGCCCCGGGACCAGGTTGTTGAAGCTGCCGTCGACGGTTCGGAGGCCGCGCGGGAGCTGCGGATCGGACACCTGGAACGGCCCGGTGCCAAGCAGCGTGCCGCCGGCCGCGTTCGCCTGCGCCACCTGGATCTGCTCGAAGATGAACTGCACGTCTTCGGCGTTCAGGTTGAAGCCCTGGTTGAGCGGCGCAACCTGCGTCTGCGCGTTCACCGAAATCGCCAGAAACTGGGGAGCGCCGTTCGTCATCAGGGCCATGGCCATGACGAGCAGCAACGCCCACGGCCGCGCCCAGCGATTACGCCGCCGTAACGTGAGAGGTCTCGGTGCGCTCATAACATCCCTCCAGACATCTGCGCGCGTTGACGAATGGACACACGTGTTCCCAACTGACCGTCAGTCATGCTCTGAAGCTCCTCGCTGGTTGTTGGTGAATGCGGGGCTGTCGTGCGCCGGACGCGCACACCTCCAGCCGCGCGGCTACGTGCAGCGTCCGTCTCGAAGCGGACGCTGCCCTGGATACCGCCCACGTCGTGCAGGGTCAGTCAGCGGTCCACCGGAAGGACCGCGAACCTGACCACACGTCGCCCACACCCGTCACCTGGCCGTCACACGTCACGTGGACGTACGTGGAGACGCGCTGCACGAAGATGGAACTTGCGGAGAAACCGTTCGGAGAAACTTACCGGGGCGGGGCCCGAAGGAAGTGACCGCTGATGGCCAGCAGCCGGGTGGGGCGGGGTTCGAGAGCTGAGAGAAACCGTTTGCGCGGCGCCTCGCCTGGCGAGTGGCCGCTCGGCATCACGACGGCGGATCCAAGCACGTCGTCGTCGCCGTCGTCGTCGTCGAATGAGTCCGGGGGATCTTCCACGAGCCTGCCGACCAGCAACTGCGCCTGGCCGGGACTCTGGGACGGGAGGTCGAAGGCGGACCGGGCGGCGTCGCCCGATGCGTCGAGGGATGCCACCAGAGAAGGGACGAGGAGCACCGCGCCGACGCACACGACGAGCGTCGATACGACCTGGCTTACCAGCCGGTGCGCGCACGATGGCTTGTGCGTCACCACGCCCCCCTCCCCCAAGCGTTGACCTGGGAAAACTACGGGGAGCCTAGTACAGGCGCACGCGCTTGGGAATAGTTCTTTGGTGCCAGTCGGCTACTTCTTTTCGCCGGCCTTCTCGATCTTCTCTGCGGTGATGTCGGTGATGGCGGGCGTCGCCTTGTCGAAGTTCGCGAGCTCGATCGTGTTGGTCGTCTTGTTGTAGGCGACGTCGTTGGCGAGCCCCATCTTTGCGATCCCCTTGCCGTCCTTGCCGAAGCGGATGTCGATCAGCGTGAACTCGTCGTTCTCGGGATGGATCCGTTCCTGGACGGTGCCCACGAACTGGAGGTGCTCGTCGGTCGCGAGGACGATCTGACGGCCGTTCGCGGTCTTGATGTCGCGCGCGAAGAGGAGCGGCTGCTTGCGCGGCAGGCGCGCGCGCGCGCCGGATCCCTGGATGCCAGGGCTGATGATGAGGCCCGTCGCCGACCCTGCAGGCCCGCCCTTGACGGCCGCAAGGAGTTTGTCCGGCCCTCCGCCGACGGCCTTCTGGAGCCGCTCCGCGTCTGCGTCAGTGGACCACTTCTCGAGCTCGATCTGGATCTTGGGTCCCTTGATCGGCTTCGGACCGGTGTGGTCGAGCGCCGAGCCGAGAAATTTCTCGATCGGAGGGTTGGTCTGCGCGTATGAGTGCGCGTTGAGTGCGAGACATGCAGCGGCGACGGCACTCGCGAGAAACAGTCCACGGCTCGGGCGAATCATGGGCTCACCTCTGGCTGGATTGGATTCGGACCTCATGGTAACACCATTCACCTCGAGGGCCACGTCCACGCCGCGCCGAAGCCCTCCGCGTCGGCGAGCACCGTCTGTCCGAGCTGCTTGTCGAGCACGATCGAGCGGCATTCCGGCAGCGACTGCAGCGCGTCGATCAGGCCGGACGCGTGCGAGACGACGATGACCTGCGATCGTTCGGACGCGCGTGCGATGAGACGCCCGAGCGGCGGCAGCAGATCGGGATGGAGACTCGTCTCGGGTTCGTTCAACACGAGGAGGCCCGGCGGCCTCGGCGTCAGCAGCGCCGCAACCCACAACAGATAGCGCAGCGTGCCGTCGGACAGTTCCGCGGCTTTCAACGGGCGCAGCAGCCCGCGCTGCTGCATGCCGATCTCGAACCACCCGTTGTCGTGATCGACCGTCACGCGCGCCCCCGGGAACGCGTCGTCGATCGCGCGGTCCATCGCGGCGTCGTCGCCAATCTCGCGGATCGTCTGAACCGCCGCTGCGAGATCCGCGCCGTCGTGGCCGAGCACAGGCGTATGCGTGCCGACGTGCGGGAGGCGCGCCGGCGCAGCGGCATCGGTCCGCAGCTGATCGTAGAAACGCCACGCGCGCATCTCCTCACGCAGCAGGAGCATCTCCGGCGTGTGCCGGGGATCGGCGCAGTGCGTCATCATCGTGTCGAAGCCCGCGAGGTCCTGCTTCAGAATCGCCCAGCTGCCGCCCGCCTCGCGCGACCTCACGAGAGGTCCGCGGCGATCGACGAGTACGGCCGAGGGACGGAGCGCACCGCTCCAGATACACTCGCGCTTGATTTCCGGGTCGTGACAGAAGGCGCCGCACGGCGGCACCGGCAGGCCCAGGTCGATCGCGTACGCGAGGTCGTCGCCCGCGAATCCCATCCGAAGACTGACGGGATGGCGGCGGCCCGTTCCCTGGACGGGCTGCGTGCCCTGTACCATCGCTCGCGAGATCCGCTCGGGCCCGGCCCACAGCGTCGACCGGAGCCCGCCTTCCCGTGCCAGCGAGGTGACGACGCGTCCCTGCGCCGTGTCGGCCAGGAGCCTCAGCGCGCGGTAGAGATTCGACTTGCCGCTGCCGTTGGGACCGGTCACGAGGTTCAGCCGATCGAGCGGAATGACGAGATCACGAAGCGATCGATAACCGGCGACGGCCAGCAGCTGGAGCATCGTCCATCCACTGTAGTCAAACCCGGCGCTTTTGGTGGTTCCGGGGGTCGAACCGTCGGGAATTCATTCGGGACAGGAAGCTGCGGTGTTTTGAATAGTTGGGTTGAGGGAGGGGCGTCTGGTAGGATGGCCTCGGGCTCCCTGCGAGAAAAATGGGTTTCGAAAGTTGGACTTCGCTGAGATCGTCAACAGATTACGTCTCGCGGTGTTCGTGTTCCAGAGGACGCGAGTCCTCTACCAGAACGAGGCCGCCCTCGGCCTGCGCGCCCGTCTCCAGCGGGAGTATCAGGTCGATCTCCTCGTCATGCTTCGAGATCACCTGTCGCGCATCGGTGAGCTCGAGCAGGCGTCCACGCCTCCGCCGGCCGTCACCCTTCTGACTGACGCCCTCACCGAGCCGCTGTACGTCCACACGCTGCAGGTGAATGGCGACGAACTCGGGCCGCAGATCGCCGTCAGCGTCCGCGAACTCGGCATCGAGCGCGAAGCGTTCGCCCGGAGGTACGGTCTGTCACCCCGGGAGGCTGAAGTGGCAGAACTGGTCCTCCGCGGCTACGCCAACCCGCAGATCGCGTCGGTGCTGGGCATCGCGCCGACGACGACCAAACGCCACCTGACGAGGATCTTCGACAAGATCGGAGTCGATTCTCGAACCCAGCTGGTCAGCCGGCTGGCCTGATCGTCCCTTCCCGTTCGTCGTACTACCTTAGTAGTATTGGACGGACCGGTGACGGGTCAGTACACTGACTCGCCTGCGGAGGACGCCCGTGCTCGAAGCGTTCGGCCTCAGCAATCCAGGTCCCGTCCGGAAGACGAACGAGGACAGCTTCGTCGTCGACGAACAGCTACAACTGTTCGTGGTCGCCGACGGCATGGGCGGCCATTCGGCCGGCGAAGTCGCCTCGAGCCTCGCGGTCGAGACCATCGTGGGCTTCATCCGCGGCACCGAGGAGGACGGCGAACTCTCCTGGCCGTACGGCATCGAACCCGAGCTCTCCTTCTCGGGCAACCGTCTCCGCACCGCAACTCACCTGGCGAACCGTCGCGTGTTCCGCGTGGCCGAGCGTCACGACGAATACACGGGTATGGGTACGACGGTCGTCAGCGCGCTGATCGCGGGCACGCGACTCGCGGTCACGCACGCCGGCGACAGCCGCCTGTACGTGTACGCCGGCGGGCATCTCACCCAGCTGACCCGCGACGACACGTGGGCGGCCACGGTGCTGGCTCCGGACAGCGGTGGTCCTCACGGTCGGGTGCCGCAGGCGATCCGCCACGTGCTGACGAACGTCCTCGGCGCGCGGGAGCGGGCCGACATCCACATCACCGAACGCGATCTCTCCGGCGGCGAGCTCATCCTGCTCTGTTCGGACGGACTCCACGGCGTGATTGACGATCGCGCGTTGTGCGGCATGCTTCGTGCGGGCGTGAAGCCGTCGGACGTCGTGCCGCAACTCATCGATGCCGCGCTCGCGGC
>Ga0066903_100003688_pt1 | contig 12622 bp, 12 predicted proteins | sample PanSoiMetaGPlot1_FD_67491 | JGI IMG/M metagenome (GOLD analysis project Ga0066903, IMG submission 67491) | Tropical forest soil microbial communities from Panama analyzed to predict greenhouse gas emissions - Panama Soil - Plot 1 (version 2) | ecosystem: Environmental > Terrestrial > Soil >...
ACGGAGACCGACCATGAAGACGATCATCACCCTTCTCACCGCCACCACGCTGGTTGCCGGCGCCACCAACGCGATGGCGTTCGACCGGCAGGCGACCGACGACGCGCTGAGCCATGCGACCAGCGTGCAGGCCGCGCACGGCTTCGGCGGCGCCTACGCGTCGGCGCGCGTGCCGGGCGGCGAGATCCGCAACAGCACCGTCTACCTCCCGACGCAGGACGACTTCCAGCTGCAGGGCCGCTGAGGTCTTTGCGCAAAACAGCAGGTTGGAGTGGAGAATGGCCGGCCGCGGGGCCGGCCATTTAGCTTTATCTTTGGAGCATGATCTTTTCCGAAAACCGGTATCCACTTTTCGGGATCATGCTCCATCTCAGCGCATCATCTCGCCGATCTTGTCGAGCACCGGGCGCGGCAATTGCAGCGTCTCGCGCGCCATCGCGTCGACCTCCTCGCCGGCGGCGGCCTCGACCGGCAGCTTGCGCTTGTCGCATTCGGCGATGAAATCGGGGTCCTCGAGCATGGCGCGGAACGCCGCCCGCAGCGCCACGAGCCGCTCGGGCGGCACGCCCGGCGTGGTGATGATGGAGCGGCCGATGTCGCCGGTGCTGGCGGCGGCGCGCAGCACCTGGCGGCCCTCACCGGAGAGCGCAAGCTCGGGCAGGGTGGGGACGCCGGGAATCAGCGGATGCCGCTTGAGCGAGGCCTGATAGAGGAAGACCGCCTCGCGACCCTGCAGCCAGTCGGGATGGCTCGCCTGGATGGCCGGCAGCCCGAAGGCGCCGACGATGTCCACCTCGCCGCGTTCGACCGCGAGCCAGATCTCGTTGGTGCCGCTGTAGCCGCGCGCGAGCTTGAACTTCGCGCCCGCATAGGTCGTGAGCGCGGTCGGAAACAGCACGGTCGTCGATCCGCCGCCCGAGGCGCCGACGGTGTGCTGCTTCGCCCGCACATCGTCGAACGATTTCAGCCCGCTCTTCTGCAGCGCCGCCCCGGTGTCGACATTGGTGGCGACACGGCCGATGTACGGCATCCGGCCGACGTCGATCTTGACGCTCGCATTGGTCACGCTGTCGAGCGCGAGCGTCTGGGCGAGGCTGCCGAGCACGGTGCCGTCCTTCGGCGCGACGTCGTGCATGTAGCGCGCCGCCAGCAGGCTGCCGGCGCCCGGCATGTTCTGCACCACGATCGTGGGATGGCCGGGCAGATGCTTCGCCAGGAACTGCGCGACCACGCGGCCGTAGAGATCGTAGCCGCCGCCCGGCCCGTAGCCGATCAGCATGCGCATGGTCCGGCCGTTGTAGAAGTCGGCGACCGGATCGGCGTGACCGGGTGCAGGCAATCCGAGCAGGATCACGACAAGGCCGATCGCAGCGCCGATCATCCGCATGTCGGGTACTGTGCGCTGGTCGTCCTATCCGGCCGAGGCGCGGAGTTTCCTGCACTCGGCCTGAAAAACGTGATCGAGGCACCACTCGGCGAGCTCGATGCCGGTCGGGAACCAGAGATTGCCGCCCGACACCTTGCGCATGTGGTCGAGGATGCCGCGCAGCGCGAGCGTGCGGCCGGGGCGGCCGATGATGTACGGATGCATCGTGAACGGGATGTATTTCGGGCGCTCCGGGGTGCTCTCCGACCAGAGCTCGTCGAAATAGGCCTTCCAGGTCTCGAGGCCGTGATGAGGATTGCCGTACTCGCCGTGGCGATGGCCGAACAGCGTGCCGTCGCCGAACGGCTGGCGCGGCAGCTCGACCAGGAGCTTGCCGTCCTTCTCCCACAGGAACGGCAGCTCCTCGTGGAAGCAGTTGGTGTTGAAGACGAAGCCGTGCTCGATCAGGAGCTCGATCGTGTTGGTGCTCTGGGTGCACGAGCGCCAGCCGTAGGGACGGCGGCCGGTGCGCTGCTGGATCATCGCGATCGCCTTGCGCATCACCTCGTGCTCCTGGTCGCGCGGCAGGTAGCGCGCGATCTCGTGATTGTATCCGTGGCCTTCGACCACATGGCCGTGCGCGAGGATCGCCTGGACGGCTTCGGGGAAACGCTCGGCGATCGCGCCGCAGGTCAGGAACGTCGCCTTGACGTTTTCTTCCTTGAGGATGCGCAGCAGCCGGTAAATCGCGTGATGCGGTCCGTATTCGCCCTGGCTCCACATCTCGTAGTTCAGGACGCCGTTCTTGTCCGGCTTGACGTCCTCGCCGCCCTGGAAATCGAAGGTGAGAAAGACGGCCGCCCGCTCGCCGTTCGGCCAGCGGATCAGGTGGTCGTAGTGATATTCCTTGAGCATGGCCCTCTCGCGCTGCAGCTGAAATCCTGGTGACGGGTCCCGCCCCCGCCAGCGACTCCTCGGAGTATAAAGCCTGGGCCGTTCGATTGGGTAGTGGGCGCCTACGTGGCGAAATCAAAACGTCGTCCGGCGAAAACGGCGAATTTCATCGATTTTCTCACGTACGTACAGGCTCAGCCGCTTTTAGCACAGCGTGCCGCGCGGCGCCGTGGTGCGCTCAGTCCTCCATGCTCTGGAGGGTGAGAAAGATGACGGACATGGCGACCCCCACCGCTCCGGTCCATTCCGGATGGTCTGCCCGCGTGGCTGACCGCAGTGTGCGTTTTCGCACGGCGTCCGAACGGCTCGCCGCCTATCGTCCGATCATCGAGATCGCTCCACGCCGATCGGGCGCGCAGCCGAGATCTCAAGTGCAAGCGAAGCGGAGATTTGCCATGAAGACGATCATCACCCTCCTCACCACCACCATGCTGGTCGCCGGCGCCACGAGCGCGATGGCGCTGGACCGCCAGGCGACCGACGATGCGGCCAATTACGCGATCGGCCAGCAGGCCTCGCACGGCTTCGGCGGCGCCATGGCGTCGGCGCGCCACAGCGCCGTCAACGCGTCGAGCCCGGGCGACTTCCAGCTCGTCGGCCGCTGAGCCGCGCCGCACAGGCTCCAGGTTCGACCCGGAACGGCCGGCCGCGACGCCGGTTGTTTCTTTGTTGGAGCATGATCTTTTGCGAAAACCGGCATCCACTTTTCGGGATCATGCTCGAGCGGCTCATCCGGTGTCGGCGGCCTCGTCCACCTGCCGCCGCAGGCTGTCGACGTCGGTGAGCACGATGGCTCCGCGGCGGCGCTCGATCAGGCCGGCGCGCTCGAGGGTGTTGAGCTGGCGGGCGACCGCCTCGCGGCGCGTGCTCACGCGCGCCGCGATCTCGGCATGGATGGGCGGCGGCGACACGATGGCGCGCCCGGGCTCCTTCGGGTCCGGGCGCGAGAGCCGCAGGAGCTCGGCCGCGATCCGATGCGGCACGTCGAGGGTGGCGAACTCGTGCACCCGGTTCGCCAGCATGCGGATCTGACCGGCGAGCAGCGTCAGCAGCTGGTCGCAGACATCGGGATGCTCGTGCACGGCGCTGCGAAACACCGACGCCGGCATGCGCCCGATGGTGACGTCGAGCACCGCCATGATGCCGGACGAGCGGGGCTGATGATCGATCGCGGCAAGCTCGCCGAAGAACTCGCCAGCCTTGATCTCGCGCAGCAGGACCTCGCGACCGCCCGACTGGATGATCACCCGGACGGCGCCGGCGACGACGAAGAACACGTCGTCGCTCGCGTCCTGATAGTCGAGCAGCCAATGGCCGGCGGCCGCGCGCTTCCACGCGCATTGCCGGTCGAGCTTGGCGACGTCGGCTGGCGACAGCGAGCGAAACAGGGGAATCCGGGCGAGGGTCTCGGCCCGGGGTGGCGTTGCCATGGCGGGTCTCCTGAGCGGCCACGATCTGGGCGATCGTAGCCCGGATGGAGCGGAGCGACATCCGGGACCGGCCCCGCATTTCGCTGCGCTCAATGCGGGCTACACGCTGCTGGCCATGACAGCGATCATTTTGCCGCTACTCCGCCTGAGCGTCTTGGCACATAATCCGCTCGCACCTTCCCCGGTAGCCGCCTGCGGGCGGCATTCCTTCGGCATGCCCGACCAGACGCCCGTGACCGCCTCCGCGCCCCAGCCGCTGTTTCAGGCGATCGGGATCAGCAAGCGATTCGGCGACCTGGTGGGGAACGATGCGGTCTCGGCCGACCTGATGCCGCACGAGATCCACGCGCTGCTCGGCGAGAACGGCGCCGGCAAGTCGACCCTCGTCAAGATCATGTACGGGCTGATCCAGCCGAGCTCGGGCGAGTTGCGCTGGCAGGGCGAGAAGGTCGAGCTCGCCAACCCGGCGCAGGCACGCGCGCTCGGGATCGGCATGGTGTTGCAGCATTTCTCGCTGTTCGAGAACCTCACCGTGGCCGAGAACGTGGCGCTCGGGCTCACCTCCGCCGAGCCATTCGCAAGGCTCTCGGCGCGGCTCGCCGAGGTGTCGCGCGCCTACGGGCTGCCGCTCGAGCCGCGGCGCGAGGTGTGGCGGCTCTCGGTCGGCGAGCGCCAGCGCATCGAGATCGTGCGCGCGCTGATGCAGAACCCGAAGCTTCTGATCCTCGACGAGCCGACCGCGGTGCTCACGCCCGGCGAGGCGGACCAGCTGTTCGCCGTGCTGCGGCGACTGAAAGAGGAGGGGCGAGCCATCCTCTACATCAGCCACAAGCTCGACGAGGTGAAGCGGCTGTGCGACACCGCGACCATCCTGCGCGCCGGGAGGAAGATCGCGACCTGCGATCCGCGGCGCGAGACCGCGGCCTCGCTCGCCCGCATGATGGTCGGCGCCGAGGTCGGGCCGGTGCGGCCATCGTCGGCGCGCCGCACGAGCGTGCCGCGGCTCGTCGTGACGAATCTGTCGCTCGAGCCCGACGATCCGCACGGCACCCGACTGAAGTCGATCTCGCTCGCCGTGAAGGGCGGCGAAATCCTCGGCATCGCCGGCGTTGCCGGCAACGGCCAGGACGAGCTGTTCGCGGCGCTGTCGGGCGAACGCATCTCGCCGGATGGCGGCAATGTCGTCATCGACGGCGAGGCGGTCGGGATTTCGTCGGTCAGCGAGCGCCGGCGCCGCGGCGCCGCCTTCGTGCCCGACGAGCGGCTCGGGCACGCCACGGCGCCGCGCATGCCCCTGTCGGAGAATGCTCTGCTGACCGGACACGCGGCGGGCGGCATGGTGCGGCATGGCTTCGTCAGGCGGCCGGCGATGCTCGCGATGGTCGATCGCGTCACCGCCGCGTTCGACGTGCGCAAGGCGAAGCGCGACCCGGAAGCCCTGAGCTTGTCGGGCGGCAACCTGCAGAAATTCGTGGTCGGCCGCGAGATTCTGCGCGAGCCGGGCGTGCTGGTGGTGAACCAGCCGACCTGGGGGGTCGATGCGGGCGCGACCGCGGTGATCCGCCAGGCGCTGATCGACCTCGCGGGCCGCGGCAGCGCCGTGCTGGTGATCAGCCAGGACCTGGACGAGCTCCTGGAGATCGCCGATCGCATCGCGGTGATGTTCCATGGCAGCCTGTCGGCGCCGCTCGACAAGGCGGCGGCGAGCCGCGAGAGACTCGGCTTGCTGATGGGCGGCAGCAGCACGGACGACGGCGCCGCGGAGGAGGCGGGTCATGCGCTTCGCGCTTGAGCGGCGGGCCGAGCGCTCGGCGCTGGTTGCGATCGCCTCGCCCTTGATTGCCGTCGCGCTCACGCTCGTGACGATGGCGGCGTTGTTCGGTGTGCTGGGAAAGAACCCGGTCACGGTGCTCGGGGTCTATTTCCTCGATCCCCTGACCGACCCCTTCACGCTGCAGGAGATCGCCGTGAAGGCGACGCCGCTGGTGATGATCGCGGTCGGTCTCGCCCTCTGCTACATCGCCAATGTCTGGAATATCGGCGCCGAGGGGCAATTCATCATCGGGGCGGTGGCGGGAAGCTGGCTCGCGGTGGTGACGCAAGGCACCGACGCCGGCCCCTGGGTGCTGCCGGTCATGCTCGTGCTCGGCGCGCTCGGCGGCGCGCTGTACGCGTTGATCCCGGCGATCTGCCGGGTGCGCTTCGGTGCGAGCGAGATCCTCGTGAGCCTGATGCTGGTCTATGTCGCCGACCTGCTGATGGACTTTCTGGTGCGCGGGCCCTGGCGCGATCCGCACGGGCTGAATTTCCCCACCACCGCCGAGTTCGATCCGGTCGCCACCGTGCCGGCGCTGATCGAAGGCAGCCGCCTGCACGCGGGGGCGATCCTCGCCGTGCTCGTGGTGATGCTCGCGAGCGCGGTGCTCGGCCGGACCCTCAGGGGCTTCGAGATTCGCGTTGTCGGCGCCGCGCCCAAGGCGGCGACCTTCGGAGGCTTCAACGCGAACCGCCTGGTGCTGTTCTGCTTCGCGGTGTCGGGCGCGCTCGCCGGCCTCGCCGGGGTCATCGAGGTGGCCGGGCCGATCGGCCATCTGCAGCCGGGCATCTCGCCGGGCTACGGGTTCACGGCGATCATCGTTGCGTTCCTCGGCCGGCTCAATCCGGTTGGCATTCTGGTCGCCGGCCTGTTTCTCGCGCTTACCTTCATCGGCGGGGAGGGCGCCCAGATCTCGCTCAAAGTGCCGCTCGACCTCACCAAGGTGTTTCAGGGCATCCTGCTGTTCTACGTGCTCGCCTGCGACACGCTGATCGTCCACCGCATCCGGCAGATCGCGACGCCGCGACGGCCCGCGCCGGGGCATGCCTGAGATGGGGATGCTCGAAGCCATCACGCTGGCGGTGATCGCCGCCTCGACCCCGCTGCTGCTGGCGGCGGCGGGCGAGCTCGTGGTCGAGCGCTCCGGCGTGCTCAACCTCGGGGTCGAGGGCATGATGATCGTGGGCGCGGCGTGCGGCTTCGCGGCAGCCTACTTCACCGACTCGACGCTCGTCGGCGCGCTCGCCGGCGTGCTCGCGGGCGCGCTGCTGGCGCTGGTGTTCGCACTGCTCACGCTCGGCCTTGCCGTCAACCAGGTGGCGACCGGGCTCGCGCTCACGATCCTGGGCATCGGCCTGTCGGGGCTGATCGGCGCCGGCTTCGTCGGCACACGGATCACGCCCGCGCCGCAGCTCGCCATCCCGCTGCTCACCGGGCTACCCGTCATCGGCCGCATCCTGTTCGGCCAGGACGCGTTCGTCTACGCCTCGATCGCGCTGGTGGCCGGCATCTGGCGCTTCCTCTACCGTTCGCGCGCCGGCCTGGTGCTGCGCGCGATCGGCGACAACCCTGGCTCGGCGCATGCGCTCGGCTATCCGGTGCTGCGGGTGCGGTCGCTGGCGGTGCTGTTTGGCGGCGCCTGCGCGGGTCTCGCCGGCGCCTACATGTCGCTCGCCTACACGCCGTTCTTCGTCCCCGGCATGACGGCAGGCCGCGGCTGGATCGCGCTGGCCCTGGTCGTGTTCGCCTCGTGGCGGCCGCTGCGGCTGGTCGCCGGCGCCTACCTGTTCGGCGCCGTCAGCATCCTGCAGCTGCACGCGCAGGGGCTCGGGCTCGGCATCCCGTCGCAGGTGATGACGTCGCTGCCCTATCTTGCAACCATCGTCGTCCTCGTCTTGATATCACGCGCGCGCGGCGCGGCCGGGTCGGCCGCCCCGGCGTCGCTCGGCACCGCGTTCGTGCCGGATCGTTGAGCGGCTCAAAAACCGGAGCAGAAACCATGCGCAAGTCCTTGATCACCTTCGCGGTCAGCGCTCTGGCGCTTGCCGCGGCCGGGTCGACCGCGCCGGCGGCCGAAAAGCTCAAGATCGGCTTCGTCTATGTCGGCCCGGTGGGCGATTTCGGCTGGAGCTATCAGCACGACGTGGCCCGCCAGGCTCTGGTGAAGGCGCTCGGCGACCGAGCCGAGACCACCTACCTCGAGAACGTCAACGAAGGGCCCGATGCCGAGCGCGCGACCGAGCAGCTCGCGCGCGCCGGCAACAAGCTCGTCTTCACCACCTCGTTCGGCTTCATGGATTCGACCGTCAAGGTGGCCAAGAAGTATCCGAACGTGATGTTCGAGCACGCCACCGGGTTCAAGCGCGCGCCCAACTTGAGTACGTATTCGGGCCGGTTCTACGAGGGCCGCTACATCCAGGGCGTGATCGCGGCCAGGATGTCGAAGAAGGGCGTGCTCGGCTACATCGGTTCGTTCCCCATCCCGGAGGTGGTCTCCGGCATCAACGCGACCATGCTCGGCGCACGGAGCGTCAATCCGGACATCAAGGTCAAGATCATCTGGGTCAACACCTGGTTCGATCCCGGCAAGGAAGCCGACGCCGCCAAGGCCTTGGCCGACCAGGGCGCCGACGTGCTGATGCAGCACACCGACAGCGCCGCCGCCATGCAGATCGCGGCGCAGCGCGGCATTTTCGCGTTCGGGCAGGACTCCGACATGATCAAGTTCGGGCCGAAGGCGCAGCTCACCGCGATCGTCAACAACTGGGCGCCGTACTACGAGAAGCGCGCCAACGAAGTGCTCGACGGCAAATGGAAGTCGGAGGACGTCTGGGGCGGCCTGAAGTCGGAGATGGTGATGATGGCGCCGTACACCAACATGCCGGACGACGTGAAGGCGCTGGCGCAGAAGACGGAAGGCGCGATCAAGGACGGGTCGCTGCATCCGTTCCGCTGCCCGATCGTCGACCAGGACGGCAAGACGGTGGAATGCAAAGGCAGCACCCATCTCGACGACGGGCAGATCCTCAGCATGAACTTCTACGTCAAGGGCGTGGACGACAAGCTGCCGGGCAAGTAGCCGTATGACGGCTGGCCGACGACATCGCGCGCATCGTCAAGGCAGCAGCCATCAGAGCGGAGTGAAGTCAATCGGGGCGGGCGGTCATTCGCCGGCGCTGGGCGCGACGGTCACGCCCGAGGCGCGGTAGTTGTCGATCAGGATGTGGATGCTGATCAGCAGCACCCAGAGCGGCATGACGGCGAAGCCCCAGGTCAGGTAATAGCTGCCGACCAGCAGGATCAGCGCCAGGGCGTATCCGAGGACGGCGATCCAGCGAGGCGCGAGCCCGGTGTAGATCGCGACCGTCGAGGTCGAGAACATGAACACACCCGCCATCTTGATCGCGTAGACGTTCATGATGTTGTAGGCCAGCGCCCGCGCGAAGTGCAGCGTCGCCGAGTCGAGCATCTCGGTCGGCTCGTCGGCGAACACCCGCAGGATCGCGCCGATGATCGCCGCGGCCGCGAACAGCATCGCCAGAAACAGCAGTCCGCTGCCGACGAACACGGTGGCGAAGAAGCGATCCTCGCGCGGGCCCAGCCGGTCGCGCAGCACGCCGATGAACCAGAGGAACGAGATGCCGGCGAACGGCACGAGGTTGAGCGCGAGCGCGACCGGGCTCGAGTTCGCGGCCAGCCAGGCGCCCGGCTCGAGCGGATTGGCCGGAATGGACATGCGCAACAGCCAGAAGATCGCGGCGAGCAGGACGGAGAAGATGATGCCGGCGAGGGCGGCGGCCTTGGGCGTCTTCAGCCGGTCCCGCGTGATGATCTGGGTGTGCGACATGGCTCGATCCCCGGCGCGCCGGTTGGCGCAAACGGCTCGCCGGGCGGGCATTTTGACGGTGTCAACGTAGGCCGGCCGGGACACCGGCGGTTGACCTGGATCAATTGTTCGACGCGCGGGGCGGATAGGTCGTGGTATCTTGCCGAAGGGCCGAGCCGGCGGTTATCCGCCGTCGGTGCGCCCGGATGGATTCTTCAGGTTCGGAGGACGAGTGACCATGAGGCGGTTCAAGCTCACGATCGCGACCACGATGCTGGCCCTTGCGCCCTGGACGGGCGCCGGCGCCCAGGTGACGATCGACGTCGCAAAAATCACCTGCGACCAGTTCACGCTCTACAAGATCACCGATCCGCAGAACATCGCGATCTGGATCAGCGGCTACTACCACGGGCAACGCAACACCACGACCATCGACACGCAGCAACTCTCCGCCGCCCTGCAGAAGGTCAAGGACTACTGCAATCTGCGTCCGCAGGAGACGGTCATGCATGCGGTCGAAACGGTGTTCGGTCCGCCGAAGTGACGGTGGCCGAACCGTAGCCCTGGTTGAGGCGCGCAGCGCCTACCTTCCGCGGTCCCACGAGCACCTTCCGCGGTCCGACGACGCGCGGAGTGCCCGCGTACCACCCTGGGGATGCCTTTGGTTTGGTCACCCGACCTAAAAAGGCAGAGCCAGCAGGGGCGCGCACGATTTGACTATCAGGGCAATTTTGAACAAAACACAGCAATTCTAGACAAGAAGTGCCGGCTGGCGACCTATACTTGCGCCAGCTGAAAAGTCGTCGGATCACATTGAGAACGTTCGAGAGTTCACCGGTTCGTGACCCAGCAAGATCGACTTTAGGTCAGCTGTGCTGACTTAAAGCCCAGGAAATTCTTCTTAGAATGCGCCTGTCGCCCGCCAGGCCGCCCCGGGTCGCTCATGACCGTTCGCGGTGCCGACGGGCGAAAATCGCGCCGCAAGACCGGAGGTTTGCGGCTCGGACGGACGCCAGCCGGATTCTCGCGCATGCTCGCACTAACCAGATTCGTACAGATGTCCACTGACGCTCTGTCGGATCGTCGCGATTGATAGCACAATGCCCCCATCACGGTCGGATGCCGGGAAAAAATGGCCCGACCCCAGCAGGAGAGGACGAATGACAGGACCCCAATGCAAATCGGCGATCATCGTCGCAACGACGATCGCGTTGACGTCGAGTGTGTCGAGCTTGGCACTCGCCCAGGCACAGGACACGACTCGCCCGATGGCCAAGAACGAGAGCATCTTCATCGATGGGAAGGCGCTCACCATCACTCAAGGGACAGCGAAGACCGACGTCGCTCGGCAGGTCACAAGGCTGGGCGCGCACGAGGTCGGGCCGGGCGCGATCATTTTCCGCGCGAACGACAAGCTGTACATGGTCGATACCTATGCGCTCAACGATCAGGAGCGCCAGCGCTCCTATGGCGGGCTGAACGATGACCGCCAGCGTTCGTATGGTGGGCTCAACGACGATCGCCAGCGTTCGTATGGTGGGCTCAACGACGACCGCCAGCGTTCGTATGGTGGGCTCAACGACGACCGCCAGCGTTCGTATGGTGGGCTCAACGACGACCGCCAGCACTCGTATGGCGGGCTGAACGACGACCGCCAGCGGTCGTACGGTGGTCTGAACGATGATCGCCAGCAGTCCTACGGTGGTCTGAACGATGACCGCCAGCAGTCCTACGGCGGTCTGAACGATGATCGCCAGCGGTCCTACGGCGGGCTCTACGATCCGTATCCGTCGAGCGACCGGAACGATCGCCAGCGGTCTTACGGCGGGCTCTACGATCCGTATCCGTCGAGCGACCGGAATGATCGGCAGCGCTCGTACGGCGGACTGAATGACCGCCAGCAGTCCTACGGCGGATTGAGCGATGCGGAGCTCGCTCGGCTGCGCGCCATGCTCAACGACCCCGCGCTCGACCATCTGCGGGCCTACCTCACCGACATGGCGAACCAGCGTGAGCGCGCTTCTGGCATGTACGATCCCGGTAACAACCGCCAGCGATCCTACGGCGGGCTGTACGATCCGTATCCGTCGAGCGACCGGAACGATCGCCAGCGGTCCTACGGCGGGCTGTACGATCCGTATCCGTCGAGCGACCGGAACGATCGCCAGCGGTCCTACGGCGGGCTCTATGATCCGTATCCGTCGAGCGACCGGAATGATCGCCAGCGCTCCTACGGCGGGCTCAATGATGATCGCCAGCGATCGTATGGCGGATTGAACGATGACCGTCAGCGCTCCTACGGCGGGCTCAACGATGATCGCCAGCGGTCTTATGGCGGCTTGAACGACGATCGCCAGCGTTCCTACGGCGGGCTTAACGATGACCGCCAGCGTTCCTATGGCGGGCTCAACGACGATCGCCAGCGCTCGTATGGTGGCCTCAACGATGACCGCCAGCGGTCGTATGGCGGGCTCTATGACTCGGACTACGTCAACTTCAAGCTGAAGAAGACCTTCGAGGAAGTCTGGGGCTCGTCCGCCTCCCAGAAAAAGTGAGGGCTCCTCGCGAGCCGCGAACGTGAATGGACGAGGCGAGCCGAGATGATCGGTTCGTCTCGTCCTGCTCGTTTTTGAGATCCACCAATCGTATGCCGGGCGAAGCCTCTCGGTCTGCCGCAGAGGCCGGCGCCAGGAGGATCCGATGGCCATTGAGAACCGGAAGTCGCTGAGCATCGCTGCGGTCTTTGCGGTTGCACTCGCCGCAGGCGCCGCAGTATCGAACCCGGCGGGCGCGCAAAATGCGCTCGCCAACCTGTCCGACAACGAGAGCATCTTCATCGACGGCAAGACGTTCGAGGTCCGCGGCGGAAAGGCGAACGGCGACGTCGCGGCGCGGATGCGGGAGCTGGGCGCGCGCGAGCTCGGCGGCGGCGCGATCGTCTTTCGCTCGGGCGACAAGCTCTACATCCTCGGCGGCGGCGGCGACCAAGCCGCGCTGTTGCCGCCGGAGGGGCCGGTCCATGTCGTCTACGAGGAGCCGAAGGATCCCGCCCTCAACGAGATCCGCAGCACCGTCATGGCGCGGCGCGGCCTCGAGCGATTTCGCGAGCTGATCTCGCCGTTCAAGCTGCCGGAGGATCTCTATATCCGGGCAGTCTCGTGCGACGGCATTCCGAATGCCTATTTCTTCCGTGAGAAGGAAATCCCGACCATCCGCATCTGCTACGAATA
>Ga0066903_100003690_pt1 | contig 12620 bp, 12 predicted proteins | sample PanSoiMetaGPlot1_FD_67491 | JGI IMG/M metagenome (GOLD analysis project Ga0066903, IMG submission 67491) | Tropical forest soil microbial communities from Panama analyzed to predict greenhouse gas emissions - Panama Soil - Plot 1 (version 2) | ecosystem: Environmental > Terrestrial > Soil >...
ACAATGTCCCGTCCTCGCCTCGTGCCGACTTCCAACCATGCCGAAAAGTGCCTACCATTTCAGTCGGCGCAGGCTTATCCGTTCATCGCAGCAGGGCCATGAGTCAAAACCAATGCTGACACGGGCGAATTTGCGGACACCCAAGGCCGCTGCCATTGCAGGCATGGTGTTTTCTCTGCTGACGATCGTCGCATTCGGGCTGCTCTGGATATCGGTGCCCGACGATCCGCACGAGCCGGGCGCGTGGCTGAGCGGTAGCTCGGGCACCGTAGCGCTGGCCCTGAACCTGGTACCGTTCGCCGGGATTGCCTTCCTCTGGTTCATCGGCGTTCTTCGTGACCGCCTGGGTGAACTCGAAGACCGGTTTTTTGCAACGGTCTTCTTCGGCAGCGGCCTGCTGTTCTTAGGGATGTTGTTCATAGCAGCGGCAATTGTCGGCGCCCTCCTGATGGCGTTTGCCGCGCGGCCCGAGGAGCTGATCGACTCCGCCGCGTTCCATTTTGCCCGCGCCGTGGCCTTTGGCATCGTGAACATCTACATGATCAAGATGGCCGGCGTATTCATGATCTCGACCTCGACGGTCGCGATCTACAGCGGATTTGCGCCGCGCTGGCTGGCGATTCTCGGCTACGCCCTCTCGCTGCTGTTGCTGTTCGGCAGCTACTACGTCCGCTGGAGCTTCATCGTCTTTCCGATGTGGGTGTTCCTGATCAGCGTCTACATATTGTTGGACAACCTGCGCAAGCCTGCGGAAGCCGAAGCACGGATTGTCTGAGAAAAGTCATCTCGCTTTGGTGGCTCCGCGATGCCCGCGCCCCAGTGCCATCGTCCTGCGCAGCACCTCGAAGATGACGGCAGTCGACCAACCAAACAGCAGTACGCCGTTCATCGCCGTCAGCGGCCCGAGCAGCCGCCAGCGCTCGACCGGGGTGACGTCGCCGTAGCCGAGCGTGGTGTAGTTCACGAATGCGAAATAGACGACGTCGGCCCCGGCAGGCGCGGCATCGACGATGCGATACGCCAGCGACCAGACCAGCACTTCGCATGCATGTGCGGCCATCAGCACCGAGACCGTGGCCACCATGACCGAGATCAACAGCGCCACGGGATGGGGGCTTTCCCTGGCCGCCGCCCGCTGTGCCACCCCGACTACCGCCGTCATCACCACAGCATGGATTACGATATTGCCGATGCTGATCCCGCCGCCGACGAGAAATTGCCGCAACATGCCTTTCGCCCCTGGAGACGAGCGCGGCCGCGCCCGTCGTCCGGTCAATATGTCTCGGCGACGAAATGCTTGCCCTTCAGCGTCGCCTGGTCGTCGTATTTGCCCTTGTCCGATCGCGGCGGCAGCTTGACCTTGTCCCGCTTGACCTTCTTGTAGGGGATCGATTCCAGGATGTGCGAGATGATGTTGAGCCGCGCCCGCCGCTTGTCGTCGGAGCGCACGACGTGCCATGGCGCGTGCTTGCTGTCGGTGGCCTTGAGCATCAGGTCGCGCGCCTTGGAATAGGCGTACCAGCGCCGGAACGATTCGAGGTCCATGGGGCTGAGCTTCCATTGCCGCAGCGGATCCTCGATGCGGGCGTGGAAGCGTCGCTCCTGCTCCTCCTTGCCGACCTCCAGCCAGATCTTGAGCAGGATGATGCCGGCGTCGGTGATGTATTTCTCGACCTGCGGGCACACCGCGAGGAAGTGGTCATGGTCCTCCTCGCTGCAGAAGCCCATGACGTATTCCACACCGGCACGGTTGTACCAGCTGCGATCGAATATGATGATCTCTCCGCCCGAGGGAAAGTGCTCGATGTAGCGCTGCATGAACATCTGCGTCTTCTGGCGATCCGACGGTGCCGGCAGCGCCACAGTGCGGAAGACCCGCGGACTCACCCGTTCGGTGATGGCCTTGATGGTGCCGCCCTTGCCGGCGGCGTCGCGCCCTTCGAACACGATGATGACGCGTGCGCCCGTGTCCTTGACCCAGTCCTGCAGGTGGCACAGGTCGACCTGGAGCTTTTGCAGCTCCTTCTCATAATCCTTGCGCTTGAGCTTGCCGCTGTTGTCGCCATGCTTCGCCGCCATCTGCTCCCCCTTGCTTGCTTGGGATGATGCGGCGCGATCATAGCCGTTGCGGCGGCGTAAGCTCAATCGATGATGTGATAGCCGCCGTCGATATAAAGCGTCTCGCCGGTGATCAGGCGTGCGGCATCGTGCGCCAGGAAGGCCGTGGCGACGCCCACGTCGTCGATGCTGACCAGGCTGCGCGTAGGCGCCTGCTCCTTGGCCTTGTCGAGCAGCTCGTCGAACTCCGGGATGCCCGAGGCGGCACGGGTGGCGAGCGGGCCGGGCGAGATGGCATGCACGCGGATGCCCTTGGGGCCAAGCTCGGCTGCGACGTAGCGCACCGCGCACTCGAGCGCGGCCTTGGCCACACCCATGATGTTGTAGTTCTTCACCACCATCTGGCTGCCGTAATAGCTCATCGTGAACAGGGTGCCGCCTTTCTTCATCAGCGGCTCCGCCAGATGCGCCATCCGGATGAAGGTCCAGCAAGATACGTCCATGGTCGTGAGGAAGCCCTCGCGCGTGACGTCGGTGACGCGTCCCTGCAGCGCCTCCTTGGGCGAGAACGCGATCGAGTGCACGACGAAATCGAGCTCGCCCCAGTCCTTGGCGATGCGCTCGAACACCGCCTCCATCTGGCCGGGTGCGTTCACGTCGAGCGGCATCAGGATCGGCGCCTCGAGCTCTTTCGCGAGCGGCTCGACGTATTTCTTGGCCTTGTCGTTGAGATAGGTCACCGCCAGCTCCGCCCCCAAGGCGCGAAACGCCTTGGCGCAGCCCCAGGCGATCGAGTTCTCGTTGGCAATGCCGACGATGAGACCTCGCTTGCCTTCCAGTAGCTTCGCTTTCACGGCGGGGATCATGGTTCCGCTCCTCTCGCTTTGGGGGTTGACGGCCCGCTCCTTCAGGCAATGCTGGGCGATCTTCTTGAGCTCGCGAAAGGCTTGGCGCCTGTCCTTGGTGTCATCGATACGTGCAATTTGCTTGCCATTGAATTTGAGGCGGCCTTCGCCCCAGGGAGCGACCTCGATCTCGAGTCTGTTTTTTCCGACACTTGCGAAAAATTCTTGGACCGTGGCGCCCTTGCCGACAGCCAAGCCTTCGATCGACTTCCAGTCTGGCTGTAGGTCGGCATGTCCGTTACCTCAGAGGGCCATTTCAGGAACGTTGCTCGGCACCACCAGCTCTGCCTGCGTCGCGGCGGTGACCTGCTCGACCGGGATTCCGGGCCCGGTCTCGCGCAACACTGCGCGTCCGTTCTCGAAGGCGATGACTGCCAGCTCGGTGACCACGAGATCGACTGCGCGCAAGGAGGTGACGGGCAATGTGCATGTCTTCACGATCTTCGAGTTGCCCTTGGCGGTGTGCTGCATCGCCACGATCACCCGCTTGGCACCGGTCACCAGGTCCATGGCGCCCCCCATGCCCGGCACCATCTTGCCGGGAATCACCCAGTTAGCGAGCAACCCGCTCTGATCAACCTGCAGGCCGCCGAGCACTGTGAGATCGAGGTGCCCGCCACGGATGAGCCCGAACGACATGGCGCTGTCGAACGTGCAGGCGCCGGGCAGTGCCGTCACCGGCTTGCCGCCGGCGTCGGTCAGCGTCGGATGCGCCATGCCTTCCTCAGGCGGCGCCCCGGTGCCGATCAATCCGTTCTCCGACTGGAAGAACACCTGCATGCCCGCCGGCACGTAGTTCGCGACCAGCGTTGGAATCCCGATGCCGAGATTGACCAGCATGCCCGGCGCCAGCTCGCGGGCGATGCGACGAGCGATGATAGTCTGCGGCTCCATGCACGCCTCACGCGTTGGCGACCAGATAATCGACGACCGGCGCCGGGGTCACCACGTGATCGGGCGACATCACCCCGACCGGCACGATGTTGTCGGCGCTGGCGATGACGGTTGCCGCCGCCATCGCCATCACCGGGTTGAAATTGCGCGCGGTCAGCGCGTAGCTCAGGTTGCCGAGGTAGTCCGCCAGGAATGCCTGCACCAAGGCGAAGTCGGCGCGCAACGCGAGCTCGAGCAGATAGGTTCTGCCGCCGGCCTCGATCCGCTGCTTGCCGGTCTCGACCGGCGTGCCGAGGCCGGTCTGCGTCAGAATGCCGCCCAGCCCGAACCCGCCGGCGCGGATGCGCTCGATCAGGGTTCCCTGCGGCACGAGCTCGACCTCCATCTCGCCGGCCATCATCTGCCGCTGCGTCTCCGGATTGAGCCCGATGTGGCTGACGATCGCCTTGCGCACCAGCTTCGCCCCGACGAGCTTGCCGATGCCCTTGCCGGGCGCAGCGGTGTCATTGGCGATCACGGTGAGATTGCGCTTGTTCTGCCGGACGAGCTCGTCGACCACGCGCTCGGGCGTACCGACCCCCATGAATCCGCCGATCATCAGGCTCGCGCCATCGGGAATCATCGCCACCGATTGATCGAGCGGGAGGGTGCGCATGCTCTGTTGCTCTCACGCAAATCGACCGTCGCAGCATTGCAGCTGCGCAAAAATGTCCTATCAGGCCTCTGTCGCAGCCTCGTTCGTCTAGTCGGTAGGGAATGGCTGCGCCGATACGCTGTCGCGTTGTTCCGGGGGCACGGTACTGACCGCCTGCTCCAGCCGTCGGGCTTCGTCCTCAAGGCCGATCCAACGCAGCTTTCGGATCAATTTTGCCCATTCGCACGCCGGTTGCTGGTCGCTGGGCGTCACTACCTTGTCACCTGCCTGTTGCATGATCATCCTCCCGGCAGTTTTTTTGGCACTCCGCCTTGGCGACGAGTTCCCGGCGGTGCGTCACGAGCTTCCTTTGGGCCATCCGTTGGAGAGCGAGTGGCCGAGCTTGCCCATGATTTTCTGGCAATCTTCTGACAATCGTCGCCCGTCCTCGGCGGCCATCTGCATCCGTTGGGTCACGGTTTGTTGATAGACCTCCATGGCCTCGGGGGCGGAACGGGTCGCGGCCAGCCTGGTGGCCAGCTGCGACCACAGGTCGACCTCCGACTTCACGCGCGCAAGCCAGGCTTGGCTGGCTTTCTCGTAGGCATCGAGCAGCTCCTTCTGCATGCCGAGCATGGCGTCGGTCTGTTCTTTGCCGGGCTGGAGGAAAGGTGGAAATCCCTCGGTCTGTGTAGCCATTTGACGATCTCCCGCTGGTTAGTTGGTACATTACCTCCAATATTTTTAATTTACGCATCCCGCATTATTGCATAGCATTGACACATATCAAACCGATAACATGCCGCGGGATATTTGAACCTATCTTGCGAGCGATTTTTCTGGAGCACGAGCATGGCGACCAAGCTGGACGATCTGCTTCCGAGCGCCGGCGACTGTATGAAGAAGATGGCGCTCGCCGAGGCGGAGGAGGCATCCAAGGAAGCAGCCAAGCTGGTGGCGGCGGATGCGGAGAAACAGTCGCTGATCGATCATCTCAGAAAGCCATCCGGCGTTTCGGACGAGGAGGCCATCAAGCGCGGGGTCAGGGTCATCGAGCGCGCGGTCGCCAACGGCAAGACCGAGGTCCAGGTCTATCGCTTCCCCAACGTGCTCTGCACCGACAAGGGGCGAGCCATCAATCAGCAGGAGCCGGGCTGGGAGAGCACGCTGACCGGCGTGCCGAAGGAAATTTATCAACTCTGGGCAAAGTACTTCCGCGATCGCGGGTACAAGCTTCGGGTCGAGATCGTCGACTTCCCCGGGGGCATGCCCGGAGATGTCGCCATGACGTTGAAGTGGGGCTGATCCAGCAAATCAGCCTCGCCGCGTCCGTGCTTCCCGGACGATGGAGGAGTCCATGCGGCTCTGCATCGTGTTGGCGGTCGCGGTCCTTTTCACTTTGCCTGCCGTCGCGCAGCCGGCGTCCAATCGCCACTGCAGCGTTCCGCGCGGGATCGCACGCCGATGACGTGGACTCCGGCCAGAGGTATCTCGGCAGCGATCCCGACCCGAATATCCGGTTCCAGCTGCTAGAGCATGATCCCGAAAAGTGGATACCGGTTTTCGGAAAAGATCATGTTCCACCAACAAGCGAGCGGAATTGGAGGAGAGGTTGAATCGGATCCAACAGAAGCAGGGAGCAACAAACCATGCCAGCCAGCGCAAAGCAGCCGACCGCAGACCGTGAGCCCACGTCGTTGTTCGGACCGTTCGCACCCGCCATCGACTACATGATCGATGCCGCGCAGCGCAGCGTCCTGTTCTGGGACGTGATGCGCCAGCGCGGCAATCAGTACCGCGAGCATATCGCGCAGACCGCGCCGCATGTGCTCGAGTACGAGGTCGAGCTCCTCATTGACGGCCGCACGCTGTCCCGCCCGGTCAACTACGCGCTGGTGCGGATCGTGCCGCCCAAAGGCGTGGAGATCGATGCCACGCGGCGGCCGTTCGTGGTTGTCGATCCGCGCGCCGGCCATGGTCCCGGCATCGGCGGCTTCAAGGCCGACAGCGAGATCGGCGTCGCCTTCAAGGCCGGCCACCCCTGCTACTTCGTCGGCTTCCTCCCCGAGCCGATGCCGGGGCAGACCATCGGAGATATCGCGCGCGCCGAGGCGATCTTCCTGGAGAAAGTCATCGCGCTGCACCCGCAAGCCGACGGCAAGCCCTGCGTGATCGGCAACTGCCAGGCCGGGTGGGCGGTGATGATGCTCGCCGCGCTCCGTCCCGAGCTGTTCGGGCCGATCATCATCGCGGGCTCCCCGCTGTCGTACTGGGCCGGCGTGCACGGCAAGTATCCGATGCGCTACAGCGGCGGCCTGCTCGGCGGCAGCTGGCTCGCCGCGCTCACCAGCGATCTCGGCCACGGCAAGTTCGACGGCGCCTGGCTGGTGCAGAATTTCGAGAACCAGAACCCCGCCAACACGCTGTGGACCAAGCAGTACAATCTCTACTCCAAGATCGATACCGAGGCGCCGCGCTATCTCGGCTTCGAGAAATGGTGGGGCGGGCACGTCAACCTGAACGCCGAGGAGATTCAGTTCATCGTCGATGAGCTGTTCGTCGGCAACAATCTAGCGGCCGCAAAGATTCACACCGCGGATGGCCAGGCGGTTGACCTGCGCAACATCCGCTCGCCGATCGTCGTGTTCTGCTCCAAAGGCGATAACGTCACGCCGCCCCAGCAGGCGCTCGGCTGGATTCTCGATCTCTACGAGAACGTCGATGAGATCCGCTCCTACGGCCAGACCATCGTCTACACCATCCACGAGAGCATCGGGCACCTCGGCATCTTCGTGTCGGGCGGAGTGGCCAAGAAGGAGCACCGCGAGTTCTCGAGCAACATCGACCTGATCGACACCCTGCCGCCCGGCCTCTACGAGGCGGTCATCGAGAAGAAGGGCGAGGACACGGCCAGCCCCGATCTCGTGAGCGGCAATTGGGTGATGCGCTGCGAGGCGCGCACGCTTGATGATCTGCGTGCGCTTGGCGGCAATGACGCCGCCGACGAGCGGCGGTTCGCCACCGCCGCACGCATCTCCGAGACCAACCTCGCGCTCTATCGCACCTTCATGCAGCCGTTCGTGCGGGCTTGCTCGAGCGCGCCGGTGGCGGATTGGCTGCAGCACCTGCATCCGCTGCGGCTGCAGTACGAGGTGTTCTCCAACGCCAATCCCCTGATGGCGTCGGTCGCCACCATGGCGGAGCAGGTGCGGCAAAACCGCCGGCCCGTGGCCGCGGACAATCCGTTCCTCGCCATGCAGGAGAACGCATCGCGCAATATCGTCGCTGCGCTCGATGCCTGGCGCGACGCCACCGAGGCCATGGCCGAACGGACGTTCCTCTGGCTCTATGGCCTGCCGTCCCTGCAGGCGGCCGCCGGCGTCGACCCGGCTGGAACCAAGCCGCTGCGCAAGGCGGTGAAAAGTCCGCTCCATGCCGAGTTGCTGCACAAGCGCATCGACGAGCTCAAGGCGCACATTCCGGTCGGCGGCTTGCGCGCGGCCGTGGTGCGCTCGCTGCTCTATGTCGGCATGGCGCGCAAGTCGGTCGACGAGCGCGGCTTCGAGACCGTGCGCCGTATCCGCCAGACCCATGGCGACATGCCGCTGCCGGAGTTCAAGACGCTGGTGCGCGATCAGTACAACATGCTGCTGATCGATCGCGATGCAGCCTTGGCGGCGATACCGTCGATGCTGCCTCCCGATGCGGAGACCCGGCGCAACGCGCTCGACCTCATTCGGCGGGTGTTGGGGGCGCGCGGCGAGCTCTCGGCGGAGGACCAGGCGCGGCTGGAGGAGGTGGGGCGCTTGTTTGCCGGCGCCATGCCGGTGGTCGCCGCGCCAACGCTGTCGGTGGTGGAGTCCGAGCCGGAGCAGGCCAAGGCATCCTGAGCAATGACGTTCGAGCAGACAAGAGGATGCAAGAGGACGAATGGCATGCGGACGCATTCAAATCTGTTCGATCGTATTCGCCGTATCGGCCCCTTGGTGGCTGCGACCCTCGCCCTCGCGTGGGTCGGCATCGCCAGGGCCGAGGACGCCGCGTCGGCGCCGCGATCGGCGGCGCAGCTCGAGCAGCTCGTGGCGCCGATCGCGCTCTACCCCGATGCCTTGCTGTCGCAGGTCCTGATGGCGTCGACCTATCCGCTCGAGGTGGTGCAGGCCGCGCGCTGGGCCCAGGCCAACTCGGGAGTGACCGGCAAGGCGCTCGAGGATGCCATGCAGAGCCAGTCGTGGGACCCGAGCGTGAAGGCGCTCACCGCTGTCCCGCAAACCTTGCAGATGATGAACGACAAGCTGGACTGGACCCGCGAGCTCGGCGATGCCTTCCTGGCGCAGCAGAGCGACGTGCTCGATGCGGTGCAGCGGCTGCGCGCGCGGGCCGACGCCGCAGGTAATCTCAAGACGACCGAGCAACAGAGGGTCACCAAAGCGTCGGCGCCTGCGGGCACCACGACGCAGCCCTCCGGTGCCGCGCCCGCGCCATCCGGCCCGGTCTATACCATCGAGTCCACCAATCCCGACGAGTACTACGTGCCGATCTACGATCCGGGCGTGGTGTACGGCGCCTGGCCTTATCCGGAATACGCGCCGTTCTACTGGTACCCGCCGGGCTATGCCGGCGGCAGGTTGCTCTCGTTCGCGGCCGGGGTTCTGGCTGGGGCGGCGATCTGGGGCGGCATCGATTGGTGGCGCCATCGGGTCAACATCAACGTCAATCGGTTCAATCAATTCAACCGGACCAATATCGTCAACAGAAACTGGGTCCACAACCCGGCGCACCGCGGTGCGGTGCCTTACCGGGACCGCAATGTGGCCCAGCGCTTCGGAAATCCTGCTCAGGCCGCGGCGCGGGAGGCCTTTCGCGGCAAGGCGGATGCCGGCCGACGCGACCTGGCTGGGAACCGCGGGGCAGGTCAGCCCGGAGTGGCTCATCACAGGGGTGCCGCCGCCGTCGCCGCGGGGGCCGGCATTGCCGCCGGAGCGGCCGGCCAAAGAGCCGCCGCCGCCAGGGCGGCTCGTCAGACCCACGCCGCGCAGCCCAGGCCCGCCGCGAGAGCCCGGGAGGGTGGGGGAGGCCATCGCGTTGCGCAACATAGGCCCGTCAGCCGAGCGCCAGCCGCCAGGCCTGCTCGCAGCTATGCCCCCCGCGCCCATGTCGCGGCGCGGGGCGGCGGCATGCGCGGTGGCGGGATGCGCGGCGGCGGCATGCGCGGTGGCGGAATGCGCGGCGGCGGCCGGCGTTCCGACATCAGGCTCAAGCACGACATCACCCTGCTCGGACACCTCGACAACGGCCTCGGCTTCTACCGCTTTGTCTACAACGGCGGCGACACGGCGTATGTCGGTGTCATGGCGCAGGAGGTGCAACGGGTCATGCCGGAGGCGGTCGTAACAGGGCAAGACGGCTATCTGCGGGTCCTGTACGACAGACTTGGGATGCCGTTTCAGACCTACGATCAATGGCTCGCATCGGGGGCACGCCTTCCGGCCGCACGCGGATGGTCGAGTCACTGAGGTCCTATAACGGCTGGCCGGACTCGACCGAGAACGTTCCGGGCGCCTGTGCTCGGGATTGTTGAGCCATCTTGAGCTGACTCACCAACTCGCGTTGGTTCTGACGTGGTCGGGATCCAGCAGGAGTAGAGCGAATGGCATTTGTGTCGCGGCTGGTCCTGTTTCTTCTGCTGTGGTCGCTTCCACTCGGCGCCCTGGCGCAATCGCCGCAGCCGGCGGCTGCGCCGACCCAGCCGCTGCTCAAGCAGGGCGAGCTCGATCAGCTGGTCGCGCCGATTGCGCTCTATTCCGATCCGCTGCTCACCCAGGTCCTGATCGCCGCGACCTATCCGCTCGAGGTGGTGCAGGCCGATCGCTGGGCCAAGACCAACTCGAAGCTCAAGGACGACGCGCTGTCGGCCGCACTCGCCAAGCAGACCTGGGACGACAGCGTCAAATCGCTGGTGCAGGTTCCGACCGTGCTGTCGATGATGGCCGACCAGCTCGATTGGACCCAGAAGCTCGGCGACGCCATGCTCGCGCAGCAGGCCGACGTCATGGATGCGATCCAGCGACTGCGCAAGCTGGCGCAGGACAACGGCAAGCTCAAGTCGGGCAAGGAGCAGACCGTCTCCGTCAAGACCGAGGACAACTCGCAATACATCGTCATCGAGCCGACCTCGTCCAACGAGGTCTACGTCCCGTACTATGAGCCTGCCACGGCCTACGGCACGTGGCCCTATCCCGATTATGCGCCCTACTACTTCGCGCCGCCCGCCGGCTATTTCGCCGCCGGCGCGCTGGCGACCGGCATCGCGTTCGGAGCCGCGGTTGCGGTACGCCATGCCTGGTGGGGCAACTGCGACTGGGGGCGCCGCAACCTCAACGTCGCGGTCAATCGCCCGGTCAACATCAACAATATCGGCAGCGGCAACGTGAACGTCGGCAAGTGGGAGCACAACGTCGATCACCGCCACGGCGTGAAGTACAACAACGCCGCGGTGCGCCAGAAATACGCCAAGACCGATGTCCAGGCGGGACGGGCGGCGCGGCAGGATTTCCGCGGCAACGAAGGCCAGCGCGTGCTCGATCCCGGTCGCGACCGCCCGGGTGCGGGTGACCGCCCGGGTGTAGGCGATCGTCCCGGTGCAGGAAACCGCCCCGCCGCGGGCCAGCTTCCTGCCGGCGGAGGTCGCGGCGGTGTCGCCGATCGCGACCGTCCGGGCGGTGGCGACCGAGGTGGCGCGCGCGATCGGCCAAGTGGTGGCGATGCGCGGCCCAAGGCGAGTCCCGCGGCAACCCAGCGGCCCAGCCCACAACGTGACACCGCGTTCTCCAACGTCCAGTCCGGCAATTCAGCCCGCACGCAGGCCAGTCGCGGTCGCCAAAGCTATGGCGGTGGCGGTGGGCCGCGCCCGGCGGCAGGAGGCGGCGGCGGGGGTGGACGCGTCGCTGGAGGAGGTGGTGGTGGTCGCGGCGGCGGCGGGCGCGGTGGTGGCGGCGGCGGCCGTCGCTCCGATATCGCGCTCAAGCACGACATCGTCCTCATCGGCCGTCTCGCCAACGGGCTTGGCTTCTATCGCTTCAGCTACAACGGCAGCGACGAGGTCTACGTCGGTGTGATGGCGCAGGAGGTGCAAGCGGTCGCGGCCGGCGCAGTGGTGCGCGGTCGTGACGGCTATCTGCGCGTCTTCTATGACAAGCTCGGCCTGCAGTTTCAAACCTACGATCAGTGGCTCGCATCCGGCGCGAGGCTGCCCGATGCCGGCCGGCTCCGGCACTGAACGATATGATCGAGGATGTCATGATCAGCAGTCCGTCGGTTCGCTCCTCGCCGTGGTTGCGGCCCGCCTGCGTGGCCGCAACGCTAGCGTTTCTCATAATCGCGACCGGCGCGCTCGCGCAGGAGCGTTTCGGCAGTCCCGATGATGCGGTCAACGCGTTGATCGCGGCAGCGAGGTCCGCCGACCAGGCCGCCTTGCTGCGCGTGCTCGGCCCCGGCAGCCGCGAGATCGTGTCGTCGGGCGATCCGGTGGCCGACGCGTCCGCGCGCCAGCGTGTCATCGAGGCCTATGACGCCAAGCACCAAGTGGCCATGGAAGGCGAGGACAAGGCGGTGCTCGTCATCGGCGGCGAGGACTGGCCGTTCCCCATCCCTCTGGTGCGCGCCAAAGGCCAATGGTCATTCGACACCGCGGCCGGTCGTGAAGAGATTCTCCTGCGTCGCATCGGCCGCGACGAGCTGCGCACGATCGAGACCTGCCTCGCCTATGTCGATGCCCAGGACGACTACGCCGAGAAGGGCATTGCCGGCACCGGCGTCTACGCCCAGCGCATCGTCAGCACCGCTGGCAAGAAGGATGGCCTCTATTGGCCGGTGCAGTCGGGCGAGGAGGGGAGCCCGCTGGGCGAGCTCGCCGCCGCGGCCGCCGCGGAAGGCTATCGCGCCGGCCAGCAGCGCATCCCCTACCACGGCTACTATTACAAGGTGCTGACCCGCCAGGGGCCGGACGCCGCCGGCGGCGCGCTCGACTACGTCGTGCGCGGCAAGATGATCGGCGGCTTCGCGCTGGTCGCCTATCCCGCGGAATACCGCAGCTCGGGCGTTATGACGTTCATCGTCAATCACAAAGG
>Ga0066903_100003691_pt1 | contig 12620 bp, 8 predicted proteins | sample PanSoiMetaGPlot1_FD_67491 | JGI IMG/M metagenome (GOLD analysis project Ga0066903, IMG submission 67491) | Tropical forest soil microbial communities from Panama analyzed to predict greenhouse gas emissions - Panama Soil - Plot 1 (version 2) | ecosystem: Environmental > Terrestrial > Soil >...
AATAGGCGACCCGATTAACTTCCTTCCCGGCCATCGACCCCATCCCGGCTATCTCAATCTTTAACCGGCACTTGCCACGGGCCCCGGGGAGTTTGCGCCAGTCCGGCCCGTCGCCCTTGTTCCGCGGCGACCGGTTGACGCAAATCAGGAACTCACCGATCCCGTCGCGTTGTTCGCCCTGTGACGTTTCGCCAGCCCAAGGTTGGTCCCAAACCGTCTGGCCTTGAATCGTTAACCTTACTTTCAAGACCCAATTGCCATTTTGCTTCTGGTAAGGTTCAGTGTAATCGGCGACCTCAAACTGGTAATCGCCTTCGGGCAACGGCCCGCTCGGCATCCGCCTCTCATCGCCGCCCATAAATCTGTAGCCTTCAATCATTTGTTGTTAGCCTCCGCTGGATAATCTTGTAGTTCTTCAACGCTTTTCATGCCTCTCAAGACATCGGGAAAAACATCGTCTAAAGCGAAGCTCAAAGCGCGGGCGTACAACATCCGCTCAGGATAAGTCAGCCAAGCGCCACCGCGTTGCAGCAATCCGGCAAGTTTGGCTTGGCGAATGGAGAAAGAAACCGAATGCGAACTCTTGCGACCCTTGCGACGCACCGTTACGCGGCACGACATCTCATCGCCTTCGCCTGAATATTCGACCTTAGGTGTATCGGCCAACAGCCCCCTGCCTTCAACCAATGCCAGTTTCCCGTTGGCGCGCATCCCGATATTACCTTGGACAACATACAAGCTCCTTAAAGCTTGCATCGGCCGCAGCCCAAGCTCGCCCGCCTGACCCCAGCAAGCAATGATCTGAGCCTCATCCTTAAAAGAGGAGGGCACTATCTTGCTCTTGATAAGCCACTGAGCCAATCGGCGCATCTGCTCGCTATCGACAGGTTGGAATCCTTTCTCAATATCAAAAGGGACCAAGGCATGTTGAGATTCCTTTTTTTCCTCAGTCGCAACGCGCTCAATAAAAGGGTTTGGCACTTGCGCGAGTTCCGGTTCCGGCAAGCCATTGTCATCGTTCATCATTACTCCGTACTATCGGCAGGGCCGTTCGTCAATTAAATTTCTTTCGAATTTACGTTACCCGATCGCTTCAGATCGGCCAGAATAAGGCCCACAATGTAGCTTGAGCGATTGCGCCCTTGAGCTTTAGCTTCCCTATTTATCTCAGGCAGAAGCTCTTTTGGGATTGTGATCGAAGTGCGCATAACTCTTTTCATTTGTCTTTCGTGCTGTGACGGTGTAATATTCTGGGCTCAGATATGAAAGCAAGCCATAAAACTCCCGATACTACCGGTTCCGAAGATGTCTCCAATAGAAGCACGGTTTCCATATCCATTTCGGTTCCGACTGACGTCGTCGACGCGATGAACCAGAGCGCCATGCGCCGAGGAATGACCCGCAGCCAGTACATCACCTGGCTGATTCGGAACAATCTTTACGTCGAACACGGTCTTCTTCCTGATATCCAATCGCCTCCTGTGCCGAAAATCCCACCGCGTATTAAACCAAAGAACTAAGTTTTTACAATCAGAGAAGTAATCATGGCCGAGATGCGCGAGTTTGCCGAGCTGTTCCGGGTGCTGCTCTTAGCGCTCAACGAAGAAGAACTGATCAGGCTGGAGCGCCGATTCCAGAAACTCTCTCAACCGCTTCTGGCCGAGCTGATGAAGAGCGAATTGAAACGGAGACAGGAAAAAGAATTAAAGAAATGAAGAAGTTGCCGATATGATTGAGTAACATGACAATCTTAAGTTTCCTCATCACTTTAGGCCTGATCGGACTCGGGATCTGGGTGCTGTTCTTCGGCTTGCACATACTCATTATGGTCTTTGTAGGGATCGGAGTGCTGCTTTCCGCAATCTGGCATTGGGCTTGTGAACAATTCAAATAACGTGAGCAACACCGATCCTTTCCCGAACGACTCAGCGATAATTGCCGCTAGAGCGGAACTGGCTTTCAACAATCCGATCAATATGAATTACGAAATTATAGCTAACCGTGATGAACGCTGTTTTGATTTGTACGTGGGCGAAGATTGGTACGCCAGTTTCGGTTCCCGCTTCGAAGCAGAAGCCGAACGTGACCGCCTCGACAGAGAAGATGACGAAGCAAACTGGCAAATCCAAGACCGGGAGCGCAACCGATGACCCAAGCCGGCGAATTAGTGCTAAGCGATCTGCTGAAGTTGGCCGGCGACCATGCCAGGACAGTGCTCGTGAAAGCAAAGCAGCCCAGCCTGATGCCGACATGGCTCCTCTTAAACCAGAGCGCTAACGTGATGATTGTCGGCACTCCGTGGGAAGATGACGACGATAAAGCGCGCGCGCGCAAATTGATGCGCGCCCATATGCGCAAGCTCGGCGTGATCGCCTATTCGTTTGTCACCGAAGCGTGGGCGGCAACGGTCGAGCCGCACGAAGTCGACGCTGAGCGCAAGACTCTTTTTGACCCGATGCGCGGGCCTGTTCATCGGGCCGATAGAGAAGAAATAGTCCTGGCCTGTGCTGCCACCCCAACCCAGATCAAATGGCGCCAATGGCGCATTGTCCGCGAACCAACCACTGAGCGGATCGTGGATCTAAAGGAAAAGCCGTTCGCAGAGAGCCACCCGCCGGAAGGCTGGCTAGTTGAAATGCTCAAATGAACCGAGAACGCAACCAGTGAAAATCGAAAACATCAAAGGCTTTGTTATCTATATTCTTATTTCCATGTTCGTGCCTTTCGCTCTTTCAACACTCTATGCTGCTATTACTTGCAATATTTCCATACCTGAAGCGATGTCTTGGGTATGGAGCCAGACAGGTAATGAATATCAAAGTCCTTAAAACCGCTAGCGTCCTAGCAACCGGTCAGCCACCTGTGCCCGACGCGCCATTTGCTGCAGCATCGCAGCTCCCTGACGCTCTTTGAGCGCTTGCTGGCGCGCTGCCTGGGCCGTGTTCTGAGAGGGCGTTTTAAACTTGTCATAGTCCAGCCGCGACAGCTGGAGCATCCCTTTGGAACGCTCCTCCAGTCCCGTCGAAATCGCCGTCTTGGCGTAGGTACTCGCCAGCCCGAAAATCCGGCGCGCTTCGCCTTCGGGCAGGTTGTCCCGCGCCCAGGAGAGGAAATCCATCACCGCCTCAGGTTTGGTTGATCCGCCCACTTTGAGCGGCGAATTAGTGGAAATCGTCTGTTTGATCCGCTTGAGCTCATCGGCAACCTGGGCCTTAGGCACCTGTTCAAGCCATTGTCGAATCGCACCGCTCACGTCGTGCTCGTTACCGCTAATTAGGCCGTTGATAATCCGTTCCCTGACAGGATCAAAGGGACCACGTCCGCTCATCGTTAGCGCTGTCGCCTTGGTCCCTTGCGCCTCGCGTTTTTGCTGGAGCGCTGGATACTCCTGCTCAAACATCCTTATCCGGTCACGGGTAAAGTTCACGTCTTGTTTTGCCGCGTAGGTATCGCTCCACGGCATATGCAGATTCGGGAATCTGGCAGCAGTCCCTAAAGCAACGTTGGCTGCGACGCGGTATTCGCTCACGACTGAGCGCATGAACGTATCCAAGAGTTTCGGACTTGGCAGCGCAGGCTTGGTGAAGTTAAGCGTTTCACCACGCCAACCATTAGCGAAAGCGATTACAGGCTCAATCAGTGAAAGCAGGGGCGGATGGAGCGGGTCTTTCGGACGCCCTTGCATCTCGCCGGCTCCAAGTCCTAACGTGCTCTGGAGTGTGTCCCAGTAATCGCCGAACAGTCCACTGAATCCGGACGCGATAAAAGCGCCCCAGGCCCGATGGGCCCACCACTGGAACGCCTGTGCGTAATTGTGATTCTGGAGAGCTTTGCCAATCTCGGCAAACGTCGGATCTTTCGGGTCGCGATTATATAGAGCATTAAGTGTAGCCTGAACCGCGCTGCCGGCTCCGATCGCAGTCGCTAGGTATCCCAAATTGCGCATCGCGTGATAGCCGATCTCGCCCGGGTCGCCGCTCTTAATCGCTCGTGCCAGCGGCATCAGGAACTCGCGTGTCGCCATGCGCGCCGTATTGGCGCCCCAGCGCTGGAACTGGAACATGGCACGGCCAGCCGCATTGTTGACCAGATTCTCCGGTATCTGGCTGGGGCCGTAATTGGCGTGGATATCCATCACGTGCTGACGCAAGAATTCGTCGGTCAACGGCCCCGTACCGCCCTCACGCGCCAACCGACCAAGGATATTCGGGTCATCGGTGCCGAACCGGCGCAGAATGAACGCCTCCCGCCCCCGGGTAACGGGATTGTCCTTCCCCATCCCGCGATCGCGCATGAAATCCTGCAAAATCAGCTTGGCCTGTTGCATGCCGAATGCGCGATTGATGTTCTCAGTCAGGTTATGACCTCCGAACGAAATGGCTTTCTGCGCCAGCGTGCTGATCGTGCGGTTGAGCCAACTCGGGTTCGATGCCAGATCGTAATCGCGCAAGACATCTTTCAAGTTGGTTCGCAAGATGTTGCGCTCCCTGGCCTCGGCAATCGAACTGCGCCAGTTCAAGGGAAAAGTTGCCGCGGTTTTCAGGAAATTAATCGGGCCGCCAAAAGCAAAATTCTGGGCTGCGCCTGTAATCAGATTACGAATCGCTGTCCCTTGATTGCCAAGGTACGCGCTTAAAGCCAGATTGCGCCCCATCTGCATGGTTCGCTCAGCGGCACTGTCCCCAACCCGCTGGTACTGCGCCTGCCGGACACTATTGATCCGCTTGATAATGTCCTCTTTAGCCTGGTAATCATAATCGGGATTTTTGTTTACCTCCTCAATTCCGCGATCGAAAACGTCTTTGCCCTTGTTAGCCAGTTTCTGCCCCATCGTGCTGATCTGCGCCAGACGATTATTAGCCCGGTCAAGATAACGAAGAAGCGTTTCAGGGCTGAAATCGTACAAATCAAGCGGTAGATCCAGTTTTCTCGCTTTTTCCAGGTTGCTGAAATGATCGTTAGTCCCGCCCTCACCCGTAACGGCATGGGTAAACTTATCGATAAATTCCTGCCGATCCTTGACCACGCCCTTGGCAATCGTGTCATTGACGATCTTGTTGAATTCCGCGGCACGGCTACCGTCGCGGTTATTGAATATGTCGCGCGTATCGGCACTGATCATGCGCGGGAAATAACCTCTGCCGATCAGCTTCACGTCCCGGATAATGTCGCCATCCCGGACTTTGACACCTAGAGCCTTCATGATCTGCCCGGTGCGATCCAGGCTATCTTTGCTCGCCGCAATCAGGCGCATCGTGTCGCCGCCTACCGCAGGCAACGGTTGACGCTTTTGCTCAGCTCTTATGTAATCGGTGAACTCGCGCACCACGCGTTCCCGATCCCCTTTCGGGACCGAATCGAAAACTCCTTTAAGCTGTAAGATGCGCATCTGCTGCCCGAAACGCTGCACCTCGCTCGGCATCCGTCGTATAGCCACCGCCAATGGACGCGTTTCCTTGTAATCAAGCATCGCTGATTCGCCGCTCTTGAACGTCAGACCGAACCCGCGCCGCATGCGCCCGATTGCCTTGGTAAGGTCTTCCCTGAACGTTTCAGGCGCAATGTCTTCGCCTCGCGCTTCCCGTTCTCCAGGCAAATCACGGTACGCTTGTTCGCCGGCGCTTCGTTGTGCCTCAAGCCAATTGCGCCTTTGAAATTCTGGATCTTTGAAGAGTTTCCTATAATCGGCATAAGCCTTTTTTGCTTGTGCTTCCGAATCCCAAGGTCCGGCAGCTTGTTTGAAACTCGCGTAATCGCGAGGAGTCATCATTTCCTTGTAAAGATCCTTAGCCCTGACAAGGGTGGCGGCTCGCCGGTCGCCCATCCACATTCCCATAGACGACCCGCCAAATTGTCTGCCTTCCGCATACTGCTGCAGATGTGTCAGCTCATGCTGAAGAGTATTAACATAGGAAGGATCAGCTAAAACAATTGTCGAATCTTGTGGCGTCTCCCCTGGCAAAAATCGCCCCATTCCAGGAAGATTTGGATTAATTTCTACTCGTACATCTTTCGCCCAAGGAAATTTTTTCAGGACAGGATGCTCAACATCAAAATCTGAAACAGTTCGTTCTGCTTCTTTCGGAGTCTCCGCTGGAGCGACTCCTTCGCCGGCAACCATTCCTGTGGCGGCTCTGCGATACAGAGTATCCAACTTGCGCTCAGTCGCCCGAATCATTTTTGCCAGATCCGTCCTGGCCAGCGCCTGCCCCGGTGCCAACCTGGCGTAGATGCTCTTTAAGCCGTTAAGCGCGTTCTGGAACCAGTCGATGGTTGAACCCATCGCGCGTTTCCAGAAACTCTCAGGGATATCGCCACGCTGAAGTTGTATTGACTGACGGACAAACTCAGCTACCAGGTTGGAAATATGGTTGCGCGCCTTAAACGCATCCGGAGCAAACGCCCCGCCCGCTTTCGCGCGACTCAAAAGATTATTGATATGAGCTTCCGCTTTTTCCGGAGTATCGATACTGGAAGCATAAATCCTTAGCGAGTGATGCAGCGCATCGGTTATCTCCTGTGCCTGATCGGTATTGCCGCGCTTTAAAGCCTGGTCACGCGCATTTAGCCAGTTCTCTAATAGCGCCTGGTCGCGCCGGAACTTGTAATCGATAAAGTGTTCGCCTGTCTTGGCCTTTTCCCGGTTCCACTGGTCGCGCCTGGAAAGCTGCTCGGCACCGTGAGTCAATTCTTCTTCCAGAACGCTGTGCAAGTATGCGATCGGATCATTCCCACGCTCCCGGCCAAGAGTCCGCAGCGCGTCTGCCAGCTGTTCATGATTTAAAAAAAGCCGGATCTGACCCTGGCTGTCAACTGATGAAGCGGCTATACCGTCAAACCCACGTGGATTATCGATGCGCTCAATGCCGCCGGCTTTAAAACGCGGAGCCCATTTTGCCCAAGCTCTATTTAAGATCGACTGAAACGGCTTGTTGTCGGCAACTTTCCCTTCAAGGACATTATTAAAATCAGCTAAGTCCTGGTCATACGCCGCTCTTTCCGGTCCCGATAAGCGGCTTTCCAGAGGTCGCGGCACCCGTCCCAGTTGCGGCGGTACATTTTCGCCGCCCCCTTCCTCGGGACGTCCGATATCCACTGGTTGCGGCCCAACATCGACACCTGGACCTCCAGGCTGTCCAACCTCTCTTGGAGCTCCACCCAGTTCTTGCTCTCGTGCGACTCGTTCATCTTCAGGTGTAATATCGGGTAATATCGGCTTCTCTTCAATAGGAACTAAAATGTCGCCTGCCTTATTGCGTTCGTAGATATCGTCAGCCTGTTGCTCCATCCCAGCTTCATGCTGCTCCTGCGGCTTTTCCCCAATTGGCGGCGAGGGCTCAACTCCCCCTGGAACGACGCGATCGGGTTCCTTTGGTTCGGCAACAATCTGCTCTTGACGCTCCACCTCATTAACCGGCGGTGCAATTTCTTCGCGCGGCGGCGCAGGAATAGGTTCCTCAATTGTTCCACGTGGAACATTTGGTCTGGCCAGTTCCCCAATCCCGTGAACGCCGCCTGTAACCGCGCCCTGAATCGCACCGGAGACCGCCGCTTGGCCAACGTTTTTGCCCGGTTGATCGCCCGCAATGATATTGGTCGCAGCCTGTGTCCCGGCCGCGATCGCCGCCTGGCTCCCAGTGCCGAAGACCGCTTGGGCGATAGCCCGTTGCGCTTTGTTCTCGATTCCTCCCACCACAGGCCCGAACCCTTTCATCATGATCCGGTTGGCCACTTCCATCCCGTAGAATTGCACCAAGGTGGCGTAAGCAGCCTTATCACTAAGCGTCTTCTCGTCCCATTCAGGATGTTCCTGGCGATAACTTTCCCGGACCTGTTCGCTGACCTGGGCCAAAGCCGCCGGCATCAGAACCGGATTGGAAAAAGCCGCGATAAAGGCTGGCAACTGCGCCGTCGAATCCACAACCTGTTCCATGAACGTCCCGCGCAAGCGCGGATCACTCGCGACGTTGCGTTCCATCTCAGCCTTGGCCCGAGCCAAATCTTGAGCCTGCTGTTTTTGAAAATTCGGGTCGCCCAGCCGATCAAGAGATGAGACAATCTGCTGCGGGTCAGTTGACGGTATCCCAGTCTGCGGTTGCGGCAGATGACTGGCAATAAAGGGTCCCTTCTGTTCCTGGGGCAACGCATAGTACTGGGAAAGGAAATCATGTTTCTGCTGATCAGTCGCCCCGGGCAAAATAGAGTCAAGAAACTGGTTCACGTGCAGTTGGTCACTGCCGGCAACTCCTTTCTGCATCACGCTGGTAAACTGCTGGGCGTACCCAAGCGCCTTGGTGAACCATTCCCGTCCGACGTCCAGTACTCCGACATCGCTCAAGGCTTTAGCCCAAGCTGCATCGTCAGTTTGAAGCTCCGGATACTTGTCCCGCATCAGAGCGATAATCTGCGGTTTTAGCCCGGCCTGGATCGAGTTGCGCATCGCATCGGGAACACCCTGGATCGGTTTATCCAGCCGTTTGTAAAGCCCGATCACGTTCCCATTCTGCGACTCCGGCAAATCCATCACGCTGGCCCGCGCATTGGCTTGCGCGAACTGGTCAGCCTGCTGGAGCGCTGCACCCTCGGCGCTGGGCGCGACCGGCGACAAAACGTAATTCTGCGGCTTTTGCACTTTCACCGCACTCACCGCACTCGAGTCAAACCCCTGGCGGATAGCGGCCTGTTCATCGCCCCAGAGCCCCGGGTTTTTGGTGACGTCTGGGCCGGCATTAGGCACCAGTTTGACGCTCAAGGTTTTGTCGCCGCCGAAATAGTTGCTGACCCCAGGGGTCATATCGAAAAGCGCATTGGGATTAGAAGGGCCAATATCGACAATCGGCAGGCGCAACCTTCTGCCGGTCTGCGGATCGACCACGTCGACGCGCGCCTTGCGCCAGGCAACGGGATTATTACCTAACTGGCTCTGCAATACGTCCTGCGGCACCGCGACACCAAACGCCTGGGTGGTGTCCAGTTTGCCTAGCTTCGGACTGCCCACGCCGGGATCCCGCCCGCTGGCCACATCATCCGGCGTCGCGAACGTGGTGACATATCCGCTGATAAAGCTTTTGGGATCCTCGTTCTGATAAAAGCCGTTGGCCAACTTGTTCGCCGGCGGCGCAATCGGTGCCTGTGGACCGCCCTGCGCCACCGTTCCGCCTGGCGGCAGAAAAGCATGCGTTTCTAATCCCTTATTAGCGAAACCTCGCTGCCAGCCGTCGACGGTGTAGTTCTGTTCCCAATTTCCTGTCGCACTGGAATTGGAATAAATCGATCGTCCATCGGAACCAACTATTCCAGTGTGCCCATGCGTTCCGCCTTGAGTTGGGCTGACGATCACCGCCCCGGGAGTATGCGGATCAACTTCTTGCCAACCGCCGTCGCGCAACTCGTCATAAAGCTCACTAGTCGAAAGCGTCGGACGTAACGGGATGCCCATCTCGTCATGGATGATTTTGCATACTCCGCCCGCACAACCCAGCGAACCGCCTTCGGTGCCTGGCATCGTGCGCGTACTCAAGATTCCGACATTCTGTTCGGCTGCTGTTGCCAGATCAGGATATTGACCTTGAGGCGCTAAAGGTTGTTGCACTGCAGGAGCCGCATCTGCTGCCGGCGCTCTGGGAGCCGCACCTGCTGGAGTTTTCTGCGGCACGTAATAGCCAACCTTCTGAACCGGCGTATGAGGCAATCCAAGCTCGTCCTGAACATACCCGTAGAATTTCTGCATCGGGTAATCGACCGGATCGTCCTTACGTTCACCCGCTAAATCCGAATGAAACAGAACGTGATCAAGCGTTATCTGCGGATTACGCCGCATGATATCGGCTGCTGTTTTTGCCGCAGCACGAATATCAGCATCAGTCCAAGCTTCTCCTTTTATCCCTTTTGCATCGTTACGATCTACATGCGATTGCTCGATGCCAATTGTCCAGTCGTTGGCGTAATTGCCGTACTTGTCGTATCCGGCCTGCTTAGCCGCATCGCTTTCATTCGCCAGGTGATAGACTTTACCGTCACGTCCGATCAGGTAATGGATGCCAACCTTGCCATGTGGATCGGTGAAAGTGTTTAAGTCACTCTGGGTACTCGATCCGTCAGTCGAATGAAGAATAATAAACTGCGGTTTATAACCGTTACGACCTTGTTGATATCCCGTTGACTGCGCATAAAGCTTGGGTTCCGGAGGTGCACTGACTGGAGACTGGACTGCAGCCGTAGGCTGTGCAGGTTGCGTCGGCTGCACCGCTTGCGGCAATGGTTGCCCGGTCGCCGGGTCAACCGGCGTCAAGACATAGTTTTGAGCTGACGGTTGAGGCTGCGGTTGAGGCTGCGGTTGGGGTTGTCCCTGAGGTTGTCCCGGTAGCTTGACCAGCTCAGCCGCCGGCGCGAGATCGGCTTCGCGACTCGCCGCCGCGACAGAAGGCACTGGGGGAAGCCGAACCAGCTCGCCGCGCTCAACCTGGTCGAGCGTATCGGGCGCAGGTTCTACCACCGGTTGAGCGCGTTCAACCTGAGCTAATGTGTCAGGCGCAGGTTGGGTCTCTTCAATGCCCGCATACTCAGGCTCTAAGGACTCAGGCGGACGCGCCTGCGCATTGGCTGGATAATCGCTCGAAGCAGGGCTCGAGCTTTTCATCTCCTGAACCGGGGTTAGAACATAGTTCTGCTCCGGAACGTTCTGGGTGCTCTGGTCGCTATCGCTAATCGTTTCATCCGGAACGGATTCGTAACTGGACACCATCATGTCGTCGTCCAATAACGAATCGGCGATCTGGCGTTTGCGCACCGCCTCCAACAGATCGGCGTCCATAAGAAGTGCTAAGCGTTAAGGTCTTGCGCCGGATACAGAGTGCCGGCTCCAGGCTGGTTCATCGCCAGAGAAAGCATCGCTTGCCGGCGCCTAGCTTCTTCCTGATCGGCTTGCGCCACTTGATTAGGTTGCGCTGTCGTCTGATCAGCCGAAGCGGTCGTGTCATCAGGCTGCTCAGCTTGCTCGGTCGTGTCATCGGGTTGCTCAGCTTCGGTCTCCGCCTCCGATTGGTCACTTGGCTGCTCCGCTGCTTGTGCCGGTTGCTGTACCGATGACTGATTAGCCTGTGTCGGACGATTCTTAATTGTCAATTGCCCGCTGTGCGGATCAATCATGTACGAACCGTACGGCAACGAGCGCACTTCCAGATTGCTCTTTGGCACGAACGGATTGATCTGGCTGCCGCCCGGTTGGCCGGAGTTCGGGTTCTGACCCGCCGGCAGATCGCCCAGATATCCTTGCCCTCCGGCTACTCGAGCCGCGTTGTAGCGCTGCTGCCAATATGGCGCGTCAGCTTTCGGGATCGAAAAAAGAGTTTTGCCGCTTTGATCCTGCAACACTAGGTTGCCTTTGCCGTCGTCCTGCACGTTGCCAAGGTTGCGGGTGAAAGTGTCAAAACTTCCTTTGCCGTGCTGCGCGTCGAAATCCGCCCGGATCTGAGAAAAGTTGTCCGTCGATGAATCGTTCTCCACGTCGCCGCTCCCAGGCACATAGGCCGCAGATTTGCCCGCTTTGCCGCCTCCGCGACCGCCAGGCTGGTTGGGCTGGTTGGGTCCTAAAGATTGCCGCCAACGCGAACCGCTTCCGCCAGGCGCCACGTTGCCGCGCGAGGCAATTGACCGGCTCCTGGCCAAAGCGATTTCTGAGGCGATCTTCGCCCGCTGTAATTGGTCGGCCAGATCCTGCTGCTGCACTTGCTGACGCATCTGTAACTCGCCTACTCCACCCGTTTGCGGTGGCGTACCGGTTGTCGGCACTCCGGTTGGCGGTGGCGTTCCACCAACCCAGGCCGCGCGAGGCGGATTCTGGGTATTAAGAATCTGATTGGCGACCGCATTCATCCGATTCATCTGAATCTGGTTGCCGATCGCTTTGACGATGTCGCCGCCGATATTGCCAGTTGAACTGGTGTCAATCCCGCCCGCACCAACCGCACCGCGACCGCTTCTTGCTGCAGGCGCTCTAGCGACGGCAGGCCGCGTCGGATATATACGCGGAATCCAGGGAGCACGATATTTGAGTGGCATAAATTTTAAACTCCTGCTGACCAGTTAAAGCTCTGTAAGGCGTCGGCTACTTGCGAACTGCGTATAGCGTCAGCGAATTGCGCATCGCTCATTCCCAAATCTTCCGGCAACACATCATCCGGAATCGCGTTCGCGTAATCTGGCGGAAGATAACTGCCAACAGTCGGCCCTGAACCGGTGCGCGCTGCACTAAGCGCCTGCGCAAACTGATCCGGAGTTTGGCCTTGACCTCCAGCCAGCTTCTTGATCAGACCGCCAACATCTGTGCCGCCACCGCCTTGCTGAGCAACTCGCTTGTTTGGTGGCAGCGCCACGTTCGGTAACGGCGGCGTAACTGGGGCTGCATATCGCAACGGCATAGTGGCTAGTAGTAGGTTTTGCTTTTCTTCTTTGCCGAACCTTTACGAGCGAAATCTTCCAACTGCGTCTCGCTCATTTGACCGGCGATCTTGCGGGCCAAAGGGAATGCTTTGCCGCCGCGTTTGGCAGCCAGAGCGGCACCCATAAGACGACGCTGTGCTGGAGTTTTCGAGGGCATAATGTTATCCGTGAAGTTTCTT
>Ga0066903_100003692_pt1 | contig 12619 bp, 11 predicted proteins | sample PanSoiMetaGPlot1_FD_67491 | JGI IMG/M metagenome (GOLD analysis project Ga0066903, IMG submission 67491) | Tropical forest soil microbial communities from Panama analyzed to predict greenhouse gas emissions - Panama Soil - Plot 1 (version 2) | ecosystem: Environmental > Terrestrial > Soil >...
GCACGCGCCGCGTTCGACAGCACGCTCGCTTTCTTCGGCCGCGCGCGTACGTCCGCGAGCGAGCCGGCGACGTTCCTGCTCGACGAGTTTCTCGAGCTGCGCACCTTCGAGAGCTTCCCTGGCCTGCGGCGCGTTCTCCACGAGTGCATCGACGGCCTCGCGGCCAGCGGCAACCGCTTCGTGCTGACCAGCCGCTACGTCGCGCGCACGCTCCGCCTGTTGCGGGATCGATCGTCGCGGTTCGAAGTGATTCACATGCCGTTGCTGACCGCCGAGGACACTCTCGACATTCTCGGCCCGACGGCAACTCCCGCCTCGCCCGCCGCCCCGTCCTCGGGGCGCGACGAGGCGCAGGAGGCCGACTATCTCGCGCGCACGGTGCAGCTCCTCGCCGACGGCCGTCCGGCCTACGTCCGCGCCATCGCCGAGGAACTCGCGACGATGCGAGAGCACGGCGGACCTGGCAGCGGCGACGCAATCAGCGCGCTCGCGGCGCTGCTCGCGCCGGACGGGCGCCTCGCCCGGCAGTGCGGCTTCTGTTACGAGCTGCGCCTGCATCGCGCGCGCGGCTACGGCGCGCTCAAGGCCATCCTCGAGATCCTCGCCGAGGAGGAAGGCCTGACGCTCACCGAGATCTCGCTGCGTCTACAGCGCACGCCCGGGTCGACCAAGGACTATCTCTCCTGGCTCGAGGACGTCGATCTGGTCATGTCGCGCCAGAAGCGCTACAGCTTCACCGATCCGCTGCTGCGCGTCTGGGTGCGGCTGCACTGCCGTGCATCGGCGCCGAGCGAAGACGATCTGGCGCGCGAGGTGCACCGCTACGCCATGCCTCGCCTGCCGCAGGCATCCGAGCCGTCGAAGCCGGCGCCGCAAGCCGAGCCGGCGTTCGCGATGGCCGGCGGACCGAGCTCGGGGATCATCGAAATCGACTAGGAGCGGCCGCGAGGTGGAGAGCTGGTGAGTCGCAGGCGCTCCGGAGGCACCCGGCCGCGAGCGTTCGACGCCGCCACCTGCGCCATCGTCCTTCTGCTGTGCGCCCGGTGCTCGTCGCCGTCGGCGCCGGCGGCGCCGTCGCAGCCAGCCTCGCCGATCGACCTCCTCAACTATCTGCTTGGCGACGCGTCGCTCTGGCCCCGCGTCGGCAGCCATTCGCAGAACCAGATCGTCGATCTCGCGCGTCGCGAAGTCTGCTGGGTCAAGTACAGCAACCCGCGGCGCTTCGAGTGCTGGCGATGGGACGATCGCTACGTCTACCACGCCGTCGATCACGCGCTCGACGGCGACAGCAACGAGTCGTACACCCTCACCGACGGCCGCTGGCTGCCGCGCTACCTGCCGGCCGACGCGACGGCCGCCTCGCCCTGGACGCTCGATGTGGCCGACAACAACCTCGTCTGGTACGACGCGTCGTGCCATGTCGATCCGTCGCGCTCGCACGCGTTCCCCTACCGCATGCGCGCCTGGTTCGAATCGCGCGTCGACGCCGGGCCGGATCTCGGCCGCCGTAATGCGCTCATCTTCGACTACCAGCCCTACGATCCGAACGCCGCGTCGCCGGGCGCGAGCGAGCGCTACCTGATGGCCCTGGGTGCCGGGTGGTACCGCTGGGAGCGCAGCGGCTTCGTCGACCTCTTCGACCGCCTCGGCGGCCCATCCGTGCAGATGAACCGATCGGTCTGGTGCGCCCCCGGCTCCTGACCGAACGGGTTTCGCGCAGCCCAGCCATCACCGGGGTCCCGAGCGGCACTATCATGGACTTCGATGGCGACCACGTTCACGGCCGGGTTCGTCGAGCGCGCCGCGGATCTCCAGCGCTGCTACCGCGCGGGCGAGCTCCGCGTACACGTGCCCGAGGCGCTGACCGACGGCGAGCGCACGATCGACGCGATTGTCGAACAGTACTTCCCCGCGTCGCACGCCGCTTTCGTCGCCGCCGCGCGCAGCCTGTTCTTTTCGCTGCCGGTCGCGTTCGATCCGTCGGAATCGATTGGCCCGTATCTCGCGGCCACCGACCGCGACGTGCACGGCGAGCCGTACCGGTTTCTCGACATGGGAGCGCTGATCGCGACGCACGCGTTCGGCGAGAACGACCCGACTGTGGTGCGCGCCATCGTTGAATCGCTGCCGTTCATCGTCTCGCGCTACGCGCACTCCGAGTATCAGACGACGCTGTCGTTGCGGCTGAAGGCGGAGCTGAACCGCGTGGCTCCCGCCGGCACGCCGCGGCATTTCATCGTCAACACCGGCGCGGAGGCGGTCGAGAATGCGATCAAGGCAGTGCTGCTCAACCGCGTGCTGACCTCGGAGGATCGCGAAGGCGGGTTCGTCGTGTCGTTCGACGGGGCGTTTCACGGCCGCACGCTGGGCAGCCTCGCGGTGACGCACCGCAAGAAGGCGCGGCTTGGATTTCCGACGTTCGACTGGCCGAAGGTCGCATTTCCCGCCGAGGAGCCGCGCTCGCCGAAAGAGACTGCGCGGCGCGAGGAGCGCAGCCTCAAGCAGCTGTGGGACCTGCTGGTGTCGGGGCGTCTGCCGCACGCCGAGAAGAGCAAGGAGAAGTACCGCGCTGAGATGGACGCGCTCGACGGGTTTCTGGCGCGGCCGGCGGAAGAGATCGCGCGGCCCGATGCCGTGCAGGCGTTCATCGACCTGCAGCGGGCGGCGCTCACGCCCGACGTGCTGCGGCGGGCGCGCCGCGTCGCGGCGGTGCTGGTCGAGCCGATTCAGGGCGAGGGCGGTGTCCGCGTCACCACCGCGAGGTTCATGCGCAAGCTGCGCCTGCTCACGCGGATCTACGACGTACCGCTCATCTTTGACGAGGTGCAGACTGGCTGGGGAATGACCGGGCGGCTGTGGGCGCACCAGCTCTTCGATCTGCCGTGCCCGCCCGACGTCGTCACCTGGGCGAAGAAGGCGCAGAACGGCGTGCTGTTCGTCAGCGAGGCGCTGGCGACGTTCTTCCAGGAAGAAAAGAAGTTCAACACCACGTGGGAGGGCGACTCCACCGGGATGGTGCGGCTGATCGCCATCCTCGACAAGCTGGATCTCGATCAGGTGCGGCGCACCGGCGAGCGAGCGCGCGCGGGCCTGGACGCGCTTGCGCGCGACTATCGGGAGATCGTCGATCACGTCCGCGGTGCGGGCGTGATGCTCGGGTTCGACGTGCGGCGCGCCGATTTGTGCGACCGGCTGCTGGATCGCGCGTTTCGCCGCGGCCTGATCCTGCTGCCGGCCGGCGACCGCAGCGTGCGGTTCTATCCGCGCTACGACACCGAGCCGTCGGCCATCGACGAAGCGCTCGCGATTCTGCGTGCGGCGATTGACGACGTCGTCGGCGGCGCGCCCTCCGAACCCGTGCCGGCACCGCGGATGCGCGTCGGCACGTTCGCGATTCCGCTCGATACGCTCGACATCGTCGACCTCACGCCGGTGGCGTTCGAGGCGAACCGGCAGCAGATCGCGGCTGTCGAGCAGGATCGCTACGGGCCCGCGGTGTCGTATCCGCCGGACGTGCTCAGATCGGGGCGGCGGCCGCTCGTCCAGTATCCCCTCGAGACGCTCGAGGCGACGATCAACAACGCCCGCGCTGTCGGCATCGCACTTCGCGACCGCGTGTCGGGACGGCTGGTTGCGTACGCGCTCGGCAGCCCGCTGGAAAACCACGACGAGGAGGGCGTCGCTTCCGATCCGCGCTTCGGCGAGGGGAACACGTTCTACCTGCAGGCGATGGCGGTGGTGCCCGCGGCGCAGAATGCCAGCGAGCTCGAGAACTACGTGCTCGACACACTGCGCGGGCGCCTGGTCGCGGCCGGCTTCGCGTACCTCTCGACGTTGATCGAACAGCGGCTGCACGAGAGCGGCCCGCAGTGGCTGCGTGAGGCGACGATCATCGATCGCTTCGACAACTATCTGCGCAGCGGCCTGCAGTTCGCCTACCTTCAAGTGGCGCTGCCAGCAACACCTCTCTGATACCGGCATTTGGTCATCTGGTAATTGGATTGGTCCATTGAATGACCAGATGACCAGATGACCAGATGACAAAATGCGAGCATCACTTACAAGTCTGGCGCCGGCGATCGCGCACCTGGCCGCGAGCTACCGTGTAACTTCTACGTCGTGAAACGCGACATTATGCCCGCTGCCACGATCGTAAGTGCGCACGGCCACGTGGGTTGCGCACGCCTGTCGCCGGTCACGGCTGTTGCGTCCTGCCACCGCATGACACCAACATCACCGAAACGGCTTCGTCTCGTGGTGTTTCAGGAGGAGCCCGGTCTGTGGCTGGTGCGCGGGCTCGAACACGATCTTGGTGCGGAAGCGCGAACCATTGGCGAAGCGATCCGCGCCGCGATGCAGTTCGTCCAGGCGCACACGGCGTACGACCTGCGGCACGATCGTCTGCCGCTGGCGGCGTTTCCACCGGCTGCGCAGAAGTACTGGAACGCGTACTCGATGGGTACGCCGGTGTCCCTGCAGCAGCTCGGGATCGAGCCGAGCGCCGGCTGGGTGGTCGAAGCGGCGTTTGCGACCCGCAGCCCGGCCGACGCCAAACTGCGCGCCGCCAACTGGGTGTTTCGGGGTCAGGCGCTTCGTTATGCCTGACTCGATGTAGTGATTGGGGATCGGGGATCAGGGCTTCGGGAACACGCTGCCCGTTACAGAATCAAACGCAGGGTGTGCACAGAGAGCGCCGAGACTCATCACTCAGCGCCCGGCGATGAGTTTCGGCATACCGCTATCCGGTCCAATCCGCAATCCGCAATCCGCAATCCGCAATTGCCCATCCCCAACCCCCAATCCCTATCTGGGCGGTGAGAGCGCCGCGAGCGCCAGCCGCGCGGCCTCCTGCTCTGCTTCCTTTTTGCTCGGCCCGATCGCGGCGGCGAGCCGCTCACCGCTGACCACCACTTCGATCTCGAACTGCTTGCTGTGATCGGGGCCGATCGTGCCGACGAGGCGGTACTCCGGCAGGGGCTGGTCGCGTGACTGCAGCAGCTCCTGCAGCGTCGATTTGTAGTCCTGTCCGCCGACGCCGAGACGGCGCACCTCGTCGAGCAGCGGCGTGAACTCGCGCGCGATGAACGACCGCGCCGGCTCCAGGCCTCCGTCGAGGTAGATCGCGGCGATCAGCGCCTCGTAGCCGTCGGCGAGCAGCGCCTGCTTGCGGCGGCCGCCGGTCTTCTCTTCGCCGCGGCCGAGGAGCAGGTGGTCGCCGAGCGTCAGCCGCTCGGCCTGCCGCGCCAGCGTCGCCGTCGAGACGATGGCCGCCTTGGTCTTCGACTTCTGGCCCTCGTCGTACTGGGGAAACTCGCGGAACAGCATGTCGGCGATCACGAAGCCGAGCAGCGCGTCGCCGAGGAACTCCATCGACTCGTTGTCGGCAACCCCGCCGCTGACATCTTCGTTGGCGCGCGACGTATGCGTCATCGCGTGCTCGAGCAGGCCGCGATCGCGGAAACGGTAGCCGATCGCCTGCTGCAGCCCCTCGAACTCGTCGCGGAGGCGGACCACCTGCGCGCCCTTCAGCTCGGTGCGGTGCGCGTCGATGATCCGCTGCGCCTCCTGCGCTTCGTCCGGGTGGACGGCGAGCCGCACTTCGGTGATGCCGTCGACCGCCAGCGGGAAGATCGAGTGGGGCACGTCGGAGGTGATCACCGACATCACGCCGTGCGATTCGAGCAGCCCGCGGACGATCTTCGCCTCGATATCCGAGTGCGTCCTGAAGATGACGACGAGGTCAGGCAACGGCTTCAATCACCTCGTCGACTTTGAGGAGGATCATCGTCATGTCGTCGTGCTGCGGCGCGTCGCCGACGAACGCCGCGATCTCCCGCAGCACCCGCTCGCGCAGCTCGTCCGACGGCAGGTGCGCGTGCGTCTCGACGAGCTGTCCCAGGCGCGTCTCGCCGAAGCAATCGTCGCGGGCGTTCATGGCTTCGCTGATCCCGTCGGTGAAGAACAGGTACAGATCGCCCGGCTGCAGCCCGATAGTGTCCTCTTCGAGCAGCCGCTCGAACATCTCGCCGTTGTCGATGTTCAGTCCGACGACCATGCCGTCGGGCACCAGGATCTGCGCGCCGCGGGGCCGGCCGCCTGCGCAGCTGCCCGGCACGTAGATGAGCGGGGTGTGCCCGGCCCGCGCGTAGGTCATCGTCCGCGCCCGCAGATCGATCACCGCGTAGGTCATCGTGATGAAGCTGCGAGAGTCCAGATGGTGCGCGATGATCCGGTTCGCCGCGATCAGCAGCTCGCGGGGCGAGGTGTGGATCTTGCTGAGCGAGAGCACGAGACCCTTGAGCTCCGCCATGTAGAGCGCCGCCGAGGTGCCCTTGCCCGACACGTCGGCGATCAGCACGCCGACGCGATGATCGTCGAGCGGCAGGAAGTCGTAGTAGTCGCCGCCCACTTCGCGCGCCGGCACGCAGAGCGCGGTGACCGACAGCCCCCGCATCTTCAGCGGCCCCTGCGGCAGCAGCGACATCTGGATCTCGTGCGCGATGCGCAGTTCCTCCTCGAGCCGCTTCTTCTCGGCCGCCTGGCGCAGCAGATCCTCGATGCTCGCCGTCATCGAATTGAACGATCCGGCCAGCTCGCCGAGCTGGTCCTCGCTCTTGATGGCAATCTTGTGCGTGAAATCGCCCTGGCGAACGCGCTCGGTTCCAGTGAAGAGCTCGTGCACCGATCCGGTCAGCGACTTCGCCAGCGCGAAGCCGGCGATGAGCGCCATCACCTCGATGATCAGGAAAAGCGCGCCGATGACGAACAGCACCAGCAGCAGTCCCTGCGACAGCCGTCCGACGCCGCCCTCCGGCGAAGATATGCGATCGTACAGCTCACCGATGTTCAGAGCCGTCGTCACCGTCAGCGGACCGGTGGTTCCGGTGTCCCAGTCGCGGAACACGAGGAGCGTCGGCAGTGCACTCAGCAGCCCCGGCGCCGTCGACGGCGCAGTGTCGTGATCGTTGCCGCTGTTCCGCCCGGCCAGAGGTCTCGACGGATTCTCCGTCGAGGGCGCGAAGTTGATGCTCTTCAGCGCGACGCCCGTTTCGTTCCGCAGCTGCTCGCGGACCGCGTCGTTGACCAGCAGGTCGACGACGACGGCGTAGCCCGGGCGCGCCGAGTCGGGCATCGCCACCGCCCGCACCAGCAGATGCGTGTTGAGGTCCGACGACGATGCGGTGCGGCGGTGCGAGTACGCGAGGACACCCGAGAAGCCGCTGCAGTCGATCCATGCTGGAATCTGCGTCGGCGCCTCGACGTGCGCCCAGGGCCCGGCCGATGCATTGCGGATTTCGGATTGCGGATTGCGGATTGCGGAGCCGTCGCACGCCCGCGCCATCGGAACGACCGCCATCGAGATTCCCGGATACTGGTCGTCCTGGTTCGCCTGCCGGCGTTCGAGGATGCCGGCGACGTCGCGGCCGCCGCCGCGCTGGATCTCGAGCGCCGTGCTCTGCGCCAGGAATCGCGCCTGCTCGCTCAGGGCCCTCAGGCGGCTCGTCACGAGATACGAGCTGACGTCGTAGAAGAGCAGAAACCCGACCAGCAGCGAGAACGCGACCAGCAGCAGCGCCGGTACGAACCCGATGAAGACGTAGGAGATGATCAGCTTTCGGCGCACGCGCCACAGCAGCCGGCGCTTCGCGATCACCATCAGCCGGATCGCGAAGATCGCCAACCCGATGATCGCCGCCAGCATGGCGACCGAGTCGACGACGGCGAGGAACGGCGGCACGCGGCCGAGCGCGCTGCCGACGAGCGACATCACGACCTTCACGCCGGCGCCGATGACGATGGCGCGGCCTGGCAGCGTGTGCAGCAATGCGCCGCGCACGCCCTGCCGGCGATCGGCGGCTGACGGCGGCAGCGTACGTCGACTCATCGCGGCCATCGTGGACTTCGCTGTATTAAAACATGTATCGTTGGGGGATCGTGAAGCTGCCATCCGGCGCGCGTTTCAGCACCGTGTGTCTTCACGCCGGTCAGGAGCCCGATCCCTCGACCGGCGCGATCATCACACCGATCTATCAGACGTCGACCTACGTGCAGGACGAGCTCGGCAAGCACAAGGGCTACGAGTACGCGCGGACGCAGAATCCGACGCGCATGGCGCTCGAGCGCAATCTCGCGGCGATCGAGAGCGGCAAGGCCGGGTTTGCCTTCGCCTCGGGCATGGCGGCGATTGGTGCCATTGCGACCCTGCTGAAGAGCGGTGATCACGTCGTCGTATCAGACAATACGTATGGCGGCACCTTTCGGTTATTCGACAAGGTGCTGACGCGCTATCAGCTGTGCTTCTCGTACGTCGACACGTCGCAGCTCGACGAGGTCGAGCGGGCGATCACGCCGGCGACGAAGATGCTGTTCGTCGAGACCCCGACCAATCCGGTGATGCGGCTCACCGACCTGGCTGCCGCCGCCAACCTGGCGCACCGGCATCAGTTGCGGCTGGTGGTCGACAACACGTTCGCGAGCCCGTACCTCCAGCGGCCGATCGAGCTCGGCGCCGACCTGGTGACGCACAGCACCACCAAGTACCTGAACGGGCACAGCGACAGCGTCGGCGGCATCGTCATCGCCACGCGCGACGACGACATCGAGTGGCTGCGGTTCGTGCAGAACGCCGAGGGCGCCATCCTCGGGCCCTTCGATTCGTGGCTGGTGCTTCGCGGCACCAAGACGCTGGCCCTGCGCATGCAGCAGCACAGCGCCAACGGCCTCGCCCTCGCCCGGTTCCTGAGCGTGCATCCGAAGGTCAAGCATGTCTACTACCCGGGCCTGCCCACGCACCCGCACCACGAGCTCGCGAAGCGGCAGATGCGCGGCTTCGGCGGCATGCTCGCGTTCGAGCTCGGCTCGCTCGAGGCGGCGCGGCGGCTGCTGAACGCCGTCAGGCTGCATGCGCTCGCCGAGAGCCTCGGCGGCGTCGAAACGCTGATTTCGCACCCGGCGACGATGACGCACGCCTCGGTGCCGGCGGAGACGCGCGCGCGCATCGGTATCACCGACGGTCTGGTCCGGATATCCGCGGGCGTCGAGGACATCGACGACCTGACGGACGATCTCGCGCAGGCGCTCGATGCCGTGTAGATGAATCCCGTCGACTTCGTCCTCCATTTCGACAAGCACCTGCTCGAGTTCGTCCGCGACTACGGAGCGTGGGTGTACGCGATCCTCTTCATGATCGTGTTCACGGAGACCGGGTTCGTCGTCACGCCGTTCCTGCCCGGCGATTCGCTGCTGTTCGCGGCCGGCGCGCTGTGCGCCACCGGCGAGCTCAGCCTGACGGCGATGCTGGCGCTGCTCGTCGCGGCGGCGTTCGTCGGCAACGCGGTCAACTACTCCGTCGGCCGCTTCATCGGTCCGCGCGTGTTCACCGGCGGCTATCGCCTCCTGAACCGGCAGTACCTCGATCGCGCACACGCCTTCTTCGAGGGCTACGGCGGGAAGGCGATCGTTCTCGGGAGATTCGTACCGATCGTGCGGACGTTCGTGCCGTTCGTCGCCGGCGCGGCGCAGATGACGACGGGAACGTTCGTCCTCTACAACGCGGTCGGGGCCTTGGCGTGGGTATCGCTGTGCCTGCTCGCCGGCTGGTTCTTCGGCAACATCCCGATCGTCCGCAACAACTTCTCGCTGGTGACGATCGGCATCGTCTTCGTCTCGGTGCTGCCGATGGTGTTCGAGATGATCGCACACCGACGGCGGAAACAGTAATTAGGAATTTGGAATTTGGAATTTGGAATTCGTCTCCACGGCTGTGACGCTGACCTCGCGCCACTGCGTCGCAGCGGCTGCGTCATCGTGTGACAGCGGGCCACCATTCCAAATTCTTAATTCCAAATTCTTAATTACTGTTTTCAGCAACCCAGGCGCCATAAGTGCTTCCTGTCAGCGCGTCGACGACCACGAATTCGGGCAGCTCGTATGGATGCAGCTCGCGCAGGCGCCGCTCGACATCCGCCTGACGTGCGCGGGCTGTCTTGATGACGAGCTGGCGTTCGGGATCGCGCTCCACGGCGCCTTTCCATCGATAGGTCGACATCATCGGCCCCAGCACGTTGACGCACGCGGCGAGCCGTTCGTCGACCAGCGTCCTGGCGAGCGTGTGCGCGCGGTCGTCGTCGGGCATCGTCGTCAGGATAAGGATGAGGTCGGTCATCGCTCTTGTACTTCCTGTCCAGTTGTTGTAGTGTTCCGCCGCGTGGCCAAGAAGGACGACCCGCGGCAGGCGTCGCGCCGCCGCACACCGCCGACCGCATCGAAACGTTCGCTGCGGACGCGGAAGATCGTACACCTGCTGCTGATGTTCGTCGCGTCGGCGATTGTCGTCGACGCGCTCGTCGGCGACCGCGGCCTCGTCGCCATGCTGCGGGCGCGCCGCGAGTACGACGAGCTGTCGGCGTCGGTCGCCCAGCAGCGAGCCGAGAACGCGCGGCTGCGCGAAACCGCGCGCCGTCTGCGCGAAGATCCGTCCGCCGTCGAGGAAATCGCGCGGCGCGAGCTCGGACTGATCAAGCCTGGCGAGCGCGTCTTCATCATCAAGGATGTTCCGCCGCCGGCGAAGCCGTAGCGAACCGCCCCGCCTTCAGGGCTGCCGCCGCCGCGACCGTCAGGACTGCGCCGCTCACGCTCAACAGCGCCCCCAGCTTTGCCTGGTCGAGCAGCGGGCCCGGCGGAAACGCCGCGGTCGCGAAGAAGAGCGCCACGGTGAAACCAATCGCCGCGGCGCACCCCACGATGATCACGTCGCGCCACCCGAATCGCGCCGGCAGCCGCAGCCCGAACGCGAGCGACAGCGCCACGGCGACGCCGACGCCGATCGGCTTGCCGGCGAGGACGGCGATCAGCACCGCCCACGTGGCGCTGCCGTACATCCGCAGCGGCACGCCGGCGTTCACGAGGCCGAAGCCGAACAGCACGACCTGGACCGGCACCTTCCACCAGTGCTCGAACTGGCTGAGCGTGTCGGTTGCGCCGGGCGGCGCCTCGACGAACAGCCCCGGATCCCGCGCGGCGTGAGGCATCAGGCTCACGACCGGCACCAGCGCGAGCGCGGGGTGAAGCCCGCCGACGAAGAGCGCGGTCCACGACAGCGATCCCGCGATGCCGACGTACGGCCAGAAGCTGTGGACCCGTGCGCGCCGCAGCCAGAGCGCCGCGGCCACGGCGGCCGCCATGATCGCCGCGCCGGCGCCGAGATGCAGCTCGCGCGACGGATAGAACACGACCAGCACGACCAGGCCGAGCGCGTCGTCCGCGACCGCGAGCAGCAGCAGGAATGGCAGCGCGGGATGCCGCCCGAACACGAATTTCGCGATCAGGTAGCTGAACGCGATGTCGGTCGCGCACGGAATCGCCCATCCGGGCAACAGCTCCGGTTCGTGCATCATCCACGCGTAGAGCGCGTACAGCAGTGCTGGAATCACCATCCCGCCGACCGCGGCCATCACCGGCAGCCCGGCGCGCCGCCACGAATGGAGCGCACCTCCCGGCGCAGTCGCTTCCGCCACTTCCTTTGCAGCGAGCCCGAAGAAGAACACCATCGCGACATCGTTGACCGGGAACTCGAGCGCGTGTGCGAACCGGCCGTAGCTTGCCGGACCGAGGTTCGCCCAGAAGAGCGCGATGACCGCGCTGATCGGGAGCGCGAGCGAGTTCTCGATTGCGAAGGACACGCGGGCGCGATACGACGGACGCGAAGCGGATGATTGCAGCAGGAGATCGGAAAGAGAGGGGCGGCGCTCGCGCACGCCCCTATTGGACCACGTCAGGCGAGTGATTTGCGCGCGGCGCGAACGCCCGCGGCTGCCGCGATCGCCAGTACGCTCAGAAGCGCGAGCAGCGGCTCGTGGCTCGCCGTGCGCGGCAGGTGGCGCGCGCCGGCCGTATTGCTGGCCTTGCCGCTCGTGCCGACTGCGGCCGCAGTGTTCGATCGCGGCGCTGTCGTCGTCTTCGCCGCGGTGGTCGATTGCGCCGTAGTCGTGTTCGGTGCCGTGACAGTCGACGGCTCCGTCGCTGAACGCGCCGTAGTCGCATTCGTTTTGCTGCTCGAAGTCTTCAGCTGTTCGTCGCTGGACACCGGCTTGCCGTTTTCGTCGATGCGGCCGACCTTCGCGCCGCGCATGGCAGCGACTCGATCCGACTCGCTGGTGGTTGGCGCCGGCTCGTTCATCGCCAGCACTGATTCATGAGTGGCCTTGGCGATCTTCTCGGCCTGGTCGTGCGGGTAGACGAACTCGTACCCGTAGGTCTCGCCCGGATAGAACCACGCCTTGATCGCCTGCGGCATGCCCTTCGGCATCTCACCGAATATCACAACGGGATCCTTCGACGGCTCCATCCTCTGATCCGCAATGCTGAGGAAGACCCCGTAGTTCTTCGACCCGTCCTTGTCCGACACGCGAACGACCCGCCGGCCCGATTCGGGATCCATCAGCTGGAAGCGGTAGGTTCCGGCGGGCAGCGTGATGCCGGGCATCGTCACGGGGCCGCTGAATGTCAGATAGGTGAGCTTGTTCCATTCGTCAGCGTGTGCCACGACCGACAGGCCGAGCGCCAGAGCCGCGGCCGCGCACGCGATTCGAAAGGTGCGCATGAGTTCTCCTTTTCTTGA
>Ga0066903_100003693_pt1 | contig 12616 bp, 13 predicted proteins | sample PanSoiMetaGPlot1_FD_67491 | JGI IMG/M metagenome (GOLD analysis project Ga0066903, IMG submission 67491) | Tropical forest soil microbial communities from Panama analyzed to predict greenhouse gas emissions - Panama Soil - Plot 1 (version 2) | ecosystem: Environmental > Terrestrial > Soil >...
GCGTCAATGCGAACGCCCCCCGGCACGCGGTCCACCGTCATCGGCCAGCCGCCGTGTGTCGTCCCGTGATAGTCGCGATAATTGACGAGCGCGGCGATCTCGAGCGTGACGGGCGCGCGTCCGCGGACGACTGAGTACTGCACGTAAGTCGTGTTAGCGCCGGACTCCATCCATACGCGCTTCTCGACGAGCGCGTCCGCACAACTCCACGTCCACACCGGCGTCGTGCCGTCAAGCGTAAATCGCTCGAGGTCGCGATAGCCGGCCGGGTCGACGGTGCCATCCGCCCACCGGTTGGTGAAGAGCGGGCGGCTCAATCCGTCGTAGTGAACGCGCTCGTCGAGCTTGCTGACGAGAAGCGTGCGACCGACCGGCGGCGCCAGCGCTGCCACCAGAAGGCCGTGATAGCGTCGTGTGAGCAGTCCGGCGACCGTTCCCGACGCGAAGCCGCCGATCCCGTTCGTGCACAGCCACTCCTTCGACTCTGCCGTTGCCAGGCGTCCGGTGACATCGCGACCGAAGTCGATAATCATCGCTCGACCACCTGCACGGCGTGCCCGTCCGGGTCTCGGACCAGCACGCCTTTGCCGAACCCGAGCGGCGCCTGCGGCAGCGCGATGACTCCCGGCGAGACCAGACGCAAACGACTGCCAGCGAGGCGGCCCACGAGCCCCTGGACACTCGCGACCACCGCTCGCACGTGCCAGTGCACGAGATCGTTGGCCAGCGCGTCTATGGGGAACGGCCTTCCGCCGCCGGGCGCGAGATACTCGAGAAGCTCGACGCCGGGCCCGCTTGGTGCGCGTAGTGTCGTGATGCGCAATCGCGCGCCGAAGACATTGTTCAGACGCTCTTGCTCGGGGCCATAGTTCTCGCTCGTGCCGGTTACGCGAAGCCCCAGCCGCTCCCGATAGAACGCGAGGCTTTGCTCCGTGTTGGCCACGACGATCGCCGTGTGATCGATCCCCAGAAACAGACGGTCCGTAGTCCGTCGCCACTTGGGATCACCCTTGTCAGGTGGGAACTGCAACATTTCGAGGGGATGGCCATCGGGATCCTTAAAATAGAAGGCTCGAATGCCGCCCGCCGCCGGATTCCAATCCGGGAGTCGCTGCGGCGCCGGGGAGGCGTGCGCGACCCGGTGGTCACGCAGCTGCTTGTAGGCGCGATCCATGTCGCTAACGATGATAGCGACGTGTTGGAACCAGCGGTCGTTGCTGCGTGCGTCCGCGGGAATCGGCCGGCCCGCAGGCGCGAGGTATTCGGTCAGCTCGAGCGCCTCGTCACCGAGGCGCAGCCGGACGACCCGCACCCGGAGCCCGAACACGCCCTGAAATCGTTCCCACTCGTCGCCCGACACCTCTAGGTCCGAAACAGACTGGAAGCCCAGTACGTCCCGGTAGAAGGCGAGCGAGCGATCCATGTCTGCGACCGTTACGCCAACAGAGTCCACGGCGGTGACTTGCGCCCCGGCTGGCTGCAGGCCGACGAGAGCCACGACGACCGCGGCGGCGGCCACGATCATCCAACGCCGATACGCGCTCGTCATCACCGACCTGCCGCCGGTGATCATCTGAACCCCCGCTCGCGCAGATGGTTGGCGACCCGGAGCGCGTTCGCCACAATCGTCAGTGCCGGATTCACCGCGCCGCAGGACGGGAAGAAGCTCGCGTCGACGACGTACAAGTTGTCGACTTCGTGCGCGCGACAATTGACATCCAGCGCCGAAGTCCGTGGATCGCGGCCGAAGCGGACGGTGCCGTTCTGGTGAGCGACCCCGGCCAGCGGGATGCGCTGCCCGACAAAGAGATTACGCGCGAAGAGCCCCTCGTGGCACTCGTGCCCATGGATACGGCACTTCGTCTGCCGCGCCATCAGGTCCTTCAGCTTGGCAATGAGTCGGCGGTGGCCCTCCTCGTTGTTCGGCCGGTACGCGAGCACGATATTGCCGGCCCGGTCGAGGCTGATACGGTTGTCTCGATCGGGCAGATCCTCGGAGGTGAGCCAGAAGTCCAGCGAATGCTTCGCCACGAGCTCGAGCGTCCAGCCCGGCGCGAGCGCTGGCGCGCCAGCCGCGAGCGTCGCGGCGTCCAGCTTCCCCACGAAGGAGATGTGTCCCATGGGGTAGCGCCAGTCGTCGGAGCCGAAGTAGAAGTCATTCAGTGCGAGCGTCTTCTGGAACACCGTCGGGTTTGGACATTTGGAAACGGCCATGAGCACCGAATTGACATGCCCCATGTAGTTGCGGCCGACCACGTCCGAGCCATTGGCGAGGCCCTGTGGATGCGTGCTGCTCGCCGAGCGAAGCAGCAGTGCTGCCGAGTTGATCGCGCCGCACGAGACGACGACGACGTCAGCGGCGTATGTCTCGGTCGCGCCGGCGCGTTCGACAGCGACTTGCCTTACCTCGCGACCGGATGAACTCGTCTCGAGCCGAGAGACGTACGCGCCCGTGAGGAGCGTCACGTTCGGATACTCGAGTGCCGGGTCCACACAGAGAACCTGCGCATCGGACTTGGCATCGACGAGACAGGGATGCCCGTCGCAGGTGTCGCATCGGATGCACCGGCTATGCCGCGGCTTCTGCTCGTCCAACATGACGCCGAGCGGCACGTGGAACGGCCGGAGCCCCAGACCCGCAAAGTCGTCGCTTAGTTGCTGGATCCGCGGCTCGTGGCTAACGGGAGGATGCGGATACGGTCCGCTTGCCGGCGGGTCCGTAGGATCCTCGCCCCGTAAGCCGTGTACCTGGTAAAGGCGCTCAGCTTGCCGGTAGTACGGCTCCATCTCGTCGTAGCCGATCGGCCATCCCGGCGAGATGCCGCCCGGGTGTTTGATCTCGCCGAAGTCCTCGCGCCGCAGCCTGAAGAGGGCAGCGCCATAAAACTTTGTATTGCCGCCGACACAGTAGCTCGTATGCGGATGCAGTTCGCTGCCATTGGAGTCCCGCCACACCTCCTTGGTGTGATACTTGCCATCGACGTTGACCGCTTTTGTGCTCCAGTTGTCTTTCTCGCGCCGCACGTAATCACCACGTTCGAGCAGGAGAATCCGCTTGCCCGTTGGCGCGAGGGCATGAGCGAGCGTGCCACCACCAGCACCGCTTCCAATGATGATGATGTCGAAGTCGTTCATCGGTCACGCTCCTTGCCCGCGATACGAGCAACGAAAGATGCACCGGTAGCTGTTCTGGTGATGGAGCTTGGCGCAGGTGACGCTACGCGCGCTGACTCGGCGGTAGAGTTCAGCGCCGGTCAGCATGCCCAGGAGTGGCGCTGTGAAATAGACCCACAGACCCGCCCACGTCCGCGCCGGCAACGCTGAGCCGAGGGTTCGCGCCGGATTCATGCTCATCCCGGATAGCGGCGCCTCGACCGCGATATAGAGAGCCACGAGGGCGCCCGCGCACAGCCCCGTGAACCGGGCAATCCTTGGCACATTCGACATGACGAGAACAACCAGCATCAACCCGAGCGAGATCATGAACTCCGCCATGAACGCGCCGAGAGGTCCCCATCCGCCCGGACGCGTCACCGCGTAGTTGACTGCAGCGTGGGCCAAGGCGTTACGGAGCAGCGCGGCGGCGACGAGAACGCCAGCCAATGAACCAACGAAGTGCGCGATGACGTAAAACGCCGCGTCCCACGCCTCCACTCGGCCTAGCCGGAGGAACGTCAGGGTGATGGTGGGGTTGAGGTGCGCTCCTGACCGTTTGCCCCATGGCGAATAGATAAGCCCGATGGCCGTGAGACCCATTGCGAGGCCGAGGAGCGACCGACGTACGAACGGATCCGCCAGCCCTGATCGCACCAGCGAATGAGGATGCTCGACAAGAACGGTGAAGACGCACGCGGAGATCATGAAGAGCCCGAGACCCGCCGCTTCCATCAGATATTCGGGCCAATGACGCACCAGCGCGCTGCGCATCTGAGTGGTCACGCTTAGCCGCCGTGGCCGAATGCGGGATAGAGCGTCATGCCCCCGTCCACGAAAATGGTCTGGCCGTGGACATAATCAGAGGCGTCGGAGGCGAGCCACGCGGCCACGCGGCCGATGTCGTCAGGGGTGCCGATGCGCCCGTACGGGATCAGCTTCAGCAGCGACTTCAGCGCGTCAGGCGTGTCCCATGCGCCGCGATTGATGGGGGTTTGAATCGCTCCCGGAGCGATCGAGTTGACTCGGATTCGATGCGGTGCGAGTTCCTGCGCGATCGACTGCATGAACAGCTTCACACCGCCTTTGGAGGCGGCGTAGTTCGCGTGCCCGGCCCAGGGGATCGCTTCGTGCACTGAGGAAACACAGATGATTTTGCCGGCGGCGGAGGAGATGGCTGGCCGCGCCGACTGGCGAATCATCACACGCGCCGCAGCGCGGGCGCAGAGGAACATCCCAGTGAGGTTGACGCCCAACACGCGGTTCCACTGCTCGAGCGTCATGTCGACGAAAGGTGCGTCCTGCTGGATCCCGGCGTTGTTGACAAGGATATCGATGCCGCCCCAGGCGCCGATCATCTCGGCGAACATTGCCTCGACCTCGGCCTCCCTCGACACATCGGCCCGAATCGCCAGGGCTCCTACACCATGGGATGCGATCTCGTTGGCGACCCGGGTCGCTGATTCAGGATTCGACACGTAGTTGACGACAACAGCGGCGCCGGCAGCGCCCAGAGCGCGGGCGATGCCTTCGCCAATGCCCGAGTTCGCGCCGGTCACCAGCGCCTTTTGCCCCCTAAGCAGCTGCTGAGCCATCACGCCCGGGCGCTGGTCGTCACGCTTCGATCGGTAGGCGACCGCGCCTCCTCCGGAGCTCCTGCTAGGACACCCAACGCCAGACCGTAGACGAGGTGCCCGAGCAACGACGAAAGAGCGGACGGCACCCCACCCGCCTTGGCGCCGAAGAATCCGCTACCCATCGAGGGCAGCATGACAAGCTGAGCGAGAAGCCACAGCACGATGCCCCACACCATCCCTCGCAGCCACGGCGGCCCCGGCAAACGCTGCGAGACGCCGAGGACATAGATGAGCGGAAACACGACGATGCCGTTGGCGAGGTGGGCTGTCATACCCAACGCCCAGCTGCCTCCCATTAGGGAGCCGAGCATGGCCGCAATATCCATTGCTCGCCCGGTCATCACGGGAGATACGAAGTACATCATCGCGGTGAGCAAGGCCGTCCCTACGGCCCCTCCGATGATCGCGCGGGTGATCTTGATCACGGCTTGCTCCTCCCTGCGCTGGCTACTCTGCTCCGCATTGCCCTGAACCGAGTCCGATCGACGTCTCGTGCCGGATCAGCGGAACACGAAAGCGGTTGTCGAATGGCGAAGTATGCGGCACGCCTGCCCGCTCGAACGTCGCTCGAGGGATGCCAATGTCGGCAAGCACGAGGTCGCCGGTCTTGTCCGGGACGAGCCCGCTTTTCGGCAACGCCAGTGTCAGCGTCCACTGCGCCACCATGAAGTCACCCGGCGTGTGCCCGGTCGTCGAATCGATGCCAGATGGAACGTCGAGTGCGAGGATCGGTGCGCCGCTGTGATTCGCCCATCGGATGAGGTCGGCTGTAGGCCCCGCTGGAGCCGACTCCAGTCCGTAGCCGATGAGCGCATCAACGATGAGATCCGGCGTTTGCCGCTGGAGATCCCCGATGCCGATCTCTCTCCCCTGTGTCGAGTTGAAGATCTTCCGTTGCAATTCGACGACTGGCCCCAGCCGATGGGGCTCGCTCAGACAGAGCGTGACGTCGAGACCACGATTGGCAAGGTGACGTGCGGCGCAGATCCCGCCGCCGCCGTTGCCTCCGCCACCAGCCAGTACGATCATGCTGGCCCGATTCCACTGGGTGCCTAAAACCTCCATCGCCTGAAGGGCGAGATTACGGCCCGCGTTCTCCATCATTTGAAGGAGGTTGGGGCCTGTTTCCTCGACCGCAATGCGGTCGATCTTCCTCATCTGCTCCGTGGTGACGACCGGCACTTCGATTCCAGAGTCAGTAACGCAACGCATGAGTAAAGGGTGGGCGGACCCCAGCCGGGATGCGAATTGCCTCGGCCAGGCTACGGAGGTCGCCATTCAGTTTGGTCCACTTGTCCGGTCCGACCGTCGCCACAACATGCTGCTGCGCTTTGTGCCAGTATGGGATCGTTCGCCTTAACAGACTCTCGCCTCGCTTCGTCGTTCGGAACGCCCGCCGCCGCCGATCAGTCGCTCTCACCGTCGTCACGAAGCCTCGGTGGAGGAGCGGCCTGAGGTTTCTTGATAACGACGTCCGGTCCATTCCAAGCTCTCTCCCCAGCGCAGTCAGAGTCGTCCCGAAACCGCGATAGACGCCGACGAGAACAGCGAACTGTGTGGCTCGAAGTCCACTTGGGACTAGCACGGCGTCATAAACGCGCGTCACAGCGCGTGATGCTACCCTGACACTGAAACAGGCACATGTGGCCGCGATGGCGCTGCATGTTTGCTTCAGCTCGGTCCTCGGGTCTATTCCGTGCATATACCCTTTTCATCGACCCTAGCGAGTGGCCTTGGTGCTGTCTTGAATGAAAATAGCGTCGAGACTGCGATTAGCGGCGATGGGCTCGGCGGAATAGTCTCGTAAAGAGTCGGGAGGCTCCGGAAGGCGCGCCTACGTCATCGGCAAATGAGGTATGAGGGATCTGTGCCGCGACTACTCAGCGTCCTCCACGCTCTAGATCCGCCTCTTCCAGCTCGATCGTCAAACCACGCCACGCTCACCGTGAGGAACTATCCCTTTTCATTCTGATAGTTTCATTCCCTCTTACTGGGGGGAATCAGATTCGCTTTGAAATCAGCCTTGGACCTTCTTAAGTGTCTCGAGAATTTTCGGGTTCTCGGATTGCAGTTGGCCATTCATGGCCACCTGGTGCGCCGCGTATTCGCGCACAAAGATCAACGTGTCACCGACGTGGTACGCCTCGTCGATCGCGGCCGTGATCTTCTCGACCATCCTTTTCTTCGCTTCCGTCTGGAGCCCAGGTAGACCTTCGATGAACGCCACTGGCAAATGAGTCTCCTTTCGATTCACGTGGTCGCGGGTCGAGACCGCGTCTGGGGCGCGCGCGAGGGGCGAGTCAGCAGATGAATGATCATGACGTGGCCCACGACCAGCATCGGGACGTAGAAGTTCAGGATGTACCAGTTCCACCCCATGGCGAAGGTGTACATTTCCGATCCCACCGCCTTCAGGGTGGCGACGACAAGATCGCCGATCCCCACGACGGTGAAGATCCAGGTGAGCGCTATGGCACCCGGTACCCGCAGCTTCACGGCGACGAGAGCGACTAGCGCCACGAGGCCGGCAGCAAGGTCACCGAACGCCACCGCGGCGGCTACCTCGGCTGGAATGCGGGGATCGACTTGGCCAGGCGCGTACAGGGTGAGTGGCGCGTAGCGGAACACCTGGACCCAGAGTAGGGCCACAAGGGCATCCTCGCGTGGCAGCGTGGCCAAGCGGGGCGCGACGTGCCAGCGCGCGATGAGGGCGAAGGCGACGAGGCTCAGCGTCGATTGAACGGCCAGGACGTGAAAGGCGCTCATGGCGTCTCGGCTCGCAGCCAGGTCATCGCTTCCTGGCGATTGACGAACCATCGCGTCGGAAAGATCGCCGGCCCTTCCACCGCCTCTTTACCGGCGTCCGGGAAGTCCGAGGGCATAAGGAAGGCGAACCGGCGGACGCCAGCGGCACCATAGCGCGGAATGATATGGGCGTCGCGCCAAGCCATGACGCTGTGCGCGTTCACGAAGCGGTGTTTGAAGTCGGTCGCATCGATGAACAACCCTCGCGGTCGCGATTTCTCCGCCTCCCACACGAAGAGGCAGAGCGTGGCCATGAACCCGCCGTCGCTCATACGGGCGGTGGACGGCAACCAGCGGAGCTCGAGCACATCGGCGTGCTGGACAATCACGCCCCAGGCGTTTTCGACAACGTCGTTGGCCAAGACGGTTCCTCCTTGCGCGCGAACGTCGCGATGAACGACAGAGATCACGCAAAAAAAATATGTTCAAGAACATATTGTGGCCTGATCTATCCTCAGAACCCACGGAGGGTCGGATGCCGTATCCAGCCGAGCATCGCCGGGCGACCAAGACCCGGATCATTCGAAGCGCACGGCTCTTGTTCAACCGCCAAGGCTTTGACGCCGCGTCGATCGACGACATCATGCGTCATGCAGGACTCACGCGAGGGGGCTTTTACAGCTATTTTCGGACCAAGAGCGATCTCTATGCCGAAGCGGTTGCCCTGGCCCTGGCCGAACCTCCGTCGAAGCGATGGAAGGGCATCAGCGTCGATTTCGGTGCAGTGGATGCCGCGCGACAGGTGATCCGAGGTTATTTATCGCGCCAGCACTTCGAAGACATCGACGGCAGTTGCCCGTTAGTGGCGCTTCCGAGCGATGTCTCGCGGAGCAAACCCCTCGTGAAGAAGACCTACGAGATGGTGTTCAAGGCTATGGTCGACCTCTTTGAGGAGGGCCTCCGCCGTAGGGGACGTGCGGACCGGCAGCGCGCGCTCGCCATTGCCGCGATGTGCGTCGGTGGACTGGTCGTGGCTCGCTCGATCAGGAATCCCCGGCTGGCAGATTCCCTGCGCGACGCCGCCATGAGTATGGCTCTCGGACTGGGGGGGTGGCCCCGATCGTCCTCACGAAAGAGGCGTCACGATGCAAAGTGAAAGCGGCGACGTCTCGGCGGGCGACTCGGAGCGTCCCGGCGCCTTGGCCCGCTCAGGTCCATGATCGTCTGCGAAAGAAGAGCCCTATGGGAGATTCATTCGAGCGCGAAGCCTGGCAAAGCGGGGGTCGGAACTGACGAGATCGTAGGTCGGATCAACGACCGCCGAGATCAACCGTCCGCAGCGCCGTTCTGCCGCTCTCTCCAAGTAGGTTAAGGTCTGTCCACTGTCGCTCATTCCGAGGTAGGCCCTCGCTAGATCGAGAGGACATACATAGCGCGACTGTGAGAGCTCTTCCAGTTCCTGAACGATCGTGAGGACCTTCTTCTTGCGACCTAGCTGGGCATTCACGAGCGCGAGCCAACCGAGCACCCGCGTGCCTTCTCCGCCTTGCTTCTGCGCCTCCTCTAAGGCAGCCAGCGCCTCCTTAAGCTTGCCGAGCTGGGAGTAAACAGCGCCTAGGAACGTGTGGGCAAGATAGAAGCAATCGTCCAACTCCAAAGTCTTCAGCAGCTGCGCAACAGCCTGTTCATACTGGCGATTGAGAAAATAGATAAAACCCAATTGCGCATTGCCCCAAAGCGCGAGCGGATCGAGTTGCAATGCGATCTTCAGTTGCTCAATCGCTTCATCGAACCGCCTCTGCGGCACGAGGCACATCACGCCGTACGCCTGATGAGCTACTGGGTAGTTCGGCAGCGCTTCAAACACGCGCCGAAACTCTTGTTCAGCCGAAGCCCAGTTCCATTCGTAAACCGCTTCCAAAACGGCATGCGCCGCACGGGCTTCTGGCAGCGAACTGTCCAATGCCAGCGCCTTGGCCACAGCCTGCTTCGCTTTGGGAATCGCTGCCTCCGGAGTCAAGGCCCCCCAGAACTCGAGCAGCCGATAGCAATCGGCAATTCCAACGTGAGCCCGGGCGAAACCAGGATCCTCGGTAATCGCACGCTCGAACTCGCCAATAGCCAGCCTCAAGCTGTCCTCTGTCTGGCGATTCCAAAAGAATCGTCCCTTCAGATACGCCGTATGGGCGGCGATATTGGACGTGGACGAACGCCCCAGTTCTCCCGTCGCCGACGGGAGCAATCTTTCGGCCAGGGCCTCGACGACAGCGCGCGCGATATCTTGTTGAACGGCGAACACGTCGTTAAGCTCACGATCATAGACGTTCGACCACTTACGGAACCCTGTCGACACATCGATCATTTGCGCCGAAATTCGGAGCCGGACATCGGATTTCCGTACGCTCCCTTCGACGACGGCGTCGACCCCGAGCATTTTCCCCAGCTCGCGAACGTCGAGGGGTTTTCCTTTGAACGCGAAGATCGAGGTTTGCGATGCAACTCTGATCTCTCGCAGTCGCGATAGGGCGAACATGAGCTCTTCCGCTATCCCATCGCCCAGGTACTCTTGATCTCGCTGCGGGCTCAAATCCGCGAAGGGAAGGACCGCAAGGGCGCGTAGGCCTACGCCCGGTGCGCTCACTCGCGGCTCCTTTGAGCTCGCGATACCGACCTCCTTGAAAACCGGTGCGTAGCCGCCCTTCGGAAACTCGATCCGGATGGATGAGTTGCTGCCCTCAGTCTCGTAGTACTCTCGGAGCTTCGACCGAAGCCGGCCCGCCTCGACACGGACGATCGAATCGAGGCGTGCATCAAACGTAGCTGGGCGCTCGTAGACTTCCACGCCAATCGAGTATTCGCTGATTCGGCTTTCGCGTCCTCGGAGAGACTCCTCCACCGCATACCGCAAGAAACGGCTGATGCGATCGGCTTTGGAGAAGACTGCGCTCGCGAGGATCTCGGAGAGATGAGCGCGAACAACCTCGGGCGACACACCGACGGGATCGCTCGGGGACACGTCACAGGCTCCATGGCGACAGCGGTGTTCCGTTGCTCACTCGCGGCATAGCCTGCTTCACCTTATGAGCGACCGCGTCATCATAGCAAAGCGGGCGCGTTACTTGCCGTAAGAAACTTTCCACCGCCGCAACCGTCTGACAAGCTTACCAAAGCTGATAGGCGGATTGAGGCGTGTGCAGAAGCCTCACCATGATCCATATCACGATTACCGAGGTAGCTTTGGAATGTCGATCTTCAGACCACCGTCATTCGCTGGCGCCTTCCGGAGCGATACGAGCATTCCTCCGGACACGTCCGCCTAGCCCATCGCCGCTAATCGCGCCTCGACGCTATTTCTATTCAAGATAGCGCCAAGTGTGACTCGATAGGGTCGCACCAGTGATACGCCGCTCTACGGCGCACACCAGTCGCGCTCACTGATCGACGACTCAGGCGCTGAGAGCGATCCTCATTTGGCGCGAAGACCCACTCCACGTAATAGAAGGACAGCAGCGTTCGAAGCGAGCGATGAGGGCGGATCGCCTCGCCCACCGTTTCACGGTAGAACCGCGTTCCGCCGGGAAGTATCAGGCTTTGTATTACGAGAACTCTACTATGCTCCTCTTACGTCGATTCCACGGCATTCGCATGAGACAGCCTACATCTCTCTCCTGCTCGAGGGGCGGTACTCCGAGCAAGATGGTCGCCGCAAGCGTTATCTTCGGCCCGACACCGTGCTCTTACGCCCCGCGGGCGAGACTCATTCCAATCAGTTTGCTCGCGCCGGTGCTCGCGTTTTGTGCATCGAGTTCACCCCAATCGGCGTCCACCGGCTTAGTGTGCATAACGTGGATCTCTCGAAGGGTTTAGAGCGCACGGGAGGGCCGGCAGCTCAACTCGGGCATCGTCTCTACCAGCAGTTCCGCCGAACAGACACCGGCGCAACACTCGTGATGGAAGGATTGATCCTGGAGATTCTGGCCGAACTGCTCTTTCCACAAACTAGCGAAGATTCACAGCACTTCCCCTGGATGAACAGAGTCATTGCATTCCTGCGAACCCGCTATCGAGAACCCGTGTCCTTGGCTAAGGCTGCGCAAGCGGCCGGGGTGCATCCGGTTCATTTGGCGCGAAGCTTTCGGCGAACACACGGCCAGACCCTCGGCGAATATGTTCGGCGCCTCAGGATCGAGGACGCCTGCAGAAGCCTCATCACCACCGACACCCCGATCACCGAGGTAGGGTTGGAATTCGGCTTCTCGGACCATAGTCACTTCGCCCGCGTCTTTCGGCGCCACATGGGTGTCTCTCCAAGACAATTCCGCCGAGCCCATCGCCGCTAATCGCAGTCTCGACGCTATTCTCATTCAAGACAGCGCAAAGGCGACTTGATAGGGTCGCGCCGGTGATACGCCGTTCCACTGCATTCACCAGTCGCACCACGCGTAGCGGCCCGGGGAAGGCTGGCCGACGGCCCCTCCTCGATACCCCGCTCAGAATGCCGGCGTGACTGATTGATCCCCGACAACCAAGCTACGGAGAAAAAATGGCGACCGCGGCAGAGATCGTGGTCCCACACTTCTCCCTGCTTAAGGGTGGGCACCGTTTCGCCTCCGCCAAGGGCCAGCCGACCGCGGTCGACCATGAATTGGAGATGACGCCCAAGGGCCTGTTCAAGATCTTTACCCCGTTCATCGAGATTATGGGAAAGAAGAACCCGCGCCGGGCGGCCGCCGCGCTGCAGAAATACGTCGAAGGGCACTAGATGGACGGTCCCTGTTGACCCGTGAAGCAGACCGATGGGCATCGGGCTTCTTAACGGCGGTGTACGCGACTGAGCAGCAGCGCTACCGGAGGGCTGACAACAAGGAAGCGAAGCAGCGGTTGTTGGCGTGAGCAATCGATACGCGTGAATCCTACTTGCTTCAAGTGTCGCGTGGCTGCGCCGCGTCATCAAACCGAGGGTCTCCTCGCGGTTGTGACCGTCCTGCTGACACTCGCGACGAGTGCCGGTGGCGCTCCGGCCGGACTGTGGCCATCCTTCCTTGGCTCGCACCATGCTTTCTCGCCTGAAGTGTCCGCAG
>Ga0066903_100003694_pt1 | contig 12616 bp, 11 predicted proteins | sample PanSoiMetaGPlot1_FD_67491 | JGI IMG/M metagenome (GOLD analysis project Ga0066903, IMG submission 67491) | Tropical forest soil microbial communities from Panama analyzed to predict greenhouse gas emissions - Panama Soil - Plot 1 (version 2) | ecosystem: Environmental > Terrestrial > Soil >...
TTGGGCTTCACCAGGCCGTCGGCGTCCTCCTTGCCGATGACGGCGGCTTCCAGCACCGCCTCGTGCGAGGCGAGCGCCGCCTCGACCTCGAACGGCGACACCCACATGCCGCTGACCTTGAACATGTCGTCGGTGCGGCCGCAGTAGTGATAATAGCCGTCGGGGTCGCGCAGATATTTGTCACCGGTATAGGTCCATTCGCCCGCAAAGGTGCGGCGGCTCTTGGCGCGCTGGTTCCAGTAGCCTTCGCCCGCCGAGGGCCCGCGTACGATCAGCTCGCCGATCTCGCCGTCCGGCAGTTCGCGGCCGTTCTCGTCGACGACCTTCACCTCGTAGCCGGGCACCGGCTTGCCGGTCGACCCGTAGCGCACGTCACCCGGCCGGTTGCTGAGGAAGGTCTGGAACATCTCGGTCGAGCCGATGCCGTCGAGCACGTCGCAGCCGGCGACTGCGCGCCAGCGCTCGCCGAGGTGCGCGGGCAGCGCCTCGCCAGCCGAGATGCAGAGCCGCAGCCGGTCGGAGCCGGCGCCGCGGCTCATGTCCTTGTGCGCGAGCAGCGACGCATAGAGCGTCGGCACGCCGTAGAAGATAGTCGGGTGATGCCGGCGCATGAGCTCGAACACGCCGTCGGGCGTCGGCCGCGCAGGCAACAGCACCGTGGTGGCACCGACCGACATCGGAAAGGCCATGGCATTGCCCATGCCGTAGGAGAAAAACAGCTTCGCCGCCGAGAACACGACGTCATCCGTCCGGATGCCGATCACGCCCTGGCCCATCAGCCGCGCCGTGCACATCGGCGTCGTGTGCACGTGCCTGACGCCCTTGGGATCGCCGGTCGAGCCCGACGTGTACATCCAGAACGCGACCTCGTCGGACAGGGTCGGCGCCGTGAACGGTTGCGGCCGCTCGCGCGTGATGAGCTCCTCGAAGCGATGCACGTCGAGGCCGCGGAAGGCTGCGATGTCGTCCTCGCTCGCGCCGGTGAGCACGATCGTCCGCAGGCGCGGCACGCGGTCGAGGACCGCCAGGATATAGCGGGCGAGCGGCGCCGCGGCGAGCAGCGTGGTCGCCCGGCTGTCGGCCATGATGTAGGCGTAGGTGTCGGGCGCCAGCAGCGTATTGAGCGGAATGGCGACGATGCCGGCGCGCAGCGCGCCCCAGAACGCAACCGGATAGTCGACCGTGTCGGGCAGGAGCATCAGCAGCCGGTCTTCCGGCCGCAGCCCGAGCGTCTGCAAGGCTGCCGCGAACTGGAAGCTGCGCGTCTGCAGCTCGCCGTAGGTCAGGCTCCGCTCGCCGTCGATGAAAGCAATCTTCGCCCCGAGACCGCGGGCGACATTGGTGTCGACAAAATCGGTCGCGGCGTTATAGGGCCGGCGCTGCAGGAGATCGTCGAGCATCGGGATTGTTCTAACATTGCGTTCCGCGCGCGCGCAATCCGGGCCATGCCCTCAGCCGGTGAGCCGGTCGAGCTCCTTCAAGTCGTCATCGGTCAGCTTGAATGCGGCTGCCTTCACGTTCGCCTCGACCTGCTCGGGCTTGGTCGCGCCGGCGATCACGCTCGCAACCAGCGGTCGCCCGGCGATCCAGCTCATCGCGAGGTCGAGAAGTTGGCAGCCACGCTGCCGTGCGAAAGCGGTCAGCCGCTCGAGCCGGCCCATGTTGGCGTCAGTCATGAATTGGCGGACGTAGTTGCGCTCGGTGATGACCGCGAACCGCGAGTCCGCCGGCAGTGGAGCGCCGCGCTGGTACTTGCCGGTGAGGAGCCCGCTGGCGAGCGGATAGTACGGCAGCAGGCCAATGCCGTGCGCGGCCATCGCCGGGATCAGCTCCTTTTCAATCCCGCGCGCGATCAGACTGTATTCGTCCTCGCAGGCGATGAAGCGGGCTAGGTTTTGGCTGCGCGAGGTCCACAGCGAATCGACTACCTGCCAGGCCGGCATGTGGCTGCAGCCGATGTAGCGCACTTTGCCTTGATGGACGAGATCGTCGAGCGCGCGCAACGTCTCCTCGATCGGAGTGAGCGGGTCGACCAGGTGATACTGATAGAGATCGATCCACTCGGTCTTGAGCCGTTTCAGACTCCCCTCGATCGCGCTCATGACGTAACGGCGCGAACCACCCTTGAGCTTGCCCTGCGCGTCCATCTGCCGCCCGAACTTCGTCGCCAGGACGATGTCCTTGCGACATCCCCCGAGCACCTCGCCCAGGATCGTCTCGGCGCCGCCGCGCCGCCCGTAAACGTCGCCGCAGTCGAAGAACGTGATGCCGAGATCGAGCGCCTTGTGGATGACGACGCGCGAACCCTCGAGATCGAGCGGGCGGCCGAAGTTGTTGCAGCCGAGCCCGATGGTGGAGACGCGCAGGCCCGACTTGCCGACGTTCCGCAGTTCCATGTCCCGGCTCGCCTATTGTCCGCCGCCGGGCAGCAGAGCGTGGATGCGGGCGACAACGTCGGGTGGGGTCGCCATCACGCGGTCGGTCAGCGCCGACATCTCGTCGGCACTGATCCAGCTCACGTCAAGTCGCTGCTTCTCGGCATCGGCCTTGAATGCCGGGTCCACGAACACTGCGGCGAAGGCGCTGCGCAGGGCGGCAATCCGCGCAGGCGGGACGCCTGGCGGCGCCATGTAGGGCCGACCGTAGTTCTGCCGCGCATAAAGGAGTTCGAACAGCTGGCGGTCGGACTCGGTCTTGCCGAGCGGGAACATCGGCACGTCCGCGATCTCTGGGTCCTTCCTGGTGCCCCACTGCGCGAGGATCTTGATCTTGCCGGCCTTCCAGTCGGCCTCATGCTGGCTCTTGAGCGCAGAAAGCGTGTAGACCGAGCAGCCTTCGACCTCGCCGGCCGGCATTGCGATCTTCACGATCGGGCCGGCGGCCGGGTAGCCGCTGATGATCTTGAACTTCGTGCCCAGGATCGCGTTGGCGACGACCGGGAAATCGACGGACGCGCTGCCGGACGCGCTGCCGCCGATGATCAGCTCCTGGGTATAGAGTTGATCGAGCGTCTGCACGCGCGCCTTGTCGGTGATGACCACGATGAAAGTCTCGGTGCCGGCGCTGCCGATCCAGGCGAACTGGCGCGGATCGAATTTCGCGACGCCGGGTGTGAGCAGCGCGCCGGTCGCGGTGCCGCTGATCCCGGCGCCGATCATGGTGCCGTCACGCGCGCCGACCGCGTAGAGCTGGTTGAGGAGCTTGAGACCGCCCGAGCCCGGCACATTCTGCACCAGCACGGTCGGCTGGCCGGGGATGTACCTGCCCATGTGGCTCGCCACCGTGCGCGCGATGACGTCGTATTGGCCGCCGACATCGGAGCCGACCTGGATGGTGACCGCCTTGCCTTTGTAGAAGGCGGCGACGTCGTCCTGCGCGCCGGCGCTCAGCGGCGCGAGCATGAACAGTGCAGCCGCGAGCGCGGTGAGGGTGCGGGCAGGGTATCTCATGGCATCCGTTACGTTCTCATGATTCGCGGCGGCCTATTTGTAGGGCTGCGCCTCGTCCGGCCGATCCACCCGACGCAGTGCCGGGAACAGCCAGAGCCACAATGCAACGGTCACGAACACAGCACAACCTCCGACCACGACCGCGCCGACCGCGCCAATGAACGCCGCCATGATGCCGGCGCGGAACGAGCCGAGCTGGCCCGAGCAGCCGATGAAGAACGAATTGACGCCAGCGACGCGGCCGCGCATCTCGTCGGGCGTGGTGATCTGCACGATGGTCTGGCGCACAACGGAGCTGATGATGTCCCCGCAGCCGAGCAGCAGCAGCGAGGCGATCGAGAGCACGACGTTGGTCGACAGGCCCAACGTGGTCACGCCCAATCCGTAGAGGGCGAAACCAGCATAGATGAAGACGCCGCCATTGCGCCGCACCGGAAAGCGCGCAAGCACGACCGCGGTGAGCAGCGCGCCGACCGCGGGCGAGGCGCGCAGGATACCGGCGCCCCAAGGCCCGATATGGAGAATGTCGCGCGCGAAGATCGGCAGGAGCGCGGTCACCCCGCCGAACAAGGTGGCGATCAGGTCGAACGACATGGCGCCGAGCACCGCCTGGCAGCGCCAGATGAAGCGAAAGCCCGCGATCAGCGAATCCCAGCTGATCTTGGGTCGTTCGGCCGGGATTGGCGGGTTCGGGAGCAGGAAGCTCGCCACCGCCGCTGCTGCGATCAACAGGGTACAGACGCCGTAGTCGAAGGCGGGGCCGAACAGGTAAAGCACGCCGCCAAGCGCCGGGCCAAGCAGCATGGAGAGCCGTCCGCCCGAGACGTGCGCCGCGATCGCCCGGCTCAGGATGACGCGCGGCGCCATGGCCGGCACCAGCGATTGCATCACCGGCTGCTCGAACGTGCGGGCGATCGCGTTCATGAGCAGCAGCGCATAGACGACGGTGAGGGTCGGTCGCGGCGTGAGCGCCACCGCCATGAGCCCGGCGGTCGCACAGAGCTCGACTGCAAAGCATGTGCGCAGCACCCGGCGACGGTTGTAGCGGTCGGCGACATGGCCGGCGATCAGCATCAGGAGCAGCGGCGGCAGGAACTGCACCAGCCCGATCAAGCCGAGATGGAGCGCGCTGTCGGTCAGCTCATAGACCTGGTAGCCGACCGCGACCGCCAGCATCTGGTTCGACGTGTTGGACGTCACCCGCGTGACGAACAGGAGCGCTACCGAGCGGACCCGGAACAGCGGCGTGGACGGGTCGATCGGCCAATCCGCGATCGGCGCGATGTCCTCGAGCCGCGGCGCGGCCTCATTCACGGCGCGCCGTCCCGGCCAGATCGTAGGGCTGCACCTCATCGGGGCTGTCGACGCGGCGCAGCGCAGGGAACAGCCACGTCCACAATGCGACCGTCGCGAGGATCGCAATGCCGCCGAACACGACCGATCCGACCGCCCCGATCGCTGCGGCCATGACGCCGGCGCGGAACGAGCCGAGATGGCTTGCGGTCCCATAGAACAGCGAGTTGACCGCAAACACCCGGCCGCGCATCTCGTCCGGCGTGGTCACCTGGATCAGGGTCTGGCGGATGACCGTACTCACCATGTCGCCGATGCCGACCACCATCAGGGCTGAGATCGACAGAACAATGTTGTGCGAGACCCCGAATACGATCGTCGCGGCGCCGGTGAGAGCGAATCCGGCATAGAGGAGGGCCCCGCCGGCGTGCCGGATCGGAAAACGCGCGAGATAAGCGGCGCCGATCAGCGCACCGAGCGCTGGCGCGCTGCGCAGGACACCTGCGCCCCAGGCGCCGGTATCCAGAATGTCGCGGGCGTAAATTGGAAACAGCGCGCTTGCGCTGCCGAACAGCGCGGCGGCAAATTCGAACAACATGGCACCCAAAATCGTCTCGCAGCGCCAGATGAAACGGAAACCGGCAAGCAGCGTGTCCAGGCTCACTTCCGGCAATTCCTTGGGCGTGCCAGGGTCGGGCAGCAGCAGCGTCGCAACAACCGCGGCGAGCACCAGCGCGGTGCAGACGCCGTAGTCGAACACCGGCCCGAAGATGTACAGGACGCCGCCGAGCGAGGGGCCCATCAGGACCGAGAGATGGCGGGCCGAGACATGCGCCGCGATCGCGCGGTTAAGGATGGGCCGCGGCACCATAGCCGGCAGCAATGCCTGCATGAGTGGCTGCTCAAAGGTGCGCGCCGCCATGTTCACGAAAATCAGCACGTAGATTGCGGTAAGGCTCGGCACCGGCGCGGCCGCGACCAGCATCAGCCCGGCCGAGGACAGGAAGGCCACGGCGTAGCAACAGCGCAGCACGAGGCGGCGATTGTAGCGGTCGACGATCTGCCCGGCCGGCACCATCAGCAGCAGCGGCGCGATGAACTGGGCAAGCCCAATCAGGCCGAGATGCAGCGCGCTGTTGGTCAATTCATAGACGTGCCACCCGACCACGACCGAGAGCATCTGGAAGGCGGTGGTCGAGGCGACCCGGGTGGTGAACAGCAGAGTGAAAGAGCGCACCCGGAACAGCGGGGTCGAGGGGTCGACCGGGAGGCTTTCAATCGAGGCGACGGCCCCCAGGTTCGGATTGCCGTCGTTCAATGCTCGCTCCCCTGAACCCGCCACAAGGCTGTCACCTCCCACGCCCGCCTGCGACATCGGGCGCGTGCCCCGCCGCAGCCGCGGACTTGTGCCGCCATATTCGTTTCGTACCGTCGGCTTCCCTTGTCAATGTTGCAGCGAGCGGGGGGACTTTGCGATGCGTCAACTGCTTTTGGCTGTGGCCGCGCTCGCCGTGTCGTCGGCGAGCGCCGGTGCCGAGGACTTCTACCGCGGCAAGACGCTCCGGGTAATCGTGGGGTCGGACGTGGGGGGCGGTTACGACCTCTATGCGCGCTCCTTTGCCACCTACCTGCGCCGGCACATTCCGGGCGAGCCGACGATCGTGGTGCAGAACATGCCGGGTGCGGGCGGCCTGCAGGCGACGAACTGGCTGTTCAATGTCGCGCCCAAGGACGGGCTTTTCATCGGCCTCAGCCAGCGCGGCGTTCCGTTTTATCCGTACTTAAACGACCCGAACGCGAAGTTCGTGCCGACGCAGTTCAACTGGCTCGGCAGCTTCGCGGCAGAAACCGGAACGACCACGGTCTGGCACACCGCCAAGGCGCAGACGATGGCAGACGCCTTCAGGGATACGGTGCTGCTCGGCGGCAGCGGACCCAATGACAGCGAGACTTATTCGCACCTGATGAATAATACGATCGGCAGCAAATTCCGCATCGTGTCAGGCTACAAAGCCAACTCGGCCGTGTTCCTGGCGATGGAGCGCGGCGAGGTCGAGGGCGTGACTGGATCGTGGTCGTCGGTGAAGTCGGAGCGGCCGAACTGGCTGCGGGACAAGCTCGTCCGGATCTTGGTCCAGATCGGAAGGACACGCGCACCGGATCTGCCCGACGTGCCGCTCATCACGGATTTCGTCAAGAGCGACGAGCACAAGGCGATGTGGAACGTCATTCTCGACATGGCGCAGGCGGGCCGGCCGGTCGCGGCGCCACCGGGAATTCCCGTGGAGCTGACGAAGACGCTGCGCGCGGCCTTCGATGCGACGGTCAAGGATCCCGCGTTCGTTGCCGAGATGGAGCGCGGCCGACGTGAGCTGTCGCCGGAGAGCGGCGAGGCCATTCAGCGGATGCTGGACGAGGTCGCCGGGACGCCGGCGGAAACGCTGGCCAAACTTATCGATTACACGCGCAAGAGCAACCAGCCGGGCCGCTAGGGAATTCGCGCCGCTCTTTCCGTCGCCATGCCCGCCCTTGTAGCCAAGATTGCACAGACTGCGTAAACTTGCCTGCGCGGGCATCCAACTATCGAGTTGCAACAAGGACGAGGGGATGGCCGTAAGAGCCGGGGCATCACGCGGCGATCCTTCGGCTTCACTCCTCAATCCCCGCCGCCTTCAGATATTGCAGGTCGACGAACCGCTCGGCCGCCGGAGCCGGCGCCGGTATCGCGCCGACCTCGCTCATCAGCGCCAGCACGCGATTGACCGCCGGCAGGCTGATCTCGCCGCGCTTTGGCAGGACGTTCTTGCCGGGCTGGAGATAGGGCGCGAAGATCTCGCGCGCCACGTCACCGGAAACCCTGCTGGTTTCCTGGACGATCGCAACCACCTCGTCGCGGTTATTTGCGTCGTTCATGAACGCATAGGTGGTCGCCATCGCGCGCACGAATCGTACCAGCACAGCCTTGTTCTTCTCGCCCCATTCACGTCGCACCATATCGACATTGAAGATGAGATTGGCGCCGGCCTCGTGGGTGAAGCCGAGCCGCGGAAAGCCCTGCTTGATCGCCTCGAGGTCCTCCGGCTGGCCCATCGGCACCGCCACGCATTCACCCGACTTGAGGCAATCGAAGCGGGCAGAGCTGCCGACGACCGCTTTCGCGGTGTAGTCGGACGCCTTGATGCCCTTGGCGGCGAGCAGCCGTATCGTCGACAGCGTGATCGTATCGCCGGGCGTTGAGAGGCCGATAGTGCGGCCTTTGAGATCAGCGTAGCTCCTGATCTCCGGCCGTACGATCAGGCTGTAGATCGGATTGGCGGTCTGACTGAGGAAGGCCGCCGCATCGGACCCCTTGAGCACGGCCTGGATCATGTAGGGAGTGGCGTTCTTGCCGGCGTCGATGTCGCCTCTATCGAGTGCGGCGACGATGCGGTCGGTGCCGCCCGGAATGGGCACCATCACGAGGTTGACGCCCTCGCGCCGGAAGAAGTCCTTGCGCTGCGCGACATTGAGCGGCAGCGACGAGAGCCCGCTAACGCCGGCCGCGTTCTGCCCATAGCGCAGCGTCATCAGGTCTTGCGCCGGCGCAGCCTGGGCGATTAAGCCTCCGATCAACGTGCCGATCATGAGCGATAGGCCGCACTTCATGAGCGCCTCCCGGCGAGTGAGCGCTGAAAAGATAGGGCGGATGGTTCGCGCGTCATCGGCTCGCTTTGCCGGCAAGGCGCGCGATCTCGGCGCCATGGTTCTGAAAATAGTGCCGAAACCAGACCGCGAAGGAACTCGGATCCTGCTTGAGGCGGCGTCCGATGTCATGAACGTTGAGAAAATCTACTTCGGCGACCTCGGACGGGTCGGGCCTGACCTGCGACCGCAGCGCGCCGAAGTAGACGTAGACGAATTCATTCTCGCGCATGCCGCGGTCGAGATTGGCGCGGTAGCGGCTGAAAAATCCAAATGACAGCGTGCTATCGACGCCGAGCTCTTCCTTGAGCCGGCGCCGCGCGGCCGTCACGGTGCGTTCGCCCGGGCGCGGATGTCCGCAGCAGGAATTCGCCCACAGGCCGCCTGAGTGATACTTCTTCGGATTGCGCTGCTGCAGCAGGATTCTTCCGCCCTCGTCCACCACGAAGATCGAGAACGCGCGATGCAGCAGCCCGGCCCGATGCACGGCATGTTTCCCGGCCACGCCGACCGCGCGATTGCTTTCATCGACCAGGATGATCTGTTCGTCAAAACTGGCGGACGATGGAGCGCCCCGCGAAGGCCGCTGGATCATGTCAAAGTCCTCGCATTCCGACCGTCTGCAGGGCAGTTCATCCTTTCAGCGCCCCGAGCTTTGCGGACTTCGCCTTGAGCCGCTCGATGCGCCTGGCGAGGTCGACGACCACGCGCGTGTGTGAGCCGGCGCTGATCGGCTCGATCTCGTCCTTGGCGGCGACCTCGAACACGACCTTGCGGCCCTCGACCGCTGTCACGCTGACGGTGATCTCGACGGTGCTGCCCAGGAGCGTCGCTGCGAGGTGGCGCAGCGCGATCTCGGCGCCGACCGAATCTTCGCCGGCATCGCAGTGCTCGAGCAGCAGATTGCGGCAGGTGAATTCCATGTCGCTGACGAGCCGCGGGGTGGCGTAGACGCGTGCCTCCTCGCCCATGAAGCCGATGGTGCGGTCGCGGTCGACCGTGATGCGGCTGGTCCGCGACACGCCGGGGCGGAGGGTGTCCTTCATGCTGTTCGCTCCTTGCCGCGCGCACGTCGTAACGCGGTCCGCGCGATCTTTTCTCCCCGGGCCGGAAAGCGCAAGCGCCTTGCTCCGCACGCCCCACGCGTGGTTAGCGCGGCACCTCGATCAGGTGCAGCGAGGAACGTTGGTCGCGCGCCCAGAAGCGACGGCTGTCGATTCGCGCGAACTCGACGATCGGCGCCTCGCACTGCAGCACGGCGAGCTCAGTCCCAGCGTCGAGGTCCCAGAGCCGCAGCGTTCGGTCCGCAGGCTTCCAGTGCCAGTAGCGCAGGCGTTGCGCCTCGGTCGGGTCGATCGGTGCGAACAGGAGCTCCGACTTGTCCACCAGCATCATCGGTCCCGCCTTGCCGGCGCGGTGCTCGATCCGCTGCAACTGTTCGGTCGTTTCGACGTCCCAGATGCGAAATAGTTCGTCTTCGTGCGACGACAGCACGCGACGACTTTCGAGCGCGACGAGCGACAGCACCTCGCTGTCCACGCCCCAGAAGCTTCGAATCTCGCGGCCGAGGGGCACGTTCCAGAGATGGAAATACTGATCAAATGAGACGCGCAGGCGATTCTCGGTGACGTACACGATGTGGGTGGCGTCAAGCCTCGCCTCGGCCACGATTGTATTGTCCCGCGGCGGCGCGAATATCGTCGGCGCGAGCATCGGCGCCGCCATCAGCTGCGCCGACGTGAGCCGGGCGGCGAGCTCGGATCGGCCGGCTTCGGCGGATTCCGGTTCGTCGAGGCGGCCGGTGACGAGATCGAGTAGCGCATACTGCGTGCCGAATATGAGCACGACGTAGCGGTCGTCGAGCGCGCGGATCCCCGTCACATCACGCGTAAAGCCCTCGAACGAGTCGAGGGTCCGGCCGGTCTCCGGGTTATGCAGCCTCAGCTTGTTGTCGTTGCCGATCGAGATCAGCCGGTTCCAGCCGGCCATTGCGATGCCGCGGATTGGCGCGTCGTAGCCGCACGATTGGCGGACAACGATGCGCGCGGCCGAAGGTGACGACTCGCTGTCCATGGTTCGACTTTTCGCCCTTCGTCGCGGGCCTACCTTCGCCATGACTTGGCGGCCCGCCGATAGTACTCTAGCCTCAACTCCGGCCAGATTCATTGTCCGGAATATGTCCCGAGGAGGGAGGCCGATGTTGCCGCAACCGTTGCGCGTCGCATTCATGGCGCTCGCCACCATGTTCGGGGCCTGCGCCTGCGCGCCCTGGTCGGCGCAGGCCCAGACGCCAGCGCAGGGCTCCTCGCTCCGGTTCATCGTTACCCATGCGCCGGGTGGCTTGCCCGATACGGTCGCCCGCATCGTCGGTAAAAGGCTGCAGGAGCGGCTGGGCCACACCGTCGTGGTCGAGAACCGCACCGGCGCCAACGGCGGCATTGCGGTCGCCGCGATGTTGAGCGCCCCCGCCGACGGGCAGACCTTCGTGGTCACCGACGGCGCGATTCTGTCGATCAACCCGCAGCTCTACAGCAAGCTCCCCTATGAGCCCAAGGACGTTGCGCCGGTCGCGTTTCTGGCGCAGGCGCCGCTTTTCCTCGCGCTGCATCCGAAGGTGCCGGCGGGCACGGTCAAGGAGTTCGTCGACTATGCCAAGGCGCGTCCCGGCGAGCTCAACTATGGGTCCTCGGGGATCGGCAGCATCCATCACATCTCGATGGAGGGGTTGAAGGCGGCGCTGCACCTCGAGATGACCCACGTGCCCTTTCGGGGAACGGGCGAGTCGGTGCCGGCGCTGCTCGGCGGTCATGTCGACGTGCTGTTCTCGGCCTATCCGTCGCTAAGCGGCGCCGCCGGAACCAACCGCGTCAGGCTGCTCGCGACCAACGGCGCCGGGCGGTCGTCTCAGGCGCCCGATCTTCCCGCGATCGCCGAGTTCATCCCCGGGTTCAACTTCGCGCCGATCGTCGGCATCTATGCGCGCGCCGGCACGCCGCCGGCGATGATCGACAAGATTGCTGCCGAGGCGACGGCCATCGTGAAAGAGCCCGACATAGTCAAAGCGCTGGCAGTGGTCGGGGTCGAGCCCACCGGCGGCGGACCCCAGGAGTTCGGCCGTGCGCTGCAAGGCGAGATCGAGCGCGTCGCGAAGGTGGTCAAGACTGCCGGCATCAAGCTCGAGTAGGAGGTGCTAGAACCTAGAACATTGTCCGGCGCTTGCTGAATTGATCGTCACGGCCGGGCCAGCCCAGGCATGACGCGCGGAGCGATTAGTGCCAGCGAACTGAAGCGCTATCGCTTGAGCCGGTCGAGGTTCTCCGTCATGCGTGAGATCGCGCGACGGAACGCATCGAACTCCTCAGGATTCACGCCCACACAGGCTTCGTCGTTGATGGCGCGCGCAAGCGCGAGCATCGCGGTACGCATCCGCTTCGCCCGGGTGGTCAGCCATACCTTGGTCACACGCTTGTCCACGGCGCTGCGCGAGCGCCGGATCAGGCCGGCCCTCTCCATGCTGCGCAGCGCGATGACCGTGGTCGGCTCCATCATGCCGACACGACTCGACAGTTCGCGCTGGGACAGGCCGCCCTCATTCCAGAGTACGCGCAGGAAGTACCATTGCCCGCGCGTGATGCCATGCGCCGTGATGCGCTTCTCCAGGAGCCGCTGGAAGGCGCGATGGGCGTCGCGCACCAGATAGCCCGCGCTCTCGATCGGCGGATAATTGGCGGTTGGGGAACGCCGGTGCTTGCGCTTGATCGGCATCGGACAGCCTTCGATCAACGGAGTGCGCGACATTGACAATGGCGGCAGGCCGACGCTAGTAATACTTAGAAATCTATGCAATCGGCAAGATGCGATCGGAACGGCCTCGCGGCGCTCACGATATCGAGGTTGCGCGGCGAGCCATCCGGATTTACGGCTTCTTGGGACGCAGCCGGCGCGTCGCCGCCCAGCACGGAGTTCACCGCTATGCAGAAGCACATTGGCAAGGGAAAAGCTGCAGCCCGAACAAAACCCCATACCGTGACGAAGGCCGACACGGGCAGCCACGCGCATGACCTGCGCACTGCGCTCGCCTGGCTCAAGTCGCAGGGCGATCTGATCGAAACCGACAAGGCGGTCGACCCCGATCTCGAGATCACCGGGCTGCAGAAGCACATGGATGGCGGCTGCCCGGTAATATTCAACAA
>Ga0066903_100003695_pt1 | contig 12615 bp, 12 predicted proteins | sample PanSoiMetaGPlot1_FD_67491 | JGI IMG/M metagenome (GOLD analysis project Ga0066903, IMG submission 67491) | Tropical forest soil microbial communities from Panama analyzed to predict greenhouse gas emissions - Panama Soil - Plot 1 (version 2) | ecosystem: Environmental > Terrestrial > Soil >...
CAAGAGAAGCAACAAGAGAAGCAACAAGAGAAGCAAAATGAGACGAAAAATGCCGCGTACGGCGTGATGTACGGGTGTTACCCCGCACTTAACTCATCGGCAGCGGAGTTGTTGACTCCATGTCGTTTCCGCGGTGACTTGGTGGCAGGATCGGCCAACCATTCCGCGGCGGCGATGCGGCCTCGGGCGACAAGGGACGTTAACCATGAAGTCGGTACTGTACGTGCTTGCGACGGTGGGCGCGCTGGTCGCCACCGAAGCCTCAGCGCAAGTCATTGACCTCAGCGGCCGCTATCGCTGCATCCAGCTGTGTCGGGACGGGCTGGTGGGTGCGCCGGCATTCATCACCCAGAATGGCTGGGAGATGAATGTGGTGAACGAGGTCGGCGAGCCTTCGCGGGCCTGGGTGGACTGGGTCGGCCACATCTGGGCGCAGAGCTACAATCAAGGCGCGGTCTATACGCCCGACGGAATCTTCATCACGTTCGACAGCGGGACGGTGTGGCGGCGCGACCTGGGTGGACCCGTCGCGGTCGCTCCCGTCGAGCGCTATCGGGTGCCGCCGCCGATCCGGCGCGGCCCTGTCGTTGCTCCGCCGCCCGAGGCCCTGGCGCCGGCGCGCACCGCCTATGACGGCCCTTGGGGCGTGATCATCCAGACGCAATACGGTGCTTGCGATCCCGAGTACCGCTTCCCTGTGCAGATCAGCAATGGCAACGTGATCGCCGATACCGGCGGCATGGCGGCCTTCCAGGGCCAGGTGTCGCCCGACGGCAGCGTCTGGGTCAGCGTCGCGGGCGGCGGCCAGCAGGCCGCCGGCCAGGGCCGCCTCTCGGCCAATGTCGGATCGGGCACCTGGCGCGGCCAGGGCACGAACGGCCCGTGCTCCGGCGTGTGGCAGGCGGTGCGGCGCGGATAGAGCGCAATTCTGTAGGGTGGGCAAAATCGCCTGCCGTACCCTCAACAATGACGCTCTGGCTTTTCGGCGATTTTGCCCACGCGTCGAACGGACGACATGCCGCGGCCGGCGCGTGACGCGTGGGCCATCAGGGGCGTTCACGCCCCGTCTTCGACAGGGCTATGGGCGCGTTGAAGTTTGTGCCCTGTTGAGAACCTTGGCCGCGCCTTTGCAAACCCTACACGCGCAGCTCGATAATCTCCGCCTCGAGCCGTTGCGCTGACACCCGTACGCGGGCGACGGCAATGGGCAGCTTGAACCGGCGCGGCCCGGCGCTGCCGGGATTGAGCAACAGCACGCCGTCGCGCCGCTCGATCAACGGCTGATGCGAGTGCCCGAACACGACCGCGGCGAAGCCCGCGGCCGCGGGGTCGAGATCGAGCTCGGCGATATCGTGCAGCACGAAGAGCAGCCGTCCGCCGGCCTCGACCAGCTCGGTCATCGGCAGGCGCGCCGCCCAATTGCCCTTGTCGATGTTGCCGCGCACGGCGAAGACCGGAGCGATGGCGCGCAGCCGATCGATGATGGCGGGATCGCCCACGTCGCCGGCGTGAATGATCAGGTCGGAGCCCGCAAGCGCCTCGACCGCCTCGGGCCGCAGCAGGCCATGCGTGTCGGAGATGACGCCGACGGTGATCCCGCTCATGCAACGCGTCCCATGCGGTCCATCACTCGACCGGTCGATCGCAGTTGCTTGCTGGCCGATCCGTGCGCAGAATTGGCGGCATGACGTGCGACCGACGAGCTTTCGCGGCCGGCCTGGGAGGCTTGGCTCTCTGCGCGGCCATTCCCGGCGCGGCCGGCGCGCAGCAACCAGGCAGGCTGCAAGAATCGCGAAAAGTCCGGCTCGGTGTCGCCAACCGCTCACACCTCTATTACCTGCCGGTCACCCTGGCCGAGCGCCGCGGCTACTTCAAGGATTACGACCTCGACGTTGCGATCTCCGACTTCGAGGGTGGCGCGGAGTCGCTCGACGCCCTGATGGCGGGTGCCGTCGACGTGGTGACCGGCGCCTACGAGCACACGCTGCGCATGCAGGCGAAGGGGGAGGACGTCCGCGCGCTGATCGAGCTCGGCCGTTTCCCCGGCATCGTGCTCGCGGTGCGCAAGGGCGCCGCCTACAAATCGCCGGCCGATCTCAAAGGCATGCGGATCGGCGTGACCGCACCGGGCTCCTCGTCGAGCTTCTTCGTCCAGTACCTGATGGCCAAGGCCGCCCTGACATCAGCCGACGCGACGCTGGTCGGCGTCGGCGGTGGCCCGGCGGCGGTCGAGGCGATGGAGCGCGGCGAGCTCGACGCCATCGCCAACTTCGATCCGGTCATCACCCGGCTGCAGCAGGACGACGCGATCCGCATCGTCGCGGACACGCGCTTCCCGCGGGTGAACTACGACATCTTCGGCGGCACCAATCCGGCGGCCGTGCTTTATGCCCGGCAGAGCTTCATCGCCGCGAACGCGGAGACCGTGCAGGCGCTGGTGACCGCGTTCTACAAGACGCTCAAATGGATCGCGACCGCGACCACCGACGAGATCGTCAACACCGTTCCGCCGGAGTACTACCTCGGCGACCGCGACATCTATGTCAGGTCGCTGCGGTCGAACCTGCTGGTGTATTCCAAGACCGGCGTGATCACGCCGCAAGGCATGAGAAGCGCGCTCAACATGCTGGCGGCGTTCGATCCCGAGCTTGCCGGCGCGAGACTCGACTTGCGCAGGACGTTCGACGACCGCTTCATCAAGCGCGCGACGGTCCTGTTCGACGATCCGGACAACGCGACGCTCGAGAACGACGACCGCAGGCCGCAGATCGATATGCAGACTATTCGCGATTGACCGCTCGGTTACCGGCAACAACGATCTGGTCGTAGGGAGTGAAGCCATGCAGCAAAGCGTCCCGGCCACGGCCACGGCGGATCAGCCGAGTGCCGGCTACTCGCCACAGGCCGCCGGGCCCTGGTGGCCGAACGGCTGGTGGCGGATCGTGGATACCCGGATCGGAATCATCCCGATCCCGATCTATGTCATCCTGATCGGCTTGGTGGCCGGATTAGCCTACACCGGCGACATCAAGGGCGAGGTCTCGACCATGATCGCGGTGCTGGTGATCGGCGGCTTCACCTGCGCCGAGATCGGCAAGCGCACGCCGATCCTGGGCAGCATCGGCGCCGGGGCGATCTTCGCCACCTTCATCCCCTCCGCGCTCGCCTATTACAAGCTGCTGCCGGCGCAGGTCGAGAAGTCGATCATCGAGTTCACCAAGTACACCAACTTCCTTTATCTTTTCATTGCCTGCATCATCGTCGGCAGCATCCTTGGCATGGATCGCCGGGTGCTGATCAAGGGCTTTCTCAAGATCTTCGTGCCGCTCGCCCTGGGCTCGCTCGCCGCCGGGCTGGTGGGCACGGCGGTCGGGATGCTGATGGGGCTCGGCGCCCATCACAGCTTCTTCTTCGTGGTGCTGCCGATCATGGCCGGCGGGGTGGGCGAGGGCGCCATCCCGCTCTCGATCGGCTATTCGGAGATCCTGCACCAGCCGCAGGGCGACATGTTCGCGCAGGTGCTGCCGCCGATCATGCTCGGCAGCCTGACCGCGATCATCCTGTCGGGCGCGCTCAACTACGTCGGCAAGCGCTATCCGCACCTGACCGGCGAGGGGCGCCTGCAGCCCGGCGAGCACGATGATCTCGAGCTCGCCAACGAGGAGCACGCCGGCGAGAAGGACGAGCGCATCGACGTGAGCACGGTCGCCGCCGCGGGGCTCGTGGCGATCACCTTGTATCTGCTCGGCGTCATGTGCCATCGCCTGTTCGGCCTGCCGGCGCCGGTGGCAATGCTGTTCCTGGCGGTGGTGGCCAAGTTGACCAGCGCGGTGTCGCCCCATCTCCAGCAGGGCGGCATGGTGGTCTACAAGTTCTTCTCGACCGCCGTCACCTATCCGCTCCTGTTCGCCATCGGCGTCTCGCTCACGCCCTGGGACAAGCTGGTGGCGGCCTTCAACATCCCCAACATGATCACGATCTTCTGCACGGTCGCCACATTGATGGCGGTGGGCGCGATCGTCGGGCGCTTTCTCAACATGTATCCGATCGAGACCGCGATCATCAACGCCTGCCACAGCGGGCAGGGCGGCACCGGCGACGTCGCCATCCTCACCGCCGCCAACCGGATGCAGCTGATGCCGTTCGCGCAGATCGCGACCCGCATCGGCGGCGCGATCACCGTCACGCTTACGCTGATCGTGCTGTCACGGATGGTGTAGGGCAGAACACGCCGATCATCCGGGCTCTCGGCACTCGACCCCACTTCCGCCTCAAAGCTTCTTGCTATTGCAGCCGACCATATTGCCGTCGGCACCCATGTCGGATTTGATAGGGCCGCAGGGACCTGTAAGCAAGGAGCCCATATGCAATTGCGTCGTCTGGTTTTCTGCGTCCAGCTCGTGCTGACGACAGTTGCCATGGCCTCGCCGCAGGCATTGGCGCAGCGCGTGGATATGGCGATCCGCGACGAGCCGGGCGTCATCCCGACCGAGGAGGAGCCGCCGCCGGCCTATCGCCGTCAGCTCGTCCTGTTCCGCTCCTCCGAGCCGCCGGGCACCATCATCGTGCACACCTCCGAGCGCTTTCTCTATGTCGTGCAGCCGGGCGGGCGCGCGCTGCGCTACGGCATCGGCGTCGGCCGCGACGGTTTCCAATGGCAGGGCCTGATGAAGATCACGCGCAAGCAGGAGTGGCCGGACTGGACCCCGCCGCCGGAGATGATCGAGCGCCAGCCCTATCTGCCGCGCTTCATGGCCGGCGGCCCCGGCAATCCCATGGGGGCGCGGGCGCTCTATCTCGGCACCACGGTCTATCGCATCCATGGCACCAATCAGCCGCAAACCATCGGCAGTGCCGTGTCGTCCGGGTGCTTCCGGCTGGTCAACCGTGACGTCATGGACCTCTACGAGCGGATTCCAGTCGGCACCAAGGTCATCGTTCGCCAGCAGCCGGAATTGTGACGCGCGGGCAGAGCATCGGATCGCGTGGGTCGTCTCTGGGCCAGATGAAGGGAGGGGGAGCATGCGTCGTTTCTTCACACTGAATTTTCGCTCCGGCTTGCTGATCGGCCTGGCGATCGCGGTGGCGGTCGCGGGCGGAGCAATCGCCTACGAGCGATATGACACGAAGACCCTCAAGCGCACGCGCAATCGCGACGCGGTGTTCTGCGGCGTCAACACCGGCCTGCCCGGATTCTCGAGCGCGGACGCGCAGGGGAAATGGTCGGGCTTCGATGTCGATTTCTGTCGCGCCATCGCCGCTGCGATCTTCAACGATCCCGAAAAGGTCAAATTCATTCCGTTGGAAGCGAGCGAGCGATTCACCGAGCTGCAGAATCGCAAGGTGGACGTGCTCTCGCGCAACTCGACCTGGAACATGGCCCGAGAGGCCCAATACGGGCTGCATTTCGCCGCGGTGTCCTACTACGATGGGCAGGGATTCATGGTGCGCAGGTCGCGCAACGTCGATTCCAGCCTCGAGCTCGGCGAGGCCAAGGTCTGCGTGCAGGCGGGCACCACCACGGAGCTCAACCTCGCCGACTATTTCCGTGCCAACCACGTCAAGTATCAGCCGGTGAAGGTCGCGAAAGCGGACGAGCTGGCCAAGGTTTACGAATCCGGCGGCTGCGATGTCCTGACCGCCGATGTCTCGCGCCTCTACGCGATGCGGCATAACCTCGCGAAGCCGGATGACCACGTCATCCTGCCGGATGTCATCTCGAAGGAGCCGCTTGCGCCGGTGGTGCGCCACAAGGACGACGACTGGCTGATGATCGTGAAGTGGACCTTGTACGCGACGGTGAACGCCGAGGAGCTCGGGATCAACTCCCACAATATCGACGAGGCGCTCAAATCGACCAAGCCCGATGTCATGCGTCTGGTCGGCACCGAGGGCGGCTATGGCGAGGAGCTCGGGCTGACCAAGGATTGGGCCGCGCGCATCATCCGCCATGTCGGAAACTACGGTGAAATCTACGATCGCAACGTCGGTGTCGGCTCCAATCTCGGGATCCCGCGCGGACTCAATCAACTGTGGAGCGCCGGCGGCATTCTGTACGCGCCCCCGATTCGGTAGGATGTCCCCCGCGGGGGGTGAAGCGACGTGAGCTCGTGGCCGCCGAACGGTCTCGAGGGATCAGAGCGCGCCCCCTACTCATTGGTTACAACCACTTCTTCCATTTGAAGAACAAATAAGGCAACACGCCCACCGTCACCATGAGGACAAGTGCCATGGAATAGCCGAATGGCCATTCCAGCTCAGGCATGCTCTTGAAGTTCATGCCGTAAATGGAAGCAATCAGCGTCGGCGGCATCAGCACCACGGCGGCGACGGAGAAAATCTTGATGATCTTGTTCTGCTCCACCGACGAGAGCAGCAGATGCGCCTCGAGCGCCGCCCCCAGGAGATCCCGTTGGTTATCGATGCTCTCGACCAGACGGATCACGTGATCCTGAATGTCGCGGAAATAGGGATGCATGGCCTGGTCGATCACCGGCACGTCGAATCGCATCATGCGGTTGCACATCTCCTGCAGCGGCTGCACCGCGCGCCGCAAAAGCAGCAATTCGTGCCTGAGCTCGTAAATTCGCTCGATATTCAGTTGGTCGGAGGTGCGGGAGAAAACGGCGTCCTCCAGCGCATCGACCTCGCTTTCGAGCTCTTGCAGAATCGGAAAATAGTGATCGACGATAAAATCCATGATTGAATAAACGACAAAACCCTCGCCCATCGCCAGCATCTTGGGTGCGCCTTCGCAGCGCGCGCGCACATCCTTGTAAGCCGTGGTTGAACCGTGCCGCACGGTAACCACATAGCCGCGGCCGGCGAAGATGTGAGTCTCGCCGAATTGGATCCTGCGATCGTGTAGCGACGCTGTGCGCACCACGATAAAAATCGTGTCTCCATAGATCTCAAACTTTGGCCGCTGATGCGCCAGCAGAGCATCTTCGATTGCCAGGTCATGCAATCCGAATCGTTGCTGTACGGTCCGTAGCAGGTGCTGATCGGGCTCGTGCAGTCCGATCCAAACGAAGCGGCCGTCGGACGTGTCGAGGCTGCGTGCCTGCTCGAGATCGATGTCCGCGACCCGGCATCCGCCTGCGTAGGCAGCGCAGTTGACCACCATGGGCCGTTCTGCTTCAGCCCCGGGCCGTGGCGGAACAGATGGCTGGTACACCTCGCCCATGCCGAGAGCTGCGTTGCAAGGGGCTTCGTCGGTCTTGCAGTTGTAGCCGGCGCGACTGGGGCTTTCCAGCGATTTTCGGTAGCGTGACGAAAAGTGTTGCGCGCAAAGCGCCCGTACTTCACTGCGCCTTGATGCCGGCGACGCGGATCACCTCGGCCCACTTGGCGATCTCCGACTTGATGCGGTCGGCGAATTCCTGCGGCGTGCTGACGATCGGCTCGAACCCGAGCGCCGTGAGCCGCTCGCGCACGTCCGGCATCGCAACGACCTTGACGATCTCGTGGTGCAGGCGCTCGACGATGGCGCGCGGCGTGCCGCCCGGCACGAGCACGCCGAGGATCAGCTCGGATTCCTGATCCGGCGCGCCCGCCTCGGCCATCGTCGGCACGTCCGGCAATGCGGGAGAGCGCTGCGGCGAGGTGACGGCGAGCGCCCGCACCGTGCCCGCCTTCACCTGGGAGCCCGCCGACGCGATGCTGGTGAACACGATCGGCGTGTGCCCGCCGATGGTCGAGGTCATCGCCGGTCCGCCGCCGTTGAACGACACTGCCACGAGGTCGAGCCCGAACGCCTGCTTGAGCATCTCGCCGGCGAGATAGCCGGGCGTGCCGAGGCCGGCATGGGCGTAGCTGTATTTGCCCGGGCTCGCCTTCGCCCAGGCCACGAGCTCCTTGAGGTTGGTCGCCGGCACCGAGGGATGAACCAGCAGCATCTGCGGCGACACCGCGACCAGCGAGACCGGCGCGAGGTCGGTCACGGTGTCAAAGCCGAGCCTGGCGAACAGGCTCGGATTGACCACTAGCGTGCTGCCGATCACCAGCACCGTGTAGCCATCCGCCGGCGCCTTGGCGACCAGCGCGGTGCCGATATTGCCGCTGCCGCCAGGATGGTTCTCGACATAGAGCTGCGCCCCGAGGCCTTCGGAGAGCTTGGGCGCGAGCACGCGCGCGACCGCATCGACCGGGCCGCCCGGTGCGAACGGCGCGATCAATTTCACGGGTCGCTCGGGCCAGGTTTGCGCCAGGCTTGGCGACGCGGCGAGGAGCGCGGCTACCACGATGAACAACGCTCGTGTGATGGCATTCATCCGACCAGCCGCGCATCCCGCTCGTTGCTCTGCAACGTCGCCTGGATCGCCTCGCGCAGGATGCGATAGTCGCCCTTGCTCCAGCGCGCGACGTGGATGTCGGCCAGGAGCTTCGCCGACTTGCCAAGCACGACGATGCGGTCGCCGACGGCGATCGCTTCTTCCAGCTGATGCGTGATCAGGATGGCAGTGCTGCCGCATTCGCGCGCGAGCGCCAGGAAGGTCTCGCGCAACTCGGCTGCGGTGACTTCATCAAGATGGCCGAACGCCTCGTCGGCGAGCAGGATTGAGGGTTGCACCGCGAAGGCGCGCGCGATCGCGACCCGCTGGCGCATGCCGCCCGAGAGCTCGTGCGGATAGGCGCTCACGAAGTTGCCCAGCCCGAGACGCTCGAGCCAGTGCAGCGAGCGCTTGTGCTGCTCGCCCTCGGGCAGCCGGATCAGCTCGAGCGGCAGCCTCACATTGTCGAGCGCCGAGCGCCACGGCAGCAGGCGGTCCTGCTGAAACACGGTGGCGATCTCGCCGCGGAAATGATCGAAGTCGCCGTAGGGCGTCTTGCCGCCGATCACGATCGACCCGCCGGTCGGCTGCTCGAGCCCAATCATCAGATCGAAGAACGTCGACTTGCCGCAGCCGGTCTGGCCGACGATCGCCACCACCTCGCGCGGCGCGATGTCGAGGTCGAGCCCGGCGATCGCCACCACCGACCGGCCCGACGTGGTCTGCCGGAAGACCTTGCGCAGGGCGCGCACCTCGATCGGCGGCGGGTCGTTCATTGCGCCATTCATTGCTCCGTTCTTTGGTGCGCTCATGGACGCCATCGCAGCAGGCGCCGCTCCACCCGCGTGATCACCGCCTCCAGCAGGAAGAGCAGGATCACCAGCACCAATGTCCAGGCAAACACATCGGCCACCGAGAACAGCTCCTGCGCCACCGCCAGCTGGTGGCCGATGCCGCTCACCGCGCCGACCAGCTCGGCGATGGTGACCACCCTTATCGCCAGGCTGAGATTGATCTTCCAGCTGGTGATCAGGTTCGGCAGGATCGCGGGGAGCATCAGCTTGGCGAAATACTGCAGCGTGGTCGGGCGGAACGAGCGCACCATGCCGCGCAACTCGCGCGAGACTCCACGCAGCGCGTCGAGCGAGTCGACCAGGAACACCGGCCCGCAGACCGCGATCAGCACGAAGGCGATGCGGAACTCGACGCCGCGAAACCACAGCACCGCGAACAGGATCCAGGACACCACCGGCACCGCCATCAGCAGGCGGATCATCGGGTGGAGATAGCTTTCCAGGCTCGCGGAGCGGTACATCGCCGTCGCGAGCGCCAAGCCCAGCACGAACGACAGGATCAGCGCGCCGATCACCCGCGCCAGAGTGACGATGACGTCAACCGGCGTGATCGTCAGCAGGCTCTGCCCGATGCGCGCAAAGCTCGGGATGGCGAAGGCGGGGATGCCCAGCGTCGGCGCCAGATAGGACAGCGTCTGCCAGGCAACGGCGAAGATCACCAGCGACAGGACGGTCTGGCGGGAGAATGATCCCTCGAGACCGGCCTCCCGGACGCCCTCAGGGTGCATAGATGATCTTCTCGTCCGGCATCTTCTGATAGAAGCCGGCCTTGACCGCGCGCTCCATCATGTCGGTGATCGACTTGCGGGTGGCAGGCTCCCACGCCGGCTGCACGACCATCTCGAGCCGCTTGCTTTCCACCGCGGTCTTGAGGATGCCGGGCGGCAGCTTCAAGGTGTCGGCCGCGATCTTGTCGGCCGCATCGGTCTCCTTCACCAGCGCATTCGCCACATCCTGCAAGGCCGCCACCAGCATCTTCGGCGCATTGGGAACGCGCTGGATCAGCTCCGCGCGCACCGCCGGCACGATCTCCCAGCCCTCCTGGCCGGTGATCTCCTTCCAGCCCTGCGCGCCGTTGAAGATGATCTTCCAGCTCGGATTCTGCTTGAGGATGATGCTGGCGAGCGGCTCGATCACCAGCGCCGCCTCCACCCGGTCGGCCTCGAGCTGCGCGCGCGCCACCGCGAAGTTGGCGTTGACCACGGTGATGTCCTTGCCAAGGTCGATGCCCTTGGCGTTGGCGTAGATCTTGATCACCTGGAATTGCGAGCCGCCCATGTCGGCGGCGAGCTGCTTGCCCTTGAGGTCGGCGAGCGACTTGATCTTGTCGTCCTTGGTGAAGATCGCCAGATCGGACAGCGTGAAGCCGGTGCCGATGATCCGCAGCGGTACGCCCTCCTGATAGAATTTCTGCAGGATCGTGGGGCCGCCGATCGCCACCTCGGTCTCGCCGGTGGCGAAGCCGGCGTAGAAGGCGGAGATCGAGGGATAGGCGTGGATGTCGAGCTCGAAGCCGTTCTTGGCGTCGAAGCCGCTCGCCTTCATGATGTTCCAGACCAGCGGATTGAACACCGGCAGGGTCAGGCTCGAGACCGCGATCTTCGGCTTCTGCTGCGCATACGCGCTGCTCGTCCCGGATGAGACGAGCGCGCAGGCGGCCGCCAGCGCTGCCAGGCTGCGACGCGAAAACGTGACCATGAAATCTTCACTCCTCAGCGTGCGTTTGTCTGCTGCAGTCTACACGGATCGGTCATGGCCGCAATGCAGCAGGCATGAATTGTGCCAAATATCGCGGAATTCGTAGGATGGGTGGAGCGCATCGATCTCGCGCCTGCGCGAGATCGATCGCGATACCCATCATCTCGCCCACGGCAGGGTGTTGATGGGTATCGCGCGTTGATCGCGCAGGGCGCGATCGACGCGCTCCACCCATCCTACGATCAGAAATCGGGCTTGGTGGCCTCGGGGATCGGGAACAGGTTCTGATTGAAATGATCCCCGTTGTTCTCCGCGCAGACCGTCTCCAGCAGCGGGTTGGCCACCTTGCGCCAGCGCTGCACCATGAACAGCGGCTCGTTGAACGCATCGGGATCCTCGACCTTCACGAAGGCCTCGAGGAATTTGCCGTCGGCCGAGAGCTTGAAGCGTTCCACGACATGCTCTGCGGTCGTGTGCGGGGTGCGGAAATTGTCGAGGTAGCTGTTCTTGGTGGACAGGCCGATCGTGTCGACGACCAGCGTGTCGCCGTTCTCATAAGAGCCGATGGATTCGCCAAACCATGAAGGCTTCACGTTCTGCGAATGCTTGTCGGTGAGATAGATGCGGCGCACCATGTGATCGCGTTGCCAGATCATCCACACCTGCTTCGGCGTCTGGATGAAATAGAACGGCTCGGCCGGATAGAGCAGCTGCCCGGGGACGCCGCCGGGATAGCAGCGCGCCTGGGCACCAAACGGCACCTGCCGCTTGCCGCTGAGCACCTCCTCGTTCGACTCGCGCATCTGTGCCGCGGCCCAGGGCTTGAGCACCGGATCCTTGTAGTTACCCAGCCGCACTGTCACCTGGCCGGGGCCGTCGAGATTGCCGTGGTAACGACGGTCGGGGTCATGCCTGATCGGGCCACGCAGTCCCGCCGGCGGATCGCGCCAGTCGGCGCCGAAGCTCAGCCACGCGAAACGGCTGGACGCGAGCTCGGGAATTTTCTCCTGCGCGAGCGCGAACGGGGTCGTCGCCCAAAGGGCGACCCCGACGCAAAACACCGCTGCGGCGGTCGTGCTTCGCTTGCTCATGGACGGCGCACCCCTGTCACTGAGGAAATGTCGCGATGCTCCTCGCCGCAGAGATAGTCTTCGATCCGCAGCTCATTGTGGAGATCGTAGACGAAGCGCGCCTGCCAGTCGCGCGTGTAGTATTCGGCATCGTGAACGGTGATGACGATCTCGAGCTGGGCCGGGCTGATTTTGCGGATGCGCTCGGTCGTTTTCATCTCGTCGCCCTGCGGCGCGCCAGTGGCGTCGGCGAAGGTCTTGCCATTGAAGCCGGCAGTCTCGACCACCAGCGTGTCGCCCTCATAGCGGCCCACGGAATAGCCGTTGTAGGCCGGGAAGGTGAGCAGCTCCTCATCGCTCGGCATCGGCTTGTCCATCCGGATCACCCGGACCTGGTGATTGAGCTCATAAAGTATCGTCACCTGGTCGGCCGGTGCCTGGACGATCTCGAACGGATAGGGCGTCGCCAGCACGCGCGGCAGCCCGTCGGGCACGCAGAATCTGCGGGCGTTGTCTTGCAGTGGGCCGTCCTTCAAGCCGGCAATGTTCTTGTCGTAAGCCGCCTTGCCCGCCGCGGTGAGCGGCAGGTCTCCGCCGCCGACAATCTCGATCTTCGCGTTGTATCGGCTCGCCCAATAGATTCCAGACAGGTCCGGCGCGTCGGCAGCGCCGGCCGACACTGATGACAGCGATCCCGCGACAAGAGCCATCACCGCGCAG
>Ga0066903_100003696_pt1 | contig 12611 bp, 11 predicted proteins | sample PanSoiMetaGPlot1_FD_67491 | JGI IMG/M metagenome (GOLD analysis project Ga0066903, IMG submission 67491) | Tropical forest soil microbial communities from Panama analyzed to predict greenhouse gas emissions - Panama Soil - Plot 1 (version 2) | ecosystem: Environmental > Terrestrial > Soil >...
GTCGATGCCATCGCATCCGGCACACTTAAGTCAATGCTGCAACGCATGATTTTGCGAGGAGCTACGATCTTTCTCACGTCCCATGTTCTAGAAATTGTGGAACGTCTATGCAGCCACGTCGCAATCATTGATAAGGGCCGTCTGGTCGCACAAGGGTCACTTGAGGAACTGCGCGTAGGTGTGGAAGCGAAATCTTCCACGGATGGGCCAGAAAGCGGTAGTGAAAAACTTAACCTCGAGCAAATTTTTCTTCGCACGGTGGGCGGCTCGCACCGGGTTGAACAGGAGCTGTCGTGGCTGGGCTGAGTAACACTGAAATGACCCAGCCGAGACCGCAAGATCAGTATCGAGCGATTGGACGGTTACGCTGGCAGCTGTTCTTCAATTCGGTACGCTCTACGCGCGGCACCGTTGAGTTGCTCTCCCGCCTCATCGTAGGATTCATGATTTTTTTCGGCGGGCTTGGAGGCGCGATCTCACTAGGCTTCGCAACCTGGTACTTTGTCTCGGAAAACAAGATCGAGTTCTTGCCTCTGCTTCTATGGGTTGTGTTCATGTTCTGGCAGTTGTTCCCGGTGATCGCAACCGCCTTCACGGAGACGCTGGACTCGTCAAGCTTCCTGCGATTCCCTCTGAGTTACCGCTCGTATTTTCTGATCCAACTCGCCTACGGATCGTTTGACCCTGCGACAGCCCTTGGCACCTTGTGGTTAGTTGGAATCCTTATTGGGATTGGTTACGCCCGATCATCCTTGGTTCCGTGGACGGCTCTGGTGCTGTTTACGTTTGCGATCGTCAACATTCTGTTGGCTCGTCTGATTTTCGCCTGGGTCGAACGCTGGCTGGCAAGACGTCGCTCCCGGGAGATCCTGGGAGTCATCTTCTTTTTCATGGTCGTTGGTTTGCAATTTGTGGGGCCATTACTGAGCCGCTATGGGGAGAGTTCAAGTGGCAACATCGAACGCTATGGCGGAAAAATTACTCTTGCACAACGCATATCTCCACCCGGAATGGCCGCACAAGCTCTGATTGCGACCGCGAGTCATTCTATGCGACAAACGTTCTTTTTCTTTGCTTTGCTGTGTGCCTATGGCGCAGCCTTTGCTCTGGTGCTCCACGTTCGATTGCGCTCTCAATACCAGGGAGAGAACTTGAGCGAAACCGCTGTGGTTGCTTCCGCGAGTCGCACAATACAACAAAGAGCGTGGAATGTTCCGGGGTTGCCACCCCAAATAGGGGCTGTGCTTGAAAAGGAACTCCGTTATTTGTCGCGAAGCGGGCCGATGTTATTCACCATGATTATGCCGGTGGTCATGCTTCTGATTTTCCGGATAGGACCCGGTGGCGGTCCGGAGAGTGAGGGTTTCCTTGTCAGGATGCCGGATCTCGCGTTTCCCGTGGGAACGATGTACGCGCTCTTGATGCTCACCAATCTCGTCTATAACAACTTCGGCGCCGATGGCGGAGGCGTTCAGTTTTATTTCGTCTCACCTGTGCCACTCAGTCGCATCGTTGCAGCGAAAAATCTATCCCACACCGTGGTCCTCACCGGAGAGACGATCATTGTTTGGATTGCAGTCTGCCTGCTCTACCGACCGCCGCTATTTGATGTCAGTGTCGCAACGATATCCGGGATTCTTTTCGCATTGCCGGTGAATCTTGCGGCAGGGAACTTGCTCTCCGTCTATTCGCCGAAGAAGGTAGAGTACGGCACGTTTGGACGTCAGCGCGCCTCCTGGACAACCGTGCTTGCCAGTTTCGGCATTCAGTTTGCTACGTTTGGGCTGGGAGCGCTAGCTTTGACGATAGCGCATTCCTATGGGAGCTTGTGGTTTGCGGCGCTGCTGTTCCTGCCACTCGCCGCAATTGCTTTGTCGGCATATTCCCTTGTCCTCAGGAACTTGGACCGTATGGTGCTGGCCCGTAGGGAAACGCTCATCGGTGAGCTCTGCCGCACTTAAAGGCTAGTCCTGGTCAAGGTCCGGTTCGTTCGGGTTCGGTGGAGGCGGATCGTACTTGTCGAAATAAGCGCCGTTCACCTCGGCCTTTGAAAGCTTTTCGATTCTCTTAATGCCCTCTGCGGACTTATCGTTCTGCATTCGTACTGTGACCTGTTGCTTCACGATATCGAACGGGGGCACAGTCCTCGACACCAACTTGTAAATAAAATATCCGGTTTGGTCGACGAGCAGTGACGAGATCTTCCCGGGCTCCAGATCAAACACCACATTCTGCACGTCGGATAAATCCCCTCGCCGCAAGTCTTCGACTTTAATGTTTGGCTCGGTACCGATTTCAGCAGTCTTGAATACTTCCTTTTGCAACTTATCGAAGTCTTCGCCGGCTAACGCACGCGAATAAACCTGCTCCGCCAGTTCCTTCATCTCTTTCTCGTGGAGGTCGTCCCCGCGCGCTTCGACCGAGGTGGTGGTTCCATGGGCGTCAAGCGCACCCGCGGAGCGTTTTTCCAAGGGGACGTAAATGCGGTCAAAGGTGAAGCGTTCGAACAAAGGCTTGTGAACCGCATAGTACTTTTCCGCGTCTTCATCGGGACTTGCCAAGGCATCCATATAGAGTTCCTTGCTCGTCGCGTTAGCCAGCATGATCAAGCGGGAATAACGGAGCTGCGCCTGTAGGCGCGGGTCTTGATCAAGTCCTCGCCGGGTTGCCTCCAGGGCGAGGGCCAGAGCTTTCCCGTAGTTGTTCGCGAGGACTTGTCGTTCGCCCTTAACCATGTTGGGGTTCATGCCATTCACCAAGGCTTCAAATTCTTCGCGAGTCACGATTACCTTGCATTCCGAAGTGGCGGAAGCCTTTGGCTTGGCAGGTGACGCTGGACACGGGCCCTTGGCAGTGATCACAGGGTACGATTTCGGAAGCGTAGCGGTAGAGGGCAGATTAGCTTTCTCACTTGCGGCAGTCTTTGCTTCCGGATCCGATTGCGCAATCGCAAATACAGAGCAAATGGCAACGGCTAAAACGATTGGGCACAAACGGGGAACGCCGATCCATCTTGGTGACATAGGAATCCTCATGCGCAGCTCGAAGCTCAAACCCAAAAATGACCTCACGGCCGTAGGGGTGAATTTTGCAAGAGTAGGAAGACTACGATCCTTTGAATTCTAACGCTGGCCATATGCGATTTCCATCGTTTGTGGCGAACGCCATAAGACAAGAAAAAGGCGCCTGGATCACAGGCGCCCTTAAAGTGGCTTCTGGTGCCTCAGTGGCAGCGGTTGAACTTGAAACTGTTCAGCCGAGTATTCCAGTTGAAGCTGCCCGTGGTCTTGATGTACTCCTGGGCAAACCAGAAGGTGCAATCATCAGCCGGATCGATACTCATCGTTGAGTAGTCGCCCCAACGATTCTGGGTGTTGGTCTGTACTCCAGTGCCCTTCACGACAACGAAAGGCGATTCCATCTTCCCGGCGGCATCTGTTGGAATCCTGCCCGTGTAAACCACACTTGGGTCAAGAGTACTGGCCGAAGCGCTCAAGCCCAGAGCGATGTCCCCCGCTTTATCCATTGCAATGCTGCCATTCCACACACTGAACTTCGGATGTTGGAAGGTGCCGGACTGGAACAAGGTGAAGGCTCCCCCGGGGGGCGTGGACCGGAACTCGTACCAGCGGGTTGCAGCGACCGCAGATCCGCTGCCCGGTTTCACAGCGTGGTTCACCACCATGGTTTCGTGATCGCCAAAGTTACGGTATGCCAGTCGGAATACCAGTTTGTCTGCTCTTCCATCCAGCGCCTCGCCCGGAGACGGTTCAGGGATGCAAGCACGGCCCTGAGTAACGCATATCTGGGTCCAAGTCGGAATGGTAACCGCGATCGGCCCCGTCAATGTGGAGTTGTTGGGATTCACGAAGTCCACATGAAAATCAAACTGGTCCAGCTTCGTGAATGAGACCGCATCCAGTTCGAGAAGGTGATTTGGGGCGCCGGCTGGCGGAGGAGTCAGACCATCCAAATCCGAGGGCAGCACGCTGTAATCAACCGGGCTCGGCGGGAAACAAACTGCCGTGGCGGCTGCGCCCGCCAACATCTTCGTACGATCAAGGGCGCACATCTCGGCTCCGACGAAAGTTTGCGCATTCTGAAAGCCATTGAAGGTAAGGTAGTAGGCATCCGGCCAGACTGCGGTCTTCGGAAAGTCGGCGAGCAGCCCATTGGCGAAGGTGAAGCCGTAACGGTTGTAGGAACCGGTGGCGTCAGTGGAAGTTGAAACGGCATAGCATTCGGTGGAAGTAAAGTTTCCGGTGAAGGCCAAAATGCTGATCACCCAGCGCGAAGCTGCTTTGTCCCACAAAACTACTGGGTCACTCGTGCTGCCGGTTTGGCAGGTGCCTCCAAAGCCGGAGAAGATGGAACTGATCGCAGTCGGCGCCTTGATGATTGCGCCGGTAGTCTTGTCGTAGACGGCATAGTTCAGATTTACCGTCTCTACAACTTGCGTTCCACCCACTGATGCGTTGGTGTCAGGTGGTGCGAAGCCGGTGTGTCCAATTCCGTCGATATTCACAAGATTAGTGGTGGCCACATCAGGCAGAATTTCATACTGCGCCACTGGATCGCGCGATGTGTTCCCCGCGGCGCCCAGTACGCGGATAGGCGACAATAGTGCCTGGCGATGCCCAATGAAAAGGTCGTTTGAAACCAGGTCTCGAACCGGCGGTGAGACGTCGTGGTGATATTCGTGGATGACAAACGCACCGCGCTGAACATTCTGCGCCGAAGCCGGAAGCAACCAGAGCGACAGGCAAATCATTAGCGACAGTATAGGAACCTTTTTCATGCAATTCTCCTTAGGAGTTTGAGAAGACTTGGGCACACGTGGTGGTGAAATATCGCGTTTCATTTCCTTGATCATGGGTTTGCGATGACCGCGCTTACCGTGATCACGCCTCGATTCGCCTGGGTCAGAAAAGTCTCTGCGATCTATTCCCACCTACGTACGTATCCGGAGTACCAGGAATCAGCACCAACAAACTTTTCTCATCGGAAACGCTGCGGCATGCAACGCCAAACACGTGTTACTCGTACGGCGCATGATTCTAGCCCAATTAGTACTATGTGCGGTAGTTTTAAATCTTCTCTTCTTCCAATTTTTACAACGTGTGCAAAACAGTGCACAGTTTCCGCATTTGCTGTTCCATGGACTCGGCATTTTTGTCGGACGAAGGGGCTACTTGCTGATAAGCTAGGCAACGCCTATCCCCGGCGATTAGCGGTGCATCTAGGCGGAGGGCAAATGACGAGGATATTCAGCGTGTTTCGAACTAGCCCTAGAACCCAACTCGGTCCTCTTGAGCAAGAGCTGCTGGAAAAGCTATGGCAATGTGAGAACGCCACGGTTCGCGAGTTGCTGGAAGATGGCCAACTCGAACTGGCCTACACAACTGTGATGACGACTCTCGATCGGCTTTTCAAAAAGGATCTTCTCAATCGTGTCGCAGAGGGCAGGGCTTTCCGGTACTCGCCTCGCTATAGCAAGCAGGAGTTGCAAAGGCAGGCTGCTGGGGATGTGATCCGCGATCTTCTTCGATCCGAACCTTCGACTGTGCCACTGTCATGCCTTGTAGAGGCAGTCAGCGAACATGATGCGCAGGCTCTCGATGAGCTGCAGCAGTTGATCGAGCAGAAGCGACGTGAGTTGCAGACTGCTGAGCGTGAGAATAAGGAGCGGCACTAATGTTCGCTGCGCGCTGCATCGGCGTCTCCATGGCGGTGTTCTTTCTGTTGTACGTAATATTTTCCGCAGCCGTAGCGCGTTCCGCTCCCGTAGTTGACAGGCTATCTCGCAAACTATCCCCGCGGCGGGCAGCGAATCTGCTTTTCGGCCTGCGAATGTTTCCGCTGTGTGCATCGGCAGTTGCCACTCTTGCCATAACAGTTCCATCGTTCATATTGCTCGAGCCACGACACAGCAATGAGTGGGTGGGTGTCGCCCCTTCGTTGCTGACGATTTGCTGCCTGGCCCTTTTCGGATTTGGCTTGAAGACTGCGCTAAACGCGCAAAAGCGGACGGCCCGCTTGGTCTCGCTGTGGTTAGACGGCGCGAAAGCTCTTGAACCTTGTTCCTGCATGCCGGTTTTTCTTACTGGCAAGAACGCGCCGACACTGACCGTTGTTGGCCTACGCGATTCGAAGGTTCTCGTCTCCGAACACGCGATGGCTGTTCTGGCTCCTGAAGAGTTGGGAATAGCATTGCGACATGAGATGGCTCATGTTCGATCCCGGGATAACTTGAAGAAGCTCCTGTTACAGTTTTCGATTTTCCCGGGGATGAAAGGGCTTGATCAGGCATGGTCTCAGGCTGCCGAGGTGGCCGCAGACGATGAAGCTGCGGGAAGTCTTCGAGACGCATTAGATCTGGCAGCGGCGCTGGTCAAACTCTCCCGTTGTCCCCAAGCTCAACCCTCCGCCGAACTGGCTTCGGCGTTATTCCACTCTTCGGCTGAATGCCTGAGGGTGCGCGTGCAGCGCCTGTTCACCTGGGATGAGTCTCACCGGCGGGCTCAGACCAGATCATATTGGTGGATAGCAATACCGGCGTTGGGTGCACTGTTAAGCGGACTCGTATTCACCTATCCGTCAATTCTGGTCCACGCTCATATGCTGACGGAGTGGCTGGTTCAGTAGCTCTTCGATCAGCCTCCTTAAAATTGCTTTCTGAATTGGGGAGTCAATCCTTTATAGGATCGATTGCCCAGTCGAGGTGAAGCCAAAGTACACGGGCGAAACATGTAAGCGGCGGCGCGAACGGCAGAAAAAGAATCACCGCCCAGATCACAACTCTTTCGATAGACCACTGCAAAGCGATCCACAACAAAATCGAAAACACAAGGATGCTAATGAGCGCCAGTCCATAGCTAATGTACATGGCTCCCAGGAAATACCCCTGCTCGCGTTCAAACTTGAGACCGCAGGCCTCGCATTCGTCGAACATTTTGGGGAACCACGTCAGTATTGAGGACTGAAATACTCTTCCAGTACGGCAGCGTGGGCAAAGTTGTTGAACGATAGCGGAAGCCGCGCTTCTTCTCGCTGGATCAATCGGCATGCCTCGTAGTTTATTCGATCGCGTTCAGCGTAGAAGTGAAAGAGTGGCGCGCCCGGAGAGTCTTTGGCGCAACCCCGCCGGTCCTCCCGACACGCTAAGCCTCTATGCGGTCTGGTACATTGTTTTCGCCATGAAACCTGAACGCAGTTTCGCTAGCGATAACAATGCTGGAATTCATCCAAAGGTGCTCGAGGCTATCGCCACCGCGAATCACGGCCACGTCGTCGGATACGGCGATGACCCGTATACGGAATCGGCAGTTCGAAAATTTCGCCAGCATTTCGGCGCGGATAGCGAGATTTTCGTTGTTTTCAATGGAACAGCAGCAAACTGTCTGGGCCTGAAGGGACTCACTGACTCCTACCATGCGGTCATATGCTCGGCCACTTCGCACATCAATACGGACGAATGTGGAGCCCCGGAGAGATTCACCGGCTGCAAGTTGCTGGCACTTCCCAGCGAGAACGGCAAACTGACGGTCGAGACCGTCGAGACCGCATATCACGGCATCGGAGACCAGCATCACGTTCAGCCTCGCGTCCTTTCCATTACTCAAGCGACGGAAACCGGCACGGTCTATACACGCGATGAAGTCAAAGAACTGGCAAGGTACGCGCACGAGCATGGAATGTTTTTCCATATGGACGGCGCCCGGATTGCGAATGCGGCGGCCAGCCTGGGCCTCACCCTGCGGCAGATTACCCGCGAGTGCGATGTAGATGTTCTCTCCTTTGGAGGGACAAAGAATGGAATCATGGGTGGGGAGGCTGTCGTTTTCTTCGATCCCAAGCTCTCGCGTGATTTCTTGTACGTGCGAAAGCAGGGGATGCAACTGGCGTCAAAGATGCGCTTTATCTCGGTGCAACTTGAGGCGTTGCTCACAGACGACTTGTGGCTGAAAAATGCGCAGCACTCCAACCGTATGGCGAAGCTGCTGGAAGAACAAATCCGTGCCATCTCAGGATTGAAGATTGTTTACCCGGTCCAGGCGAATGGTGTTTTCGTCAAGGTCCCGAAGCAGGCGATCGCCAAAATCCAAAAGCAATACTTTTTCTACGTGTGGAATGAAGAAGAAGGCGTTGTGCGGTGGATGTGCTCGTTCGACACCACGGAAGATGATGTGCGGGAGTTCGCGAAGTTCGTGGCGGAGACCTGTAGTGCGCCGTAGCCTTAGCTCGAAGTGGGTAGTTGCGGCGTTGTTTTTCGCGCTTGCTGTTTTCCTTTTCTTCTGGAAACCACCCGCGGGGCCTGTCAAAGTCGAGTTGCTGCCGTTCTCGGATTCACTTCCGTCGTGGAACGGCTCTTATCCCTTTCTGATCATTTCTCTAAATCACTCCGATTCGAACCGCCCTAGCTTTCATACGTCAGTCCGGCTTGTCAGCCCAACCGTCCGACACAATGCACCGGTGGACGAATTTGAAGTGGACCTGCACAGTGGCATGTTTATCGTTCGCCAAACTGATTTGTTTGTTCCGGATGTAGTGCCGCTGGCACTGATCCGAACCTATCGCGTTTGGAATGCAAACTCCATGGCTTTTGGCGCAGGAACCAACCATCCATATGACATCGCCCCGACAGGGACAAGAAACCCTTATACCTACATGGACATAAACCTTGAAGACGGGCGTCAGATGCATTTTCAGAGAATCTCTAAGGGTGAGGGATACGCAAATGCGGTGTTCCGGCACGAAGAGACATCATCTGAGTTTTACGGGGCGCAAGTTGCGTGGAACGGCAACGGTTGGAACCTGGATTTCAAGGATGGCCAACGCTTTGTCTTTCCGGAAGCATATTACGCAAAGAGCCTTGCGCAAGGCGCCGCATGGATGATGCGCGACGAGCATGGCAGGAAAATACAGTTACATCGAGACCAGAACAGGAATCTTGTTGAGTTAGTGTCGCCTTCAGGCAAAGCCATCAGCTTCAAGTATGACGAATTGAATCGGATCGTCAAAGGCGCAGATGACCAAGGCAACGCCCGGTTCTATCACTACGACTCCAGTGGGCATCTGGAAACGGTATCGGATTCTTCCCAGTTACTCTTCCGATTCGAATATCAACATCTGATGAATGTTAAGAACTACGATCCCTACATGATGACGGCTATCCGAGACGGCAACGACAAGGTGCTTTTGAAAAATTCCTATCTGCCGAGCGGCCAAATTTCAGAACAAAAGGTGGCAAACGGAGATGTGTATCGCTACCGCTACATCTTCAAGAAGGGCGAGATTGTCGAAACCATCGTGGATCAGCCCTCAGGCGAAAGGATGTTCTATTTTGAAGGCGAGAAATTCTTGCGCGAAAAATAACGTTTGAACAGTTTTGTGGTCGCTGGGCTGGCATTTTCAACCCGTAGGCGGCTGGAGACCGATTGCTATATGCTTCACTGGAACGTGTTGCACGAATCGATCGCGCCGCCGCTGAATCCCTTCTGGAACCACTGTGATCGCTGCGCCGACGTACCATGCGTGAAACTTTCCGGGTGGATTTCTCCGCTGCTGGCGCTTTGAAGCCGATCGTCTCCTACCGCCGAGGCTGCATTCATCGCCTGTTCGACGTCGCCCGCCTCCAGCAACTTCCTCTGATCAGTGGAGTGCGCCCAAATGCCGGCGAAACAATCCGCCTGCAACTCCAATCGAACCGAGAGTTGATTCCTGGCTCCCGGGTTCTCCTCCTGCGCCTGCCGAACTTTTCTTTCAATGCCGATCAGTTTTTGCACATGATGCCCGATTTCGTGGGCCAACACGTACGCCTGTGCGAACTGGCCAGAGGCGCCATAGCGGTCCCTTAACTCGTCATAGAAACCAAGATCGATATAGACCTTTTCGTCAGCCGGACAATAAAACGGCCCGCTTGCGGATTGTGCGCTTCCGCAACCGGAACGAATCGCATCCCGGAAGAGCACGAGCTTTGCATGGCGATACGTGCCGCCTTGATCGGACAGCACCTTCGTCCAAGTGGACTGCGCATCGTCAAGAACGAACGAGACGAATTGAACCTCTGGTTCTTCGCGGGCGTCCTGTTGCGGATCGACCTGTCCCGCTGGACTCGATAATGATGCGGAGCCGCCGTCTCCGAGTAACGCCAGGAAGTTACGATGAAAAACAACGCTAAGGATAAGCAGGATTACAACCCCACCGATGCCCAAGTGCATTCCGCCAACTTGCATTCCGCCCGAGCCCTCAGAGCGGCGGTCTTCTAAGTCGCTGCTGCGTCCACCTGGCGTCCAGCGCATATGCATCTCCTTTGGAGGGAAAGTGGATGTTTAATAGGTAGGGCTTGGAATAAGCCCATGCTTACCCGAGTTGCCCAAATATGGGAAGCTTTCTGCTTGTCGCGACCTTGTAATGAAGATGCTGTCTGGAAAAGTCAGCTTTCCAGCAAATCCTCAAATGTCGGCTTGTGTTTCTCCGTCTCCTTTGCCTTCTTCTTACGGTCGAGGACGATCTTCTCTACTGGCGGCCTGCCGATGCGCTCGCGGGCCAATTCCTTGACCAACTTTACAGCTTGCAGCTGTTTTTTCTTCTTCGCCTTCGCCATTCCGGTCGAGTGTACCCTTCCTTAACCATTTTCGCCGCCACAAGTTAGCCCTGATGTCCCTAACTCCTAGATTGTGCAATAATTTGAGGAGAACGGCGAGGTCATGGACGAACGCGAATTTTTTGATGAGCGCCAGGAAAAGAAACCCGCGAGCCTGAACTGTCCCCATTGTCATCAGGCTGCAGAATATGAAGTTACATGGCTCGTGCGAACAAAGAAGCGGCAACTTTCAGGCCGTGCCGATGACCGCGACCGCGCACGATTTGCCAAAGCGCGGTCCTACATGCTGCGCAAAGACGACGTAATGATGTGCAAGAACCTGCGCTGCCGGAAACGGTTCGAGATATCGGGCGTACAATCCGTTGCCTTCATGGACTGAAATCGACCATTCCAGCAACTCACTTCTGAGTTGAACCTTTCCGTGAAACCTCAATACTGAAGCGGACTTTCGCCTCTAATGCAAAGTCTTTCATCTTGACGCGGGTGATCTACGCGTGCCAGACTTCCCGAGAATTTCGTGCTGGACCATCCGACCTCGGCGTGGTCTCCCTGTCGGCCGTCGTTTCAATGCAGAATTCTCTTTGAGGTGAGTCATGCTGTCTCGACGCTTGTCGTTCGCCGTTCTGATCTTGGGAATGGTTGCATCACCGTTGTACACATACGCTGCCGCGCCGTTTCTGACTGCGGGCAGTTTCCCCGTTTCCGCCACGCCGACGTATGTGGCGGTGGGAGACTTCAACAACGATGGCAAGCTGGATGTCGTGAGCGCCAGCGGATGTGGTGCCTCCATCAGCGTTTTGCTGGGCAAGGGACAAAGCAGTTTTGAAACCGCTATCAATACTACGGTTGGTACTTGCCTGCAAGGTGTCGCGGTAGGCGACTTCAACAAGGACGGCAAACTGGATGTAGTTGCGAGTGACGGTGGTGCTGGCGCAAGTATCGATATTCTGTTAGGCAACGGCGACGGAACTTTCCAGGCAGCTACAACCGCAACCGTCGGTGCCGACCCTCACGGACTCGCAGTAGCCGACATCGACTTGGATGGCAACGCAGACGTTGTTGTTGCGAACTTTGGTGACAATTCTTTCTCTGTGCTCAAAGGGAAGGGAGATGGAGCATTTGACGCCGCGTTGACTACGTCGCTGGGTGCCGGCACGGGCCCGATTGCGGTGGCCGTGAATGACTTCAATTTCGACTTGAATCCCGACGTCGTCGTTGTGAACAACACTGGCAATACAGTGAGTGTCCTGTTGGGCAACGGAGACTTAACGTTCCAGGCCGCAGTCACATATCCGTCTGGTACAGGTCCACAAACGATTGCTACGGGAGATCTCAACGGCGACCTCGGTCCGGAGCTGGTAGTCACGGATTCCGATGGTACGGGCACAATCCTGTTCGACAATCACAGCGGTGGCTTTGGCCCGATCAAGGGCTTTTCTGTACCGCAGGGCGGATACGGAGTAGTTCTCGCGGACTTCAATAGTGATGGGAAACTGGATATGGCAGTGACTTCTCCAGGAGCGGCCAGTCAAGTCACGATCTACACGGGGAAGGGTGATGGCACGTTCGGATCCGGCATTGTCCAATATGCCACCGGCGGCAATCCACGCAATCTGGCAGTTGGCGACTTCACTGGGGATGGAGTGCCTGATTTGGTCGTGGCCAGCGCCGATGCCGGCGTGGTTAGCTTTCTGCCAAATCGCGGCACCGGAACGTTTGCTGCCGCTGGAAGCTACACGGCGCATACTAATCCCATCTTTGTCGCCGCAGCGGATTTCAATCACGATGGGAAGCGTGATATCGCAACGATCAATGCTGGTTCGCAGGATGTCAACGTCCTGCTAAACAAGGCAAAGGGCGCGTTCCAATCATCCGGAAACTTCGCAATAGGAGCGGTTCCTACGGGAATGGCGGTTGCAGATGTGAATCACGACCGGAAAATGGACATCGTGGTTAGTACGGCCACAGGTGGAGGTGTGTTTCTCGGCAATGGCGACGGGACCTT